>Ga0187893_10003058_pt1 | contig 34931 bp, 26 predicted proteins | sample MA1701074metaG_FD_139574 | JGI IMG/M metagenome (GOLD analysis project Ga0187893, IMG submission 139574) | White microbial mat communities from a basaltic lava cave in the Kipuka Kanohina Cave System on the Island of Hawaii, USA - MA170107-4 metaG ...
ACGACCACAACATTCCAGCCCAGCAGGTTGGGCAGCATTCGCAGCCCATAGAGGACGGTGCCAAGCGGCTGAGACACGATCATCTCTTCGAGTGGCCGTCGCGGGTCGAGCGGCAGAACGAGGTTTTCGGAAATTGCGAACCGTTCAAACACTCCCACATGGTTGGTGGGCACCGCGAGAACCTTCTGACCTTCACGAAATCGGCTTCCATCCGCCCACAGAACCTTGCCCACCATTTCGTGCAACGAAAGCCCGACTTGCAAGGGATACGATGGATGCTCCGCGGCAAAAAAAGGAACGTCCGATCCGCAAAGGCACGCCACTTCGGGTTGGAAAACGATCTCCCCAGGATTACCGGGCGCTGGCTCCGGATGGTCGATCAGTTCAATGTGTCGTCGTCGAGTGATTTGTCCAGCGAGCATGGTGGCAAACTATACAGTCACCGCGTGAAAAACTCGCACACAATTCTGCGACAAAGGAATCGTTCTCGGCGACAGGATTTCACGCCGCTCTCATCCGGAGTACGCGACGCCAACTAGCGAAGGAAAGTATTCGGGCAACACGATCTGCACACCCCCGGGCCTGCATGCGCATGCTACGCGCGAGCGCCTGGAAACTGGTGCACTACTATCGTACCAATGGGCTGGATGAACTTTGAGATTTGAAGAATGCTTGGTGATCGGATCAGCAATCCGGTAGGGACGCGGTGCCCCGCGTCCGCTGGATGAACGGATGAAAGGCACTCGCGATCCGACAGTCGCGGAGAGCCAATAGTTCTCAGATTCGAGGCGCCCGCAACGCCGCCCTGGTGCTCCAAGGCCGCTGGCCTGCTCACCTTGTCAATCCAAGGAGTGATTCCGCGCTTCCCGTCGGCTGAACCTTGATTCCCTGGATCTGCTCATTTCGGGAGTTGATGACTATCCCCTTTGTCGGATGCTGCGCGTGGCAGTCCGCTGACGCGGCGGCAGGTTGAAAAGGAACCTCACGACAAATCCCCGAACCGGCTCCGGATGTGATTGCACTGCGTGCTCAAGAATGGAAGAGAGAATTTTCGTACTTACGTTGATTACTACTATGTTCCGTGCCTTAATGCGTCCATCGAATCAAATCACGTCAGTTCAAGCGGACAAGTTATGAAAAATCGAAAGCAACTTCGAACATGGAGCGGCAAGAGAAGCTTTGAGTACACAGGCTCAGTTTCAAGCGGGACAGAGGTATTCTGTGGGCGAGGATTCGTTCACCGTTACTCTTTTACGGCTGCCGAATACAGCCGCGTCTTGCGTCATTTCAAATCACGTGAGGTCTCAGTCGGCACTAGTAGAACAAGCCCTCCAACTAATAGCCTTGGCTTGTGGATTCAGCAACAATTCGGAAAGACTGGCGTAACGTCCTACATAGGCCCAATCTTGATAGACGAAGGCTACGCTATCCGAGGCTCTCATTCAGACCGGATCAAGTTTAAGTAATCGTAACTCACCCAAGTGCCCTGTCGCTATCCCCTCTGGTAGGATTCTGGTAAACTGACCCAATGAAGATTGAGGATCTCTCCAATATCCTGCATTCGGATCCCGAAATCCTCGGTGGCACGCCGGTTTTCACCGGCACGCGCGTACCGGTGGAGAGTTTGTTTGCTCACCTCGAAGGAGGGCAGTCTATCGATGACTTCCTGCACGGGTTCCCGATCGTCCGGCGCGAGCAAGTCATCGCGTTGCTCAAACGGTCGCGCTAGGATCTTCTGAGAAGCGTCAATCCATCGCCTTTGGTGATCCAATAGCTATTTCAAAACGACTCGGATACCTGGCATCCCAACTCGCTTAACCCATCTGGAGTTATAGCGATCGAACAGGGCTGCGATTTGTGTGGCCTTGCCTTTGGTCGAGAACTCGGCTAGCTCAGTAATGTTTTGGCCAATGAACCCCTCGACGGAGGTCACAACAACTCGTTTGCTGTCGATATCGTCAGTCCTGTCTATCTCGTTCTTCCAAGAAGCCACTCGGTCAGCCCTCGTCAAAAGCCAAACCTCGGCGTCAGAATTCTCGATAATTTCCCCAACTTGTTCGAGGTGTTTTTCGTCCGGCGGGCCAACTGCAACCTCAATAACTGCGTTTTCGATTTCAAAGTCGCCGAGTTTCGCGCGGTGGTCGGAACGGGATCTGCGGTCACTCTTATTTGCCGGATGGACCGGGATTTCACGATTGAAACGCAGTTCCAGTTTTGCGCCGACGAGATACTGCGCCACATTCCCTGACTGCCCCTTCTCTTCGGCCTGAAGCATTAGTTCATGGATAATGGTTTCGGCACTGCGCCCTTTTATGCGTGCTTCCAATGGCTCCTGTTCGATGATATCTCGGAGCGGTTTGGCGAGTTCGACTTGTGCTTGCAAAATGATGCGTTCGCGCTCCCCGGAATCCGCGTTTGCAAACCCTGTAGCGGCGATTGCATCAAGAAGCCGTTGACCCCATTCTGGCAAGTTGGATGAGCGCCGTCCGTGGTTCTTGTTGATTGGTTGGAGGCTTAGTCGTTCGTGAGCCCGTTTTCCATATGTCTCGTGCGACTTGGCACCGGCACTCCCTTGGGTCATGTGGTCAGAAAGCATCAACGAAGGACAATCTCGGAGCCGTTCCAGAAGAGCCAGACCTGCCTGAAACCGTGCCGGCACTACTTTGCCTGCTTTCTTGAAGTGCGCTTCTAAAAAGGTTGCGAGTCGCGCTGGCATAATACGGAAGGATTCGCTTCGTTACTCTGATGTGCTTCGGACTCGATATGACACAGACTTGTCCAACAGGATGGGATGTGACAACTCGGCGAACTCCGCCTCCCAAACAGGTGTCAGGTAGTGTTTGGCAATCCATTCAACGACTGGAACACACACAGCGTCGCCGAAACCGAAAAGAGCCTGATTAAGCGGGACCCTGAGAACGAAGTCATCCGCACCCATTAGCCGGGCGCATTCTCGTGCCGTGATAAGGCGGGCGGCGAATTTGCCTCGCCCCCCAGCCACCAAGATTTGTCGTCCGCTGCCGCCGCGCGGTGTCCGCAAACAACCAGCGACTCCATCCGTCCGCAATTCGGCCATCGACCTTCCATTGCGAACGCGGCGGAATACGGTGCCGTAGGTAGTGTGCTTTCCGTGAATCATAGTTTCTGCACTAGCACGATGTTTGGGGCTCATCTGGTTAAGCAGGTAATCGCATCGCTCCCTGCTCCACCATGCTCCAGAGTTTGCGGGAAGGTCCTCAAGGATATCGTCCAGACTCTTGCGCGAAGTAGGCAACGGCGGTAATTGCCGAATCTGCCAGTTTATTTTAGGGTGCCAGAGAATAAAATCCGCCAAGGCAGGGGGACGACAATCGCACTCGTAAAAACGTGGGCTGTCTTTTATCACCGATCTGTGTCGCGTCCTGATTCCTACTACAAAAAGCCGTTGTCGGCTCTGAGGCAGAAACCGGAGTGCATCGATGATAAGCACGTCCGTAGCATATCCAAGGCGATTCAAGGCAATGAGGGCATCACGGAAGTCGTTGCCACCATTTGAAGTGAGGAAGCCGGTAACGTTCTCCAACAGAACCATCGGCGGCCTGCGCGGCCCCATTTTATTGAGGACATCCATAAAGCCCCAAAAGGCCGAGGACTGTGCACCTTCGAGACCTCTTCGAGCCCCAGCGAGTGATAGGTCGTTGCAAGGAAATGATGCTGTGGCCAGTGCCACAGTCGGAACTTTCTCGGCATCGAGCTGGTGAATATCACCGACAACGAACTCTCCGGTGTCGCCAAAATGGTCCCGATACATTTGCCACTTGTCCTCTCCGATATCGTTGGCGAACGCAATACACCAGCCAGCGCGCTCTAGGCCAATCCTCATGAGGCCGATGCCCGCAAAAAATTCTGCGAAATTCATTGTTTGTGCGCCGCTCATATTACGCCTTGGTGATTCTGCTTTTTCGGGCCGCCAACATCAACTGCGTTTTGACTCGGAACGCGACAGCGGTTTCAGACGCGAGGGAATGTTCCCATATCCGTAGGACGCGCCAGCCTCTTTTGCCGAGCGCTTCTGTGGTCTTCCGGTCACGCATTCGGTTCCGGCCGATTTTGTGGCACCAGTAAGGTCTGTTTTCCTTCGGCATACGGCAGTGCCACCGGCAACCGTGCCAAAAACAGCCGTCCACAAAGACCGCTAATCGTTCCCGTCGGAAAGCGAAATCAGGATTGCCGAGTAACGGCTGGTGTCGACGCCAACCGGTGATGCAGTGAGAGCGAAGGATTCTGGCGAGTTTCAATTCGGTGGTCTTATTTCCCTTTGACCGGACCGCCGCCATCACTTGCGATCGCTTCTGTTTCGTGAAGACGTCACTCATCCGCTCAAGAATCAGAATGAAGAACCTTAGCCCTCAAAGTACATAGACTTATTCAGTTCTGTTCCAAATTCGCCGCGATCTGCCTTCAGCGACGCCGAGAATATCTCAGCCTAGGTTACGCAGCTTGGTAACCCGACCGATTTCGACCCACTCGACGACAAAGATATTGCCCTCGTGATCGAAGCAGGCACCGTGCGGCGCGACGAACTTTCCTGCGGGGAATTGCTCGCGCGGTTCTTTGCGAAGCTCTCTGAAGGAACTGGCGTCTCCTTCACCGAGATGCACCAACACCTGGTTGTCCCGATCCATCAGGGTGACTCGCGAGGCCAAGTCTGGAATCAATACCATTCCCTGGCGCTCGTGGAAGTGGCAGGGCAGGTTGACCCCGTGTGCGAAGCCGAGGTGCGCTCCTTCCAGGGAGAAGGACTGAAGCCGGTTGTTCTTGCGGTCTGCCGCCAGCAAACAGGGCCTTGAGCCGCGCGTGTCGACTATGATGCCGTGTGGGCAGTCGAGCTCGCCAGCAGCAGAACCTGTACCGCCAAAGGTGCGGATGAACTCTCCGGCTGCGTTGTACTGATTGATGAAGTTGGAACCGTAGCCATCGGCAACGTAGATGTCTCCGTTGGGCGCCACCGCCACATTCGTGGAGATGTATTTCGTTGCCGGTTGGCCATCAGCCGCTAATGGGTATTGAGGGGAGTCCTTGGGGTATCCCAGGGTGAGGACAACCTCACCGTCCAGAGTCGTCTTGACGACGAGTGAGCGTTTGATGTCGCAGAGATAGAGAAACTCGTCCGAGCCTTCGTTCTGAAGATGAAGTCCATGGGCGCCGCCCGCAAATTCACTTCCCCAGGACTTGACAAACTTTCCGTCCGAATCAAAAACCACCAGCGCATCGGCACACGGGCTGCCCGCACCAACCGTATGGAACACGTAGATTCGACCCTGCGAATCTTCACACACGCCGTGTGTGTTTCCGTACTCGATACTCGAGGGCAGGCTACCCCAGTCGTGGATTACTTCGTACTGATGTTCGCCGCGACCCGTGATGGGTCTTTTCAATGGTTGGGGCATTTATTGATGATCACAAAATATAGTGACGATACTCTCGTGTTTCGCGAACCATTCGACGCATTTCGGTTCCCCTCTCCCCAGCGCGGGAGAGGGGTTAGGGGTGAGGGGGCGGATACACGGCTGGAAATCTCGCAGGCATGCTGGGAACCTCATCCAGGGCCACGTTTCGAAGATTGATTCAGCGGAGAGGTATCCCCCTCACCCCCCAGCCCCCTCTCCCGCGTTGGGGAGAGGGGAGCCGATCCTCGCAACTTGGAGCGGTCTCACACGAACGTGTGGAAGGTCACTATAATTTGTAATCCTCAGTAGGTTGTGTGGTTGCCAGCTCAGCAAGCCGCCGGGCAGCACAGTCTACGGCACAACTCCTGGCTGAGTTCCGATCACTTAGTACAAGTATAGTTGCACTATTTCAACTCTTTAGTGAGTTTTGACCTGCATTGCGTTGCCCCAAGCACGGGTCTAGTCTCGCTTGCTGACCAGCTGGAAATCCTCGCTCATCGAAACCGACTCCTCTACGAACCCATCATCGCGCTGGTGAGGGTGGGCTCATAGCCGAAGATTCCAGGACCGCCTCCCGTATGCAGGAAGACCAGGTTCATGCCGCGACCCAAACTGCGGGCTCGACGAATCACACCCGCCATTACCCTCCCAGTGTAGACCGGATCCAGGAACAGTCCTTCGTGGCGAGCTGCGAGCTTGATCGATTCGACCGTTGGGGGATTGAGACGTCCGTAACCCGGCGCTACGAATTCGTCTATCAGACAGATATCCCGCGCGCCCACCAGCGGAGGCACTCCAAGCAAGGCGGCTATTCGTGAACAGAGGTCCCGGATCCTTTCACTCTGCTCCCGTTTGGTTCGGCGCACACAAACTCCTGTGACGCGGCTTGTGCAGCCCAGCGCGCGCAAGCCGAACAGAAGGCCCGCATGCGTGTGGCCGCTGCCCGATCCGACGACAACTTCGTCGACCTTCAACCTTATTGCGCTAGCTTGATCGACCAGCTCGCGCGCAGCACAGATGTAACCGAGGGCGCCCAGAGGCGGATGTTTGCGGCCCAAATAGATCACATAAGTCTTGCGGCCTTTTGCCTGCAACTTGGCGGCGATGGCGTCAAGCCGTGCGTCAGAGCCAGCTTCATCGTCACCCTGTGGATAGAAATGCAGGGTGGCGCCTAGAATTCGGTCGAGCAGCACATTGCCTGACTTCCGATAGGCGCGATCATTTCGAGGCACCCGTTCTTCCAGCTGAATGTGGATGTCCATTCCAAGCTTCCGCGCTGCCGCCGCTGCAACCCGAACATAGTTCGACTGTACGGCTCCCGTGATCAGTATCGTGTCAGCCTTCAACTCAGAAGCAGCTCCCAGATAGAACTCCAACTGACGAACCTTGTTCCCACCAAACCCAAGCCCGGTGCAGTCGTCGCGCTTGACGAACATCTGCGCGCCCCCCACGAACCGGGTCAGGTTCGGCATTGACTCAAGCGGCGTTGGTACGTGGGCAAGATGTTGTCGCTTGAGGGCATCGAGCTTCGACAGAATGGGGTTTCTGCGACTCATGAGGACCTTCGCGTGCGTGTCCGCCACCCTTCCCGGGGTTGTGCAGGGTTGTAGCGATTGCTATCCCAGGGTTGCACTATGGCGCTGGAGCGCCTCCGCATCACTCTGGCTAAGAGAGTTCTTCGCGCCGTCGGGGCTGTAGACCAGCCCATGTTTTCTCGAGCGGACGAAATTGTAGCCCAAAGAATCAGCGCGAGCCGTAGATCCGCCATAATCCTCACACTCCCGGCAATCATTCTTTCGCTTCGGCCTTCATCAGTTGCGACAACACGTACCACTGAACCTGCCGAAGGTACTGAGGTTGCGACCGACCTGGCATCAAGGTCTGTTTTGAAATCGACGATCACCAACTTGCCATTTTGCACAAAAGCCAGGTCGAGCGTACCTCTGATAGTTCTCCCGACTGTTCCGAAACCCTCATCCAGAGCTGAGGTTGTGCGAATTAAATCAGCAAAGAGGGATCCCCCTCACCCCCAACCTCTCTCCCGCGCCGGGGTGTATGGCCTGATGACATAGTGGGGCGAGGGGAGCCGATCCCAACAACTGGGCCGCATAGCACTGTGGGCGGCTTGGCTCACCGGGATCCCTGGTCCGACTTAACCTTCCAACGACTCAAGAAGAGCGTTCACTTCATGAGACGGTAGGCGTTCGGCGAGCTTCTGAGTCACCACCTGGGCCAGCTCTTCGATTGTCGGCTGCTCAAAGAGTGTGCGCAAAGGCAAGTCCAGTCCAAGGGCTGCATTCAAGCGCGAGATAAGTTGAGTTGCCAAAAGAGAGTGGCCACCAAGTTCGAAAAAGTTGCTGTAGATTCCCACCTCCTTCAGGCCTAGAACCTTGCCCCACAGTTCTCCCAGTTTCGTTTCAATGGGACTACGGGGTGCAATGAAGTCCGTTTGCATGCCGAGCTGCCAACTGGGCATCGGTAGCCGTCCCCGATCGACCTTCCCGCTTGCCGTCAGAGGCAGAGAATCCATGGCGACGAAAGCGGCAGGGATCATGTAGTCGGGCAGTCGTTGTGCCAGAAATTGCCGTAGCGCACGTGTGTCTGCCGGTTTGTCAGACGCGAGAACGAGATAGGCCACAAGATGTTTGACGCCGCGGGGATCCTCTCGAACGAGAACCAACGCTGCTTCCACTGAAGGATGCCGGCGGATGGCTGCCTGCACTTCGCCCGGCTCGATTCGCACTCCCCGGATCTTCACCTGGTCGTCGATGCGTCCAAGAAACTCGAGATTGCCATCAGGTCGATACCGGGCCAAATCTCCAGTTCTGAACAGACGCTCTCCCGGGGTTTGGCCGAACGGGTTCGGAATGAATTTCGCAGCAGTCAGACCGGCATTGCTTAGATAGCCGCGCGCCAGCCCCGCGCCTCCAATACAGAGTTCGCCGGAAACTCCGACAGGCACCGGGTGCAGTTGCGGATCCAGCAAATAGATCTGTGCATTGGCAATGGGCCGCCCAATCGGCACGACCCACTGGCGAGGTGTCCGCTCGCAGGTCCAAAAGGTTGCACTGATTGTGGCTTCGGTGGGGCCGTAGCCGTTGTGCAGACCTGCAGCAAGCCGCTCGAAGAACCGCTCCTGGAGGTCAAGCGACAATGCTTCGCCGCCCGTCGTCACGCGCGTCAGCGATTTGCATTGCGCGCTGTCAGGCTCTTCGAGGAAAGCCTGGAGCAGCGATGGGACAAAGCATGCAGCAGTTACCTGGCGCTCCACGATCAGATTGGCCAGGTACCGGCTGTCCTGGTGTCCTCCGGGCCGGGCCATGACAATCTGCGCGCCCATCATCAACGGTTCGAAAATCTCCCAGACGGAATCGTCGAAGGTCAAAGGTGCCTTCTGCAGCACCCGGTCCGACTCTGTCAGCGGGAAATAGTCACTTCTCCAGAACAGGTAATTGGACACGCTCCCATGATGGATCATGACGGCCTTGGGCCGGCCGGTGGATCCCGACGTATACATCACGTACGCCAGGTTATCGGTTGTGACACCAGCGTGCGGGTCGTGATCCGGAAAATCAGCGATGAGATGCGAATCCGTATCGAGGCAGAGCGGCTCAACCTGGCTGCTTGAAAGACTGGGCAGCAGCCGTTCTTGGGTCAGGACAACGCGTGCCTGGCTGTCTTCCAGCATGAATGCGAGGCGATCCGCGGGATAGGCTGGATCGAGCGGAACATAAGCTCCGCCGGCCTTGAGAATTCCGAGCAGACCGATCACAAGGTCCAGGGAACGGTCCACAAGGATTCCCACGCGAGTTTCTGGTGCTACACCCAGACTTCGCAGATAGCAAGCCAACTGATTGGCTTTCTGGTTGAGTTGCTGGTAGGTGATGCTCTCTTCTTCACAAACAACTGCCACTGCAGTGGGTGTCCGCTCCACCTTCTGCTCGAACAATTCGTGGATGCACTTGTCCCGAGGATATTCGGTCTCTGTGTCGTTCCAGTCCACAAGCATTTGCTGACGTTCCGTCTCTGTCAGAATCGAAAGGTCCGCAATTCGCTGCCCCGGGTTGGAGACCATGGCTGCCAGCACGGACTCGATGTGACCGAGCAAGCGTGCAATCGAGTCATCCTGGAGGCGACTGCGATCGTAGTCCACCTTCAGCAGTAGTTGTTGGTCGCGATAACCGCTGATCGTCAAAGGGTAGTTGGTCTTTCCGATTAGCTGAAATTCCCTCTGTTCGAAACCCCTTGCTTTGGCCCGCAGAGTCGCATTTAGCTCAAAGTTCTCAAACACCATCAGGCTTTCAAACAAAGGCGTTGAACCAGGCACTCCACTCCATTCCTGAATCTTGGAGAGCGGAGTCTGTTCGTACTCTCTCACCGCTATCCAATTGGCTCGCAGCTTTTCTAACAAGGCCAGTACACCCCAGTCCTCCGAGACAACGATCCTGACCGGTACTGTATTAATCAGCAGTCCCACCATCAAATCAACGCCTTCCACCGGTGAATGTCGGCAGGCTCGGGTCGCTCCAAACATAATGTCTCTTCGTCCGCTATAGCGGCTTAGCAGCAATGCCCAGGCTCCCTGCAGCAGAGTGTTGAGAGTCAGTCGATGCCGCTCTGCCATCTTACTGAGGGACGCAGTCAGTGAACTCGAAAGCCGGAGCATTCGACTTCCATAGCACTCATCTCCATGAGAATTCTCCAGCGCGAGGCGATCGATGCCTAATGGTGCAGGCGATCCCACTCCCCCTAATTCACGTCGCCAGAAGTTTTCTGCATGGCTGAAATCCTGTTTGGCGAGCCAATCGATGTGGTCCTTAAAGCGAGGGGTCGGAGCCAATGAAAGATTCTCTCCACGACAGCAAGCCTCATACAGGGCAAAGAGCTCCTCCAGGACAATCAATCGGGATCGCCCGTCAAGCAGGGCGTGGTGCGAAGTCCAGACCAAGCGGCAATCGGCATCGCTTAGATGGAAGAGGGCCAGGCGCACTAGTGGCGCCTTCGCCAAGTCGAATCCAGCTCGCCGATCAGCTGACAGATAATCCTTGAGCTGCCGTTCTTGCTCGGAGTCCGACAGACTCCGCCAGTCTTGCTCGTCGAAAGGGAAGACCACGCGCTGATGGATTTGCTGAAGTGGCCCCTCACAGCGCTCCAGACAGAAGTTAGTTCTGAGAACGGCGTGTCGTTCTGCGATTTGCTGCCAAGCCCAGCGGAACGCTGGGACATGCAGCGGCTCATGCAGCTGCCCAACCATCTGCTGAACATACATACCGGACCGGGGACTGTAAGCCGTATGGAACAGCATGCCCGTTTGCGTCGCCGTAAGTCCGTACGCGTCTTCAATATCCTGCGTTGTCATTGATCCATTTCCCGAGTTTGTGAAGGCGCAACCTGCTGAAGCAGCAGCTCACTGCGGTCAGACTACTTCCTCGGGCCTTTAGCCAGGAGGGATCGTGCGTTGAAGTTTGCTTCGCTTTCCTTGTGCCCCTAACCAAGTGTCATTAGCTAGAGCAATAATACCATTCCGACGATTGCGCAAGAGTTGCAGCAACGAACCGCCACCTCAGCTTCAAACCATTCGGTCAACTTGCTGGGCCGAACGTATCGGCCTGCGAAGACTTTCCAGCGAGATGCCTTCACGCAGTGCCACTACGACGCCAACGGCCTCCAGATAGGAACGGACCTCGATCACATTCGCCATGCGCATTCGTGCATTGGACACGTTAAGTATCGTCTGATTCTCGGTCACCGCGATCAACGGAATGCCACTGAACTCCGCCACCAAGGCAGGTATTCCTCCCAGGCACGACGCTGGAACTATGATGGCGCCAACATTGTTCAGGGTCAGGAGATCGGCCGGAACCGAGTTCAGTTGAGAAATCGAGAGCAATCGCGGTGCTCGCGACAAGCCTTTCAGCACGCAGAAGTAGTGGGGCGTGGAAATAAACTCCGCAGAAGCGCGTGGATTCAGAGTCGTCTTTTCCTTAAGGCTTTGATAATAGGGGAGAGGCGCGTGGGCTGTCGGGAGTTTGAAGATCTTTGAGATCAAGTGGGTAATGATGGCTTCAACTCCGCCAGACGGGTTGGGGATCTCACCGCGCAGATGCCGGGAAAACATCTCGTGTGTGACGCCATGAATCACCGATACTCCGCCCACGGCATTGACCCCGCGCGCGACCAGGACCTCGACTGATTCCAGAATGGCTTCAGGATCGATGACCGTTCCAACCGCGCACCCAGACTGTGACCACTCGATCTTGACGCCCAACTCTCTCTCCAGAATCGTGTAAAGCGAGCAGTCAATTCCTTTAACCGCTCGGGCGGCGTTCAATGTGTTGATGACGTCGTCAACAAAGGCAGCGCCAGTGGGATCGATAAAAGTCCCAATCCGATTACTCTGGGTTGGCAACAATCCCAGATGTCCCAACAAAAAGTCGTCAAGGCTTTTTCCCTCCACATAGAGGATGTTGGAAGCCATCTCATTCAGCTCGGAAGCATTCACTGCGTTGGGGTGAGTGACCAGGAAGTCCACTGACGCGGCGAGCAAATTAGTCACGGGAGCGGCATCGCCGGCAAAGCCGCCGAACTCACAACGGATTCCGGTCGGTATGATCTGAACAACACCAAATGGCCGCGCCTGAAAGGCCTTCCGCCTGGGCTCCAGAATCTCGATGCTGGACAACGTCTTGGCGTATCGGTGCTGAGAATCGAATCTCAGAATCGTCGACTCGATCAGCACGTGTTCTGCGGTCAGATCGACGATCGAGAATCTCAATGGATAACTATTCTGTTCCAGCCTTTCGGCAAACGCTCTCGCAATGGCCTTCAACCAACTTTCCTGTCGGTTGAGCAGCAGGCTAAATACTGTGTTCTCGATCTTCACTCGTTTTCTCCAGAATTGCTCCTTGGCGAATCGAGCCAAAGCGCAGTGAAACCAGCCAGATTACGCTAGTAGCAAACTTCAAAGCTGCCCTGCATGCGTGCTATCAGGCTCCTTTTCGACCACTCAGGCCTCCGTCTTCATCTTGCGGGATTGGCAGCAGCCATCCTTGTGCTCTGGCGATAAGCCCCCGGGGCGTGTCCTGCCCAGCGCTTAAAGGCCTTGCTGAAGGCCGCCTCGGCTTCATAGCCGATTCGGCCGGCGATTTCGCCGAGGCTTTCCGGACCCGCGCGCAACATGCCGGCGGCTTTGTGCATTCGCCAGCGCGTGAGGTACTGCAGGGGTGGCTCGCCCACCAGCTCCCGGAAACGGGCAGCAAAGCCCGCACGTGACATGCCGGCGCGCACCGCCAGCGAGGCGACGGTCCACGGCTCCTGGGGAGCGCTGTGGATCAATGCCAAGGCCTGTCCGACTTGCGGGTCGGTGATGGCCTTTGCCAATCCTTTCTTGCAGTCCCCAGCACCGCTGATGTAAGCCCGCACCGCTTGAACAAAAATGATGTCGGTCAAGTGGCCGATAACCGTGGCGGCACCTGGCAATCCCGAGGTCGTCTCGCTCGCCAGATACTGCAGCGTTGTTTCCAGCCAGGGAACGGCTCTTCCCTCTTCTCCTTTGATATGGATGACTGCCGGAAGCGAGGAGATCAGAGGGTTGGTTTCCCCGGCTTCGAACTCGAAGCATCCGCAGACTAGCGTGGTGATCGCTCCGCCTCCTCCGTAGGTGAGGCTCTTGCTGCCAGTCGTGTCGTGAGACTTCAAGAGCGTCTGAACATTGATGGTCCGCCGGCCGGGCGCGTCTCGCATCACGTGGGCACTCCCGTGCGGGAACATCACGAAATCTCCTCCAGCCAGAGCAATCTGTTTTTTCTCTCCCTCCATCTCCAGCCAGCAACTCCCCCGAGCTACCACCGAAAATCCAGCATGACCCGGGACATGTGGAAATTGCAGCCCCCACGGAGCGCTGAGCTCTGACCGGCAGGAAACGGAGCTCTTCAAATGTAGGGTCTTCAAGACTTCATTCAAGGAATCCATTGGAGGCGCCTCTATTTAGACGATAAGACATGACATTTAGACTCTGAATCATTGAGTGTCTAGATGATTCGACTTACCTTACCGCACAGCAGGAGGGAACGCAATGGACGCTAACAAGAGCGAATCGAGGCGAAGGGGCCAGTGGCCCATCCAAAGTATGGCGTTCCCCGGAAATCATGGAGTAACTTTCTCTCCCCTTGGGTACGGGGGAACAGATTAAGGAGTGAAGGAAATGAGCAAACTTCAAAATAAAGTAGCCATCGTAACCGGTGCCTCGAAGGGAATCGGTGCTTCTATTGCCAAGCACCTCGCTGCTGAGGGCGCAGCCGTCGTGGTCAACTATTCCTCCAGCAAAGAGGGTGCGGACCGTGTGGTTGCCGACATTACCGGCGGCGGCGGCAAGGCCGTGGCGGTTCGAGCAAATGTCGCAAAGCAGGCGGAGATCGAGCGTCTTTTTGCGGAAGCCAAGAAAGCCTTTGGCAAGGTCGATATTCTGGTGAACAATGCCGGAATTTATGACTTTTCTCCGATCGAAGGCGTTACCGAAGAACACTTCCACAAACAATTCGATCTGAATGTTCTTGGCCTGATCCTTGCGTCACAAGCCGCGGTCAAGCACTTCGGCACGGCTGGCGGCAGCATCATCAACATCAGCTCAGTGGTAAGCGCCGCACCCGTTGCCAATGGGTCGGTCTACAGCGCGACGAAAGCCGCCGTCGACGCGGTAACGAAATCGCTGGCCAAGGAGCTTGGTCCCCGCAACATCCGCGTGAACTCGATCAACCCCGGCATGGTTGACACCGAGGGTGTACGCGCCGCTGGAATTGCAGAGAGTGATTTTCGAAAGCAGGTTGAATCGCAAACACCCCTCGGCCGGATTGGCCAGCCGCACGACATTGCGCCGGCGGCGGTCTTCCTCGCCTCTGCCGATGCTTCGTGGGTTACCGGCGAGACGCTGGTGATCGCCGGCGGCATGCGGTAAGAGCCGCATCCGGTCGCTGGCCCCAGCAGGCTGGAAGCCTGCACCACAAGACTGGTTTCGATTCCTTACCTTTGTGGTGCGGGCGTCTCGCCCTCAAGAGAGCTCAACAGAAGCGTTCAAAGCCATAGGCGCCGGCATACGTCTTCCTCTCGTCAACCCAGCGAATCCAGCAATCCCGACGGTGCGTCAGGTCCCTGCCCGTGCCTGACTGGGCCTCTTCAGACAATTCGTGATCATCGTCCCGAGTTTCTCTTAGCTGTAGAATCTCCCTAACCTCTCTCAGATCCAGGCGTCTAACCATCATGGACCCATCGGAACCGAGATGACCTTACTGGTGAGATTCTGGACCTGGCAACAGCGTGGGTTCAGTTGAGTGAGGTTTGCCCGGCTCAGGGATGCATGGTTTGTGTTCACAAGGGTCCCTGACCCAACCAAAAAACGTTTGGGTGCACGAGGCCGAATTCTCACTTGATGCAGGCATGCCGACGGGCATTGGAGCATAGCGAGGCCATGGAATCGTTTAGAACGCAGCTCAGGCAGGTCCTGCGCAGGCTTGGGCACTCGCCCACGTTTACTCTGATCACGCTGGTTACTTTAGGCATAGGGATCGGTGCCAACTGCGCGATCTTCAGCGTGGTAAACGGAATCCTGCTCAAGCCTCTGCCCTACCCTCACGCAGACTCCCTGGTGAGTGTCTGGCAGAAAGCACCAGGGTTGGGCTTTCGGGAGCTCAATGCCTCGCCTGCGACCTACTTCACCTACCTCGAGGAGGGCCGCACGTTTCAGGACATTGGCTTGTGGGCCGGTCAATCTGCCAGCGTTACCGGATTCGCCGAGCCTGAGCAAGTGGAGACCGTGGCGGTGACCTACGGTACGCTTCCGGCTCTGGGGGTGCAGGCGTTACGAGGACGCTGGTTCACGGCAGAGGACGACTCACCCGGCCCCGAAACAATGATCATTACTTATGGGTACTGGCAACACCGGTTCGGAGGTGATGCCTCGGCTTTAGGACGGCGCATCATCGTCGATGGACGGGCGCGGGAAATAATCGGCATCATGCCTGCGAGTTTTCGCTTTCTGAATCGAATGCCCGCTTTGATTCTTCCCTTTCAACTGGACCGAAGCAAAGTGTTCATCGGGAACTTCAGCTTCCAGGCGATCGCGCGGCTCAAACCGGCTGTGACGATTGCGCAAGCGAACGCCGATGTCGCTCGGATGCTGCCCATGTTGCCTCAGAAATTCCCACCGGCAGCGGGGTTACAATTGAAGGTCCTGGAAGAGGCGCGGCTGGGTCCAGATGTCAGGCCATTGAAACAGGATGTGATTGGCGATGTAGGAAACGTCTTGTGGGTTCTGATGTCAACTGTAGGTATTGTCCTTTTCATCGCCTGCGCAAACGTTGCAAACCTGCTGCTGGTGAGGGCCGAAGGGCGGCAACAGGAGCTTGCCGTGCGAGCCGCTCTTGGAGCCAGCCGGTTGCGGGTGGCCGGTGAACTGTTGCTCGAGAGCGTAACACTTGCGGTAGCAGGTGGGACCGTCGGAGTTGGGGTTGCTTACGCAGCCCTGCGCCTGCTCGTGGTCCTGGTGCCCGCTAATCTTCCCCGCCTGAACGACATTTCCATCGACCCTTGGGTGTTACTTTTCGCGATGGGCATTTCTTTGGTTGCAGGGCTCCTGTTCGGTCTGGTTCCAGTCATCAGATATGCGGGCCGGCATGCGGAGAGCGCTCTCCGTGCAGGCAACCGTACCTTCAGCGATGGTCGGGACCGTCACCGCATGCGGAGCGCACTCGTCGTGGTGCAAGTGGGTCTGGCGCTGGTTCTGCTGGTCGGGTCAGGACTCATGATTCGCACGTTTCAGGCACTGAGGCAGGTCCAACCCGGGTTCACCCAACCTGAGCAGATCCTCACGCTGCGCCTGTCGATTCCCGGCGCGCAGGTACCTGAACCGGAGCGGGTGGCGCGGATGTACAACGACATCTTCGACAGAATTGCCGCGCTCCCAGGTGTCGAGTCGGTCGGCCTTTCTAACTCAATCACCATGGATGGATCCAGGAGCGCCGACCCGATCTTCGCGGAAGACAGGCCAACTTCCGAGGGCCAGCTCCCTCCGATTCGTCGCTACAAATACCTCGCGCCTGGATACTTCCAGACGATGGGGAATCGGCTGCTGGTGGGTCGCGATTTTACCTGGATCGATATCCACTGCATGCGGCCGGTCGCGTTAGTGTCGGAGAATCTTGCGCGCGAATACTGGGGGACTCCAGCTGCGGCCATCGGCAAGAGGATCCGCGAGAACCCTAAAGGGACATGGCGGGAGATTGTCGGAGTCGTTGGGAACGAGCGCGACAACGGCATCGATCAGGAAGCTCCAACCATCGTGTATTGGCCGTTGATGATCAGGAATTTCTGGAGCGCCCCCGTCGAAATTCGACGCACGCTCGTTTTCGCAATTCGCAGCCAACGAACCGGTTCGAACAACTTTTTGAAGGAAATCAGCCAGGCGGTATGGGCCGTCTCGGAGCTCCCGTTCGCGAACGTTCGCACCGTCAAAGAAATCTACGAACGGTCGATGGCCCGTAGTTCCTTCACGCTCGTCATGCTCGCTGTCGCTGCAAGTATGGCTCTGGTGCTGGGTGTGGTGGGCATTTACGGCGTTGTCTCTTATTCGCTTTCGCAGCGGACGCGGGAGATTGGAATTCGCATGGCTCTTGGCGCGACACATCGGCAAGTGAGAGGCCTGTTCGTACGTCATGGACTGAGGCTTGCGGGCATCGGGGTGGTTTGCGGCGTGACTGCTGCCGTGCCATTGACCCGTCTGATGTCGGCTCTCCTGTTCAAAGTCAGCCCACTCGATCCTTTGACTTATGCTGCCGTCTCGATCGGCCTCATCGCCGCAGCATTGGTGGCGAGTTATCTTCCGGCTCGCAGAGCCACACGGATCGAACCGGTTGAGTCCCTGCGGGCAGAATAGAGCCCACGGCTAGCCTTTCATTTTCCTAACCCCACTGACGGGGAACACGCTTTTGCGGTTCCCTCTGTCCTGCTCTGTGGACTGCAATAAACGCTGTGCCTCCCCAGACTGCCGCCCTCTTCCTCGGGTTGAATCAGCAGGGAAGATCTGGCAGCATGTGGCCTAGAGTATCCTCTCTATTTTTGATGGTGGCGGCTTTTTCCCCCGATGCTCTTAGCATGGCCGAAGCCAAACGCCGAGGATTGCCCCTTTATGCAAAAGAAGCAGTTTGTGCTCTCGCTCGTATGGTTTGCCATCCTGTCTGCGTTGGCATTCGCGCAAACCGCCACTCGACCGAACGTGTTGCTGGTCTTGTCCGACGATCACAGTGCAGCGCACGTCGGTGCGTATGGCAACGGGGACATTAAAACACCCAACCTCGACGCTTTTGCCAAAGAAGGAGTGCTTTTCAGGCGTGCCTACGTTGCTTCACCGCAATGTGTGCCCTCGCGCGCGGCGCTGATGACGGGACGTTCGCCGATCGCCGTTCAGATGACGCGCTTTTCCGCGCCGCTGGGCGAGGAGTACAAGACATGGCTGGAGATGCTGCGTGCCAGCGGCTATTTCACGGGCGTGGCGGGCCGTTTGTATCATCTGGACGGTTCGAATAACCAGCCGCCGGAAACAAAGATAGTCTTTGACCGGCACAACTTGCGGACTTTTGAACGGCGTCTCGATTTTGTGAGAACGGCTGCCGGACAGGCTCACATCTCTGCAATCGATCAGTACCGCGAATTCCTGGAGCGTGTCCCCAAAGGCAAGCCATTCGCATTGCAACTGTGCTTCAGCGATCCACATCGAGTCTACGACAAGAACGCGATTGCCGAACCACACGACCCGAACAAGATCAAACTGCCCGTACATTATCCCGACACGCCCGGTGTGCGTGCCGATTTTGCGAACTATTATGACGAGATCTCGCGCTTTGACGGCAGCTTCAGACAAGTGCTCGATGAGCTGCAGAAGCGCGGGCTGGCGGACAACACGCTTGTGGTGTTCCAGGGCGACAACGGTGCGGCGCAATTCCGTGGCAAAGGCACGTTGTATGAATATGGGTTGAATGTGCCGCTGCTGGTCCGCTGGCCGGGCAAGGTGAAGGCAGGCGTCGTGACAACCGAACTGATCTCGGGAGAAGACCTCGCGCCGACTTTTCTGGAAGCCTGTGGGCAAAAACCCCTGAAGGAAATGACAGGTCGTAGTTTTCTGAAGTTGCTGCGTGGTGAGGCGCATACCGGCCGGGATTACGTGTTTGCGGAGCGCGGCGCCCATGGCTCTGGGTTACCCACTGGCACGACTCCGTTTGATCTGGGCCGTGTGATTATCGGCAAGCGCTACAAACTGATCTATACGGCGCTATGGCAATTGCCCTACCAGCCGGTGGACTTTGCCGCGCAGCCATTCTGGAAAGAGCTGCAGCAAATGAACGCGGACGGGAAGCTTTCACCGCTGATGTCGCGGTTGTACTTTTCACCAACGCGCCCCATGTTTGAATTGTTCGATCTCGAGACCGATCCGAATGAATTCAACAACCTCATCGGCAGCAAAGATCAGGAAAACACCGAGCGCGATCTCAAAGCCAGGTTGCAGGAATGGATGATTCTGGAGCGCGATTTCCTGCCGCTGCCGGTTCCGCCGAGTCAGTAACCGAAGATGGCGCACTGGAATGAGCGCTTCGAGTCAGTGTGAGCCCACCACCGCTCGCGAGCCTAGCGCGTCAGTGCGGTGGCAAGGGGACACTGCAACTGCCGCAACCGCCGGACGGAAGCAGTTCATTGAGGACTACACCAGGAAGGAGTACTGGATTTCAGTGGAAGTCTCCACCGATGGGCAAAGGGAGGTTCCGGAAGGACTTCATCGCATACAGACTGCGATCCGCGGCAACGAGCAAGGCCTCCAAGGTCTGGGCACTGTGAGGATAGACAGCCACGCCGAGGCTCACCCTGATCAATGGCGTTTCTGTGTCACGCGCCAAACGGTCCGTGATGCGCCGGCTCAGCTGCCCGGCTGCAGATTCATCAGCCTCGGGAAGTATCACCACGAATTCGTCTCCCCCAAAGCGCGCAAGGGTGTCGATGGCACGACACGAAAACCGCAGGACCTCCACCACGCGGCGCAACGCTCGATTGCCAACCAGGTGTCCGTACCGGTCATTGATGCTCTTGAAATCGTCGACATCGAGAAACAGCAAAGCAAAGGGTCGGGCAGTCCGTTGAGAACGTTCTATCTCGGCCTGGAGCCGATCAATCAGTTGACGATAGTTGGCAATTCCTGTCAGTGAATCGATCGTCGATAGATGATGCAGCTGTTCCGCTGTGTGCTCTCTTTCGGATACGACGCCAGCAAGCATCAGTGTCGTCACCGAAGCTACCGCGATGTAGACTTGTAACAAGAGTAAAGATTCATTCGGGGTGTCCCGGACGAAGGGCCCAAAGCCTTGCAGGGTCCCACAGATGGCGCTTGCCGATAACAGGAGAACGGCCGTCGTGGCCTCGCGGTGACGGAAGCGGAGCGCAGCCCAGAGAAGAAATGGCATGCAAAGAAATTCCAATGGATAGCCTTTGCTGTTGGCGGGAAAGAACCCACCGAATATTGCCTGGCTGACAAGCAATAGACCTCCAAGCAAAAAGGCAGCCTCAAGACCTGTCCCATGCCGCCCCACAGTGGCTCGTTGCCCGCTCCAGGCCAACAGCACCGGAGTGACGACCAAACTGCCCGCCATGTCTCCCATCCACCAGGTCAGCCAGATCGATCCGAAGTCCATCCAGCGCGCGAAACCACCCAAAGACAGGCTCATCACTCCACACGTGGCGCTGAGGGCCGTGCTGACCACGGCTGCCAGCACGGTGAACCTGAAGAAGCTCTCCGGGTGATTCAGGGTGTCGCGCCCCCCGGCAAAGCGATTGACCAGATACGAGCCGAGCAGCCCTTCCAGGGTGTTGCCAACTCCGATGGCAATTGAGGTTGCTACTGTGCCCGCCGTAGTGACATTGACGAGGAAAGCGCCTACGAAGACGGCTGGCCAGATGCGATAGCCCAGAATGAGGAAAGCGGCCAAGGCAATTCCTGTCGGCGGCCACACGGCTGTGGCGCTGGGGTGGGCAAAAGCCAGGCAGAGACCGAGCTTGCCGGCAATGTAGTAGGTTGCGGCCAGGACAGTGAACGAGAGGAGCAGGTTAACTCGACGTGACTTGATCATGGCGCAGCCGTTCAGTTCCTCTCACCAATGTTTGGTAGCTTTGAGAAATCATTCGTGGCGACGCTCAACCGGCAGCTCCCCAGATGCTGTGTTTGGTAGTTTCCCGACGTTCCATTTTAGAGTACTGCAGCCCAGGAATCCATAGTCGGTGGGTACGGCTCTTACGACTTGGATCAACCGATCATTGCTTCGCGGATCAGCAGGCTCGGATACCCCGTGTTGCGATCAGTCGGGTGCCGCGATTCGATCCACGATAGCAGGCCGCTAAGGAACATGGCGATAGGCCATCGGAGGGGTTGTCGAATCAGACCCTGGACCCAGTGCGATTCAGTTCCTATACGAAAGTAGTACCTCCGAAGCCCGCCAGATAGAGCCGACAAACTCAAAACACTCGACTTCAGGCTGACCTTGCGGCGTCTTGCCTTCCCTCGGTGCCCAACCTTTGAGGCAATGGTGCAGCTGGCTGACATACCTTGCACTTGACGCCATCTCTCTTTGGCAGTGGTCGACAAGAAATGTTGCAAACCCTGCGAAACAACACCTTTCGCTCTGGCCATTGTCTTGCCAAGGGAATCTCTGAGGAACTCAAATGATCGGAGAACTGAGATGCTGAAGACAATGCAACATCGTTTGGCTATCATCACCGCACTGGTCCTTTTCACATGGTCCAACACGTTTGCCCAGTCGCCACCGAAGAAAGAGCAATCCCACAAGTATCGAACGATTCTTACGCTCGCGGGCGGTGGCGGAGGCTTTGCTCTTGGTGTATTTTTAGGTCTCAACGCTTTTGACGACGCCGTCAATGCTGATCGTAAACTTTGGACAACCGCTGTGATTTCTGCCGCCGGGGGTGCCGTTGGTGGCTACTTTCTGGGGCGAGTTCTGGACAAGCGGGGAAATAAGACCGACGTCACACGTACGACCGAAGAATTCTACCGCGCTTTGACGGACCCTCAGCGACCCTCGGGGACAGCGGGCCGCCTCTTGGCGGACTCTCGGCAGAAAGCAAGCCTTGCGATTGTCCCTGCATCCTCGTTGCGAGGTCTGCCAATACACACGGCTGGGTCCTCCTGTGACCCCAACCGCATTTACTTGCGAACCGCACTCGAGAAGATGAGTCCTCCAGAGTGACTTATGAAACCCCGGAACAGCTCACTCGGCATCTTTGCCGGACAACTCAGCAACCGGCCGGTTGCTTGTGTCCGAGAATAGAGACTCAGTTCTCTGGGCCAAAGCAATGTTGGAGAATGCAATGGAAGTGAGAGCGATCAAAGACGTCGAAATCGATCACCTGGTAACGCTCTGGCACGACGGTTGGCATGAGGCGCATGCGCCCATTGTGCCGGCGGAACTCACCCGGCTTCGTACGCTGGAGAGTTTCCGTGAGCGGCTTCTGGCAGGTCTTCCGGGTGTGGGAGTCGTCGGCCCACGGGGTGAGCCCATTGGGTTTTACATGGTCAAGGACGACGAACTCTACCAACTCTTCGTCGCGCCGCAGTCACGGGGTTCGGGTGTCGCCGCCGCATTGATCGCCGATGCAGAGGCTCGACTCTCCAAACAAGCCTTCAAGACGGCCTGGCTCTCGTGCGCCATCGGAAACCACCGAGCCGCACGATTCTACGAAAAGTGTGGATGGCACCGGGTCGGAACGATGATCAATTCCCTGGAAACGTCGAAAGGAACGTTTCTGCTGGAAGTCTGGCGATACGAGAAATCCCTGGCGCGTCCATTCTGAAACACGCGTGTTCTGGATCCGGCGCTGTCTGCAGCGTTCAAGGCACACGCTGTGATCAACGCGCAACCTGTCTGTGGGCTGCATCCAACTTATAGTAGAGAGACTGCTCCATCAGCTTGATGTGCGCCTGGTACCCATCAGGGTCAATGTAAGGGTTCGCTTTTCCTGTCTGGAGCTGCGCGTACTTTTCGCGAAGATCAAAGAATTTACCGTGCGGACCGAGGAAGACGTCGCACGGTAGGGATTTGAGCAACCGGGATGCATCTCGGTGCTGCAGTTCAGAACTTCTTCAAAGTGGAAAACGCCCTGGGGGCTTTCCGGGGCAACAAAGAAAAGATGGCGCAGGGTCCGGAGCCGGCGGTTCGGAACACCGTCTTCCCAGTTCCCGAAGGGCCGGGCCAGTTGGAATTATCTAGACGACGGAGTAACAACATGGAACGAAGGCAGTTCGTGAAGCTACTGCTGGCGACTGGCGTGATGGCGCCGCGCGTACATGCACAGTCCGCGCCAGATTGGGGCGGCCCGGTGCTCGATACCCACTTGCACCTGCGGAGGGATGCGGACTCGTGCTTTACGCATATGCAAGGTTGCGGCGTCACGCATGCGGTCCTCCTGACTCCGGCGACCGATCAGGACAGGGCAAAACAGGAAATGGAACGCCGCCCGGGTCGGCTTGCGCGATCCGTTAGAACCGATCCTACCGTCTCGGGCGCGGACAAGGTCCTTCGCGACGCGCTTAAGGGTGGAGCGGTCAGCATCGGAGAGATGAAGTTCAATGTGGCACTGGATTCGCCCGAGATGCGGCGCGTCTACGACATCGCCGCTGAAATGAAAGTGCCGGTGATGATGCACATTCAAACCTTCCCACATTTCCCCGGCGAGAAGCCTTACAACACCGGCTACCCTGAATTCGACAAGCTTCTAGAAGCGTATCCAAACACGATGTTCATCGGACATGGCGACTTGTTCTGGGCCCATATCAGCGCCGACGTGCCCACCGATCGCGGCTATCCTGCCGGGCCGATCAAGCCGGGCGGTTTGACCGATCGGTGGCTCGGGGAATTCCCGAATCTCTACGCGGATATGTCGGCCAATTCCGGAAACAACGCTCTGTCGCGCGACCCGGCTTTCACGCGCGACTTCATCAAGCGGCACCAACGAAAGCTGCTGTTCGGCAGTGATTGCAGTTGCGCGGATGGCAACGGCTCGGGTGTTTCTCAGAACCGGAACCCGGAGGCGGCGAGGCTGGCAGGGAAATGCGTGGCCCGGGAAACGCTCGGCGTCTTAAAGCAGCATGCGTCGCCGGAGATTTTTCGAAACGTGGTTTGGGAGAACGCAGTCCAGCTGTTCAAGCCTGGATTCTCATAGCGGGTAGCAAACCGATCACGCCTTCAAATACTGCTTGAAAACTTCCAGGGTTCGCTGCCACGCCACCTTGGCCGCGCCGTCGTCGTAGCGCGGAGTGGTGTCGTTGTGGAACCCATGTTGCGCTCCCTCGTAGACGTAGCCGCTGTACCGAATGCCGTTCGCTTTAAGCGCAGCCTCGTGTGCCGGCCAGCCGTCGATCAGCCGTTTGTCCATTGAGGCATGATGCACCAGAACCGCCGCCTTGATCTTCGGCACCTCTTCAAGTGGTGGCGCAGAGCCGCGAGGTCGTCGCCTATTCAGGCCGCGAGGTTATTCGCGACGCCTCTCCTCCGAAGCAAAATCCGACAACTCCGATTTTGCCGGTACAATCCGGCCGCGTCTTCAACCACCGCGCAGCCGCCACAAAGTCCAGCAACATCTTCTGCCGGTCGACCTGTTGAAGCGCCTTTCCTCCCTTTTCATCGTCGCCGGGATAGCCTCCCACGCTAGTCAACCCGTCGGGAGCAAACGCCATGAAGTTTTCCATCCCGAGACGCCGCGCCACATCTTCGTTGTAGGGATTCAATCCGCGATTCTCGTGGACGACAAGCACGCCCGGAAGCTTGCCCGCAGCTTTGGCCGGCCGGACAAAATAACCGCGGATGCTGCCGTTCTCGTCCGGCGAAGGCACGGTCTGATACTCTGTCTTCAGGCGGTTATCGTCTTTGGGAACCTGTTCCGCCCAGGCGTAGTTGGCGCGCAGACTTTCCCACAACGCCAATGCCGTAACGGTCCCAGTGGCAAACTTCTTGGCTCGCTCGAGAAAATCGCGCCGGTCCAAATCGCCGTGAACATAGAGATCGAATAGATCCAAAAGCTCCTGCGCAGCTGCGGCTGGTCCACGCCCGCCGCTGGCGCCATAATACTGCTCCGGCCGTCTGACCAGCACTCACTTCGCACTTAGCCGGTTGGGACGCCGTCGCCGTACGAAGGTCAACTGGTGATGCGACTGTTCATTCCGGCGCTGAGCTGCAACCCGAGCCTCACAGTGTTGGCCTTCATCATCGAGCCAGCGCCAGGCAGCATAACTTCTGGACCACTGCGATGGAATCTTCTCTCAGTCAAATCGGATCCTGTGCCGCTCACCATTGCGACCTTCGAAGAACAAGGTTCCACCTGTGACGAAACACTTTCTGTGGTGACCTGCCGTGTTACTCACTGCGTGTTAGGATATGGGCGGATTTCCTTCAGGCACCTGACTCGACTTGTTCGGATCTGTCCATCATGAGTATCTTGGTGATTCCCCGCTCCGTTGCTTCCCCCTGCTGGATTCTTTTGGCCTCTCTCCTCTTGAGCCTTGTCATTTCAGCCGCCAGCTCAGTGGAGCCTCTGTTTGAGGAACTTGTGCCCTCAAAGAGTGGGATTGCCTGGGTCCACGACAATGCCCGCTCCGAAAAGAGGTATTTGCCGGAGACGATGGGCCCCGGAGCCGCATTCTTCGACTACGACAACGATGGCTGGCTGGATCTCTACCTGGTGAGCTACGGAGCTTGCGACTTCTTCAAACCCACGAAGCCGCTGCAGAGTGTCCTATACAAGAACAAGGGTGATGGACGTTTTACGGACGTTACCGCAAAGGCCGGCGTTGGTGGGAATCTCTTTGGAATGGGTGCTGCTACTGGCGACTATGACAACAACGGTCACGTCGACTTGTTGGTTACCGCTTACGACCATTCGCCTGTCCTGTATCGCAACAACGGCGACAACACCTTCACCGATGTAAGCGCCAGATCCGGTCTCCAGACTAACAGTTGGACAACCAGCGCCGTTTGGTTCGACTACGACAATGACGGTCGACTGGATCTCTTCCTGTGCAGTTTTGTCGATTACGGACTGGACCGGCACATTTCTTGCGGCGACAACAAGCTCGGTCGAGCCTACTACTGTATTCCACGCGTATTCAAGCCGACGCCCAGCTACCTGTTTCATAACAACGGCGACGGTACCTTCACGGATGTCAGCAAGGCGTCTGGCATCTCCAAGTCGCTCGGCAAGGCCCTGGGAGTCGTTGCAACCGATATCAACAACGACGGACTGACGGATCTATTCGTGGCGAATGACACGGTTCAAAATTTTCTGTTCGTCAATCGCGGAGATGGCAAATTTGAAGAAATCGGACTTATGGCTGAGGTGGCCTATAGCGAAGATGGACGGCCGCGTTCCGGCATGGGCGTGGACTCGGCAGATTTCAACAGTGACAGCTGGCCGGACTTGTTCGTTGCCAATGTCGACCAGGAAAAGTTTTCAATCTATCAGAACAACAAGGACGAGACCTTTCGCGACCAAGCGATGACGACTGGCATCGGCCAAGCTACGTTGCTCCTGAGCGGTTGGGGGTTGAAATTTTTTGACTTCGACAACGACGGCATCATGGATCTCCTGCTGGCAAATGGCCATCCCGACGACATGGTTGACATCAACCTGACCAAAGTGACCTACAAGGAGCCACTGCTGCTCTTTCGACAGGAGAATCGTAAGTTCAATAACGTTTCGGCAGACGCCGGGCCCGCTTTTCAGCGCCAACACCCGGCTCGCGGACTAGCGCTTGGCGATTACGACAATGACGGCCGTTCCGATGTGCTGGTTGCGAATAATGGAGAAGCACCATTGTTGCTCCATAACAAAGCTGGCGAAGGTAATCATTGGCTGGGCATTCGCCTTGTGGGCACACAGTCAAACCGCGACGGCGTTGGCGCCCGCTTGAGCTGGTCCGCCGGAGGTATAAAGCATTCAAAATTGCGAACCTCAGGTGGCAGTTATCTCTCTTCGCACGATCCCCGCGAGATTTTGGGCCTTGGCAAGGCAACGAAGCTCGATTGGCTGGAAGTGAAATGGCCCGGTCCGAATGGGAAGACGGAAAAACTTGCAGAGGTTCCAGTTGATCGCTATGTCGTGATTACGGAAGGCAAAGGCATCAGCCAGTGAATTGAAAGTTCAGGTGAGAGTGTGGGTTGACTACTGCCAACGCAGAGTGTGTCTATCTTAAGTCTTTGTAAACGACTCCATCTTTCATCACGAAAGAGACGCGGGTCATCGTCGTGATGTCTTGTTCCGGGTGGCCGTTCACTGCCACAACGTCGGCCAGTTTGCCGGGCTCAAGGCTACCGACGCGATCCTGCCATCCCATCAACTCAGCCGCTGCACTGGTTGCCACTCTTAAAGCTTCCAGCGGCTTCATCCCGTAACGAACCATCCAGACAAACTCCTGCCCAGCTGTTTCCTGGTTTCCATCCAAGTCGCTGCCAAAAGCGATCTTCACGGGCAACTTCAGCGCTCGTTGGAAGGCCTCCTTGTGGCGCTGGGTTGTCCCTGTCATCAAACGGAGACGTTCCGGTGTCACCTTTGGATCGTCCATGAATTGCAGATATGCCATCAGCGTCGGCACCCAGTAGACGCCCTTCTCAGCCATCATCTTGAACGTCGACTCATCGAGATAGATGCCATGTTCGAGAGAAGCAATTCCGGCGCGAATCGCCGTTTGTGCCGCCTGGCTGGTGTAGACGTGCGCGGCCACTTTGGCATCGACCTTCGCCGCCTCTTCCACAATGGTTTTCACTTCATCGAATGAGAACGTTGGCCAGGCCGTCAACATGTCAGGATTGGGTGTGCCCCGCCGCCGATGGTCGATGTAGATCTTGATCAGATCGGCGCCGTTGGCGAGTTGCTCACGCACCGCCTTCCTCACGCCGTCGATCCCATCGGCAAGTTGAGCACCTTTGGGAATATCGACATCTGGAGAATATCCGTAAGGCGAGTACCCGCCCGTGATGCTGAGTGCGCGGGTGGCACATTGCATGCGAGGTCCAACAACGATTCCGTCGTTAATGGCGTCGCGAAGCGCCACATCTCCATATCCGCCCCCTTCGGTTTCGATGTCTCGAACCGAGGTAAACCCGGCCAGCAACGTCTTGCGCGCCGCCACGCTGGCCCAGATGGCACGATACTGCTGTGATTTCTTTAGGATGGCTTCGTCATAGTTGATCCCGTGGAGGAACATGTGGGTGTGGCAGTCGATCAGTCCTGGCATCACCGTTGCATGGCTGAGGTCGATCACCTTAGCCTCAGCGGGTATCGCAACTGATTTGCCCACCGCACGAATCCTGTTGCCCTCAACCAGCACGACCATGTTCTCTTGCAAGGAAAGAGTCTTCCCGTCAAACAAGCGTCCACACTTGATCGCTGTTAGGGTTACGGTTTGTGCCGGTGTTGTGGCCACCAGTTCCGCAATAAGCAACAGACCCATCAGCACCCGTCGCAGGGCGATCCTTCTGTCGAGCATCACGGTGTCCTCCTGGTTCATTGACGAATGCCGCTGCCAACGCGATATGCATCGCTGACGTTGACCGGAAGCCTGCCTTCGGCCTTGATCTCGCCTTTCACCCACTTGATAAAGGAATCGAAATAGATGGGCTGATTCCCGAACCATCCTCGCTCTCCATACCCAACGACGAAAGCAGGCACGGTATCGAGCTTGCGAATGAAGTGGGGATTGCCATAGGACATGGCAATGATGCGCTTAGGCTTCGCTTCGACGATCCGGTTGATGAGGGATAGATCGCTCGCTCGAAGCGGTGTTGCATCTCCCAGCCGATCGCGCTGAACAAACAGGGAAAGGAAGACTAGATCTGCAGCCCTGGCAGCCTCAAAGATGCGGCTGTAGCCTGCCGGGTCCAGGTCCGGGCGAAGCGTGAAGTCCTGGATCGAAGGGAAGGCAGCCTTCAGCTTCGCCGAGAGCAAAGGCGGCGAAGGATCGGATTCCAGCTTCTGAATGCTAATGTTCACGGCATTCCTCAGCGGACCTGATGAGAGGGGTAACACTCCGTCATTCTTCAGTAACGTCAGAGAGCGATCGGCGACTTCCTGCGCCAAGGCCCAGTGTTCCTGAGTTCCGACAGCGGCAGCGACTTTGGATTCGTCCACGTATCGGTTCGCAGGTAGTCGCAGCCTCCCTTTCCAATAAAGCAGTTTGCGTACGGCCTGGTTCACGTGGTCTTCGCTGACCTGTCCCGCCTTGACGGCCTGTACAATGCCGCGAATCATGGCTGAAGCGTCTTTGGGCTTCAGCAGCAGGTCGTGACCCGCCTGCAGCGCTTTCACGCCAACTTCAACCGGGCCGAAGCGATTGACGACGTGGTCATACCATAGGTCATCGGTCGTCAGTATCCCCTGAAACCCGAGCTTCTGACGCAGCCACCCCGTCGCGAGCTTACGTTCGACGCTGGCCGGAAAATCTGAATTGTCCGTGAGGGATGGAACCACGATGTGTTCGGTCATCACCATTGGCACGCCCGCTTCAATAGCTTTCTTAAACGCGGCCAAGTCCTCACTTTCCATCTGCTTAACCGATTTCTTGATCATCGTGAACAACGGCTGAGCCGGCCATGGTTCGACATTGCCCCGTCCCGGATAGTGCTTTGCTGTCGCCAGCATGCCTCCATCCATGTATCCGCGAATGTAAGCTTTGACCAAACGCCCCAGCAGGTTCACATCGCTTCCGAATGACCGGACACTCTCGGCAGGGCTCTCGGATCGCGTGGTTAGATCCACGACGGGCGAGTAGGTAAGATGTACGCCCATCGCCCGTCCTTCACGGGCCCCCACTTGGGCTGCGCGATATACGAGGTCTTCGGATCCAATGGCGGCAAACGCCATGTTGGCGGGAAACTCAGTGGCACCTGTGACCTGTTGTCCTGGGCCTCCTTCGAAGTCCGCCGCCATCAGCAATGGAAGCGGCGCTTCCTTCTGCAACCGATTTAGCAGTGCCGCTACGTCACGCGGAGTCCCACCGTACGTTACAATCCCACCCACGCCTTCACGCGCCAGCCGCAACCAGTCCTTCAGTCGAGGATCCCGCTCGGCTATGTATCCGCCCGCAATGTCAATGAACACCATCTGAGCAACCTTCTTCTCCAAAGGTAGCTTTGATAACGTTTCCTCTGCCCATTTCTCGCCTTCTTCTGGTGGGGCAAAGGCTTGGTTGCTGTCGGAAAATTCGCGATCACTGAGGAAGCACATGCTGACCAACCAGAGGACTAACGCTAATACCCAAGACTTCATCGAGGACTCCTTCCTTCTGCCGGTGATTGTGGGTCAGACATGCTGGTGTTCTGATTCAGACGCGGTTGTTGGACTCGGTGTCCATTCCCCGAAGCGCGCTATCCCGGATCGCTCTCAAGGAGCGAGTTGGGACGCAGGTGCTTTCCCTTTCTTGAGTCTTTGGAAAACCTCCAACGCAACCTGGGCACTCTGAAGCTGTCCCTGCTTCCTATAGATTCGGTTCAAAGCATAGTGCGGTTCGGCGTATGCCGGATCGGAAGCTGCCGCTTGTTGCAGTTGCGCAACAGCGTCTTCAAGTTTGCTTTGACGCTCAAGCAAGAGGGCCAGTTGATAGTGCGCTTTGGCAAACTTCGCGTCGTAACGCAAGGATTCTCGCAGGCTACTCTCTGCGTCATTCTGCCGGTCCAGTTTAAGCATCAGTGAGCCGAGATTGAGAGGAGGCCAAGAAGAGGGCGACGCACTCTCGCGATTCAATCGGTTGGCCTCTTGATAGGCATGGAGGGCTTCCTGTTGCTGACCCAGTGCTTCATAGGCAAGCCCCAGATTGTCCCACCCTCGTATGAATCGTGAGTCCAGCTTCAAGGCCTGACGGAATCGTACGACTGCAGCCTGGAAGCGCTGATCGATGTATTCCAGCCTTCCCGTCCAGTAGGGATAGAGTGATTTGTCTGGGTGCCCCTTCTCGAGCTTCAGCAGCTCAGGACGGCTCCATTCCCGCCGGCCCAGCCGAACGTACGACATCGCCAGAAGAAACCTTCCCGCTTCATCCAACCCTCCGAGAGCGTCTGCCTTCTTCATGGCTACCGCGCAGTTCAAATACCTGCCCTCCAGGAAAAAGACATGCCCAAGCAGCTTGAGTAGATCTGGTCTCTTGGGGTCTCGACCAATCTCGTCGGCGAGCAAGACCTCCGCGCGTGGATAGTCGCGCGAGCTTAAGGCTTGTTCCAACTGGGAGCGAATAGCGGGCTCCAGCCGGGATTGGATACCCGAACTCAGGTCAGCCCCACCGGTTTCTCCTGGCTGCAGATCCTGTGCGAGCAGATTTCCAGGAATGAGAAAGAGAAGAAGTGTGACTAAGGCTCTCATCCATCAAAGTCCATACCAACTCAGGCTCTTGCCACGAGTGATTCAACGAGGCTCAATTCTCTGAAGTTCCCCCTGGAAAAGCCGACGTTCAAACCGCGGCAGGTTTTTGGATGGAGATTTACTTTGCAGCGGTCTCTAGCATCTTCTCATTACGAACCTTGGCGGGAGCAGCCAGCGCCGCCAGACGATCCAAATCGAATTGTTTGTATAGATCGAAGCAAAATAGTTCCGGCGCTTGATAGAACTCCACGGGCTTTTCCAGGAGATAGGCCAGGCTCGACATTCCGTCGCGAATCAGGACCTCAGAAAACAGCGCGGGCTCCAGTGCCGAAGCTACCAAGACAGCAACCTGATTGCGGATGCCCCGACTTTCGATACGCACCTTAGAGTTTCCTGACACTCCACAAATCCAGCGGGTTACCGCCAGCAACTGTGCGGCCTCAAGGCCTAAGGGACGGTCGCCTGTGCCGTGCAGAATCTGTTGATAGCCAGCAGACCCGATCTTGCTCCACGCGTCACCCGTAAAGAGGAGATCGACTGCTAAGACCTGGTCTGCACGATTTACCCGGTCCGAAACCTCGACTGCGGCAGCTTTCTTGCCATCGTCGTGAACGACAACCGTCACGGGCGCGTTGTCACCCGCCCCGATTGACCTTGCCCAGACAGCGTTCGCACTCAGGCCATTTTCGAAGGAGAACAAGAACGACTTGGTTTCCACACCCTTGTTCTTGGTATTGGCAACAGTCCAAGCGCGTCGGATGCCGGTTGGCTTGTATCGAACAACTGCTTTGAGTTTGGCTCTTTCTGAACTTGCCCAGGTGGCTTGGATGGCGGCGTCCGTGGGTATCGGTTGGCGCTGGATACCGCCGGCAAATTTTCGGGCCAGTCCCAACGTCGTCAAGTTGCTCTGAGGCAACCCCACCACTTGCTCTTCATAGCTTTTGATTTCCGCATCGGACTGGAGCTCCTTTTCAACGAGCGGAAGTCTAAAGTGCTGGCTGAAGAAGCGGTAACTCTGAAGCCGGTTGTCCAGTTGATAGTTGTGGTTCCCGGGATCGCGGTTTTCATGCCATTCCAGGTTGCCTTCTTTTCCGTAAAGCTTGTAGATCGGTTTCAGAAAATCGTAGACGAGCGGCTTGACCAGCGGTGCACGGAAGCAACAGTCGTCCTCCGCATTGTAGGTCAGGAGCATTGGGCGGGGAGCCATCATTGCAGCCAGGTGTGTGTAGTCTTGCCCGTCAAAAACATCCGTCGCTGATTGCTCGACATCTCCAAGATCGCCCGTCCAGCTTGCCTCAAGCCGCGGAACGAAGGACGAGAATCCAGCCACGGGAACCGCGGCAGTAACGCGTTCGTCCAGGGAACTCAAAATAATGGTCTGCCAACCGCCGCCAGAAAGACCGGTCACCCCGAGACGGCTTCGATCTGTATTGGGATGCTGGTAGAGATAGTCAAGACCTCGACGCATCGCCAGGATAAACAATCCCAGTTCATTGGTACCCACCAGATCGAGATGCGCGCCGAACCAATGCTCGTTCTCCTTATGATTCAGTTCGCCAAATGACAACCATTCCAGATTCAGTGCGAGGATTCCTTGCTTCGCAAAGTTAATACAGCGCTTTTGTTTGTATTCGATGGATTTTCCGGGTTGTCCAACGTGTCCGTTGACATTCAGGATCGCCGGAACTCTGCCCTCCAACCTCTCGGGTTCGTAGAGAATAGCGGTAGACTGAAATCCCGGAACGATTTCGTAGCGCAGCTTGCGCATCCGGTAGCCGGTGCCACCCTGTAGGATGCCCAGATCTTCGAACCTTGGTGACGAGTTCACCCACTCGCTGGGCCACCCACTGAAAGCCACTTTGAGCAAGCGTTCTCTCAACTGTTTACTTTCGGTCGCCCACTGCTGACCTGAAGTCGGCGCCGGAGGCTTGGCGACGCGCTTGAGCAAATACTCCTTAAGCTGAAACAGAGACACCGAAGGCGCAAGGATCTCTTCGCCCAGAGTCGCTGCCAAGGGTTTGGGCTCGCTCTGAGCAAGAATTGAAGCAATATCGCAGCCGAGCAGCCCAACAATCAGTGCCGTGCAGCCTGTCTTGCGAAGAAACATCGTCGACTCCTCGAAGTGGCGATCACTAATAACAGTAAAACAATGGTAACGTTTCTGATTCCTCCAGCATCCGCTCAGCGCACGGGCTGGTTGGCTGGTCCATAGGGCGGCGGGCCAGCAGCTTCGATTTTCCAATTCCCTGCGGACAGTGTCACGCCAGCAATCAGCTCCGAACCCAGCAAGACGCTTTCCTTGAGAGACGGTGACAATATCCGATACAGCGTGTTCTCATCAACGACATACCATTCTGGAAATTCATTGAGACGAACATAGTTCTGATCGTAGTTCAACATCCGACGGTGGCGGGCAAAATCAAAACTGATGCGACCGCTCCAACCATTGGCAGCGCCTTCGGTCTCCAAACTCAAATAAAGAGTCTGTCCGCGCCTCACGGCTCCGAGCTTGAGTCCTGGGACCCAGTGATCCGGACGGCAGCCCTGGCTCTTGTAATACATGTAGAGCAACAAGGTGCGATTGAAGTTTCCTTCGCCATACCAATACTCGATCAGCCCAGAGGGCTTCTGCATGGCAGCCATCACTTGTATTTCGGATTCAATCCACTCAAGGGCTTCCGGCACCGGTTCCCGGGCAACCAGATACAGCGCGCTTTCAATGGAGTCGGCGTAACCGTCAAAGGATTGCCCTTCCCAAGGGTAGTTGCGATACTTGGGAAGACTCTTGAGGACGCGCAGTACCGCGTCACGGTACTTGGCGTCTCCCGTACATTGATAGAAGGCATACACGGCCCCATAGATGTACCCCCAATTGTCGGACAGGCCTGCCTGTACCGGTTTCAGAGTCTTAGCATCGATCTGGTTATAAAGCATCCCGTCGGGATTGGCAGACTCTAGGATTCGATCGAGCATGCGAGCCAGAACCGGACGGTAGCGAGCGGCGCGAGCTGGGTTCAGGTGGCGCTCCAAGGCATAGACCAGCACTAATCCGACCACGACTTCATTGCCGTGGTCTCGTAGCCGCACTTGGCCATTCCCCGTGTGAGTTGTAAAGTTCCACTTGAAGCAAGGAAGTCCTTCATTGGCTGGCAGCACTTCTTCAACGTATGCATCGGCAATGCGCCTTGCCCAATCCATGAATCGCCGATCGCCAGTCATCGGACCGAGTCGAACAAGCGTTTGGAGGAGATCTCCATTGAGCTCGCTGTCAGAGGCGGGAAGGTTGCCAAACTTTGATGCCACCGGAGCGTTCTTCATCGCATCCGCGGTCATGTCAACCATCCGGTAGAACCAAGGCGTGCGACCGAGGAGCTCGGTAACCGACAACAGTCCATCCTTCGCGTACTCGCCGGCTCCAAACAGACTCAATGGACCCACCTCCCCTGTGTTGAGATCGAGGTTGCCCGGAACCGAATCCGTGCGAGTGGTATAACGCACCTCATTGCGTAGCATTTCCAGCAGCGTGCCCCGGTAGAGGTCGGGATCAGTAAGATGCGCCGTCAGTATGAGATAAGGGTACAGGTCCGCACCAGAGTTGTGAGGCGTATAGACACGGCTCGTGTCTTCTGGCTTCAACTCAGGCAGGCGGTCTGGCAACAGGGAAGTGCGTGGATCGGCGTACTTCAGCCAGGCTTTCAGCAACCTTTGGGAGGCGCGAGCCAATTGATCGAAGCGGACGCCATTTTGCCGAGCCTGGGCGAATTCAGGTTCTTCGGACACGACCGTTCCATGGAGAGGAAGACAGAGCGCGAGGGCCAAGGCGATCGAGGCATGATATTTCAGCGACTTGTTTCTCAAATTGGTGCAAGTCCTTCAAAGGGAGTTTGAGGAAAAACGTTTGTGGATCGCGTGAAGCCTGAAACCTCCACCCAGACCTAGCAGCCTGTCGGACTTAAGTTCGGCAGCTGCGATGTGTCGGTAGAAGGAGCCGCCGAATCGAAGTAAGCTCGGCACAGCGTCTCGGCGACAAGCAACGTTTCGTTTAGGCAGCTTCAG
>Ga0187893_10003059_pt1 | contig 34924 bp, 33 predicted proteins | sample MA1701074metaG_FD_139574 | JGI IMG/M metagenome (GOLD analysis project Ga0187893, IMG submission 139574) | White microbial mat communities from a basaltic lava cave in the Kipuka Kanohina Cave System on the Island of Hawaii, USA - MA170107-4 metaG ...
ACGCACCAGCGGGAACACCCCACCACACCCCACCAAGCCGCCCACCGACCGCCCCCCCCAGGGCCCCGAAGCACGACCCGACGCCCTCACACCCACTGCCACGGCCACACCCCGCCCAAGCCCACCGCCGCCCGAGCCCGGCATCCCACCAGAGCCCCCGCTCCAGCTCCCGGCCACGCCCGCGCCGGTCCAACGAACCCCCGACAACCAACCACCGCCACCGCCCACCCCGATCCAAACCGCACCCGGCACCCACCCCGTCACACGACGCGCAACAACTACCCCCCTTCAACGGACCAAGCCACACACCGACCGCCTCATCAACGCCCCCGAGACACGACACCAAGCCGCCACGCCGCACTCGTCGCCGGCCGCTCCCCAGGAACCGCCCCCACACACCCAAGCGCCCCCGCTCCAGCTCCCGGCCGCGCCGGCGCCGGTCCAACGAACCCCCGACAACCACCCAACATCACAGCCGACCACGCGTCCCCCCACACCACTCTCAGCAGCGCCACCACCTGCCACACCCGCGGCGCCGGGTGAAACCCCGCCACCCACGCCCAGGCGTGCCCGATGGCCCCTCACCGTCCTGCAACGCACCAGCGGGAACACCCCACCACACCCCACCAAGCCGCCCACCGACCGCCCCCCCGAGGTCCCCGAAGCACGACCCGACGCCCTCACACCCACTGCCACGGCCACACCCCGCCCAAGCCCACCGCCGCCCGAGCCCGGCATCCCACCAGAGCCCCCGCCGCACCTCCAGGCCACACCCGCGCCGGTCGACCCCCAACCAACGCCAAAAAGCCAGTCGCTCTACAAGCGCGAGGATGGCGGCGTTCACGCATCCGAGGATCCGCCTCAAGAACCGCTTCACCTCCCGCCCACGCACGCCCCGGTCCAGCGGGTACCCGATGGCCAACCGGCGACGCGGCCCACTGCGGCTCAGACCGCACTCACCGCCCAATCTCCACGCCCCTCCAAACCAGACACCGACTGGGCCGCTCCCCAGCCGCTTCGCCCGACCGTGTCCGCACCAATTCAGCGGATGCCCCTCGACCAGCCGGCAGCATCCCCTCACGCGTCAACGCCCACGACGCCCCACGCCAAGCCGCATACCGACCGCTCCGCCAGCGTCCGAGAGCTGCCCCTTGAAGCCGCGACGCCCAAGGACACCCAGACCGCCACCACGCCTCTCCCGGTACAACCCACCGCTGCCACACCCTCCGCTGGGAACCACCGCTCCCGAGAGCGGGACCCACAGCTTTCCTCCGCATCCGAAGGAAACCGACGCCCTACCAGCTCGGCCCCGCGCGTGAACCGTCACTTTCCCTCGGATACGGAGGAAAGCTACGGCCTGCCGGTCCAGCGGATGCTCGACGACCAGCCCGCGGCACTCCCCGGCGCGTCACAAACCCCCAACCGCTCCCTACGGCTGCCCACCATCCTGAGGCGCACCCGCGGCACCATCCCACCCGCCATATCCGCGCCGGACTACCACCCCACCACCGCCACACCCTCCAAGGAAACGCCAGCCGGACGCGGCAACGCCTGGCCGATCCGGCGGACCAACAGCGATGTGGACTTGGTGCAACAGGCCGCATCCGAGGGAAGACGACGCCCTACGAGCTCCGCCTCACCGGCTACCGCCCTACCGGACGCACACCCGCCGGTCCAACGGATATCCGACAGCCCACCCGGAAATGCGCGGGGACGCGCAAATCCTGAGGGCATGCTCGACGTACCCTGGAGGCACCAAGCTCTCGACCCAGTTTTTGCGCTTCCACGCGCAAAACCACAGCCTCAGGCCGCCACTCCCACGTCCGTACCTGGTCGATCGCTGACCGTTGCGCCCGCGGTTGGCTTGGAACCGCCGGCGCCTCGAGTCCAGCGTGCCATCGAGATGGAAACGGCCGTTCCCGCGGCCCGGGAGATGCCGCGCAAGGTCGGGCTTGGCCCGCCGCTGCGGCAGCGCCCGATGCCGACCGAAGGCGCGCGCCCGCCCGCTCCGCCGGTCAGCGTGGCTCCCACGCTTCAGCGCATCACGCAGGCAAGGCCGGCCGAACCCCTGGAGCCGCGACCACAGCCCGCGCCGGCACCCGGTCCGACGCAGATGGTCAGCCTGATCGTGCCTGACCCGCCGGCACCCAAGCACCAACACGGCCCTACCGCACCGCTACTGCCCGCCAACCCCTTGCATCTGAGCGCTGCGGAGCAGCCCGTCCAGAGAACCTCGGCCCCGAACACCGCGCCGCGCGACCGTGCCCAGCCCGACCCGGTCGCGGCCGCGCTGTCGACCGGGTTGGCGAGGCTGGACGCCGACGGAGCGGTCGTGTTCACGGCCCTGGCCCCGCCCGCGCCACAGCCGGCGGCACCCCCAACCCCCACTCCCACGATCCAGCGCACGACCGTGACATCCCCGTCCCCGCCCACGACGGGGACCGAAGCCAAACCCAAGCCCAGCACCCCCACTTCCGCGGAGCTCGACGAGCTGGCGGCGCGGCTGTACGACCGGATCCGTACCCGCATGAAGGCGGAGCTACGGGTCGACCGTGAGCGGGCCGGGCTGGTGGCCGGCCCATACAGATAGGAACCCCCGATGTCTGAGGTCACGAGTGATCCCGCCGTCAGTGTCTTCTTCGAGGTCAGCCTCGACAACACGGCGCTGCACCTGGGAGCGTTCACCGCGTGCGAGGGCCTGGGCTGCGAGGTGACGATCGAGGAGCGGGAGGAGGGCGGCAACAACGCGTTCGTGCACCAGTTGCCGGGGCGCATCAAGTACTCGAACGTGACGCTGACGCGGGCGGTGAACCAGGACACGAAGAACATCGCCGCGTGGTTCGCCAGCCTCCACAAGGGACTCGCGCAGACCAACGCCACGATCGTCGCGAAGACCGCCGACGGCACTCCCGTCTGGCGGTGGAACCTGGAGAGGGTGGTGCCGGTGCGTTGGCAAGGACCGTCGCTGAACGCGGACTCGCCGACGGTCGCGACCGAGACGCTCGAGATCGCGCACCACGGCTTCCTGGCGGGAGGGTAGCCATGGGACTGGAGAAGGCGCGGATCGCGTTCTTGGAGCCGAAGGCATCCGGCGCGGTGACCAGCGCCGGCGGGGGCATCACGGTCAACGGCCTCGGCGAGATCGTGTTCGACTTCAACCCCAAGGAGTACACAATCGAAAAGAGCGCCGAGTGGGCACGCAGCGCGACGAGCAGCGCGGAGTCGACGTCTCCTCCCGAGTTCAAGGGGTCCAATCCGCGCCACCTCTCGTTGGAGCTGTTCCTGGACCGGACGGCGACCCGGGGTGACGTCTCCAAAGAGGTCGAGGCGCTGTTCGCCTGCCTTAGTCCCTACCCGCCGACGATCACGGCGAAGAACCCCTCTCCGCCGTTCGTCCGGTTCTCGTGGGGCAGCACGATCGAGTTCATCGCGTTCGTGCAGTCCGTGAACGCCACGTACACGCTGTTCGACCAGAAGGGCGCACCGCTGCGAGCGGTGTGCACGATCTCGATGGAGGAGGTCCCCGAGGTCACCCCGCGCCAGAACCCGACATCAGGCGCGCTCACCCCGTTACGGATACGCACGCTCGTGGCGGGCGAGACCTTGCATTCGATCGCCTATGCCGAGTATGGCGACCCGGCGCTGTGGCGCCTGCTCGCGGAGGGCAACGACGTCGACGATCCTCTCCGGTTGCGCCCGGGATGCAAGCTGCGGATCCCGTCCGCGGACGACGCCCTCCAACCCGTGTGAGGCGGTAGTCATGGCAGATCGATTGCACAGGCACATCGCCAAGTTCGAGATCAAGGTCAACGGCGCCCCGCTGGCCGACCTCGAGGACTCGCTGGTCACCGCGGAGGTCGAAGACAACGTCGCCCTCCCCGACATGTTCCGCCTGGTGTTCCGCGACCCGCGCCGCGCGGTGATCGGGATCGCGAGGATCAAGATCGGCTCGGTCGTGGCGATCTCCGTCGTCTCCGAGGGCGCGCCAGGCGGCGAGCCCTTGCTGACCGGCGATGTGACCGCGCTGGAGGCCGAGTACGACGGTGGCGGGACGTTCACGGTCGTGCGCGGCTTCGACCACTCGCACCGGTTGTTCCGGGGACGGACCACCGCTACGTACACCAACACGACCTACTCCGATGCCGTGGCGCAGGTCGCGAGGCGTGCGGGCCTGGCTACGGGAACGATCGACGCGACCAATGGGGTCCAGCCGCACATCTCACAGACGAACATGTGCGACTGGCGGTTCCTCTCTTTGATCGCGCAGGAAACCGGCTATGAGGTCACGGTGGTAGAGGGGAAGCTCGAGTTTCGGAAGCCCACGGACTCGAGCGGCGGCCCGGGCAAGGGGAGCTACGACTCCACCAACCCCCTGCAGCTTGTCTACGGAGCCAATCTCCTGCGGTTCCACGCGTCGGTGACCGCGGCTGAGCAGGTGGAGGAGGTCCAGGTTCGCGGCTGGGACGTCCGCCAGAAACGGGCGGTGGTGGGGACGGCTCCCGGCGCGACGACGAGCGCGACGCTGTCCGTTGCCCCTGCGCAGCTCGCCGGCCACTTCGGCGGCCCGGCGCACGTGACGGTCGACGTCCCGTACGGCACGCAGGCGGAAGTCGACAACGCGGCTAAGGCCGTCGCCGAGCGGATCGCGAGCGCGTTCGCCGAGCTGGACGGCACCGCGCTGGGCAACCCGAAGCTGCGGGCCGGGACCGCCGTAAGCTTGAGCCTGGCGGGCGCCCCGTTCGACGGCAAGTACCGGCTGACCGCGACCCGGCACCTTTACGATCCGCACGACGGCTACACGACGTCGTTCGTGGCAAGCGGGCGGCAGGAGCGATCGCTGCTCGGGCTGACGTCTCCAGGGGCGAACGGCGGCGCGCCCCCAGCCCGGCTGATCTCCGGCGTCGTGACCGCCGTGGTCACCGACGTGAAGGACCCCGACAAGCTCGGGCGGGTAAAGCTGAAGCTCCCGTGGCTGTCGGACTCGTACGTCACGGACTGGGCGCGAACCGTGCAGGCGGGCGCCGGGCCAAGCCGCGGCGCCGTCGTCCTGCCCGAGGTGAACGACGAGGTGCTCGTCGCGTTCCAGCAGGGGGACATCAGCCGGCCGTTCGTGATCGGGGGCCTGTGGAACGGTGTCGACAAAGCCCCGCTCGGCCCCGGGCTGATCGACGGCTCGACCGGCGCGGTGAAACGGCGCGGCTTCGTCTCGAAGAAGAGCGGCGCGCTGATCTTCTTCGACGACGCCACCGATGAGGGTGTCGCGCTGCTGACCGGCGACAAGCAGCACCGGATCTCGCTGAACAAGACCATGATGGCCATTCGCATCACGTCCGGCGGCAAGGTCGAGATCTCCGGCGCTCAGGACGTGACGATCAAGGCGGGGACGAACCTGACGCTGGAGGCAGGCGCCTTGCTGAAGCTGAAGGGTGCGACCGTATCGATCGAAGGCACCGGGCCGGTCCAGGTGAAGGGCAACCCGATCCAGCTCAACTAGAGGAGGAGCGCACGATGGGGACCCCGGCGGCGGTGATGGGCGACCGGATCGTGGCGACCTGCGCGATCCACCTGATCCCCGGCGCGGCGGGGGCTCCGGTCAAGTCCCCGCCCCTGCCGTTCTCCTCACCGCTGCTCCAGGGCCTGGCGACCAAGGTGCTCATCTGTGGGAAGCCGGCCGCGGTCCAGGGCTCGTCCGGCCTGAACCAGCCGCCACACGCGGGGCTGCACTCGGCGGACCCGTTCATGGTGCCGGCGGGGCAGCAGGGCAGGGTCACGATGGGCAGCGCGACGGTGCTCATCGAGGGCAAACCCGCGGCGAAAACCGGCTCGGTCTGCACTGTATGCGGCCAGATGCCCGGCCAGCTCATCGGGAGCGCCGCGACCGTACTGATCGGAGGGTGAGGTGGCAGAGGCGTTCATCGGCGCGGGTTGGGGGTTTCCCCTGCACACGGACGCGACCGGAAGCATCGCGCTCGTCCGCCGGACCCAGGAGATCGAGGAGAGCATCCACCTGGTCCTCGGCACCGCGCACGGGGAGCGCCCGATGCGCCCGGAGTTCGGCTGCGGCATCCACGAGTACGTCTTCGCCCCGGCGAACGCGACCACGACCGGGCTGATGGCCGACGAGGTCCGGCGGTCGCTGGAGCGTTGGGAGCCGCGCATCGACCTCGTGGACGTGGCGGTCGACCCGGCACCAGGAGACGCCAGCGTGCTCTACATCGACATCCGCTACGTGGTGCGCGGCACGAACGACCCGCGCAACCTCGTCTTTCCCTTCTACGTCATCCCGACCGAGGAGTAGGAGCCCTCCAGATGAGCCTGCCAGCCCCAAACCTCGACGACCGCCGCTTCCAGGACCTTGTGGACGACGCGAAGCGGCTCGTGCAGCGCACCTGCCCGGAATGGACCGACCACAACGTCTCGGACCCTGGCGTGACGCTGATCGAGACGTTCGCCTACATGGTCGACCAGCTGATCTACCGCCTCAACCGCGTACCCGACCGGCACTACGTGAAGTTCCTCGACCTGATCGGCGTGCGGATGTACCCGCCGACCGCGGCGGAGGCGCCGGTCACGTTCTGGCTGTCCGCGCCGCAGCCCGAGCCCGTGACCGTGCGGGCCGGCGTAGAGGTGGCCACCGTCAGGACCGAGACGGACGAGGCGATCACCTTCTCCACGGTACGCGAGCTGTCGATCGTCCCCTGCGCCGTATCCCACCTCGCGTCAAAGATATCGAGTATCCGTGAGGGTGACATTCGCCACCATCCCGAGACGGTTTCCGGCGACGCCGCGTTTCTCTGCTTCGACCGCCAGCCGAAGCCCGGCGACACGCTGCTCATCGGGCTGGACGGCGCCGTGGCGTCGTGTGCGGTGGTGCTCCGGTTCGAGGGCCAGATCGAGGGTGTCGGCGTGCTGCCCGACAACCCGCCGATCGTCTGGGAGGCGTGGGTGGGGAACCGGTGGGCCTCCTGCGAGGTCGACCACGACGACACGGGCGGGTTGAACCGCGCCGGCGACATCGTGCTGCACGTCCCGCCGGGCCATGTCGCCTCGCTGCAGGGCCAGCGGCGAGCCGGTTGGCTGCGGTGCCGCGTGGTCGCCACCGAGCCTGGCCAGCCGGGATATACGGAGTCCCCGGAGGTCAGGCGGTTCTCGGCGCACACGATCGGCGGGACCGTCCAGGCCGTGCATGCCGATACGGTCACGAACGAGCCACTCGGCCGTTGCGAGGGCGTCCCCGGCCAGCGTTTCCAGCTGAAACAGCGCCCGGTCGTGCCATCGGACGCGCCGCTCGTGTGCGAGTCCACCACCGGGGAAGGGTGGGAAGAGTGGCACGAGGTGACGCATTTCGCGGAGAGCGCCGCCTCGTCGCGGCATTTCGTGCTCGACCGGCTGGCCGGGGAGATCCTGCTGGGCCCGGCGGTCCGTGAGGAAGACGGCTCGTTGCGCCAGTTCGGCGCCGTGCCGCCGAGAGACGCCGAGTTCCGTGCCCGCACCTACCGGACGGGCGGCGGGCAGAGCGGGAACGTGTCCCGCGGCGCGATCCGCGTGCTGAAGACCTCGATCCCCTACATCGCCCAGGTCGAGAACCGGTGGCCGGCGGCCGGTGGGGTGGACGGCGAGACGATCGAGAACGCGAAGCTGCGCGGGCCGCTGTTCCTCCACACCAGGAACCTCGCCGTCACCACCGCGGACTACGAGCAGCTCGCGCGCGAGGCGGCGCCCGCGGTGGCACGGGTCCGCTGCGTCGGCACGGACGAGGGTGGCGGCTTCGTCCGCCTCCTCGTGGTGCCGGCCGCGACCGACAACGCGCTGGGGGCGCTGCACTTTCCCCAGCTCGTCCCCACGGACGCGGTGCTCTCGACGATCGCCGAGTACCTGGACGCGCGCCGGTCGATCGGCGCGCGCGTCGTGGTCGAGCCGCCCATCTACCAGGGGATCACGGTGGTCGCGCGGCTCCGCGCCCGCCCACGGGCCGATGCCGACCTCGTGCGGCGGGACGCCCTCTCCGCCCTCTACCGGTACTTCCACCCGATCCGAGGAGGCCCGGAGGCCACCGGTTGGCCGTTCGGCCGCCCCGTCCACATCGGCGAGGTGTACGGCGCGCTGCAGCGCACGCCCGGCGTCGAGCTGGTTGAGGACGCCAGGCTGTACCCTGCCGATCCCGTCACGCGGCAGCGGGGTGAGCAGAGCCAACGTCTGGAGCTGAACGCTCGGGCGTTGGTGTTCTCGTTCGAGCATCAGGTGCAGATCCGAGTATGAGCCGCGGTCTTGTGCCCGGGTTGGGGTCCCCGCACCCGTTCGGCGAGGCGTTGCCCGGGCTCTACCAGGGCGACAGCTTGACGCAGCGGCTGTGCGCGGCGCTCGACGAGGTGCTCGCACCCGTCGTGAGCAGCCTCGACACGTTCGATGCCTACCTCGACCCCGCGCTGGCGCCCGCGGATTTCGTCGGGTGGCTCGCGAGCTGGGTCGGGGTGATCGCCTCGGACGCCGGACCGCTTCCGCGGCAACGAGCGCTGGTGCAGCGGGCGGTCGAGGCGTACCGGTGGCGCGGCACGGTCCGTGGCATGACCCTACTCGTGTGGCTGTACACGGGTGTCGAGCCAGAGATCGTCGACACCGGCGGCGTTCGCTGGTCGCCGACGCCGCTCGGTGCGCCCGGCGGGGATGAGGAGCCTCTGCTGGTAGTCCGGTTGAGGGCCGAGGACCCGAGCACGATCGACGTCGCCCGACTTGACTCGATCATCGCGGCCGCGAAGCCAGCTCATATCCCACACCGCCTAGAGGTCCTGTAGGGCTTTCGTCCAGGATTCCCCAGCGCGGGCGCACGGCGGCGTCGACGACCGCCGGCACGTCGCCGAGGATCTCACCGGCGGCGTCCACCATCCCGCCAGTGACGATCTCGGCGGCCTCGCCGGCGCGGTCCGCGGGGACCTCGACGACCAGCTCGTCGTGCACCACGAGGACGGGCCCGTGCTCGGTCACGGGCTGGCCGTTGCGCACGTCGCCGAACGCGGCGGTGAGCCGCCGCTCGACCTCGGCGAGCGCGAGCTTGATCATGTCGGCTCCGGCGCCCTGGATCGGGGCGTTGCGCGCGAGGGTGGTGAGGGGTTGGCCGCCTTCGACGTCGAACTTGCGGAGTCGCCCGAGCGGCGTCCGCGCCCGGCCGGTGCGGCGCGCGGTCGCCTCGGCGCCAGCGAGCCACTCGGTGACGCGTGGGAAGGCGGCGAAGTACCGGTCCATGACCTTTTGCGCGTCGGCGAGGGGCATGCCCGTGGCACGTGCGAAGCCGGGCGCTCCCATCCCGTACATCAGCCCGAAGTTCAGGGCCTTCGCCGCGCCACGCTGCTCTGGCCGGACGGTGTCCTCGGGCTGGTCGAACACCATCGCCGCGGTGGTCCGGTGAAGGTCGCCGCCCCGGTGGAATACCTCGCTCAACGCCGCGTCCGCGGAGACCGCCGCGAGGATCCGGAGCTCCTGCTGCGAGTAGTCGGCGACGATCAGCGCCGTTCCGGGAGCGCCGCCAAAGCAGCAGCGGTAGCGGGCGTCCTTTGGGATCTGGTGAAGGCTCGGCTCGCTGCACGCGATCCTGCCGGTCCCGACGATCTGCCGCCAGTCGGGGTGGATCCGGCCCGTGCGCCGGTTCGCCGCCCGGTCGGCCCAGTCGCCACCCCAGTTCGACGTCACCTTGCTGACCTGGCGGTACGCGAGGAGCGCGTCGACCCCGGGGTGTCCCGCGTGGTCGCGGAGAGCAAACTCGCGCGTGGTGGTGACGTCGACGCCGAGGCGCGCGAGGGCCTCACGGACCTTCTCGGGTGAGTCGAGGTTGACGGGCTCGGGACCGAACAGGTTCCGCGGGCTCGTCTCGCTGACCAGCGCGGCTTGGGCGGTTGCCTTCAAGCCGGGCAGGTCGCGCTCCAGCATGCCGACCAGTGCCCGCCAGCGGGCGGCGTCGAACGCCACCCCTCGCAGCTGGACATCGGCGAGCACCGGCAGGGCGGCGAACTCGATCCGCGCGATGCGGGTCAGATTGTGGCCGACCAGCTCGCGCCACTGCTGGTCGAAGATGCGCCAGGTCGCCGCCGCGTCGTCCGCCGCGTACTCGAGCTGCGCCTCGCTCAGCCGCCCGGCTACCCACGTCGTCTCACGGATCGACTTGTCCAGCTCGACCCCCAGGCGGAAGGAGGCGATCTGCGCGAGGCCGTTGCCTGACGCGCTCTTGGCGCCGCCGTTCAAGAGCTGCTGCGCGAGCATCGTGTCGGCCACTCGCGTGACGCGTAGGCCCGCCGCCGCGAGGAATCGCAGGTCGAAGGCGCCATGGTGGAACACCTTCAGGACACCACGGTCGCCGAGCAACGGCGCGAGGACGGCGGGGTCGAGCGTCGCGGTGTCCACCACGAGCACTGGTAGGTCCGGTCCCGCGCACAGCTGGACGCAGAGCAGCGCGCCCTCGTAGGGGTCCCAACCGCTGGTCTCCGTGTCGATCGCGACGATCTGCCGCCCGCTCATCTGGGACAGCCACTGCTGCGCCGCCGCGGCGGTGGTGGCGTGAACGTACGGCTGTAGCCCGGGCATTACCGAACAGTCTGCCGGAACCCTGAGACACCCGTGTACAAGCCGGGTCGCGTTGGCCTTTCCTTCACAATGGCGGAGCTGCGCGCGTCGAATCCACAGCCTTTCGGAGGCGGTCATGCGGCAGGTCGTGGTGGTGTCGGGTTATCCCGGGGCGGGCAAGACGACGCTGGCGGTGCCCCTCGCGGAGGCGCTCGGTTTCCCCTTGCTGGCCAAGGATTTCATCAAGGAGCAGCTCTACGACTCGTTGGGGCCAGGTCCCCAGGATCCCCTGGCGTGGTCGCGGCGCCTCGGTAGCGCGTCAATGGAGGTGCTGTGGGGGTTGGCGCGTTGGTGTCCCCAGGTTGTCCTGGAAGCGAACTTCCGTCCCCGAAGCCCCTACGAGCGGGCGAAGCTCGCGGGGCTCACCGCCCAGCTCGTCGAGGTGTACTGCCGCTGCCCACCCGAGGTGGCGTCCCGCCGGTTCGCGGAGCGGGCTCGCCTGTCCCGCCATCATCCCGCGCATGTCCTCACTGCCCTCTCGCCGGAGCTGCTGAGCGAGTATGGCGCTCCTCTCGCCCTCGGGCCCGTGCTTGAGGTCGACACGACCCGCCCGATCGAGGTGCGCCCACTCGCCGACGCAGTTCGCACCATGCTTGAAGCCGCCCAATCCTCTTGACATCTTCCAGAACCAGAACTATTATCGAACACATGTTCTCTATACGTTCAGCGGTTCAGGTCCCTGCAGGAGCCAACGCTCGCGCAACTTTGTCCCGATCACTGGCCCGCCGTGCCCGGCAACGCTTGGCCGCGGCGGCGGGCGCGGCGCGCGGCCGCTTCCCGTGCCGCCATCTCCTTCGCCTCGCCGACAGTTGGCGCCGTACCGCCGAGGTGGGCCGGCAGCCACCAACGGTCGTCGTCGCCAGACGGCTTGTCGGGGTAGGCGGCTGCGGCGTGGTCCACCAGTTCCCTGATTCTCGCCATCAGGCGGTCGGTGACCTGCGTCGGGTCCTCGTCCGCCCGGTACTCGACCGGTTCACCAAACGCCACTGTGATCGGCACACCCCTCTGAAGGTTGCGAGGGCGGTCCTTCGTCAGGATCCGCTGGCTCCCCCACACCGCGCCTGGCACCAGCGGCGCACCGGCCGCGATCGCCATGCGTGCAGCGCCGTTCTTGCCCGGTGCGGGAACGAACGAGCGGCTGATCGTGCCCTCGGGGAACATCCCGATCAGCTCACCCGCACGCAGCGCGTCGACAGAGGCGGTCAACGCGTCCGTGGCCCTCCCGAACCGGTCTACGGGGATGTGCTTCATCCCACGCATCAGCGGACCAGCCACACGATGGTCAAAGATCTCCTGCTTCGCGAGGAACCGTACGAGCCGGCCGCGGGGCCGCACCCCGTACCCGACAAAGGTGAAGTCGAGGTAGCCAACGTGATTCGTCGCTACGACGCCCGGGCCCTGGGCCGGGACATGGTCTGCGCCTTCGATGCTGATCGGCCAGTTCATGATCTTGAACATGGTCACGGTCATGCCGATCACCGGCGGGTACACGAGCTCCATCGGCGACAGGTTACCGGGGGTCGCGTCTCGTCAGAAGCAGGCCGCGGCGGCGAACGGGTAGGGGTTCGTGTTGCCCCCTCCTCCGGGGCGGACCTCCATGTGGACGTGTGGTGCACCGCCCCGGGCGTTGCCGCTGTCGCCGTTGTACGCGATCAACTCCCCAGCAGCGACCTTCTTGCCAGGCCCATACGAGGGGCGGATAGACGCGAGGTGAGCGTAGTAATACACGTTGCCGTCGTCACCCCGCAGGTACAGACCAAGCCCACCGAGCCCTGAGCTCGAGTGGCGCAGGATCCGGCCGTCCGTGATCGCGTACACCTCGCCACCGTAAGGAGCGAACATGTCGACCCCCTTGTGGCTGCGCCCGCCAGAGCGCGGGGCACCCCAGGTGTCACGGAAATGGTAGGGAACGCCCATCGGACAGGCGTAGATACCCCGTTGGCCCGCTCGGGAGATTTGCCGCTGGCGCTGCAGGCGGCTGGCGATGTCAGCCTCACTGGCCTTCACGCGCCGGAAGGCAGCTTCGAGGTCTGTGCGGAGCACGGCGACTCGTGCCTCGCTGGTTCGCAGGGTGGTCAGGACACTGTCGAGCTCCGCCTGGCGAGAGGCCAGCGCGGCGCGGGAGATCACCGCGCGCTCCGAATGCTCACGCTCGCGCAGCCCCAGACCGGCGAGCATCCGGCTCCGCTCCAGCACGTCACTCGGCTGGACGGCGGCCATCAGCTCGCCGACGGGACCGAACTCGCCGTACATGTAGGCCTGGACCGCTTGCGCCGTCAGGACCTGCCGTGCGTCGAAGGCCGCGCGCTGCAACGCGGCCACGTCCGACTCCAGCCGATCCCGTTTGGCTTGGGCGTCGGTGATCGCGACGTTGAGCCGCTCGACCTCCGCGGTCATCGCGTCAAGGTCGCGCTCCAAGCGTTCGCGCTCGCCGCGAACATGGTCCAACTCGGGATTTGGCGCGCCTTGCGCCAGCGCGGGATACAGATCGGCAACGGCAAGTACGGACGCAAACGCCACGAGAAACAGGAAGTTCAAATGTCGGGTAGGCACGTTCTGCAGTCACCACCCATGTAGAGGACAGGGGTAAGGCAGAGAAGACCTGGTGAGAGGCCCGAGGGGCGGGGAAGTCCACCACGGTGCACCACCGAGGCCACGCCTCACGGCCACAGCTCGGATGGCCAGAAGGGTAATAAGGACGGGGCCAGATTCCAAACACCCGGGTCGCGACGCGCACCGGTCGCGCGCTCGAGGAGGGCGGAGACGGTGGGAGCCGTGACGGCAAAATGGGGGGAGCGCTCCGGACCGGGAGGGATCATGCCTGCTCACAACCGCGATCGTCCATGGCTGATGAGGACCTACTCCGGGCACTCGTCGGCGAAGGCTTCAAACGAGCTGTATCGCCACAATCTCGCGAAAGGTCAGACCGGTCTGTCGGTCGCGTTCGATCTTCCGACCCAGACGGGATACGACTCGGACCATGCGCTCGCGCGCGGCGAGGTCGGCAAGGTGGGCGTGCCGGTGTGTTCCGTCGAGGACATGCGGACGCTGTTCGACGGCATTCCCCTCGGCGAGATGAACACGTCGATGACGATCAACGCGACAGCCGCCTGGTTGCTCGCGCTCTACGTGGCGGTTGCGGGAGAGCAGGGCGCGGGGCCCGGAACGCTGGCGGGGACGACGCAGAACGACATCCTCAAGGAGTACCTGTCGCGGGGAACCTACGTCTTCCCACCAGGCCCGAGCTTGCGCCTGACCAGCGACATCATCACGTACACCGTGTTCGCCCTGCCGAGGTGGAACCCGGTCAACGTCTGCAGCTACCACCTGCAGGAGGTCGGCGCGACCCCGGTCCAAGAGGTCGCGTACACGCTCGCGAACGCGACGGCCATCTTGGACGAGGTGCGCCGATCCGATCGTGTGCCGGCCGCCGAGTTCCCGCGCGTGGTCGGAAGGATCAGCTTCTTCGTGAACGCGGGGATCCGCTTCGTCGAGGAGATCGCGAAGCTTCGGGCGATGGCCGCGATGTGGGACGAGCTGTGCAGGACGCGCTACGGCGTCGCCGACGAGCGGCTGCGCCGCTTCCGGTACGGGGTACAGGTGAACTCGCTCGGCCTGACCGAGGCGCAACCGGAGAACAACATCGCCCGGATCCTTCTGGAGTTGCTCGGGGTCACGCTGTCGAAGAACGCGAGGGCGCGCGCGGTCCAGTTGCCGGCTTGGAACGAGGCACTGGGGTTGCCGAGGGCGTGGGATCAGCAGCTCGCGTTACGGACGCAGCAGATCTTGGCCTACGAGACCGACCTGCTGGAGCGCGGCGACCTGTTCGAGGGCTCAAAGGTCATGGCCGACCTTGAAGAGGAGATCACCGAGGGTGCCCGCGCCGAGCTCGCGCGGGTGCTCGACCCCGGCGGCTCCGAGGCGATCTCCTCCGCCGTCGAGTACATGAAGGCCGAGCTGGTCCGGTCCAACGCCCAGCGGCTGCGGCGCATCGAGTCAGGGCAGCAGGTCGTGGTCGGGGTCAACGCGTACACCGAGACGGAAGCCTCCCCGCTCACGTCCGACCTTGACGGCGGTTACCTCAGGATCGATCCCGAGTCGGAAGCCGACCAGATCTCGCGCCTCGAGGCGTTCCGCGCGAGCAGGGACCGGGTCGCCGTACGGCGGGCGCTGGACGGGCTGCGCCGCGCGGCCGCCGCTGGCGAGAACGTCATGCCGGCATCCGTGGCCGCCGCCCGTGCGGGGGCGACGACCGGTGAGTGGACCGACGCGCTTCGCGACGTGTTCGGAGAGTACCGGGGGCCAACGGGCGTACGCGGGCAGGCGATGCCACCTGGCCAAGGCGAGGACGCGCTCACGGCGGCGAGAGCGCGCGTGGCGGCGGCCGAGCGGCGGGTCGGCGGCAAGGTACGGCTCCTCGTCGCCAAGCCAGGCCTGGACGGGCACTCGTCCGGCGCGGAGCAGATCGCGGTCCGCGCCCGCGACGCCGGCTACGAGGTCATCTACGAGGGCATCCGCCGCACCCCCGCCCAGATCGTCCGCGCGGCCGTCGACGAGGACGTCCACGTGGTCGGCCTCTCGATCCTGTCCGGCTCGCACGCCTCACTCGCGCCGGAGGTCCTCGCCGGGCTCCGCGCGGAGGGCTGCGACGCGCCCGTGGTGGTCGGCGGCATCATCCCACCCGCCGACGCCGAGGCCCTCCGCGCCGCGGGCGTCGCCGCCGTCTATACCCCCAAGGACTACCAGCTCAGCCAGATCGTCGCCGACATCGCCGACCTCGTCGGAACATAACGACACGTCCAGCCGGTAGAATCGCCTCCGGATTCTAGAGCGCAAGGTGGATGATCGCGATGGTTCGTCGGGTGCTTGGGGATGCGATCGCGTCGTTGTCGGTCGCAGGGTTCAAGTCGATCGCACGCGAGCAGACCATCGAGATCCGCCCCCTTACATTGCTCGCGGGAACGAACAGCTCTGGCAAGTCGAGCATGCTTCAACCGCTCTTGCTGCTGAAGCAGACGCTAGAGAATTCTTACGATCCCGGTGCTCTCATGCTCGATGGGCCCAACGTCAAGTTCTCTTCTGCCAAGCAATTACTGTTCAGGGGACAGAGTCCGAGACGGAACAAGTTCTCTATTGATGTCAGACTTCACTCCAACTTCTCAGTAGGGTTGACATTCCGTCATGGAACCGCTGGCGGTTTCCTCACAGAAGCCATGCGAGTGCGGTCAGGTGAATCGAGCAACGAGATCGCGCTACGGCACTCCATGACCAGCGACGAGATACGCGAATTAATAATCAGGGACTTGGCCCCAGAACCTGATCGCCACCTGTTTGAGTCAGATAATAGCACACTAAGAATCGCGCAAGAGAGATGCTGGCTTGGCATCGCTTCTTCACGGCCCAGGCTCTACCGCGCGCTGCTGTCAACATCCCTGACTGAGCCCGTGGAAACCTTCATAGCCGAAAGCATTCACCTCCCCGGCCTACGGGGAAATCCCGAGCGGTCCTATCCGCGAGCCGCCGTGAGAGACGAGTTTCCCGGACGGTTCCAGGATTACATGGCAAGCATCGTCGCTGAGTGGCAACGGAAGGGCGAAGTCCAGCGGCTCTCGGATTCGCTCGCGCGCCTTGGCCTGACCTGGAAGGTGCGGACCGAGGACATCGATGACACTCGGGTCGAGCTGCAGGTCGGTCGGCTGCCTCGAGCGCGGCAAGGCGGCGCCAGAGATCTTGTCAACATCGCCGATGTCGGCCTGGGGGTATCTCAAGTACTGCCCGTCCTGGTGGCGCTCCAGGTCGCTCACAGAGGCCAGCTCGTGATGCTCGAACAGCCGGAGATCCATCTTCACCCTAGGGCACAGATGCTGCTGGCCAGCGAGCTGGCAGCCGCAGCGAACCGCGGCGTTCAAGTGGTTGCGGAGACGCACAGCTCGCTCTTACTACGGGGCGTTCAGACAGCCGTCGCGGATGAGACCTTGAGCCCGGACCTCGTCAAGCTTCACTGGTTCCAACGTGACCCCACCTCTGGCGTCACCACGGTCGCGAGTGCCGACCTCGATGAGGCCGGGGCTTTTGGCGACTGGCCCGAGGATTTCGACGACGTTGCACTGAGCTCAGAGCGGGCCTACCTGGATGCCGCCGAGCTGAGTGGAGCATCGGGTTGGTAAGGAGGCATTCGAAGAGGATCGTCGTCGATGCTTCAGTCGCGCGTTCGTCAGGGACGACAGAGCACCCCGCATCGAGCGCCTGCCGAAATGTGCTCGATGAGATGCTTTCCATCTGCCACCGCGTCGCCTTCACCGAAGCCGTCCTCGTCGAGTGGAAGACTCACGAGTCGCGCTACGCGCTGCGGTGGCGGGCCGCGATGCAATCGCGAGGCAAGGTTGTTCGGCTGGACCGACAAGTCGAGGCGCTGCACCTGGACAGAAGCCAGCTGAACGACGCGCAACTCGCCGCAGTGGAGAAGGATCTGCTCCTGGTCGAGACTGCCCTTGCAGCTGACGGGTGCGTGATATCGCTGGACGACAAGGCACGGGCGGCCTTTCGCGTCTGCCGCGAAGAGAACACTCGTATCCGGACTGTGGTCTGGGTGAACCCTTGCAATCCTGAGGAGGATTGCGTCACCTGGCTTCGGGCTGGCGCGAAATCTGAGCCTCAGCGTCGGTTGGGCGCGCACTGAGACCTGGCCTCCGGACATGCCGCGTGTCGCAGTCGGTGCCCTGCGTACGCCGGCTCGCCAAGATCATCGCGCAGGCGCCCGATACCTTCGCAGCGCGGTTGCCTCAACTCGCGGCTGCGGCTGCGGCTGCGGCTGCGGCTGGTCAGAAAATGGCCAAGGCACGCACAAATAGTGAGCGGCACAGCGATGTCCGTGCAAATTTCCTCGTGAGCGGGCGGCTGGCAACGCCAGCCGTGGGCCACTGATATGAAAATAACCCGCCACGGGAGCCGCACCTGGGCTGTTTTCCTCCGCATGCAGCAATGCCGCCTATTAGGCGGCCGACGCGGCGCGCTTAACCCATCGGCGGGTCCAAGTTTCTACCAATCGGCGCCTTTTGCCGCCCGCTACCGGCGCGCTGTCTGCTTTTGCGCGCTGGCGCGCAAGAACGGCGGCCAACCGATGCTATAGGTGTCGCGAACGCCATTAGCCTGCGACTTTTGCACGTATGCGCGCAAAGACAGAGCTTGACCCCGTCAAGCAGCATCTGGCCAGACCCCTATGTTGGTGGCATTGCCGCATGCAGGAAAACTACCGCCAAACACTAATCGGGAACCGCGTGAGCCGCCCGGTAACGCGAGTAGGTCGTCACAGGATCGGGTAGCCGTGGGCTCTCAGGGCGGAGACGACGCGGGCGATGTGGGTGGTGCCGCGGGTTTCGATCTCTAGGTGAACCTCGACGTCGAGGACGCCGAGGCGGGTGCCGAGGCGGTGGTGGTCGATGGCGATGATGTTCGCGCCCTGGTCGGCGAGCCGCGCGAGGAGGCGTGACAGGGCCCCGGGCTGGTCGCGGAGCGTGGTTCGGATGGCGAGGTACCGGCCCTCCTCGTACATGCCGGACTGGATGATGCGGACGAGCAGGAGTGGGTCGACATTGCCGCCGGCAAGGACGGCGGCGACGGGGGCGGGCCAGCGGCTGCCATGCTCGAGGACGGCGGCGAGGCTGGCGGCGCCGGCCGGCTCGACGATCTGCTTGGTGCGCTCGGCGAGCAGCAAGACCGCGCGGGCGATCGCCTCGTCGCTGACGGTGACGACCTCATCGACCAGCGCGTCGATGTGCGCGAGCGTCAGCGTTCCGGCGGTCTTCACCGCGATGCCGTCCGCGAAGGTGCTCAAGCGGTCCAGCGTGATGATCGATCCCGCCGCGAGCGCACCGGTCACGCAGGCGGCGCCGGCAGCCTCGACCCCTACGACGCGTACGTCGGGTCGCCTCGCCTTGACCGCGGCGGCGATGCCGGAGACGAGCCCACCGCCGCCGACGGGGACCACGACGGTGCGCAACTCGGGCGCCTGGTCGAGCAGCTCGAGCCCCAGCGTCCCCTGCCCGGCGATCACGTCGGGGTGGTCGAACGGGTGGATCTCGACGCTTCCGTGCTCGGCGGCCCATTCCTTGCAGGCCGCGTAGGCGTCGTCGAACGTCTCGCCGGCGAGTCGCACCGAGGCCCCGTACCGGCGCGTCGCCTCGACCTTTGGGTGCGCGGCGGCCGCCGGCATGAAGACCGTGGCCCGTACCCCGAGCAGCCTCGCCGACAGCGCGACGCCCTGGGCGTGGTTACCGGCCGATGCGCAGACGACGCCGCGAGCCCTCTCCACGTCGGAGAGGAGGCAGACCCGGTTGTAGGCGCCCCGGATCTTGAAGGACCCGGTGCGCTGGAGGTGCTCCCACTTCAGCAGCGTCGGGACTCCCGCGAGGTCGGAGATTGCCTGCGAGCGCTCGACGGGCGTGCGCCGGGCGACCGTCGCGAGGCGTCCCGCCGCGGCGACGATCGCAGGCAGCGCGACGAGGTCCGCCATCTAGAGCGGCGGCCAGGGATAGGGCCGGCGATGCTCGTCGAGGTTTGGCAGCGCCTCCAGCTTGGCAAGGGCCTTCGCGCGGAGCTCGAGCACTCCGACCTCGCGGGGGCTGAGCAGGCAGCTGATCTCCCCCGCCAGCTCATGGGTGGGATCGGCCAAGGCGTCGGCGAGCCGCGCGAGGTCGGAGTGCCAGGACGCCTCGAGCTCGGCGGCCCCAAGGTCCCAGACGACGGTGCGCAGCTTCGTCTGGGCATGGAAGCAGACCCCATGGTCGATGCCGTAGAGGCGGGCGTCCTCGCCGAGCAAGATGTGGCTGGCCTTGCGGTCGGCGTTGTTCACCAACAGGTCGAATGTGGCGATGCGCGCCAGCTCACGGTCATGGCAGCTGTCCTCGACCAGGGTGAAGTAGTGGATCCGCGGGTCGTGCGGGATGAACAGTTGCACGGAGCCTTGGCCCATCGGGCCGTCGCGCAGCACGGTCGGCGGGACGATACGCCAGCCCAGGAATTCGCTGACGAGCCAGGCGGCGACCTCACGCTGGCACAGCGTTCCCTCTGGGAAGTCCCACAGGGGACGCTCGCCGCCCCGGGGCTTGTAGATCGCGTGCATACCCCATCCGCGTGGCCCGACCTGCGCGAGCAGCGTGTGGTTGCTCGCGTTCGCAAGGAAGCCGCGCGCTTTCAGGTCGCCTGTGGCCAGGCGATCCATCGTGACGGCTTCGGTGGTCACACAGTCAGTGGGCCGTGCCCGTTCGAGGCGGGGCACACATGCCCCTCGACCGGGTCGATCGGTCTGCTGCATAGGTAGCAGCGGTCGCGAGCGCCGGCCTCGACGGCGAAGACGGCGTGAGCGGCGAGCGCGACGAGCTGGTCACGCGTGAGCCAGAACCGCGCTTGGCCACCCCCCTCGACCTCGTCATCCACCAGCTCCTCGGCCTCCAGCAAGAACCTCGCGCCATCTTCGTCCATGCCCAGGCTCATGGAGCCCGCGCGCCACGCGGGCATCACGGGCTCTAGCAGCCGCATACGCCCTGCGTCGAGATCGTCCGGCTTGACCTCCACGCCGATCCTGGCGAGCAGCTGCTGCGCCAGCTGAGCGAGCGCTGATACCTGCACCTTCTCGACGGCGATCGCGACTACGTCTACCCCACGCCTGGCCTGGACGTAAAAGGTGCGCCGCCCCGGGTCGCCGACGGCGCCGGCGGTGATCCAGTCGACGGGGTCCAGCTCGTACGACTCAGCCACGTTGACGTCCGATCTCTCGCGCCCGCGTGCTCGCCGCTCGTGGCGCTGCATTCTTGGCCGGCTTGGGTGGCGCCATGAACGCGTCCCGGCGCATAGGGCCCTCGTCGTTGAAGCGAAGGAGCATGGGTCGAGCACCATCGCTGATGCCGAGCATGCTCACCGAGGCCGGGCCGACGTGGAGACGCTGGAAGGCGTCGAGCGGCATCCCCACGTAGAAGGCGATGACGGCCTTGATGATGTCGGCATGAGAGACGACGGCGACGAGCGTCTTTCGGTGGCGGGCGGAGATCTCCTCGAGCGCGTCCACCGCACGAAGCTGAGCCTCTCGGATCGTCTCGCCACCGGGAAACCGCACGAGGGAGGGGTGCGCTTGGATCACAGGCCACAGCTTATGGCGCCGTAACGGTGCGAATGGGCGGTCCGTCCAGCGCCCGTATTCGACCTCGATGAGGCCCTCGCATGGCCGGACCTGCAACCGGTGAGGTGCCGCCACGATCTTCGCCGTCTCATGAGTCCTCGCCAGCGGGCTCGCGTACATCGCCTTGATCGGCAGGTCCGCGAGGCGGCCGGCCGTAGCCTCGGCTTGACCGCGCCCCGCCTCGTCGAGCGGCGCGTCGGTACGGCCGCCGAGCCGCTTGCCCGTCGCGGCGGTCGTGGCGTGGCGGATCAACAAGACCGTAGCCATCGCCGCCAGCCTAGTGGCCGCTCGCGCGGCGGACCGCCGACCCAGATCGGCTAGCGTGGGCCGCCATATGGCGAACACTCGGACCGAGCGCGACTCGATGGGCCCGATCGAGGTGCCGGTCGGGGCCTACTATGGCGCCTCTACCCAGCGGGCCGTCCAGAACTTTCCGATCTCAGGACAGGGCATCCCCTCCGAGGTGGTGCGGGCGCTGGGCATGATCAAGGCGTCGGCGGCGGTCGTCAACCACCGCAAGGGGATCTTGGAGGACGACTGCTACGAGGCGATCACACAGGCCAGTGCGGAGGTGATCGACGGGCATCTCGACGCGCACTTCGTCGTTGACGCGTTCCAGACGGGGTCGGGCACGTCGTCGAACATGAACGCGAACGAGGTCATCGCGAACCGCGCGACTGAGCTGCTCGGCGGCGAGCTCGGTTCTAAGCTCGTGCACCCCAACGATCACGTGAACGCCGGCCAGTCGTCGAACGATGTCTTCCCGACCGCCGTCCACCTCGCCGCCTACCAAGCCTGCGCCGACGACCTCATGCCAGCGCTGCGAGTGCTCCGTGAATCGCTGCTCGCGAAGGCATCGGAGTTCTCCGACGTGGTGAAGCCCGGCCGGACCCATCTCATGGACGCTACGCCGGTCACCCTCGGGCAGGAGTTCGGCGGGTATGCCCGCCAGATCGAGCTGGGCGAGGCGCGGGTGCGCGCGGCGTTGGTCCGAGTCGCCGAGCTTCCGCTGGGTGGGACCGCCGTGGGCACGGGGCTCAACGCGCCGCCCGGCATGACCGAGGGTGTGCTCGCCGAGCTGCGGCGCCGGACCGGGTTCGCCGAGCTGCGGGAGGCTGAGAACCACTTCGAGGCCCAGGGTGCGCGGGATGCCCTCGTCGAGCTGTCCGGAGCGCTGAAGGTCGTCGCCACCTCGTACACGAAGATCGCGAACGACCTCCGGTGGATGGGCTCGGGTCCGCGGACCGGTCTCGCGGAGATCCGCCTGCCCGAGATCCAGCCGGGCTCGTCGATCATGCCCGCGAAGGTCAACCCGGTGCTGTGCGAGACGCTCACCCAGGTAGCGGCGCAGGTCGTCGGCAACGACGCGGCCGTCACGATCGGCGGCCTGTCCGGCAACTTCGAGCTGAACGTCTTCATCCCGATGATGGCGCGGAACGCGCTCGAGTCGATCCGGCTCCTCGCCCGCTCTGGCGAGCACTTCGCCAAGGCGTGCGTCGACGGTGTCGTCGCCGACCGCGACCGCTGCCACGAGCTGGTCGAGAAAGACCTCGCGATAGTCACCGCGCTGGTCCCGGCCATCGGCTACGACAAGAGCGCCGAGCTGGCGAAGAAGGCGATGGACGAGGACCGGCCACTGCGCGAGGTGGTCGAGGAGTCCGGCCTCGTCGACGACGTCGACCGCGTCCTGGACACGCGCCGCATGACGGAGGGCGGGATCCTTTAGCCGAGTTTCTGTGGAGGATCCGCGCGGTATTCCGCGCGGATCCTCCACACAAGATCCTCGGGAGGGGTCCCTCGGGTGAAGAACACGTCGTGGACCAGGGGGCCGAGGGTGTCGACGCGGGCGCCGAATACGTCGAGCCCCGCCTCGGCGAGCACGCTCGCCATCCGGTACAGCACGCCGGGAGCGTCGGGGCCGCGGACCTCGACGCGGTCCGTGTCGATGCGGACCTCGACGGGGATGGGAGCGGCGAGCGGCGGGGGGCGCTCGTCCCGGCGGCGCTCGCGCCGTGCCACGGCGGCGGCGACGTCGAGGTCGCCGGATGCCGCGCGGACGAGGTCCTCGACGACGCCGTCCCAGTGGCCGTTGGGGGCGTCACGCACGACGAACCAGTCGAGCGCCACACCGTCGGCGCGCGTGAAGGCGCGGGCGTCGAGCACGGGGAGGCCGTGCGCGGCGAGCACCCCCGCGCAGCTCGCCATCAGGCCGCGGCGGTCACCGGCGACGATGCTGACGATGACCGTGCCCGCGGCTGGCCCCGGCCGGTAGCGTGCCCGCAGCGTTCCCGCCGGGGGGAACGGGAGCAGCAGGCGGGCATGCTCGGCGACCTGCTCGGCGGTCGCCACGAGCAGGTAGCGGTTGGGCAGCTCGCCGAGCAGCGCGTCGAGGCCGGCGGGGTCGTCGAGGAGCGCGCGCGCGTCGACCACGACCCTCGACAGCGACAGCTCGCGCCGCAGGGCGCTCACGTCGGTGGCCAGCACCTGCCGCACGCGGTGGTAGAGGGCGGTGAGCAACCGATCCTTCCAGGGAGACCATGCCGCGGGACCGGTGGCGCGTGAGTCGGCGAGGCTGAGCAGGTAGAGGCCGTCGAGCGTCTCGGTGTCGCCGACCTTCCGGGCGACCTCGAGGATCTCGTCTTCGTCCTCCAGATCCCGGCGCGTCGCGATATCAGGAAGAAGGAGATGGAAGCGGACGAACCGGCCGACCTGAGCGGCTTGGCTGGCGGCGAAGCCCATGTGCAGCACCCACTCGCGGACGAGCCGCTCGCCGGCGACGCTGTGGTCCCCGGGAAGGCCCTTCCCGGCGTCGTGCAACCACGTCCCGAGGATCAGGCTGTCTCGATCGGCAAGGGCGCCCCAGATCTTGCAGTGGCCCGGGTCGAGGGCACCCTCGGCGATCGAGATCAGCTCGGCGACAGCGAATAGCCCATGGGTGTCGACGTCGTACCGGTGGAGGGGGTTGCGCTGCGGGAGGCCACGGATCCGTTCCCAACCGGGCACCAGCGCGGCTGGCAACCCGATGTAGTCGCCGTCCGCCATCGCCCCGGTCCCGTCCCAACCTTTCCGCAGCGCGGTGAGAAGGGCTTCCCGCCCAGCGGCGTCCCACCGGAGGGTGCCCAGCTCGCGCACCTCGCGCCGGAGCTTTATGACGGTCGTTCGACCGAGATGGGTTGCGCGAAGCGCGGCGGCGGCCACCGCGCGAAGCGCGAGGGAGTGCTCGGCGGCCACCGTCCGGTCCGGGTCCACCTCGACCAAGCCGTCGACGAGCTGGATCCCGTCGCCGAGCGCCTGTGGGGGCGGGTGGTGGCGGCGGCGCCCGCCGCGCGCGTCAGCCACCAGGACTGGCCAGGTGCGGTCGTGCAGATGCGCGATGGTCCGGATCGCGAGCCCCACACGGTGCAGCAGCTCGTCGCCTCCCCCCGGCAGCGAGAGGCGTGACGCGACCTCGTCCTGCAGGTCGAGACGCAACCGGTCACGGTCGGCGCCCGGCCTCCCACCCGCCCATCCCGTCGCCAGGTGCAGCGCGCACCGGGCCTCGAGCAGCACGGTCCCCGCATCGGCGAGCTCGTGGCGGTCGGTGGCCCCCAGGTACCGAGCGCCGACCAGCGGATCGAGGCCGACCTCACCGAGCAGGCAGGCACCCGCCCAGCGAAGGCTGTGGAGGTCCCGCAGCGCTCCGACACCGCTCTTGAGGTCTGGCTCGAGCATCCCCGCCGCCTCACCGTTGCGCGCCTGACGCTCGTGGTGGACCGCGGCGAGTTCCGTCAGCACCTTGCCGCTGTTGCGGCGTAGCCAGCGGGTCACCCGCGAGGCCAGCTCGTCGAGCAACCCGGGATCTCCCGCGACGAGCCTCCGGTCGGTGAGCGCGGTCGCGGCGTGGAGCTGCTCCCCGGCGAACCGCACCGCCTCACGAGGGGTGCGTACCGCATGACCTACGGACAGCCCGGCGTCCCACAGCGGATAGCAGACCGCCTGGACGAGCTCGCTGAGATCCGAGTCCTTCCAGCCGTCATGGAGGATAAGCAGGTCAACGTCGGACGCGCGGCACAGCTCGCGGCGCGCGTAGCTGCCCAACGCCACCAGCGAGAGGCCATGATCGCCTTCGGCGTGGGCCGTGACCCAACCGCGCAGCGCCTCGTCGACAAGCGATGTCCACGCCGTACACCAACGGATGCCTGGAGGGGTGGTGATCGCGGCGGGATCGAGCATGGGCACCTCCCGCCGCATGCAGGGTCAGAGCGCTTCGGGGCCGTGCTCGCCGGTACGGATGCGGACGACCTCCTCAAGCGGCAGGATCGCGACCTTGCCGTCGCCGATCTTGCCAGTACGGGCAGACTTCACGATGGCGTCGACAACCCCGTCGAGCTGCTCGTCGTCGCACATCACCTCGATCCGGCTCTTCGGAACGAAGTCGACCTGGTATTCCGCTCCGCGGTACACCTCGGTATGCCCGCGCTGCCGACCGAACCCGCGAGCATCGCTGACCGTGAGCCCCGCAACTCCCACCTCGCGGAGGGCTTCCTTAACCTCGTCAACCTTGAACGGCTTGACGATGGCGATGACGAGCTTCATCCGCGCCTCCCTTTTATGCTTGTCGGCTCACAAGCATGCGACCAAGAAATTACCTCACCGTCAGCCTCTTGTTTCACGCCGGTTACGGATCCCCGTGAAAGAGGAGAAGGCTCGCGGTATAGCCATGGATAAAGTTCCGTGAGCCGACAGGACCGAACTCCCCGGCGCAGAAGAACCCGGCGAGGGGAACGTCCCCCAGCAGCTCACGGACGAGCGCGGCGTCATGGTCGGGGTGACCGAACAAGCGCCGGCCCCTGCCATTACAGGTGAACAGAAGCCCGGCGGACGCTTCGAACCCCTCTTCCACGACCGCCCCGAGCAGCTCGCGGAGATCGTCGTCGGCGCTGGCCGCGTCGCGGACATGGAACTGGACGGTCTGGCCGACGCTCACCAGATCCCCGATGGCGATCGCTCCCGTCCCGGACTCGGCTCCGAGCACGACGCGCACCAAGAAGTCGCCGCGCCCGAACTCCTCCTTGTACTCGTCGATGACCGTGCCGATGTGCAACCCCGCACGCATAAGGCTTTGGTCGGCCGGGCCGGCCTCGGCGAAGGCCTCGCGGACACGCTGGACTGGCTGTGCCCCACCAAGCTCTTGGAGAAGGTTCTGCTCCGCCCGCGTGACCGTGTAGCTCCTGCCCACGGGCCGGCACCCCTGTGAGACCAACGTTCGCAGCCGCACGTTACCGCCCAGCGCGACCGCGACCGCTCCGTCGTCGTAGATCTGGCCGTCGAGCAGCAGCCGGTTCAGGCCACGACCCGCGCTGGCCTGTCCCCCGCAGACTGGTACTCCCGGGATGACCCGCTCCAGCCAGGCGAGAAACGCGGCGGGCGGGAAGGTCTGCGGATCGGCGAGCAGGACGACACCCAGAGCGCTAGGCGGGGGATCCCGCCATTCCACGAACGGAACCTGGTGTCCAGCGACGTCGGGTGGGGCCTGGAAGCGCATCGGAGCGACCTCGGCGCCATCGAGCCGGGCCGCCCATAGCGAGAGGCAGTCCCGCTGCTCTATCTCGGTGCCATCCGCGATCACCCCGCCCGTGGTCGTCCCCAGCCTGTGAGCCGGAGCGAGGAGGTCGCCGACCAGCTTGTCGATCAGGTGAAGCTCGGGCGCGTACCCGCCGCCGGCGAAGATGAGCGCCAAGTCGGGCGGCGGTCCACCGCCAAGGCTCTCGACAACCTGCGCGACCGCGACGCGCGCCGCATGCAAGGGATCGGGGCCGGTCGCGTAGCCACTCGCGGCGACGACGCTCATCTGAGATTCCTTATGGAGATGCACGGACCACGCCGGGACGGTCCCGCGGGCCGCCGACGAGTCCTCACCCGGCGCCTCACCGCTCCAAACCAAAGGATCAGGGAAGGATCGCGCTCCGCGCTCATGAATTCCTCCAGGATGGGGTTCGCGGCCCATCCAACCATGCTTCGCTGAGCGCGACTACTGTGGGGTATCCGGAACTCCCAGGACGTAGTCGTCCGCCTCGTCGCTCCACCGCATCGTGACCATGCCACGGGCCCGGGCCGCTTTGCAGAACTGCAGGAACGCGCCGAAGCCGAACTGCTTCTCGCTGAACGACGGTCGGCGTTTGCGCAGCTCGTTCTTCAGCCCGGAAAGTGAGGGCCCGGTTCCCTGACTCCGTTGCAGGTCCGCGACGACGGATCTGAGCAACTCGAACGCGTCCTCCTCGCTGCGGCTCTCCTCGGGGAACCCCACCTCAGGATCGCCCTTCGCGCTGCCCGCGGAGAGCTCGATGACCCGCTGCTGCTCCAGGTGGCGGAGCAGCTCACCAAACGCTCGGAAGCCGTAGTCAGCCTCGCTGAACGTGGGGTCCTTGCGCAGCAATGCCCGCTTCAACGTGGAGGCGAGGACCGCGCCCCCGCTGGACCGCTGGAGACCGGAGAGGGTCTGCGTGACGAGGCGCGGCAGGTCCGGCTCCTCGCCCTTGCCATCACGCTCCGGCGGGTCGAGCCGGACGGGCGCTGGCTTCGGAGCGGGTTTCACCACATGGGTCCCACGCCCGCTCCTGCGGCCAGCCTGCTTCGTCACGGTTTCGGGATCCGGGAGGTTCACGCCTTCGAGCCGCTCGTAGAACAGGAACTCGTCACACGCCGGCGGCAGGAGCGATGAGGTAGAGGCCGCGAGCCCGACACCGATCACCCGGCGGTTCAACTCTCGCAGCTTTCCGACGAGGGGCGTGAAGTCGCTGTCCCCCGTCCCGATCACATAGGTCGTGATGTAGTCGCGCTCGAAGCAGAGCTCGATGGCGTCGACGGCCAGCTTGATGTCGGCCGCGTTCTTGCGTACGGCCCCCATCCGTTGGGGGATCTCGATCAGCTCGACCTGTTGCTGGGTAAGCATCCGGCGGTCCTCCTCGAAGTAGGACCAGTCGGCGTAGGCTCGCCGCACGACCACCCGCCCTCGCTCCGCGAGGGCGTCCGCCAGCGGCTTCAAGTCAAACCGCAAGCCCGACAGATCTTCCCGCGCCCCGATCGCCAGGTTCTCATAGTCCAGAAAGAGAGCGATACGCTCCTCGTCAGTCGTCATTGACACTAGAGCCTAGTGCACCCACGGTGTAGGCGAGCGTGTCAGGAGGGGGTCGGTTGACAGCGTGGAGTGGGAACCCCTCGTACGGGTGCTGATCGCCGCGGCCATCTCCCTGCCGGTCGGCCTCGAGCGGGAGCTCCGCGGCAAGGCGGCGGGGTTGCGCACGCACGTCGTCGTCGCTGCCGCCTGCGCGGCCCTCGGCTACCTCTCGTTGGTGGGCGTCGGCGACAGCGATATCGCCGACCGAACCCGGATCGCCGCCCAGGTGGTGACCGGCATCGGATTTATGGGCGCTGGCGTGATCTTCGCCTCTGGGGGGCGGGTCCACGGGCTCACCACCGCCGCCGCGCTATTCAGCGCCGCGGCCATCGGCCTGTGCGTCGGTATGGGCGCCTACGTGCTGGGCGGTGCGCTCTCGCTCGTCACGGTGCTGTTCCTCGGGCCCGTCGATTGGCTGAGCGACCGCCTTATCGGCCGCCGTATCTCCGACGAGCGCTCGATCAGCCTGGTCGCCACGGACATCGGCGTCCTCCGGGACGTCCAAGACATCATCCACCACCACGGCGCCGAGGTCCGCGACCTCAAGATCACCCCCCTCGGCGACAAAATCGGCCTACGACTTATCCTCCACTGCCACTTCCACACCGCGCGCGCGATCATCGACGCCATCACGCATCTCAACGGCATCGCCTTCGCCCTCGACCAATGGCCCAACGAGTGAGCGGCCTACGGACGCCATGGGCGGGCCCCGCTGGCGAGTTGATGTCTGTGACGCTAGTATGCAGTCATGCCGGTTGCGCTCACGATACGGAACGTTCCTGAGCACGTCCGCGACGAGCTTGCTGCCCGAGCGGCTCGGTCGGGCCGCTCGTTGCAGGAGTTCCTGTTGATCCGGCTCGTCGAGCTAGCCTCGCGACCAAGCGCTGAGGATGTGATCGCGCGGGCGCGTGCCCGCGCGATCGCTACCGGCAGCGAGTTGTCGGTGGAGTCCATCCTCGCGGCCCGTGACGCCGACCGCCGGTGAGCCAGTCCCCATCCGAAGCGGTGGTCATCGATGCCTCCGCCCTCGTCGCATTGCTCGTCGACGCCGGGCCCGCCGGCCAGTGGGTCAGCTCTACGGTGACGGGCATGACCTTGACCGCTCCCGAGTTGGCGTTGTACGAGGCTTCGAACATCCTGCGCCGCCACCAGCTCGCCGGCATGCTCGACGGCACCCAGGCCAGCTTGGCGCACCAGGACCTGCTTGCCCTCGCCATGGATCTATGGCCATACCGCCCTCTGGCGGAGCGCGTCTGGGAGCTTCGCGGCAATCTGACGAGCTACGACGGGTCTTACGTTGCGCTGGCTGAGCTACTGAACGCTCCCTTGGTGACCTTGGACGCCCGGCTTGCGAACGCTCCCGGACCTCGCTGTGAGATCCTCCACGTTGGCGTATCGCGGTAATGGCCCCGTCACGCTAAGGGCCTGCCACGATTCCTTGGTCGTGGAGGCGGCCGATGTCGGAGGGGGAGAGACCGAGGATGTCGGCGAGGATCTCGTCGGTGTGCTCGCCGAGCTGGGGGGCGGGGCGGGGTGGGAGGCGCTCGGCGGCGGAGAAGGCGAGGGGAGAGGACGGCATAAGGTAGGTGCCGATACCGGGTTGGTCGACCTCGGCGAACATCGGGTTGGCCGGCGAGCACCGTGGGTCGTGCGCCACCAGCTCGGCGAACGTCTGGTAGGGTCCCCAGGACACGTCGTGGGCGTCGAAGACCTCCCGGACCTCGTCCAGGGTGCGGCTGGCGATCCATGGCTCCAGCACCGTCGCGATCGTCTCCCGCGCCTTGAAGCGGTCGCCCTCTTGGCTGAGGTCCACCCCAAGGAGGCTCTCGATCTGCGCACACGCGGCTGCCATCCCGGTTGCCTTCAACAGGTTTTGCCATTGGCGCCGGGTCAGGCCTACGACCATGACGCGCCTGCCGTCCTTGGTGGCGAAGTCCCGCCCGAAGGCGCCGTAGAGGTAGCTGCCGTACCGGGGACGTTCCCGCTTGTTGATCTGGACCTCCGCGATGTTGCCGAGGTGCCCGGCCATCGCGAACGCCACGTCGGAGAGCGCGAGCTGGACGAGCTGCCCGTCGCCCGTGAGGCGGCGGTGGCGCTCGGCCGCGAGGAGCCCGGCGGCGGCCATCGTGCCGGTGATGGCGTCCCAGGCGGGGAGCAGGTGGTTGACGGGGACGCTCAAGGTCGGCGGCCCGGTGGCCCAGGCGAAGCCGGTGGCCGGGTTCACCGTGTAGTCGACGGCCGAGCTCCCGTCGTGATTGCCCACGATGTTGACCATGATCAGGTCGCCGCGCCGAGCTGAAAGCCTCTCGTAGTCGAGCCAGCCCGCGGCGGGAAAGTTCGTGAGGAACAACCCGCCGTCCGGTCCGGGCGCGGTGATGAGGTCGGTGAGCAGCTCCCTCCCCTGGGGCGAGCGCAGGTCGACGGCGATCGAGCGCTTTCCCTTGTTCAGGCCGGCCCAGAACAGGCTGGCCCCCTCAGCGGTGACCGGCCAGCGCCGCGCGTCGAGGCCACCGGATAGGGGATCGAACCGGATCACGTCAGCGCCGAGCTGCGCCAGCGTCATCCCTCCCAACGGCGCGGCCACGAAGGCCGAGCCCTCCACCACCCGCATACCGTCCAGGATCCCAGGCACGTGTACCCCTCACGCCATCAGGCCGACGAAACGCCAGTCGAGGACCTGATCCTCAGGGCCGGCTCCCGCCCTGCTGGCATGGGCGATGGCGCGGAGATCGATCATCGCGCCATCCGCCAACGGGTGGACCGCCTCGACGCTCACCTCGGTCCGCAGCACGTCCCCCTCGAACACCGGCCCGCTGTGGTCACAGCCGCGCCAGGCGAGGATCGTGACGAGGTCGGGCAGCGCCCGGGTCACGTGGGCGCCGGCGATCGAGATCGTGTGCCCCCCGTAGACAAGGCGGCGCCCGTACGCGGAAGCGCCCGGGTCCGTGTGGGTGGCGGCAAGGTTCAGCGTCGCTCGGGCCAGCTCAGGGGCACAGGTCACCGTGTCTCTCCCCTCGATCTCGTAGACCGTGCCCGGCGTGACATCGGCCCCGCTGTGGCCCGCTCTCTTGCGGAAGACGTCGAGTCGCCAGCCCGCCGGGACCGTGGCGGCGAGCGAGTCGAGGTCGATGTCGGAGGGAATCCCATCGAAGGAATCCCGGTGCCCCGTGCGCGTATCGGAGTCGCGCAGCGGGATCATCGGGCAGCGCCAGAAGTCCAGCACCCGCTCGTGGTGCTGGTTCTCGGCCTGAACGCGCAGCACGACCAGCCCCGCGGGTGGGCGAGGTGGGCGCCTGCTCTCACGCAGCGCCGCGATCTCGGTGCGGGTGCGCAGCGTGTCACCGACGTGGACGGGCCGCAGGAGGCGCAGCCCGCGATAGAAGAGATTCCCCCGGACCCGTTGCGACGGGGCTGTCGTCTGCCCGATGACGACATGGCATACAAGGGTCGGATGAGCGAGCGGCTCGGGCCTCCCGGTGACGGCCTTCGACAGCTCCTCGTCAAGGGCGAGCGCGAGCCGATCGCCACATAGCGCCTGGTGGAGAAGCGCGTGCCCATTGGTCAGGGTCAGCGCCGGCGAGTCGAAGACCTGCCCGAGCTCGAGGTCCTCGAAGAACGGCCCCCCGACGCGGACTCGCTTGCCTGTCATTGGGCCCCTTCTCAAAAAGCGGCATGATAGGAGGCCGCCGTCCGTGACGAGGAGAGATCGTGTTCGAGTATAAAGTCGTCGTAGTCCGTGAGGGCATGATCGGCGGCAAGGTAAGCGGCGACAAGCTCGAGGATGTGCTGAACGACCATGCACGCCAAGGATGGCGGCTGAAGGCGATCACCTCAGCCGACGTCAAAGGCCGGGTCGGCCCGGGCGCGGTCGAGGGTCTCCTCGTCACCTTCGAGCGCCAGGTCGCCGGCTGAGCGAGCCGTCGCGAGGCGCTAGCCGGGCGTTCCGCACATGGTGGGCGGCCGGGAGTCTTTGCGCGCCTACGCGCAAAAGCGGGGGCCGAAGGAGGTTGTGGTTCCCTCGGCAGGCCCTTGGCCTGATCTTTTGCGCGTGCGCGCGCAAAACCTGGATGGTCCACCACCCACTGCCACCCGCCGAACGAACCCCATATGCGGAACACGGGGCTAGCTCGTCACCGAGACGGTCTCGGGGACCGGCGCAGACACCGTACCCGTGTGCTCCCGCTTGGATTGCCTTGTCGCGTAGGTAACCGCCGCGCTCCAAAGGCAGGCGACCAGCGCGAGTAGGACCAGCCGGGTGTGCCCGTTGACCCCGAACCCGTCGAGCACCGCGCGGCCGTTCGTGAGAATGATGAGCCCCCCGACGGCGGCCCCCATCGGCCGCGGGGGGATGCGGCGGACAAGGAGCGCCGCGATGGGCGCGGAGAGCAGGCCGCCGGCCAGCAAGGCGATCAGCACGGCCGGCTGGACCCCTTCCGCTCCGAGGAAGAGGAGGAATCCCGCGGTGATGCTGATCGCGACGAAGAACTCGCTCGCGTTCACCGACCCGATCACCTTGCGAGGTTCCATCCGCCCGGACGCGAGGAGCGACGGTGTCGCGACCGGTCCCCAACCGCCGCCGCCGACCGCGTCGACGAACCCGGCGAACAATCCCATCGGTATCAGGAAACGCCTGCGCAGGGTCATTGTGGTGACCGGAACGGCGACGCGCGCCAGGGTGAAGCGCGCGAGCACGTAGAGCCCGAGCAGCACGAGCACGCTCGCGATCCACGGCTTCGCCGCGGCGCCTGGCACCGCGCTGAGCAGGGCCGCGCCAGCGAAGCCGCCAGCGCAACCTGGCACCGCGATCCGGCGCACCGTCGCCCAATGCACATTGCCGAAGCGCCAATGAGAGGCGCCAGACGCCAAGCCCGTGACGATCTTCGACACGTGCACCGACGCCGACACCGACGCCGGAGCGAGACCCACGGCCAGCAGCAGGGTCGACGACGTCACGCCGTACCCCATCCCGAGGGCTCCGTCGACGAACTGGGCGGCGAGCCCGACCAGGCTCAGCACGAGCAGTCTCTGCAGCGTCCATTCCACGCTCCGGCCCCCTTCCAGGCTGACCCTCAAAATGAATATGGCCTACGAGGTCAAGTTCATCAAGCGGCTTCCGTAAGGGAGAAGCGGGGAAACGGGGACTACGGCGTCCGGCCTGCCCAGGCGTCGGGATCACGAATCAGCTCGGCGACCATCGGCGACAGGTTGCCGCTCGACACCGCGGCAAGGGTGATCGACTCGAGGAGCCGGCGCTCGGTCGCGCGCAGCGCGATCCATACGTCCCTGAGGGCGGCCGCGGCACCCTCGTAGTAGATGTCCTGTGGCTGGTCACCGTGGATCTCCGCCAACGGCCCTTCGACCGCCCGGATGACGTCCGCGAGGCTGATCTCCTCGGGGTCGCGCGCCAACCGGTACCCACCCTCGGCGCCCCGGCGGCTGCGGACGATACCCGCCCGCCGGAGGTCGGTCAGGATCCGGACGAGGAACGCCGATGGCACCCCCTGCGCCGCGGCGATCTGCTCTCGGGTCCTGGACGTGCCCTCTGCGGCGGCGGCGGCCAGCTCAGCGGCTGCCCGCAACGCGTAGTCGGCCTTGGCGGTGAGTCTCATCAGGGCATCATCGCACCCCGGATGGCGCCGGGGAGTAGTACGCACCTCTTAGAGGACGCCCTTGTCCAGATCACCCTCGGGGAGAGGCGATGCGACCCATATGTCAGGTGGGCCGGTGAGGTAGGCGCCGATGAGATCATCGAGAGCCTTGACGTGTGGCTGCAGGAAGTGCTCCTCCAGGTCGCGCTGGTCGGACCATTTCTCTATGACGAATAACGTGGCTGGGTCGTCTAGTGCCTGATGAATGGCGTAACGGAGGCAGCCATGCTCCGCGTGAGTCTTGGAGGCCAGCTCTCGCAAGGCTTCCTCGACCTCCTCGAGCAACTTCGGCTTGGCGGTGAAGCGCGTGATGACCACAAGCTCGTTCATACCGACAGCATCCCTCACGGCGCAAGAGCTTGCACGATCACGTACTCGAGCATTCCCCTGCGGCGGAGGAGCTCCCATTGGGAGATCATCAAGCGGGCAGCCCACGCCTGAGCGCGGGGAACGCCGTCCAGGGCGCGCAGGCGCTGGCGCTCGTACCGGAGCACTGGGTCGAAGACGGCCGTGCCACAGGTCTCGACGACGACGTCGACGAACCCTGCCGCCCGCAGCAGCTCCTCGATCTCTACAGGCCCGGCGACGACGTCGAGGTGCAATCCCCAGAACCGTAGGCTCGTCGCCCCGGCCATGAGCTCCCGCGGGTCGTGGGCCTTTCGCGGCATCAGGATGTCGGACAGGGATAGGACGCCTCCCGGGCGCAAGACCCGCCGCGCCTCGGTGAAGAAGGCCGCCCGGGAAGGAAAGTGGAACGCGGCCTCGACACAGAGCAGCCCGTCGATGGCACCCGTCGCGATCGGGAGCGCGACCGCGTCACCGGCAACGGGCAGCGCCCGTACGCGATCGAGCCGCTCGCGGCCAGCGTTGAGCTGGAACTCGCTGAGGTTCAGCGCGATGAGCCGGCGGGGACGCAGCCGCTCGGCGACCACGAGATCTTGCATGCCAAGGCCGTTCGCCACGTCGAGGATCACCCCGCCGGTCGGCAGCGGCTCGCAGAGGGTCTCGACCAGCCGTTGCGGCGCGGACAGCGCTTCGGTGGCGTCCCCTTGCCCCTCCCAAAGGCCGAGGTTCAACCACCCCGGCGCCAGCGCCATGAAGAAATCATCGCCCAGGCTCTCGTACACCGCCTTCGCGGGGTACCGATCGAACCGGAACATGCGGAGCAGATGCCGGAGGTGCGCCCGGGTCCACCCCTTCACGCTGTCACCCTAAGGGCCTGGGCAGGAATAAAGTGAGTGTTGTCATAGTTCGAGCGAGTCGCAGGGGGCGGTCGTTGGGCGCGGTCGAGCCCCGAACTCCGACTTGGGGGGGCATACTCCCCTAAGTCGGAGT
>Ga0187893_10003060_pt1 | contig 34921 bp, 30 predicted proteins | sample MA1701074metaG_FD_139574 | JGI IMG/M metagenome (GOLD analysis project Ga0187893, IMG submission 139574) | White microbial mat communities from a basaltic lava cave in the Kipuka Kanohina Cave System on the Island of Hawaii, USA - MA170107-4 metaG ...
CTCGCGGCGTCCTCGTCCTCGAAAGTGCTGGTGACTTCCTTCGTCCTGCGTCCTTGCGAGCGCCGCCCCCGACTCGCCGAAACGCTCCCCGTTCCGCGCGACCAGTTCCCGTACGAGCCCTTATCGGTGCCATCGGCCCGATACGCGCCGCACATTGCCGCTCGGTCGGGTCAGCTACTCTCGGCCAATTCGGCGGTCGGTCAGCACGACGTGGGCGCGTCCTTGTTGGCGAGGCGATCGTCGATCCAGTCCAGGGCGTCGTCGCGGGCCGCGGCCAGCACGCCGACGTGGCCCTCGCCCTCGTAGACCCGCCGCTCGACGGGGCGCTCGTAGCGGCAGTAGCGCGCCAGCATCGCCTCGCTGATGGTCGGCGGGATCTGCTCGTCGGCCCCGCCGTGGAAGACCAGAACAGGCGAGTCGGCCGGCCGGTTGCCGGGGCTGTTGGCCTCGAGGCGCGAGGCCCACGGTTCCACCGCGGCCGGGTCGGCCACCAACACCGACGCCGCGTCAGGACCGAGGAACCGGGCGACGATCTCCCCGACGCAGAGCGGGCGGATGTCGGCGATGGCGGCGATGACCTCTGGCGTCACCAGCGCGTCGAGGGGGAGATCGGGGTACGCCGCGGCGAACCCGCTGGCGGCCATGGCCGCGAAGGCCGCGAACGGCCCGTTGGCCAGCGCGGTGGCCAACGTCGCCAGCTCCGCCGCGGGGGCGCCCGCCACCGTGCCGAGGACGTCGAGCTCGGGGGCGTAGTCGGCCACGATCTCGGCGGCGAACAACGCCGCGCCACCACCTTGGGAGTGCCCGCCGAGCACGACCCGATCGCTCGCCGCACTGCCGAGCAGCGCCTTGACCGCTCGCACCGCGTCGAGCATCGAGCGTCCCTCGCTCTCGCCCACCACGTAGGGATGGTCTCCCGGCGTCCCGAGCCCTTCGTAGTCGGTCGCCGCCACTACGAACCCCCGCTCGACCAGCTCGTCGAACCAGGCCGTGGTCTCGTCCGCCCTCCCCCGCGACGGAGCGCAGCCGTCACCGAGCCCCGTGGTGCCGTGGCCCCAGGAGTAGACCGGCCACCCACCGTCCGGAGGCGGGCCCGCGGGCACGTACACGGCGCCCGAGACGGCGATGTCACGACCGTCCACCGCGGTCGAGTGGTAGAGCACGAGGTGCTCGGTGGTGCCCCGGACAGTCCGCCCGGCGCGAGCCCAGATCAGCTCGCCGGGAGCGGCGGCGGGGAGTGGCTCGGGTGGTTGGTAGAAGGCGAGGCCGTCGGGGGCGTCGGCCACGTCGAGGGTCGTGGCGGTCAGGTCGGCCGGCACCGCCGAGTTGGTCGTCTCGTCGTCGCCCCCCGCGAGGTCGCCCGCGTCGGCACCGCACGCGGCCCCGAGCGAGACGACCAGCGCGACCACGACGAAGCTACGACGGCGCATGACGCAGCGACGGTACCCCGTCCCGACCCGCCGTCGGTCCCCGTGGCGGTCCTGCCACTGGTCCCGGGGCCCCTGCACCCGGCAGCCGTCGCCGAATGCCGTTGGTTGGGTCGGGGAGGGGAGGGTTACAGGCGGGTGGCCAGCTCGTAGGCCCGACGCCGGGCCACCCCCAGGCGGCGAGCGACGGTATCGGCGGCGTCACGGGTGCTCGCCCCCGCGGCCAGCTCGGCCCGCAGCTCATCGGCCACCTCCCGGTCGGCCGGTGCGGCGGCCTCGGGTGCACCCGCCACCACCAGCACCAGCTCGCCCCGGGGCGGAGCCGCGCACGCCCACACCAGGGCGCCGGCGAGATCGCCGCGCCACACCTGTTCGTGGAGCTTGGTCAGCTCGCGGGCCACGGCCACGGGCCGGTCCCGCCCCAGCGCGGTCCCCAGGTCGTCGAGCGTGCGCACCAGACGATGGGGGGCCTCGTAGAACACCATGGTGCGCCGCTCCGAAGCCAGCTCCCGCAACCGCTCGGCCCGACCCGAACCCTTGCGGGCCAGGAAGCCCTCGAAACAGAACCGGCCGGTGGGCAGGCCGCTGGCCACGAGCGCCGCGATCACCGCCGACGGGCCGGGGACGACCTGAACCGTGTGACCGGCGGCGGCCGCCGCCCGCACCAGCCGCTCCCCGGGGTCCGAGATCCCGGGCGTCCCGGCGTCGGTGACCACGGCGATGCGCTGGCCCTGGTCCAGGCGGGCCAGGACGGCGCTCGCCTGGGCCGCCTCGGTGTGGTCGTTCACCACCAGCAGCTTCGGGCGGGCGATCCCGGCGTACGCCAGGAGCCGGCCGGTGCGCCGGGTGTCCTCACAGGCGATGGCGTCGGCCCCCGCCAGCGCGGCCACGGCCCGCGCCGACAGGTCGCCGAGGTTGCCGATCGGGGTGGCCACCAGCACCAGAACTCCCTGTTCACCCAGTCGCCGCCCCGACACCGCCCGGCCGTCGGGAGGTTCCTCGCCGGGAGGAGCGCTCACGCCCTGACCTCGAGGCGGTCGCCGGGCACGAGCTCCCAATGGGCGAACGTGCCCAGCTCGGCTTCGATCACCGCCGCGGCCCGGAGCACGGGACGGCTTACCCGCCACCGGTGCATGCTCAGCGTGCGCAGCACGACGAGGTCGCGGTCGACGAAGGCCACGTCGATCCCGAAGCGCATGCCGATGGTGTGCACGGCCTTCGCCGGGCGCAGCAGAAGCGCCCCCTGCAATGCGTCGCGCCCGAGCAGGCCCCGGGCCCGGGTGCGGAACGAATCGGCCACCTCGAGCGTGGCCAGCACCTCGCCGTCACGTACCAGCCAGGCCCTCCCGACGCTCCCGCGGCACACGCCCGAACACTAGAGGCGGCGCGGTAGTCGGCGAGCCGTTCGAGGATCTCCTCGGCGGTCTTGTGCCACACGAACGGGCCGTCCTAACACCTAACCCTCCGCGAACACGTCATCGCCCCCATCCCTCGCCGCCGTCCGCAGCCCCCGACTCGGACGCAAGAGCCGTCCCGATCGAGGTCAGACGTTGAAGCGGATCTCGACGATGTCGCCGTCGGCGACCTCGTAGTCCTTGCCCTCCACCCGCAGCTTGCCGACCTCTTTGGCCTTGTTCCACGAGCCGATGTCGATCAGCTCCCGGAACGAGATCACCTCGGCCCGGATGAAGCCCCGCTCGAAGTCGGTGTGGATGCGTCCGGCCGCTTGGGGCGCCTTCGAGCCGGCCCGGAAGGTCCAGGCCCGGGTCTCGTCCTCTCCGGTGGTGAAGAAGGTACGCAGGCCGAGCAGGTGATAGGCGCTGCGGACGAAGCGGGGCAACGCCCCCTCGCCGAGCCCGAGCCCCTCGAGCATCTCGACCCGCTCCTCGCCGTCGAGCTCGGCCGCCTCGGCCTCGAGCTGGACGCACATGGCCACCACCTCGGCCCGCTCCCCGAGCTCGGCCACGACGGGCGCCACGATCTCCTCGACGCCCCCGAGGCTGTCCTCGTCCACGTTGACCACCGCCAGGACGGGCTTGTTGGTGAGCAGGAACCAGCTCCGTAGCGCGGCCCTGGCCGCGCTCGGCAAGTCGCTGCGGTAAATCGGCGTGCCCGCGCCGAGCACCACCAGCGCGGCGTCGAGGGCGGCGATCTCGTCATCGACGCTGCGATCGAAGCGGGCGGCCTTGCGCCGCCGTTCGATTTGGGACTCCACCGTCTCGAGGTCGGCCAGCGTGAGCTCCAGCTCCACCACCCGAAGGTGCTCGAGCGGGTCGGCGGGGCCGGGTACGTCGTCGTCGACGAAGGCCCGCAGCACGTACACGACCGAGTCGGCCTCGCGGATGCCGGCCAGGAAGCGGTTGCCGAGGCCCTCGCCCTTGCTGGCCCCCTCGACGAGGCCGCCAATGTCGACGAACTGCACGCTGGCCGGCACGACCTTGCGAGACGCGCTCATGGCCGCCAGTCGATCGAGGCGGTCGTCGGGCACCTTGGCCACCCCCACGTTGGGATCGGTGGTGGCGAAGGCGTAGGGCGCAGCCAGAGCGCCGCCGCCGGCCAGCGCGTTGTAGAGCGAGGACTTCCCGGCGTTGGGGAGACCGACGAACCCGAACCGTTCCATCCCTGCGCAGGGTAGCGGCGCCCCGGCTCGCTCCCCGGACCGGCCTCCCCGGATCTCCTACGGCGCTCGGCCCTGCCGGGCCGCCGGGTGGGCGCGGTGAAGGCCGTGGTGGAGGTGCCCGACGAGCAGCTCCGCCGGCGCCGGCGGATAGGGGCGGACGGCAAGGGGCCACGCGGGTGCGGGCCCGCCTCGACGAGGGCGGCCGAGGCCGCCTCGCTGCCTTCGCCGCCTCGACCCGACGGCCGGGCCGTCAGGTGATCGATACCGTGACGTCGCCGCACATCGTGGCGCGGTCGGTGATGCCCTGCCCCGGCAGGGACGTCTCGATCCGGCCACAGGCCCGGGCCGCGCCGGGGGCGAAGGTGGCACCGGGCGCGGCCCGGGCCACCACCTCGAAGCCTTGGGGGCTCCCGGCGCAGGTGCCGGCCCTGAGGGCGCCCAGGGCCCGGACGCCGCCCTGCTCGGCGGCGACGGACAGGTTGAACCTCTGCCCTGCCGGGCAGCTCACCGTGCCGGTCAGGGTCAGCGCCCGGCTGGCACCGTCGGAGGCTGCGCCGTCGAAGGAGACGTCGAGCCCGGCCGGCCCGTCCGGCTCCACGATGAAGACGTAGACCGCTCCCGTGTTGATCACGTCCTCGCTCAGGTCCACGGGGGGCGCCCCGATCAGTAGCGTGTCCCCGCTCTGGGCCATCCTGGTCCCGAAGCCGTCTCCCTCCCTGCCCTCGGCCGACTCCACCGTGGTGGCCAGCGACCACGTGCCGGCTTCCTCCTCGAAGGCGTAGGCAACTCCCGAGCCGGGCTCGGCGCCGTCCCCGGACGGCGATCCCACCACCGCGGTCGCCTCGCCCAGGACCACGGCGGTGCCCAGGTCGGCCCCGGGAACCCCGTCGTCGGCGCTGAGGCTGGCCTGCCCGGCCCAGACGCCACCGGTGCGCCCGAAAATGTGGACCGAGCCCTGGTCGAGCCCGGTCGTGAGGTCGTCGAAGGGCGCCGAGACCGCCGCGGTTTCGCCCCGCACGGCCACGCCCGATCCGAAGCCATCCCCCGCCGCGCCATCCGGCGCGGTCAGCTTGGCCTCCTGCGACCACACCGTCCCGGCGCCCTCGAACACGTAGGCCGCGCCCGAGCCGTTGCCCGCATGGTCGTTCTGGGCCGCGCCGACCACCGCCGTGGTGCCCGAGAGCGCCAGGGCGGCGCCGAACCGGTCGTTGCTCACCGCGTCCTGGGCGGTGAGCTTGGCCTGGTGGGCCCAAGTGAGGGCATCGCGCTCAAACACATAGGCCGCGCCGGCGTTGGGGACGGCGCCGGCATCGGCCCCGTCGGCACCGATCAGGACGGTGTCGTCGACGATCGCGACGGCGAGCCCGAAGGAGTCGAACATGGCCGGATCGGCGGCCATGAGCTTCTGCTGCTGGACCCACGTGTCACCCGAGCGCACGAAGATGTACGCCGCGCCCGTCTCCTCGGTGGCGCCGATGTTCTCGTCCGGCGCGCCGATCACGATGGTGTCCCCGGAGATCGACACCGCGCTCCCGAAGTGCTCCTCGAAGTCGGCGTCGCTGGCCACCAGCTTGGCCTGTTGGGCCCACGTGGTGCCGGTACGCACGAACACGTAGGCGGCCCCCACCGCGGTGTCCTGCCCGGCCAGATCGTTGGGTGCGCCGACCACCGCAGTGTCGCCGTCGACGGCCACGCTGTTCAGGGTCACGCCCGAGACGGCATCGTCGGCCGTGAGCGTCGCCTGCGGGGTGTACAGCGAGGTGCCCGACGCCGGGGTCATCGGCGTGGCCAGGTTCAGGGCCGCGATGCCCGCGACGGCGACCAGCACGGCCCGCCGCCATCGGGCGCGGTTCCCGAGATGCGTCGACGTCACGGGATCCATCGTGGCCTCCTGGTGGTCGGCTGGTGTCGTGGTGCTGTGTCCCGGGACTCTAACCCAGATCCGTTATCCGGATCGGGGACAGCGCCTGGTGGGTAGTTTGACTGGGGCGGTCGCCTCGTGGTGCTGGTGTCGTGGTGCTGGGGCCCCGCGGTCGAAGTCTGTCACCGGCCAGTCCCGCCGGCTGAACCCGGGGGCCTGCTCTGCGCGGTCATAGTTCCCCACCGCCCCTGGCGGGGCGGCCTAGCGGGAGCTTCCCCCTTGGCCCGGAAGCTCCCGCTAGGGGTGTCGCCGACGACAACGAAGCCACCGGCGGGCGGGTTGGTAGCGTGGACGCGGTGAAGGCCATCGATCCCGGCTCGAGGGTGGCCGAGCTCGACGTCACCCGATCGCCGCGAACGGTGCCGGTGCAACCGGGCCCCTCGGGCGAGGTGGCTCTCGTTGCTCGGGGCGTGCGCATGCCAACGGTGGACGGCCCCGCCCTCCGGTTGACCTGGGCCGGGGGCCAGGTCGACATCTGAGCCTGGCGTTGACATGGGCCCGGTCGAGGCGCTCGAACGCATCGTCTACCTGCTGGACCGCGACCTCGCCCCGGCACCGAAGGCCAAGGCCTTCCTCCGCGCCGCCGAGGTGGTGGCGGCGACCGACCCGGACGAGCTGCTCCGCCTGCACCACCAGGGTCGTCTGCAGGAGCTGCCGGGCGTGGGCGAGAGCACCGGGGGGGCCATCGGCGAGGCCCTCGACGGCCGGGTCCCGGCCTACCTGGCCCGGCTGGAGGAGACCACCGTCATCCCCATGGGCGAGGGGGCCGAGATGCGGGCCGCGCTGCGAGGTGACTGCCACACGCATTCGCTGTGGTCCGACGGCGGCGCCCCCATCGAGACGATGGCCCGCGCCGCTGGCGCCCTGGGTCATGAGTACATGGTCCTCACCGACCACTCCCCCCGCCTCACCATCGCCCACGGCCTGTCGCCCGAGCGTCTGGCCGCCCAGCTCGACGAGGTGGCGGCGGTGAACGAGGCCGTGGCACCGTTCCGGGTGCTGACCGGCATGGAGGTCGACATCTTGGAGGACGGCTCGCTCGACCTCGCCGACGAGCTCCTGGCCGGCCTCGACGTGGTGGTGGCGAGCGTGCACTCGAAGCTGTCGATGGACGAACGGGCCATGACCCGGCGCATGGTCACCGCGGTCGCCAACCCCAACGTCGACATCCTCGGTCACTGCACGGGGCGCAAGGTGGTCGGCAAAGGCAGGCCCCAGAGCCGCTTCGATCCCGAGCTGGTCTTCGCCGCCTGCGCCCGCTTCGACACCGCCGTCGAGATCAACTGCCGGCCCGAGCGAGCGGACCCGCCCGAGGAGCTGCTCACGCTTGCCCTGGACTGGGACTGCCGCATCGCCATCGACACCGATGCCCATGCCCCGGGCCAGCTCGAGTGGCAGCCCTACGGGTGTGACAAGGCGGCGCGCTGCGGTGTTCCGGTGGAGGCGGTGGTCAACGCCATGGGCGCCGACGACCTCGTCGCCTGGGCTGCGTCGCACCCCGGATAGACCTCGCCTGGCCAAGCTCGACGCTCGCGACGCCTGCGACGCCCGCGACGGCCTCGACCCCGCGCCCGCCCGCCGGCCCGCCGGCCCGCCGGCCCGCGACCGCGCAAGCATCGGGTAGCGTGGCCGGCTTATGTCGAAGAAGACCTCGAAGCGCAAGATCCGGGCCCGGCGCAACAAGGCCAACCATGGCCGTAAGCCCAACGCCGGTCGTGGCTGACCCGTACACCAGCCTCCGAGTGTGGCGTAGGTAGCCAAAGGGTCACCCCGCTCGGACGAGCCGCTGGGCCAGCTCGTAACGTGCGGGCATGGGCGTGGTGGTCCTGCAGGTGCGGTCCGTGCTTCGCCGGCGCTGGCCGGCGTTGCTGGCCTTGGCCGTCCTGCTCGGGCTCGGGTGGGGCACGGTCCTGGCCGCGGTGGCGGGCGCCCGGCGCACGGCATCGAGTTTCGACCGGCTCCTGGCCGAGACCAATGCCGCCGACGTCGTCGTCAGCCCCGACAACGCGAACGCCGACCTCGAGTCGATCGCCCGCCTGCCCCAGGTGGTCGACTCCGCCCGCGTCGACGTGCTGCGGGTGGCGCCGGCGTCGGCCGAGGGCACGCCCCAGCTCGCCATCGGCGTGCTGGCCCTGGGCTCGGACGGTCGGTCGTTCTACGAGATCGATCGGCCGGCCCGCGTCGACGGACGCCTGCCCGACCGCTACAACGCCGACGAGGTGGCCCTGAGCCGGCCGGTCGCCGACCGACTGGGCCTCGGGCCCGGCGACGACATGGACCTGGTGTCGCTCGCCGACGACGGCACCGCGCAGAAGCGGCTCACCGCCAGGGTGGTCGGGGTCGGCGTCCTCGCTCGCGAGGCGCTGGAGGACCAGGAGAACCTCTCGGCGGGCTCGAGCATCATCTTCGGCCCGGGTTTCAGCCGGGCCAACGGCATCGAGGTGGCGTCCACGACGATGCTGGCGCAGCTCCGAGGCGGACGGTTGACCCTGGCCTCGTTCGAGGCCGCGGCTCGAGCCGTGGCCGGTGAGCAGCTCTTCTTCCAGACTCGCTTCGACACGACGGAGAAGGCGCACCGCACCCTTGTCCCCTATGTCGGTGCGCTGGCCGCGTTCGGGCTCGTGCTGGCCATCGCCGTGGCCCTGATCGTCGGGCAGGCTGTGGTACGCGAGCTCGTCGCCTCGGGCGGGGAGCGGGCCAAGTTGGCGGCCCTTGGGGTCGACCACCGCCAGCTCGTGGCCATGACCGCGGCACAGACCGTCATCCTCGCCGTCCCCGCCTCGGTGGTGGCCCTCGTCGTGGCCCTCGTCGTCTCGGTGATCATGCCGATCGGCCCGGCGGGTGACTTCGATCCCCGGACGGGCTTCGACGCCGACCTGACCGTGCTGGCGCTCGGCACGTCCGGGCTGGTCATCCTGCTGGCCGTCGGCGGACTCGGCGCGGGCTGGCGCCTGGCCCGCACCGCCACGTCGCTGCCCGTACCGCGACGGCCCGGTCCGGCTCGTGCCCGCCTGACCGAGCGGCTGTGCCGAGCGGGCGCCCCGCTTCCCATGACCACCGGTGTACAGCTCGGCCTCGATCCGGCCTCGCCCTCACAAGCGGCGGTCGTCGGCACCACCATCGCCTCGTGCGCCCTGGGCCTGGCCACGGTCGTCGCGGCGCTCACGTTCGCATCAGGCCTCGACCGCCTGCTGGCCACACCGGAGCGCTACGGCTGGAACTGGGACGCGCTGCTCGACGTCGATGCCGCCGGTTCCGACGAGGTCGGCGACCGCCTGAGCCGGGTCGACGGGGTCGAGCACCACGCCGCCATCGGCCACGGTCAGCTCGACTTCGGGACCGTGGCCGTGGCCGCGGTGGGGATCGGTCGTGCCGGTGGCGAGCCGTTCGTCCCCATCCTGGAGGGCAGAGCCCCGGAGGCGACCGACGAGGTCGTGCTCGGGACCACGACGTTGCGGCGCCTCGATCTCGACGTGGGCGACGCCGTGACGGTGGCCACGGTGCGCAACCCCCACCGGCTCGAGATCGTCGGACGCGCCACCTTCCCGCGCCTCACCGCCTACCCCGGCGCCGATCGCACCGGGCTTGGCGACGGGGCCGCGCTCACGCTCAGCGGACTGCGCGCCCTCGAACCCCGTACACGTGCCACCGCTCGGCTGGTCCGCTTCCACCGCGACGAGGATCCCGCGACGGTGGTCACCGCCCTCCGCTCGGAGTTCCCGACCTCGTCAGCCGGCGCCGGAGGCCAGGCGGTCGTCGTGCGCCCGCAGCGCCCTGACGACCTCAACGCGTTCGATCGGGTCAACGGCGCCCCCATCGTGTTGGCCACGGTGCTGGGACTGCTCGCCGCCGCCAGCACGGCTCTGGCGCTGGCGGGGACGGTGCGAGCCCGGCGCCCGGAGCTGGCCGTGCTCCGGGCCCTGGGGTTCACCGGGCGCCAGGTCCGGCGCGCCATCCGGTGGCATGGGGCCACCGTGGCGGTGGCAGCCATCGTCATCGGGGTGCCGACCGGTACGGCCGCGGGGCGCTGGGCCTGGAGGCTGCTGGCCGCTCGGTTGGGCACACCGACCGACCCGGTCACGCCGGTAGCGGCCATCGGTGCCATCTCGCTGGCTGCACTGGCGGTGGTTGTCGCCGTGACCTGGGCCCCGGCCCGGGGTGCCACCGCCGACCCGCCCGCGGCCGCACTGCGCGCCGAGTGAGCCGGTGGCGAAGGGGCGCCGAGTGAGGCAGTGGCGCTCCGGCGCCGGTGCCGCCAATGTGGTGGGACTCGCCGACGAGGTACCGATGGACGGCTCCTGATGGACGATGTGCTGGTGGTCGAGGGCGTGCGCAAGTCCTACGAGACCGACGCCTCGCCCGTCCGAGCGCTGCGCGGCGTCGACCTGCGACTCGGCCAGGGCGAGTTCGCGGTGGTCATGGGGCCGTCCGGTTGTGGGAAGTCGACGCTGCTGAACATGATCGCCGGGCTCGACATGGCCGACGAGGGGACGATCGTGGTCGGCGGGAACGAGGTCACGGGGCGCACCTCGGACGAGCTGGCCCGGATGCGCCGGCGCCACATCGGCATCGTCTTTCAGTTCTTCAACCTGCTCGAGGGGATGACCGTCCTGGAGAACGTCGCCCTGCCCGCCATCGTGGCCGGGGCCAGGCGCAAGCCGGCCGAGGCCCGCGCCCGTGACCTGCTCGACCTGCTCGGGTTGGCCACGCAGTCCGGCGCCGCGCCGACGACGCTGTCGGGCGGTCAACGCCAACGCCTCGCCATCGCCCGAGCGCTGGCCAACGAGCCGACCCTGGTCCTGGCCGACGAGCCCACCGGTGCGCTCGACAGCGTCGGCGGGAGCGAGGTCCTCGAGCTGTTCCGGCGGCTCCACGTCGAGGGCCAAGCCATCCTCATGGTCACCCACGATCCCCACGTCGCCAGCGTCGCCCAGCGCATCGTCCGCATGCGCGACGGACGGGTCGTCGGCGACGGGACCGGTGTGGCCGACGGAAGCGCCTCGACGGGCTCGGACTGACGAGACCGTGCCCCGCCCGACCGACCACACCATCGCCGACTCCCGGGTCGTCGCCCAGTCGCTGGCCATCGCGGCGATCCTCGCCGTGGTGATCGCGTTGGTGGTGGCCGGGCGCGGCAAGGGGCTCGACGCCGGCCACGGGGCCCGCGCCGCGGTGGTGCTGTCGTGGATCGCGGCCGGCGCGGCGCTGGCGGCCCGCCCGCAGCCTCGGCGGTCGGGCGTCAGCGTGCTCGCCGGGTCCCTGCTCGGCGCGCTGACCTACCTGGCTGCCGCCGGCGCCGAGCAGGGCTGGCGCGGCGACCGGGGAGATCTCGCCGCCGCCGCCGAGGGGTTCGGCGTCGCCCTGCTCGGCGCGGCCGCCCTGCACCTCCTGGTGGCCCTGCCCACCGGGCGGTTGGGCAGCCCGGCCCGGGTGCGAGGCGTGGCCACCGGCTACGCCCTCGCCGCCGCCGTGGGCCTCGGTTACGCGCTCGGGCCCGGCGACCTGCCCGCCTGGGCGCGATGGGCCCTATGGACGGGGGCGGTGACCGCCGGGCTGCCCGCCGCCCACCAGCGCTACCGGGCCAGTTCCGGCCTGGTCCGCCAACGGCTGCAGTGGCTGGGCTGCGGAGCCGCGTTGTCGGCCGCCGCCGCCGCGGTGGTCCTGGCTCTCGACGTGCTCGTCGACTGGCCGGCGCAGAGCGGTGCGGTCGCGGGTGCCGGCACCGCCCTGATGCCCCTGGCGGTGGCGGCCTCGGCGTGGCCGGCGGTCGCGGCGCACGCCGAGGCGATGGTGGTGCAGACCGTGCGCGTGGCGGGGATCGCCGTGGTGGTGCTCGGCGCCTTCCTGCTGGTGGTACTCGGCCTCGGGCGGGTACCGACCGAGGAGGAGCGCGGGTTCCTCGGTCTGTCGATCGCCGCCGCGGCCCTGGCCGTAGCCGTGCACGGCCCCACCAGGGACCGGCTGACCGAGCAGGCGAACCGGCTCGTCTACGGCGAGCGCCATGCGCCGGAGGAGGTGCTGCGCACCTTTGGGAACCGCCTCACCCGGGCCATCGCAATGGACGAGTTGCTGCTGCAACTGACCGAGTCGTTGCGCAAGACCATGGCGCTGAGCGGGGCCGAGGTCTGGACCGGAGCCGGCGAACGGTTCCAGCGCGTCGCGTCCACTCCCGACCGCGGCCCGGGCCGCGGTCCGGACCGTTTGAGGATCGACGTGCAGACGTTGCCGGTCGTGGTCCGCACGGGCGTGGCCGGCAGGACCTGGGCGTCGCTGTGGCTCCCCGCCCTTGTCGGCGCATGGGCCGAGGACGACCGGCCCGGGCCCATGCGGGTGGCGCCGATCTGCCACGCCGGGGAGTTGTTCGGGCTGATCGTCGTGCACCGTGACGCCCGCAGCGAGCTGTTCACCGAGGCCGACGATCGCGTCCTGGGCGAGCTGTCGCGCCAGGTCGGGCTGGCGGTGCACAACGAACAGCTCGACTCGGCGTTGCGGATCACGCTGGACGAGATCAGCCACCAGGCCGAGGAGCTGCGAGCGTCGCGCGCTCGAATCGTGGCCACCGCCGACGCCGAACGCCGCCGGATAGAGCGGAACCTCCACGATGGCGCCCAGCAACACCTCGTCGCCATGGCCGTCAACCTCCGCCTGGCTCGCGATCTCTTCGCGTCCGACCCGAGCGCGGCGACCGGGATGCTCGACGCGCTCGTGTCCAGCGTCAAGGACACGATCCAGGAGCTGCGCGACCTGGCCCATGGCATCTACCCGCCCCTCCTTTTGGACAGCGGCCTGGCCGAGGCCCTCGACGCCGCGGCGGCCCGCTGCCCACTGCCCGTGACCGTGGACGCGGCCGGCATCGGCGGAGCCGTCGGCACCCGGCGGTACCCGATCGACATGGAAGCCGCGGTCTACTTCTGCTGCTCGGAGGCGCTGCAGAATGCGGCCAAGCACGCACCGGGATCGAGCGTGCACGTCCGTCTCTGGCAGGACGACGCGGCCCTGCGCTTCACGGTCCGCGACGACGGCCCGGGTTTCGCAGACGAGGTCGTGCCGTCCGGTCAGGGGCTGGTCAACATGGCCGACCGGCTGGGCGCGATCGGGGGGAGCGTCCAGTGGGAGGTTGCGCCCGGGGGCGGCGCCCGCGTCTCTGGCTCGGTTCCCCTCCCAGGAACGTGAACCCCGTTCCCAGCCCTGGCCTCGGGGTGGGGATAGCCACACCGTCGTCGCGCATGGTCGCGCCCTCGATGCCGGGGGCGCGTCGTGTGACGATGACCACACATGGACGATGAAGGCGTTCCCGTCCTGGTGGTCGACGACCAGGCGCCGTTCCGGATGGCGGCGCGAGCAGTGGTGGCCTGCGCCTGCGGGTTCACCCTCGCGGGCGAGGCGTCGAGCGGCGAGGACGCCGTGGCCCGGGCCGCCGAGATCCGCCCCGCCCTCGTGCTGATGGACATCAAGATGCCCGGCATCAGCGGCATCGAGGCCACCCGCCGGCTCCTCCGGGTCGTGCCCGATGCGGTGGTCTTCCTCTGCTCGACCTATGCGCTCGCCGACCTCCCCGGTGAGGCCCGCACCAGCGGTGCCTGCGCCTATGTGCACAAGGAGGAGCTCACTGCGGCCATGCTCGCCGAGCTCTGGTCGGTGCACGCGCCGGGGAAATGCCCAGACCGGCACTGACCGGCACTGACCGGCACCTCACCGGCACTGATGACGCGGCGGCTATCGCTGCGCCAGGTAGAGCAGCACCGCCTTCACCCGGCGGTTCACGTCGCGCTCCTCGGTGAGGCCGAGCTTGGAGAAGATCGAGTTCGTGTGCTTCTCGACGGCACGCTCGCTCAACACCATCGATGCCGCGATGGCCGCGTTGTTCTTGCCCTGGGCCATCTCGCCCAGGAGCTCGGTCTCGCGCGGGGTGAGCCGGTCGAGCTCGGTGGAACGCCGGCCGGCGCTCGCCGTCACCAGCGCCTCGACCACCGCAGGGTCGATGACCGAGCCCCCTGACGCCACCTCGCGGATCGCCCGCAGCAGGTCGTCGACGTCGGCAACCCGCTCTTTGAGCAGGTAGGCCCGCGCCGCCGAGCCCTGCGCCAGCAACTCCAACGCGTAGGCCGGGTTGGCGTACTGGCTCAACACCACGACGCCGGCGGCCGGGAGCAGCTCCCTCAGCCGGCCGGCGGCCTGTATGCCCTCGTTGGTGGCCGTGGGGGGCATGCGGATGTCGGTGACCACCACGTCGGGTCGCTCCCGCTCCGCTACCGCCAACAGCTCGGGAAGGTCACCGGCCACGCCCACGATCTCGAGGTCCCCGGCGGCATCGATGACACGCCCCACGCCCTCGCGCAGCAAGACGTTGTCCTCGGCCAACACGACTCGAATCACGCTTCGCCTACCTTACCGACGTGCCTGGGCTCGCCGCCGACGGGCCCGCCGCCACCCGGGCGATGTTGAGTCTCCCCCGCGACCGTCCCCTCACCCTGCCCGGGGGCCAGGTGTAGGACATCGTCGTGGTGTACCTCGGCGTGAAGTACGCGTGGCTTGCTCAGCCTCCCGCTCGTCTAGGTCACCCCGGTCCGAGCCGGCCGGCGCTAACGTCGCGCCGGACGGACAAGCTGCCGGGCTGACGGATGAGGGAGACAGCGTGAAGCATCGACCCCTACGGTTCGGGATCGCCCTGTTCGCCGTGTTCACCCTCGTCGCGGCCGCGTGCGGTGACGACGACGACGAGGTGGGTGCGGGCGCGAGCGACACCACCACGGCGAGCGAACCGGCCGACGAGCCCAGCGGCGACGAACCATCCGGTCCGGTCGACTTCACGGCCTGCCAGGTCACCGACACCGGCGGCGTCGACGACGATTCGTTCAACGAGACCGCCTACGCGGGCCTGACCCGGGCAGAGTCCGAGCTGGGCACCGAGATCGCCTTCCTGGAATCGACCTCCGAAGCCGACTTCGCTCCCAACATCGACGCGCTCCTGGACCAGGACTGCGATCTCATCATCACCATCGGGTTCCTGCTCGGCGACGCCACCGAGTCGGCCGCCATCGACAACCCCGACGCCGACTTCGCCATCGTCGACTTCGCCTACGAGGACCCTCCCGACAACGTCCGCCAGCTCACCTTCGCCACCGACGAGGCGGCGTTCCTGGCCGGCTATCTGGCCGCCGGCATGACCGAGAGCGGCACGGTCGGCACCTACGGCGGGATCAAGCTCCCGTCGGTGACGATCTTCATGACCGGCTTCGAGGCCGGCATCGTCCACTACAACGAGGAGAACGGCACCGCGGTCGAGCTCGAGGGCTGGAGCACCGAGGCCGGCGACGGCCTGTTCACCGGGGACTTCGAGGACCAGACCAAGGGCCGCAGCACCACCGAGCAACTCCTCGACACCGGGGCCGACATCATCATGCCGGTGGCCGGGCCCGTGGGCCTTGGTTCGATCGAGGCCGTACGGGCCGACGGCGGTGATGCCAAGCTCATCTGGGTCGACTCCGACGGCTGCGTCAGCGTGCCCGGGGCGTGCGACCTGTTCCTCACCAGCGTCCAGAAGAAGATGGACGTGGCCGTGTTCGAAACCATCGAGACCGCCGTCAACGGCGACTTCGAAGGTGGGCTGTACTCCGGCACCCTCGAGAACGAGGGCGTCGACATCGCCCCCTTCAACGAGTTCGAGGACGAGGTGCCACCCGAGCTGGCGGCCGAGCTCGACGAGCTGCGCCAACAGATCATCGACGGCGACCTCGAGGTGACGCTGGGTTAGGAGGCTGGTGTTGAACACGTGCGTAGCTCGGCGAGCTGCTCGGCGTTCCTCGAAAGGACGCACCGAGGAAGGAAATGCCATGCGCATTTTCGACGAGGGAGGACGCCTCGAGGGGCGTCGACAGCCGGCGAGATGCGCACGGCCCGTTTGACACCAGCTTCCTAGGGCCCGTACGGGAACGCCTCGTGCGCGTCGAGCTGAACGGCATCACCAAGGCGTTCGGAGGCGTCGTAGCCAACGCCGGCGTCGACCTTGCCGTCGAACCCGGCGAAGTCCTCGCCCTCCTGGGCGAGAACGGCGCCGGGAAGTCGACGCTGATGAACGTCCTGTTCGGCCTGTACCGGCCCGACGAGGGCGAGATCCGCCTGGACGACGAACCCGTCGCGTTCGCCAGCCCGGCCGACGCCATCAAGGCCGGGATCGGGATGGTGCACCAGCACTTCATGCTTGTGCCCGTGTTCACCGTGGCCGAGAACGTCATCCTGGGCACCGAGCCGACCGCGACGCTGGGCCGTCTCGACCGCCGCCGGGCGCGGCAGCGGGTCATCGACCTTTCCGAGCGGTACGGCCTGGCCGTCGATCCCGACGCGGTGGTCGAAGACCTGCCCGTCGGCGTGCAGCAACGGGTCGAGATCCTAAAGGCGCTCTACACCGAGGCGCGCTGCCTGATCCTGGACGAGCCCACCGCGGTGCTCACCCCCGCCGAGATCGACGAGCTCTCAGGGATCATCCGGGCCCTCAAGGAGGGCGGCCGGTCGATCGTGTTCATCAGCCACAAGCTGCGTGAGGTGCTCGACATCGCCGACCGGATCACCGTCCTGCGCCGAGGCGTGGTGGTGGGTCGCACCACCCCGGACCAGACCGATGCCGCCGCCCTGGCCGCCTTGATGGTCGGCCACGCCGTCACGCTCGAAGTGCGCCGGCGCGCAGCCGAGCCCGGTGCGGTGGTACTCGAGCTCGAGGACGTGGTGGTGGCCGGTACGCGGGGCGAGCGGGCGGTGGACGGGGTGTCCCTGGCGGTGCGCGCCGGTGAGATCCTGGCCATCGCCGGGGTGCAGGGCAACGGCCAGACCGAGCTGGTCGAGGCCCTGGCCGGCCTGCGGCCGGTGCTGGGCGGGAAGGTACGCCTCGACGGTGACGACGTCACCGCAGCCTCGCCGGCGCGGCGCCGGGCCCGCGGCATGGCCCATGTGCCCGAGGACCGCCAACGCGACGGGCTCATCGGCTCGTTCGCGGTGGCCGACAACCTGGTGCTCAAGACGTGGCGGCAACGGCCGTTCGCCTCGGGCTGGCGAGTGAACCGGCGGGCGGTGCGGGCCAACGCCCAGACGCTGGTCGCCGAGTTCGACGTCCGCACCAGCTCGGTCGACGCGCCAGCATCCACGCTGTCGGGGGGGAACCAGCAGAAGCTCATCGTGGCGCGCGAGTTCGCCCACGCCGAGCGACTTCTCATGCTGTCCCAACCCACCCGGGGCCTCGACGTCGGCTCGATCCAGTACATCCACACCCGCATCGTGGCCAGGCGCGACGAGGGGGCCGCCGTGTTGCTCGTCTCCAGCGAGCTCGACGAGATCTTCGCCCTGGCCGACCGGATCGCGGTGATGTACGCCGGTCGCGTGCTCGGCGTGGTCGACCGCGACGAGGCCACCCGCGACGATGTCGGGCTGCTCATGGCCGGGGCGGTCCCGCCCCCATGACCGAGCGCGGCGACCGCCGCCGGCGAATCGTCGGCGCGGCCCTGTCGGGGGCCCGGTCGGGGGCCCTGTCGGGGGCGCGCCGCCGGCTGGGCGCCCTGGTCCTGCCGGCGCTGGCCCTGGTCAGCGCGCTGGCCGTGGGTGGCTTGGTCATCGTCGTCTCGGACCCCGACGCGCTCGACGCCTGGGGCAGCTTCTTCACCGACCCCGGCCGCGCCCTCGGCGAGTCCGCTTCGGTGGTGGCCGGCGCCTACCGGGCCCTGTTCGAGAGCTCGCTGGGCAGCACCCGGGCCATCGCCCGGACGCTGCGCGAGGCCACCCCCCTGCTCTTCGCCGGCCTGTCCGTGGCCCTGGCCTTTCGGGCCGGGCTGTTCAACATCGGCGCCGCGGGCCAGCTCATGGTCGGCGCCGCCAGCGCGGCCTATGTGGGGTTCACCTACGAGCTCGGCGCCTTCGTGCACCTCCCGTTGGCGCTGGCGGCCGGTTTCGCCGGCGGCGCTCTGTGGGGCGGCATCGCCGGCCTGCTCAAGGCCCGCACGGGCGCCCATGAGGTGATCACGACGATCATGGGCAACTTCATCGCCCTGCGACTGCTCGACTTCGCCCTCACCACCGAGGCCTTCCAGCGCCCGGGCCGCAGCGATCCGATCACCGAGCCGGTGGCCGAATCGGCCCGTCTCCAGGAGGTGAGCCGCTCCTTCCCGGTGACCTGGGGATTGTTCCTGGCGCTGGCCAGCGCGGCCCTTCTCTGGTGGCTGCTGGAGCGCTCGACGATCGGCTTTCGCATCCGGGCCGTAGGAGCGAACCCGGCGGCCGCTCGCTACGCCGGCATGGGCGTCGGTGCCACCTACCTGTTGTCGATGGGCCTGGCCGGCGGCCTGGCCGGCCTGGCCGGAACCGTCAACGTCCTGGGCGTGCCGTCGTTCAGCCTCACCCCCGGCTACTACCAGTTCATCGGGTTCGACGCCATCGCCCTGGCCCTGCTGGGCCGGGCCCGGCCGGCCGGCGTCGTCGCCGCCGCCGTGCTGTTCGGCGTCCTGCGCGCGGGCGCCACCGGCATGCAGGCCGCCACCGACACACCCGTCGACATCATCGTGGTGATCCAGGCACTGGTGATCGTCTTCGTGGCCGCTCCCGCCCTGGTCCGCGCCATCTGGCGGGTGCGGACCGTTCGGGGCGCGCCGGGTACGGCCGAGGGCCAGGCGTTCACCACGAACTGGGGCGCGTCGTGACCCGACCCCGGTGGCCGACGGTCGGTCGACGCCTCGCCGTCTCGGCCGATGCCGGCCGGGGCCGGGCGATTGCCCTGGTGATCATGGCCCTGGCCGCGGTGATGATCGTGGCCTTCGGATTCGGCAGCGGGGCCGACCAGGACAGCACCCTCGTGCTCAACCCCCGCAACCCCTCGGTGGAGGTTCCCGACGTCACCGTGCCGTCGCGGGCCGCGCCCATGGCGCTGGGTGTGGTGTGCGCCTTGATCGGCGGCGTCGGGCTCGCCCGAGGCTACCGACGTCGGCCCTACCTGGCGCTCGGTGTCGTCCTGGTGCTGTTCATCGCGGCCCTGCTCATCTGGGCGGCGCGTGGCGACGACACGAACGTGTTGGGCCTGCTCACCGGCACGGTCCGCCGCTCCGTGCCCCTCGCCCTCGGCGCGCTGTGCGGTGTGCTGTGCGAGCGCGCCGGCGTCGTGAACATCGCCATCGAGGGAATGATGCTCTCGGCTGCGTTCACCGGCGCGCTGGTGGCCAGCGCGGCCGGCATGGTGTGGGCGGGGATGGCCGGAGGCATCGCCGTCGGCGCCCTGCTGGGCCTGGCGTTCGCCGCGCTGTCCATTCGCTACACCGTGGACCAGATCGTCGGCGGGACGGTGATCAACATCTTCGCCCTCGGCATCACGAGCTTCCTCACCGCCCGGGTGCTGGTCGAGTACGAGGACCTCAACCAGCCCGGATCGTTCGGGACCATCGACATCCCGCTGCTGGCCAGGATCCCCGTGCTCGGCCCGTTGCTGTTCCAGCACACGATCTACGTCTACCTGATGGTCGGGCTCGCCCTGAGCGTTTCCTACGCCCTGTACCGCACCCGGTGGGGGCTGCGGGTGCGAGCGGTCGGCGAGCATCCCCGCGCGGCCGACACGGCGGGTATCAACGTGACCCGCACCCGCTACCGTGCCGTGGTGCTCGGCGGAGGGGTGGCCGGACTGGCGGGGACGTTCTTCTCGCTCGACTCCGCCGGGAGCTTCCAGGAGAACATGACCGCGGGCCGAGGCTTCATCGCGCTGGCCGCGCTGATCTTCGGGCGCTGGGACCCCCTCGGGGCGCTCGGGGCGGCAATGTTGTTCGGGTTCGCCGAGGAGCTGCAGGGCCGCCTCGCCCTGCTCGACACCCCGATCCCGTCGGAGTTCCTGTTGATGACCCCGTACATCGTCACCATCTTCGTGGTGGCCGGCCTCGTCGGCCGGGCCCGACCTCCGGCGGCCGACGGCCAGCCCTACGTAACCTCGTGAACTCGTGACGACCGCGGGCGGGGCGTACGAGGTCGACTGGGATGCGCTGCGCCGGGCCGCCGCCGCCGCTGCCGAGGGCGCCTACGCGCCGTACTCCGGGCTGCGGGTCGGCGCGGCAGCGCTGGTCGACGACGGGCGGACCGTGGTGGGCTGCAACGTCGAGAGCGCCTCCTACGGGCTCACGCTGTGCGCCGAGTGCGGCGTGGTCTCGAACCTTCACGCCTCCGGCGGTGGGCGGTTGGTGGCGCTGTGCTGCGTCAGCCCCGACTCCGAGCGGGCGCTGTGGCCGTGCGGGCGTTGCCGCCAGCTCCTGCACGAGCACGGCGGGCCGTCGTTGCTCATCAGAGGGCTCGCCGGAGGGCTCGCCGGAGGGCTCGCCGGAGGGCTCGCCGACGGCCCGATGACCCTGGACGACCTGCTGCCCCTGGCCTTCGGCGCCGAAGACCTGCCCCCTGGCCCTTCGACGCCGCCACCGTGAACCCGGGCGCGTGAACGCGGTCGAGTTGATCCGGGCCAAGCGAGACGGGGCCGCCCTCGCCGACGACGAGGTGGACTGGTTCATTCGGTCCTACACCGACGGCGCGGTGCCCGACGACCAGGCCGCCGCCCTGTTGATGGCCATCTACTTCCGGGGCATGACGGCCGGCGAGCTGGCCCGCTGGACGGCCGCCATGATCGCCTCCGGGTCGCGCCTGGACCTTTCGACGGTGGCGAGGCCCACCGTCGACAAGCACTCCACCGGTGGTGTCGGCGACAAGGTGTCGTTGGTGCTGGCCCCGTTGGTGGCGGCGTGCGGTGCCGCCGTCCCGCAGCTCTCGGGCCGCGGGCTGGGCCACACCGGCGGGACGCTCGACAAGCTGGAGTCGATCCCGGGTTGGCGGGCCGCGCTCAGTCCCGAGGAGATGCTGCGCGTGCTGGGCGATGTCGGCGCGGTGATCTGCGCGGCCGGACCGGGCCTGGCCCCGGCCGACGCCAAGCTCTACGCGCTGCGCGACGTCACCGCCACGGTGGAGTCGATCCCACTCATCGCCAGCTCGATCATGGCCAAGAAGATCGCCGAGGGGACCCGAGCCCTGGTGCTGGACGTGAAGGTGGGGTCCGGCGCCTTCATGACCGAGATCGGTCCCGCCCGCGAGCTGGCCGGGACCATGGTGGCGCTCGGCACCGCGCACGGCGTGCGCACCGCGGCGGTGCTGACCGACATGTCGACCCCGCTCGGGCGGTGCACCGGCAACGCCTTGGAGGTGGACGAGGCGGAGCAGGCGCTGGGCGGCGGCGGGCCGGCCGACCTGGTGGCCATCACGTTGGCCCTGGCCCGGGAGATGCTGGTGCTGGCCGGGATGAGCGGCGCGCCCGACCCCGCCGACGCGCTGGCCGACGGCCGGGCCATGGACCGCTGGCGGGCGCTCGTGACCGCCCAGGGCGGCGACCCCGACGCACCCCGGGCCGAGGCCCGCCACACCGAGGTCGTGAGGGCCCGCGCATCCGGGTTCCTGCGGCGGCTGGACGCCCGCGGTGTCGGCGTCGCCTCCTGGCGGCTGGGGGCGGGGCGCGCTCGCCAGGGCGACCAGGTGAGCGCCGCCGCGGGTGTGGTGTGCCTGGCCAAGCCGGGCGCGCCGGTCGCGGCCGGTCAGCCGATCCTGGAGCTGCACACCGATGATCCCCACCGGTTCGGGCCCGCCCTGGAGGCGCTTCGAGGTGCGATCGAGACCGGCGCGCAACCCGCGCCCGAGCGTCCGCTCATCCTCGGCCGCGTCGCCCCCGACCCCGACCCCGACCCCGCCCCCGCCCCCGACCCCGCCCCCGCCCCCGGCGAAATGGCGTCCAGATGGCCCACATACGGGCCAATGGGACGCCAGAACGCTGGTGGGGGCCGAGACTGAAATCAGGCGGGTGGCTTGGTGTCCCTACCGACCAGTAGGTAGGGTTGGTCCATGTCGAGTCGCCAGGCAGATCTCCTCAACGAGCTCGAGGGCGAGGCCGAGCGCCTGCTCGAGCGCCACCTCGACGGCGCCAAGGAGTGGTTCCCCCACGAGCTGGTGCCGTGGGGACGAGGTCGCGACTTCGTCCCCGACCAGGCGTGGGACCCCCTCGACTACCCCGTCGACGACGGCGTGCGCAGCGCGCTGTTCGTCAACCTCCTCACCGAGGACAACCTGCCGTACTACTTCCGCACCATCGAGCGGATGTTCGGCGCCGACGACGTCTGGGGCACGTGGGCCCGGCGCTGGACCGCCGAGGAGGGCCGGCACTCCATCGTGTTGCGCGACTACCTCACGGTGACCCGCGCCCTGGACCCGGTCGAGCTGGAGCGGGGCCGGATGGCCCAGGTGAGCGGGGGCGCCGTGCCCGAACCGGCCACCGCGGCCGACGGGTTCGTCTACGTCGCCCTCCAGGAGCTGGCCACCCGGATCGCCCACCGCAACACCGGCAAGCTCCTGACCGACCGGGTCGGCTACGAGGTCATGGCCCGGGTGGCCAGCGACGAGAACCTGCACTACCTCTTCTACCGTGACATGGTCACCGCCGCGCTCGAGGTCGACCCGTCGGTCATGATGCTCGCCATCGAGCGCCAGGTCCGGGAGTTCGAGATGCCGGGTACCGGCATCCCCGGCTTCGGCGCCCACGCCTATGCCATCGCCAAGGCCGGCATCTACGACCTGTCGATCCACCACGACCACATCCTTGTGCCCGTGGTGCTGCGGCATTGGGGCGTCGAGGGGCGCACCGGCCTGACCCCCGAGGCCGAACGGGCCAGGGATGCGTTGGTGCGCCGGATCGAGCGCATCGGTCGGGCGGCCCGCACGCTCGAGAGCCGCGCCGCCCGGCACGAGCGCCAGCTCACCAACGCCTGAGGCCCGGCGGGCCGGGCCCGCGAGATCGCGCACCGCTCAACCACCACCGCCGTGGCGACCACCAGGCACGCCATGGTCCCCACCGCCGACACGCACCGGTGATGGACATGTCCTCCTGGGTGACCCCTGCTGCACGACGTCGCCGATGGTCACCAACAGGACGAGTTCGAACGCGGTGAGCTGGGACAGCTCGCGCTTGCCCATGGCCCGCAGGATCACGAACAGCGGCACGTAGACGACGAACGCCCGGAGCCGCGATCTCCATCAGGCGGTCGCGGCTCCGGCGCGACGCCTCGACCCCCGAGTGCTCGGGGTGGGTGGAGCCGGGCGCGGGTCTCGTCCCGGTGGGGTAGCTCGTCCCGGTTGGGCAGCCCGTCCCCGTCGCGCCGCACCGGTACCCGGCGCCCGCGGCGCCATAGGAGTGGTCCTGGCGTGCTGGCCCCCAACCTCTGGGACGCGGCTTTCCGGCGTGGGTCTTGGACGCAGCATGGCGCCTCAACCCAGACTGGCCCGATGGACCCCTCCCCGATCGTCGCCATCGCGGTCATCCTGGTGGGGGCGGCTTCCGGTGTCCTGGCGGGGATGGTCGGCGTCGGCGGTGCGGTGATCACCACGCCGGGCATCCGCTTCCTCGGCGCGACCCCCATCGAGGCCATCGGTTCCACGATCCCGGCCATCCTCCCCGCCGCCGTGGCCGGAGCCGTGCGCTACCACCGCGCCGGGTTGGTGGTGTGGTCCTTGGCGCTCGTGACCGGCGTGACCGGGTCGGGGTTCTCGGTGCTCGGTGCCTGGCTGTCCGACATCGTCGACGCCAGAGCGCTGATGCTGGTCACCGCGGGCATGGTCGGGCTCAGTGCGGTACAGATGTGGCGCGCCCGCCACGGGGCTCCCCCTGACCCGGGCCCGCCCGCTCCCCCTGACCCGGGCCCGCCCACTCCCCCTGACCCGGGCCCGCCCACTCCCCCTGACCCGGGCCCGCCCGCTCCCCCGAGCGGCTCCGAGGCGCCCGAGGCCCCGGCACCGTCGGTCCCCGTGGGCGCCGGGGCGGGCACCACGCCCAGCCCCCCCGCGGCGGCGATGGCGGCCATCGGTGCCGGGGCCGGGATGCTCGCCGGACTGCTCGGCGTCGGTGGTGGTCTCGTGCTCGTCCCCGGGTTCACCCATCTGCTGGGGCTGGACCCCAAGCGGGCGGTGGCCACGAGCCTGCCGGCGGTGGCGATCCTGTCGATCCCGGCCATGGTGACCCATGCCGTGCTGGGTCACGTCAACTGGTCGTACGCGCTGCTCCTGACCGTCGGCGTCATCCCTGGCGCCAGGGTCGGGGCACGGTTCACCATCGGCGGGTCCGAGGCACGGCTGCGCCTGGTCATGAGCCTCTTCTTCGGCCTGCTGGCGATCGTCTACGGCACCAGGGAGCTGCTCGCGCCCTGAGGTGTCACCCACCCCCCGACGCTTCTGGCGTCCAGATGGGTCACATGTGGGCCATCCGGACGCCGTTTCGACAGGGGACGCCGTTTCGACAGGGGACGCCGTTTCGACAGGGGACGCCGGCGGGCCGACCTGGCGGCGCGGCGGGCTACCATCGCGGGCTGGGTGTGCCGGGAAGCCTGGTCGGCGTCTTGCCTTCCCGCGTCCGGAGCCGACATGCCCAGCGCTGAGCTGCCCACCGATCCTGTCCGGTCCACCGAGCCGGCGCTGCCGATACGCCAGCTCCCCCGGCCCATCCGGCGCTTCCTCGAAACCGAGGCTGCTGGAGGAGTCCTGCTCCTCCTCGGCGCCGCCGTGGCCCTGGGCTGGGCGAACTCCCCGTGGCGGGACTCCTACACCGCGCTGTGGGCCACCGAGGTCGACCTGCGCGTCGGCACCATCGGGTTCCAAGACGACCTGCATCACCTCGTCAACGACGGGCTCATGGCGTTGTTCTTCTTCGTGGTCGGGCTCGAGATCAAGCGAGAACTGGTGGCCGGCGAGCTGCGGACCTGGCGCACCGCGGCGCTACCGGCGTTCGCCGCGGTGGGCGGCATGGCCGTGCCCGCACTGCTCTACGTCGCGGTGAACGCCGGCGGTGCCGGCGCCGACGGATGGGGTATCCCGATGGCGACCGACATCGCCTTCGCCGTCGGCGTCGTCGCCCTGTTGGGCGACCGCGTGCCCCCGACGCTGAAGCTGTTCCTCTTGACGCTGGCCATCGTCGACGACGTCGGCGCCATCGTCGTCATCGCCATCTTCTACTCCGACGGTGTCGAGTTCGACGCCCTCGGCCTGGCCGGCGCCCTGCTGGTGGGCCTGGTCCTGCTGAGGCGCGCCAAGATCGTCTGGGCCCCGGCCTACCTGGCCGGGAGCCTCGGTGTCTGGCTGGCTGTGTACGAGTCGGGCGTGCACGCCACCATCGCCGGCGTCATCCTCGGGTTGCTGACCCCCGCTCGCCCGCTCGCCCCGCAGAGCGTCGCCCGAGAGTGGTCCCTCGACCTGTCGACCGAGCCGTCGCCGAGCGAGCTGCGGATGATGTCTGGGTTGGCCCGTTCCACGGTCTCGATGGCCGAACGCCTGGAGCACGACCTGCATCCGCTCACCGGTTTCGTGATCGTGCCCCTGTTCGCGCTGGCCAATGCCGGCGTCGTGTTCGAGTCAGACGCGCTCAGCGGAAGCGGGGCCGGTGCCGTGGCCTTTGGCGTGGTACTGGGTCTCGTCGTCGGCAAGCTGGCCGGCATCAGCCTGTTCTCCTGGTTGGCCGTGCGCGCCGGCGTCGGTCGGCTGCCCGAGGGCTCGACATGGGGCCAGCTCGTCGGCATCGCGGCCATCGCCGGCATCGGCTTCACCGTCTCGCTGTTCGTCGCCGGGCTGGCCTTCGACGATCCCACCTTGGAGAGCGCCTCCAAGGTGGGGATCCTCGTCGCGTCGGCGATGGCGGCAGCCATCGGGGCCGGGGTCCTGTCGTGGTCGTGCCGGCGCGCCGACGCCGGCCCGTAGCGTCTCACTCAGGAGCCGTTGGCCACCAGGCGCTCGCTGGTCTCCCACAGGCGGCGCGCCGCCTCGGTGTTGCGCGCCCACGGCGCCGTAGGGCGCCGCCGGCACCTGGCGTAGTAGCCGCCCGTGGCCTGCGCCACGGTAGGCGAGGACGCCAGGTACACGGTCGTGCGGGCTCCGACGGCCGAGCTCACCAGGAAGGGGCGGGCGAGGGACAACCCCAGCCGAGAAACACCGGCAATGTCCCCGTCCTGTCCGAAACCGCTGCGGACGAACCCGGGGTGCAGCGCGTTGGCGGTGATGCCCCGGCCGGCCAGGCGTAGGGCCAGCTCCCGTGTGAACAACACGTTGGCCAACTTGGAACGGGCATAGGCCTGACCCCCGTTGAAGCCGTGCTCGAACTGCATGTCGTCCCAGGCCATGCCGCCAATGGCCCACCAGTGCGCGATCGACGACACGTTGACGATGCGGGCCGGCGCCGACTCACCGAGGCGGTCGAGCAGCAGCGTCGTCAACAGGAACGGGCCGAGGTGGTTGACGCCGAGCGTCATCTCGAAGCCCTCGTCGGTCGTCAGGCGATGGCTCAGCATCAGACCCGCGTTGTTCACGAGGACGTCGAGGCGAGGGAACCGGTCGAGCACGTCGGCGGCGGCCCGGTGGACCGAGGCCAGCGAGGCGAGATCGAGATCGACCAGACCGACGTCGTCGCGCCCGGACCGGGCGGCGATCTCCACGACGGCCGCCTCGCCCTTGGCCCGGTCACGAGCGGTGACCACCACGGTCGCCCCGCGCGACGCCAGCGCCACGGCCGCCTCCTTACCGATGCCCGTGTTCCCGCCCGTGATCACCACGGTGCGTCCCCCCATGCCCTCGGTGCCGGCCATCGATGGCGACGCTACCGATTGGACGCCGCGATCGGAGCAGCATCTATCATCACGAAATGACTCGAAACATACGAAAGATAGGCATGATCAGCCTTGTCGTGGTGAGCGCGTGCACCGGGACGACCGAGGCGAACCGAGATGACGAGGCGGGGGTGGCCACCGTGCCGGCCGTCACGGCTGCGCCCGAGGCCGCGGCGGCGGCCAGGGCGGCGTTCGAGGCCTACCGGGACGCGCTCGTCGCGGGCGACGGGGCCACCGCGGTCGGGCTCATGACGCCGGCGAGCCTTGACCACGTCGCCGGCCTGCAGCGAATGGCCCTGGAAGCCGGCCCGGTGGAGATCTCCGCTCGACCGACGGCCGATCGGCTGATGATCGCCACCCTTCGGGTCGCGGTGCCGCCGTCGGTGCTCCGGGCCGGCTCCGCCACGGAGCTTCTGGTCTACGCCGTCGAAGCCGGGCTGGTGGGAACGAACGTGGCCGCCACGACCGTGCACGACGTGACCGTTGACGCAGAGGTGGCCGTGGTGGCGCTGAGCGCGGCCACCTCGCCGGCGCCGGCGGGGCTGCGCCTCGTCCGCCACGGCGGCGTGTGGCGGGTCGACCTCGTCGACGCGCTCGACGCGGCCGGTGCAGGACTGCGGGAGTTGGCTCGCCAACTCGAGGTCACCGAGGACGACCTGATCCTCGAGCTCCTGACCGCAACCGCGGGCCGACCGGTGGGGCCCGACGTGTTCACGGCACCGCGGTGACGGGCCGCCCAGGCTCAGCCGCGAGGCAGTAGCTCGCCGGCCCGAGCCGAGGCCCGGTGCAAGGCCCGGCGGCTCCGGAGATCGACGGACGCCTCTCGGTATCGCCGGCGACGGTGGTGGGGATGAGCGACCCCAGCGAGCGGCAGCGCCGCGACATCGATGCCGCCGGTGACGAAGACGGCCCCGAGCAGCGGACGGCCGAGACGGGACGTGTCAGGCACGGCGCCTGCCCTACCCGATCAGTCCGCGCGTGATCCCGCCCGGCCCGGTCCCGGCGGCTGCGCCCGGGCGACCGGCGATGCCGACGCGTTACCGCGACCACGCGTCAACAGGAGGGAACGGGCACCCGGTCAAGCTCGAACCACACCGTCTTGCCGGGCCCTGGCCGGTCGGCCTCGGCGCGCCAACGCGGGGCCAGCGCGTCGACGAGCGCCAAGCCGCGTCCGCCGATGTCTACGGCGGTGGCGGAGCGGCGCCGGGGCGGCGCGGCGCTGGTGTCGTGCACCGACACCCTGATCGCGCGCTCCTCGATCGAGACCACCAGCTCGATGGGCGGACTACCGTGCACAACGGCGTTCGTCACGAGCTCGCTGGTCAGCAGCTCGAGCACCTCCAAAACGGGCGACGGCAGCCGCGCCACCCCGGCGGCGTCACCTACGAAATGCCGCGCCCGCGCCGGGCTCGTCGGGACCGCGGCAAGCTCGATGCGGAACGATCTCATCCGGCGACGCCGTGGGTCATCGGGGCACGTAGCCGCGTGTCGTCACGGTGGCCGTCTCACCGCGATGGGCCGTGCGCCCCCGCAATCGAGGGACGCGGACGTTTGGCGAGACACGCCGAGCGCCGTACCCGCGAAGCCGGGCGCCTAGCCCCGCCTGGCCCGCCTAGCGCCGTACCCGGCCGACGGCGACCACGTTCGCAGCCTCGTTCGCCGGTCCGAGCGCTCCGGGCCGGGGCCAGGACAATGTCGAGCCCCGCGATGCTTGGCGGTCCGGCTCCTATGGCCGTGCGAGCTTCGCAACGACGTCGCCCGAACGCAGTCCTGAACCGTCGGGCCCACGGGGCGCAATGAGATGCCCCGCCGGACGACGTAGGGACGAACAGGAATCGCGGTGGTAACCCTGTCGGCGGGCACGCCGGCGTGGGAGGGTAGGCGAGTCCTGTCGTGAGCCCCACCCATACGAGGAGTCGTGGTGATCGGATTCGTGGTATTCGGCTTGCTGGTCGGCGTACTCGCCCGTCTGCTGGTGCCCGGCCGTCAGCACCTCGGTCTGGTCATGACGTTGGTGCTCGGTTTGGTGGGGTCGGTAGTCGGTGGGATCGTGGCGAACGCCCTCGGCACCGGCGACGTGTTCGAGCTCAACATCATCGGCTCCGTCGTGGCCGTCATCGCCGCCATCGTGCTCATCGTGATCGGCGAGCAGGCCGGCGCCGTTGGTCGCCGCCGGGCCGGGCGCTGACGCCGGGCCCGGTACCGGCGCCTCGTCCGGCCCAACCTCAGTGATGCGATGCTGTCGCGTCGCAGCCCCAACGGGATTCGAACCCGTGTCGCCACCTTGAGAGAGCGACCAGGTCCGTGTTGGCGGGTGTCGCCGAGCATGTTTCCGCAGGTCAGCGTACGTAAGGCAGTCCGGCGAGTGGTGCTCCGTCCGGCCCGCATCGCCCAGTGGAGTGGCAACCGGAGTGGCAACGCTGGCGATTCGATTCACGCGCCGAGGATACGGGCGTGATCGGGGAGCGGCAGCACACTCGGCTGACCTGCATGCCCTTCGGCCGCCAGCTGCCCCACGCGCGCTGTCCGTCCGCCGCTCACATCAAGGCGTGGGCCCGACTGGGCGGGCTGGTCGGTCGAGCACGGGCTCGGCACCTTCACCGGCGAGGTCGACGCGGACACGGCGTTGACCGTCCGGGCGCCGGCGCCCGTCCTCGAACCGTCCCGGCACGACGTCGTGTACGGCGCCAACACCGAGGGTCGCAGCCTCCTCACCCTCATGGTGGCCACCGTGGGGCGGGACCTCTCGGTTCAACCGGGCAGCGCTCGTCCGCCACGCCGCCGACGCCCTCGTCAACGCCGAGAAGAGCGAGACCGGCCCGTGGTGGTCGTCACGGACGAGAGCCACCTTCCCGGCCCCCACTCGAAGACCTGCACATGTTGACCTAATGCCGAGCCCATCGTTATGCCGAGTATGGGCCACGGGAGCGGGTTCGCCGGGCGCGGCCTGGGGGTTGACGGAGCGTCGCTCGGCATAACCGTGGGGCTGGCTGGATGCTGCTGACTCCGAGGGCGAGTGCCCCTCGGGAGGAGGTGGATGTCTGTGGGGAAGAGCCCGTCGTGGCCGGTCGTGACTGGTCCGCTCGCCGTGCATGCCGACGGCTTTCGGGCCGAGCTGGAGGAGCTCGGCTTCTCGTGTTGGGCGGCGTCGCGGCACATGTACGTGTTCGACGCTGTGAGCCGGTGGCTCGCGGCCACCGGTCTGGAAGCGGCTGATCTTGATCCGGTCTGTGTCAACGAGTTCCTCATTGCGCGGCGAAGTGAGGGACGTGCACGTCCGCCGACGTCGAGAGGCCTTGAACCGCTGCTGTGCTTTCTGCGCCGCTGCGATGCGGTGGCGGTCGAGGTTGCGCCTGGCGCTCTCGGTCCAGTCGCTCAGGTGGTCTTCGAGTTCGGCATCCACCTGCGCGACGACCGGGGCCTGTCACCGCGGACGATCGTCGGCTACGGCCGAACGGCCCGACTGTTCTTGCAGGCGTGCGCTCCCGACCCTACCGCAGCGGGGTGCGGGTTGGGCGGGTTGGACACGTTGGGCTCGGAGGGGTCACCGGGTTCGTGCTGGTCCGCTGCTCCGGTTTGAGCGTGGGATCGGCCGGCAACGTGGTCACGGCCGTGCGGGGGGCTGCTCCGCTTCGCCTTCCTGCGCGGCTGGACGGCCACGTCGTTGGCCGAGTGCGTGCCGAGAGCCGCCTCGTGGCGGGACAGCGGCAGGTCACGAGCGCTGGCCCCGTAGGAGGTGGACCGGCTGCTCGCGGCCTGCGATGCGGACACCGCGGTCGGGCGACGCGATCTCGCGGTGTTGACTGCGCTGGCGCGTCTGCGGTTTCGGTCCAGCGAAGTGGCCGGCCTGTGTTTCGACGACATCGAATGGCGCGCCGGCGAACTGGCGGTGACTGGCAAGGGCGGCCGCCGCAACCGCCTGCCCGTGCCGGCCGATGTCGGCCAGGTTCTTGCCGACTACTGCCAGCGGCGTCGACCACCCACGACATCGAGGACCTTGTTCGTGCACGGGTGGGCGCTTCGAGACCCGCCAGGCCGAGAACGCCCGGCGGGCGCCAATGGCAAACCGCCAGCGACCCCGCGCCGACGGCGGCGGACGCTAGACGACCTCGTCAGGACCGCTCCGCCCTCGCTACTTCCTCCCGAAGAACTGTGCGTGCACGGCGCTGGGTTTCCTTGTGATGGCCGTGTGTGGGCTCCTGTGGTCCGTTCCCGCTGCTCGCTTCGTTCTTTCGGCGCCCGTTTCGGCCTGTTCCCTGGCCGTCGGGGCGTGCCGGACGAAGACGAGCGACGGGAACGCTTCAGGAGCCGGGTTGGCTGGGCTTGCCCGGTGGCCCGGCCCGAGCTCGCCCGGGTGCGGGCGGCGTTGCCGTCGCGGCCCGGCAGGGTGACACCGTGGCCGGTTCCGCCTCGATGAGGTAGGCGATCTTGACGGCGTTGTGAGCGAGGACCCCGAACCCGCACCACGTCTGCGCTCCGTGGAGGCCGTCGAAGCGGGTGCGCCGCCATCCGTTATCGCGCTTGAGGCAGGAGATCCGGGCTTCGCTGCCGGTCCGCCACTCGACCATCTTCACGAACCCGCGGCCGCGTTGAACCTTGTGCCGGGCCGCGTTCGGCTTTCCTTTCCGGGGGATGTAGACCCGCTTCACGCCGAGCTCTTCGAGCTCCGCGTCGATCTTGGCTTCCCCGTAGCCCCGGTCAGCCGCTACGGGTGCGCGCCGGAACCGTTTCTTCACGCGGGCGATCGCCGGGGCGAGCATGGGCGCGTCGGGCGGGTTGCCGATGACGACGGTGTGATCGATGACGATCCCGTCGACGTTGTCCATGACCTGTGCCTTGTAACCGAACTCGACGGGCTTGCCCAGGGGGCCTTTGGCGATGGGGCGGGCGTCGGCGTCGTGCAGCGACACGACCCGGGTCGAACCGTCCGGGGTCTCGCCGCCCAAGCGGGTCCGGGTCTGAGGGGCTACCTGTTCGACCCGACCAGCGAGCCGGTTGAGCTCGGCCACGAGCGCGACCGCCCGACCGGGTGCCTCGGTTCGGAGGCGGGTCAACGTGCGGCCCGCGTTGCGGGCCACGGCCCGGGCTTGCCGACCGCGGTGTCGGCCAGGTCGGCCATCTCGGCGTTGATCTTGCGCACCTCTTGCTTGGCGTCATCGCTGCGTCGACGCAGCCAGGCCGCGATGTCATGGGCCCGGCGGCGGACCGAGCGGGTCCGGTCCCGGCTCTTCGTCCGTGCCGCGTAGCCCAGCTGGTGCAGCGCGGTGATGATGACGGCCATACGGGCCACGCCCCTGGCCAGCAGACCCGAGTCGGTCGGGTAGGCGACGTTCGCCTCGACCACTGTGGTGTCGGCCCGGGCCTTGTCGAGACGGACCACCCCAGCCTCGGCCGCTTTGGCCAGGAGCGCTTCGTTCAACCCGACGGCGCGGCCGGCCCGCACTTCGTGGTGATCTTCTCCAACGTGGAGGGATGCGGCACCTTGTCACCGAGGGGGATCCGACAGAACCGGCGCCAGGCCAGCGAGTCGATCACCTCTGCGCACAGGCGCTCGAAGCCGAGGTCGTAGCGGAAGCGAAGGAACATCATCCGCAGGTACGTCTCCATCGGGATCGACGGCCGCCCCGTCCCCACCTTGAAGAATGGGCGGAACGGCTCGAAGAACCTCGGATCCTCGAGCAGGCGGTCGACCTCGGCCAACGCCGGCGGCAGACCCAGACACTCCTCGGGCAGGATCATGTCCCACAGCGTCGGCTGGTCATTCAACGTCCGCAGCACGGCCTCAACTCCTTGTCCAAGAAGGGGTTGAGGCCATCATGACGACACCCGGACCAGATCGCGAGCACCCCCCGATCGCGAAAGCCCAGCTCACAAGCCATTTCGGACTTACTTTTTCGGGAGGAAGTAGCTAGCGCCGCGGTGTCGATCGCCGGCTACGCCCAACTCGCGCCGACAGCCGGAACGAGGAGACGAAGGGGGGCCAAGACGACCCCGCCGCGCCTCGACCCAGGTCCGCTCGTGTCACACCCTTCGGTGAAGATGATGGAGGACTTCAGTGAAGACCTCGGTTGGTTGGTTGGTGGCGGGGGCCCGAGTTGCGCGTTGACTGCAGCCCTGGAACTCGCCTAGCCACACGGATTCCGGCGCGCATCATCGACGGACAACCCTCCTTCCGTCGCCGTTCCTGCCAACTACGGGCTGTCAGCGCGGGGGATGGCAGATCCCCAGGAGCCGGCCCGGCCGCGTCCTCGAGATCGATGGCGATCAGAAGAAGCTCGCCAGGCGCGACGCCTGCTGCGCGCCCTAGGTTCGTCTGGGTGGTTGATCGCGGGTCTTGGCGGCTGCTGAACGGTCAGGCGTACGCAACCGATGCTGAACGGGCCGGTGAGGACGATAGGGCCCGCTCGGATCACATCCGGGCTCTCCTTCATGGTGCTCCAATCTCGGCGACAACCTCCGCCCTAACGAGCGAGGGCGCTCCAAGGGTGCTCGTGCAGTTCTGGGATGATGCTGACACCGTCCCGAGTGACGTTGCCGAATGCATGTCCAGCTGGGATCCGCTGATCGAGGATGGGTTCGAACGCCGCCAGTTTGACGACGTCACGGCCCGGCGATTCATCGTCACGCTGGGCAAACGTTTCCTCTCTGCGTTCGACCGTTGCGCGCACCCCGCGATGCGGTGCGACTACTTTCGCCTTTGCTACCTCCTCGTCCACGGCGGCTACTACATCGACGCGGACGACCACTACAGCGGGAGCGGATTGAGCCCCCTGTTCGGCGATCCCCGGCTGCAACTACACCCACTCTGCTACGACGTGGCGACCGCGGAGATGGTGACACCGAGCGAGTTTCTGCACCCCGGCCCGTTTGACAGTCAGCGGACCTTCTACGTGAACAACAACCCGCTGATCGCTCCACCTCGCCACCCGGTCATCTCTAGCGCGCTTCACCGGGCCACCAACCTTCTGCTCGGTGGAGCGACCGACATTCAGGCGGCGACCGGGCCGGGGAACCTGACAGCGTGCGTCGTGAAGCACTCGATCACCTGTCGCCGTCTTGGTGCCGACCCAGGGTTCGCGTTCGTCACCGACTGGGATCAGGTTGCGCTCAGTCGGTGGCCGCTGAGCTACCGCTGTGACGAACGGAACTGGCGGCGATGGAACCCCACCAGCGGCGACCTGTGATGGTTCGCCCGGGCGCTCACCCGCCTGCCGGGATGCGCCAATGAACCGTTCAGCCGTCTCGAGCGCCCTTCGACGCTTTGCACACCGCGCCATGACCCGCGCGCGGCGATCGCCGCCGCAGCAGCAGTCGGGAACGTTCGGGCCCGAGGGGATCTCACGGGTTCTCGTCATCAACCTGGATCGGCAAGACGCCCGTTGGCGCGACGTCCAAGCCGAACTTCGCTCGATCCGTGGCGCTGATGGGCGATCGTTGATCGAGCTCACAACCCGCATCTCTGCGGTCGATGCCCGGTATCTCACCGGTCCGGCTCCCTCTTCGGTGGACACGACCTACTCGCTGGCGGATCAGCTGTTCGTCGACCCGCAGCCAGTGCCGTTCACGGACCCCGATGCAAAGGCGCTGACGATAGCCATGAGCCGGCCAGAGGTGGCCGTCGCCCTGTCCCACATTCGGGCATGGGAACTCGTTGCGCGTGGCGACGTACAACACACATTGGTCCTCGAAGACGACGTGTTCTTTCGACGCCGATTCACTTCCGCGCTCGACGATGCGTGGTCTGATATCGAGGCGCTTGGGTTGTCCTTCGATGTGCTCTTCGCGGGCTACGGCGAAGCGCTCGCCGGCGCCGAATGGTCACCTGTCAGCGGCGCTCTTCGTTCACCACGGCGGGGGATCTGGCAGTTGTCCGGATATGTGCTGTCCCGGAGCGGTGCGGAGACGCTATTGGGCAGGCTTCCTGTCCGTGGGCCCGTTGACCTCTGGATCAACCACCTCTTCGACGACCTCGAGGTGCTCGCCCTTTACCGGTCAGCAGTCGACCAGCGGCCGGATCTGGCATCCGGGAACGCGTATTCCGTGCTGCCTGTGCTGTCCAAAGTTGGGCTTGTGACTTCGGAGCGTGCGCCGACGATCGAACCTCCTGAATCGATCGGCCCGTTGGTGGTGTTCGGAGCTCCGGGTAGCGGAGTCCAGGACTCCTGACCTACGCGCAGTAGTCCCTGAGGTGCTCAGGGCTCCTTGACGCGGTAGCGGAGGACGAGGTCGGTCCCGGGATAGATGGTGTCGGTGGAGCTGAGCTCAGCGCAGA
>Ga0187893_10003061_pt1 | contig 34920 bp, 24 predicted proteins | sample MA1701074metaG_FD_139574 | JGI IMG/M metagenome (GOLD analysis project Ga0187893, IMG submission 139574) | White microbial mat communities from a basaltic lava cave in the Kipuka Kanohina Cave System on the Island of Hawaii, USA - MA170107-4 metaG ...
CAACAGGTCGAGGATCTCGTTCGCCATCGCCGAGTCGAGGTTTCCCGTCGGCTCGTCGGCGAGGATCAGCCGCGGCCGGCCGACCAGCGCCCGGGCGATCGCCACGCGCTGCTGCTGGCCGCCGGAGAGCTGCGCGGGCAGGTGCTTGGCCCGCGCGCTCAGGCCCACCGTCTCCAGCGCGGCGCCGATCGCGCGCTTCCGCTCCGCCGCACCCAGGCCGCGGTAGCGCAGCGGCACGTCGACGTTGTCGAACACGTTGAGGTCGGGGATCAGGTTGAACGACTGGAACACGAAGCCGATCTTGTGGTTGCGGATCCGCGACATCTGCGCGTCACTCAGCCGGCTGACGTCGCTGCCGTCGAGCACGTACGTGCCGCGGTCGAAGTCGTCCAGCAGGCCGGTGATGTTGAGCAGCGTCGTCTTGCCCGAGCCCGACGGGCCCATCACGGCGACGAACTCGCCCTCCCCGACGTGCAGGCTGAAGCGGCTCAGCGCGTGGGTCTCGATGTGCTCCGTGCGATAGACCTTCTCGATGTCGAGCATCTGCAGCATGGGCGACTCCTCTATTCGCGCAGGAACAGGCGCTCGGCTTCCGCGTAGCGCGCCGTGTCCGAAATGATGATCCGCGCTCCGGCCTCGAGACCGGAGACGATCTCGACCTCGCCGACGCTCGTCGCGCCGGTCCGGATCTCCCGCCGCTCCGCCACGTTGCCGTGGACGACGAACGCGCTGCGCCCGCCGCCGGCCTCGAGAAACGGGCCGCGCGGGACCTTGAGCACGCCGGGGCGCGATTCGAGGATCAGCCGCGTCGAGACGCGCTGGTTCTGGCGCAGCCCGGCCGGCACGCGGTCGGTGAAGGCGACGATGCCCCGCACCTGGCCGCTTTCGACCTCGGGGGAGACGCCGCGGACCTCGCCCGCGAACTCGTCCGTGCCCTGGCGGATGACCGCGGGCGTGCCGGGTCCGACCTCGTCGGCGTGGCTCTCGGGGATCAGCACCTCGATCTCGAAGGCCGAGAGGTCGACGACCGTGACCAGCGGCTGGCCCGGCTCGACCGCGTCGCGGTCCTCGACGTCGAGGCGCGAGACGAGGCCGGCGACGGAAGCGCGGATCGACAGCTCGCGCACCTGGCGCTCCAGCTCGCCGACGGCCAGGCGCTGCCGCTCGGCGTCGTGCTCCCGGTTGCGCAGCTCGAAGTCGAGGGTCTCGCGCTCGAGATCCGCGTCCTGCCGGGCATGGGCCAGCGCCAGCTCGGCGCGCTGCAGCTCGTCCTGGGCCGTCTCGTACTCGATCGCGTTGATGATCCCTTCGCGGCGCGAGTCCTCGGCGCGGACCATCGCCCGGCGCGCGGCGACGAGTCCGAGGTCGGCCAGGTCGACCGTCTGCCGCCGCGCGAGCAGCTGCTGCTTGGCCTCGATCCGCAGCCGCTCCAGCTCGGCCTCGAGCGCCGCCAGCGCCAGGCGCTGCTGCTCGAGCCGGCTGTTCAGCTCGGGGCTGTCGAGCGTGGCCAGCACCTGGCCCCGCTCGACGACCGCACCGGCCCGCACGCGCAGGGTGACGATGCCGCTCGCCGGGCTGAAGCTGGTCGGATGGAACGCCGCGACGACGCGACCCTGGACCGAGAGGTCACGCTCGAGATCGCCGCGGACCACCGTGCCCAACCGCACGCGCGCGAGGTCGACCGACATCTCGGTCGTCATCCAGCGGGTCGCGCGCGGGGCGAGCCACGCGGCCACGCCCAGCGCGGCGAGGATCGGCAGCGCGAGGGTCAGCAGCCGGCGCGGGAGCGTCCTGCGCGGCACGACCGGGCGGTCCATCGCCGAGGTGTTCTGGATCAAGCGGATCTCCGGCCGTTACGAAAGTGCAAGCGACTTGCCAGCACTCGGCCGCGAGGGGGAACCGCGTCGTTCCGGGGGAGTTCGGTCGCGGCGGCGGCAAAGACGCCCCCGCCACGGACACCTGTTCGCGGTCGAGCGGACAGCTGTCCGGGGCTCAGCCGGCGTGGAGCTTGCGCGCGACGCCGCCGAAAGCCCGGGGCCGGGTCGTCACGACCCGCCGCGCAACGAGGCGAGGTCGATCACGAAGCGGTACTTCACGTCGCCCTTGAGCAGCCGCTCGTAGGCCTCGTTGATCTCGTCGATGCGGATCAGCTCGACGTCGGCGGTGATGCGCTGCTCGGCGCAGAAGTCCAGCATCTCCTGGGTCTCGCGGATGCCGCCGATGGCCGACCCGGCGAGGCGCCGCCGCTTGAACAGCAGGCTGAACACCCCGAGCGGCGCCGGCTTCTCCGGCGCGCCCACGAGCGTCAGCGTCCCGTCGCGCTTGAGCAGCTCGAGGTAGGCGTTCATGTCGTGCCGGGCCGAGACCGTGTCGAGGATGAAGTCGAAGCTGGCGGCGTGCCGCTGCATCTGCGCCGCGTCCCGCGAGAGCACGACCTCGTGCGCGCCCAGCTTCAACCCGTCGGCGGTCTTCTGCGGCGAGGTCGTGAACAGCACCACGTGCGCCCCGAACGCGCGGGCGAACTTCACCCCCATGTGGCCCAGCCCGCCGAGCCCGACGACGCCGACCTTCTGTCCCTCGCCCACCTTCCAGCGGCGTAGCGGCGAGTAGGTCGTGATGCCGGCGCACAGCAGCGGCGCGATGCCGGCCGGGTTCGCGCCGCGCGGGACGCGCAGCACGAACGCCTGGTCCACGACGATGCTCTCCGAGTATCCGCCGTAGGTGACGCCGCCGAGGTGCTTGTCCGGAAAGTTGTAGGTGAACGTCGGCATCGCCTCGCAGTACTGCTCCTCGCCCTCCCGGCAGGAGGCGCAGGCGCGGCAGGAATCGACCATGCAGCCGACCGCGGCGAGATCGCCTTCGCGGAACCCCTGGACCGCGCTGCCGGCCTTCGCCACGCGCCCGACGATCTCGTGCCCGGGCACGCACGGGTAGACCGTGGGCATGGCGTCCTGCCACTCGTTGCGCACCTGGTGCAAGTCCGAGTGGCAGACGCCACAGTAGAGGATCTCGATCTGAACGTCCTGCGGCCCCGGCGTGCGCCGCGGAATCGTGGAAGGAGCGAGAGCCGAGGTCGCGCTCCCGGCCGCGTAGGCCCGGGCCGTGAACGTCCCGGTCCCCGCCGAGGACCCGGCTCGCCGTTCGGTACCCTGCGTCGTCGCTTCGCTCATGTGCTGCTCCTCCGTCGAGCCAGGATGCGATGCCCACTGTACACGGCATGGCCTCCGGCATCATCCGCCGTGGGGTGGCCAGCAAGACGCGGGGAGTGGACCGGCCCACGTGGCCGCGCCCCGTCGGGCTCGAGACCGGGAGCCGGTCGAGCCCACCCCGGCCGCCGGTCACGAAAGCGTGCTTCGGCGCTAGATCGCGGCGTAGATCAAGAGCAGGCCGGCCGCGATCGAGACCGGCGCGGCCAGGCGGACCCAGGCCGGGCGCAGGTGCTCCGACCACCAGACGGCGTAGCGGGCGTGCCACCGCAGCGGGACGATCATCAGCAGCAGCGACGTGACCACGAGGAACCAGCCGAGCAGCGACAGGACGCCGGCGAAGCTCGACTCTTCGGCCCGGACGACGAGGGCGATCCCCGCCAGGAGCCGCAGGCCTTGCTCCGCGAAGTTGATCCGGTACGTGCTCGCCATCTTGCCGAGCAACTGCAGCGCGCGCAGCGGATCGACGAGACTGAAGGTGCCGACGCCGATCAGCCAGAGACCGAACAGGGTGACGACAAGCCGGGCAAGCGCTTGCATGGTCGCTTCCAGCCGCCTCGTTCCGGGCGCGCCGCACCTCGCGGCCCGACTCGATTCTATCGTTTTCAGCCTGCGGCACGACCCGAGCGCCAGGGTCGTTGACACGTCGGCGGTCGCGGGTATCCTCCCGACATGAAGCGGCATGCCGGGCCCAGGATCCCCCTTCCGCCGAGGAAACGGCGGCGCGTCCTCGCGGCCCACGAGGTCGGTCGTCGCGCGTCCTGGACGCCGGTCTCGCTCGACGCTCCCCGCCGTGCGGGCGCCCGCCGGCCCTTCGAGGAGATCCGATGACGTTCGTCGCCGAGCTCGACCCGGCCGCGCTGTGGAGGCATTTCGACGAGATCCTGACGATCCCGCGAGGCTCCAAGCAGGAAGGCAAGATGCGGGAGTACGTGTGCGCCGTCGCGCAGCGCAACGGGCTGACGCCCCGGGTGGACGGCGCGGGCAACGTGGTCGTCCCCAAGCCCGGCGCAGCGGGCCGCGAGCGCGCGGCGATCACGGTGCTCCAGTCCCATCTCGACATGGTCAACGAGAAGAACGCGGACGTGAAGCACGATTTCGACCGCGACCCGATCGTGCCGGAGCGCGCCGGCGACTACCTCACGGCCCGGGGCACCACGCTCGGATCGGACAACGGCATCGGCGTGGCAGCGATGCTGGCGGTGATCGACGCCAAGGACGTGGCCCACGGGCCGCTCGAGCTGCTGTTCACGATCGACGAGGAGACCGGGCTCACGGGCGCCGCGAGCCTCGACGGGAAGATGCTCGAGGGGCGGCGGCTGCTGAACCTCGACTCCGAGGAGGAAGGCGCGCTGTACGTGGGCTGTGCCGGCGGTGCCGAGAGCACGCTCACGCTGCCGCTCCGGACCGCCGCCGCGCCCGCCGCGTCGGTCGCTCTGCGCGTGGGCCTGCGTGGACTCAAGGGCGGGCACTCGGGCGTGGACATCCACCTGCAGCGGGGCAACGCGGTGAAGCTGCTGGCGCGGGCGCTGTACGCGGCCTTCCTCGGCCAGGCGTTCCGGCTGGCGAGCTTCGACGGAGGCGGCAAGCACAACGCCATCCCGCGGGAGGCGTTCGCGACGCTGCTCGTCGCGGCGCCGCAACGCGAGGCTGTCACCGCGGCCGTGCGTTCGGAGTTCGCCGCTTTCCAGGAGGAGTTTCGCCCCGTCGAGCCGGAGATGCGCCTCGAGATTGACGTCGTGGACGCGCCGGGTGTGGGTTGGGACGAGGCGACCGCCCGGACGGTCCTGGGCCTGATCGACGCCCTTCCCCACGGCGTGCTGGCCATGAGCTACGACATCCCCGGGCTGGTCGAGACGAGCGTCAACCTGGCGACGGTCGCGTCGCGCGACGGTTCGCTCGTGCTCGGTCTGAGCTGCCGGTCGTCCGTCGCGTCGGCACTTCGGGCGGCGAGCCGGCGGATCCGCGCCACGGCGTCTCTCGCCGGCGCCGCGGTCGAGCAGGGGAACGGCTACCCGGGATGGAAGCCGAACCTGCAGTCGCCCCTGCTGCAGCTGCTCCGGCGGGTGCACCGGGCGACGCTCGGCCACGAGCCGCAGATCAAGGCGATCCACGCCGGGCTCGAGTGCGGCATCATCGGCGAGAAGATCCCGGGCATGGACATGATCTCGTTCGGGCCCCAGATCGAGTTTCCCCACTCGCCCGACGAGCGCGTCAGGATCGACTCCGTCGGCCGCTTCTACCGCATCCTCACCGCGACGCTCGAAGCACTCGCGGCGTGAGCCCGGCCGGCGAGGACGACCAGGTGCGCCGCCGCGACCGGCGCGCGACCGCCCGACCCCGGCCGAGGATCGCGTCCCCGCCGCGGCGTGCTAGCGGGTGAACACGGCGAGGATCACGATCCCGATCGCGATGCGGTACCAGGCGAAGATGCGGAAGCTGTGGGTCGCGACGTAGCTCAACAGCCAACGGATCGAGCCCCAGGCGACGACGAAGGCGACGGCGAACGCCAGCGCGAGCCACAGCGCGTCGCCGGCTTCGAGCCAGTGGTGGCTCTCGAGCAGATCGTAGAGCGTCGCGCCGACCATCGTCGGGATCGCGAGGAAGAACGAGAACTCGGTCGCGGCTCGGCGGTCGAGGCCCGCGCCCAGCCCGCCGAGGATCGTCGCCGCCGAGCGCGAGAATCCCGGCCACAGCGCGAGGCACTGGGCGGCGCCGATCGCCAGCGCCTGGAGCCAGCTCACCGATTCCGCGCGGTGCGTGCGCGCTCGGAGCGGCAGCGACTCGACCAGCAGGATCAAGCCCGCGCCCACGATCAGCGCCGCGGCGACCGTGACCGGCGCGAACAGGACCTCGAGCAGGATCTCGTGGGCGGCGAGGCCCACCGCCGCGGCGGGCGCGAACGCCAGCGCGAGCTTGAGCGCGAAGCCGCGCGCGGCGGCATCGCGCGGCAGGGCGAGCGCCAGCCTGCCGAGGCGCTTGCGGTACTCCCACGCCACGGCGAGGATCGCGCCGAGCTGGATGAAGATCTGGAACACCTCGGCCCGCCGTCCCTCGAAGCCGAGCAGCTCCGAGGCGACGATCAGGTGCCCGGTCGAGGAGATCGGCAGGAACTCGGTCAGCCCCTCGACCGCGCCGAGGACGAGGGCGATCCACAGCATGCCGCCGTCGATCACGGCGCGTCGCCGCGGCGGGCCATCAGCGCCGGCACCAGGGTCAGCGAGGTGAGCAGGCAGGTGGCGGAGCCGATCACGGCGACCAGCCCGAAGCTGCGCAGCGCCGGGTAGTTGCCGAGCGTCAGCGTGCCGAACGCGGCGATGTTGGTCAGCGCCGCGATGACCACGGCCTTGCCGGTCTCGAGCAGCCCGGGCTCGATCCGGCCGCCGGTCAGGCTCAGCCGGTGCACCATGTGGATGCCGTAGTCGATGCCGACGCCGAGGATCATCGTCGCCACGAACGAATTGACGAAGTTCAGGTGGATGTCCGCGGCACCCATCGCGCCCAGCATCAGGATCACCCCGCAGACGAGCTGGACCATCGCGATCGCCGTCAGCCGCAGGCTGCGGAAGTCGGCCACCAGCAGCACGAACACCACGGCGAGCCCGATCAGCAACGCGCGCGGCGCCTCGCGCGCGAAGATTCGGCGGAACTCGCGGCCGACGACGTTGGTGCCGGTGACGACGATCTCCGGCTCGCCCGCGCTCACCGCCTCGACCAGCCTGGGCGGTGGATCGCGGCGCCAGCGCGGGTCGACCATCGACAGATAGGTCACGATGCGGACCCCGCGCTCGTCGCGGTGCACGTAGCGGTCGATCAGACGCCCCAGCCCGCGCTCCTCCAGCAGCTCGAGCGTCACCGGCCCCGGCGGGGTGAGCACCCGCTCCAGCCGTGCGAGGAACGGAGCGAAGGCCTCGCGACGGAAGCCGTTCTGCTCGAGGGCCTGGAGGAACGTCCGCTGGATCCGCGAGAAGTCGAACGCCCCCCGCTCGTCGCCGGCGAGCGCGGCGAGCGCCCGCTGCTGCTGCTCGTGCGGCGGCAGGTAGCCGAGGATCGAGTCGTACGAGGCGACCGTGCCGTCCGCCACGAACGGCTCGAGCCGCCGCTCGACGCGCTCGGTCAGCGTGACCGCCTCCTCCGCGTCCCGTCCCTGGGCGATCACCATCATGTAGGAGAGCGACGCGCCGAACGTCTCGGCCAGGCGCCGCTCGTGCTCGTAGACCGCCGAGCGATTGCTGCGCAGCACCTGGACCGTGTCGTCGAACTCGAGGCGCGTGGCGAAGATCAGGCCGGCGACGGTCGCCAGCGCACCGATGACGAGCACCGCCCGGTTGTGGCGCGCCGCGAGCGGGATCAGCCGCTCGAGCAGGAACGACTGGACGTGCAGCTTGTGGATCGCGTCGACCTTGCGCCGCCGCACTCCCTCGTTCCAGGTGATCATCGCCGGCACGAGGAACACGATCGCCACGGCGCAGAACAGGATCCCGGTCCCGAGCAGGATGCCCAGGTCGAACAGGCCGCGGAACTCGCTGATGCACATCGCGTAGAACGTGCCGGCGGAGGTCACGGCGCCGGTGAACACCCCGAGGCCGGTCTCGCCGACCATCCGCTCCGTCGCCGCGGCGAGCGAGCGGCCGTGCTGGCGCTCCTCCACGTAGCGCGCGTACATCACGATCACGAAGTCGGTGCCGAGCCCCATCAGCAGCGCGGTGAACGCCGCGGACGACGCGTTCAGGCGGCGCAGCAGGAAGTACGCCATGCCGAAGGTCAACGCCTGCCCGACCAGGAGCGGCACGCTCGAGTAGATCAGCGCCGCGAACCGGCGGTAGCAGACCCAGTACAGCGCCGACACCGCGACCAGGGACAGCACCAGGTTGCGGCGGACGTCCTGGCGGATCAGCGCGGCCTCGTCGACGGTGATGGCGTAGCGTCCGCTGTAGCGCACCTGGACGGCGGACGGCGGCTCGCCCGCCGCGGCCAGCTCGTCGCGCAGCGCGGCGTGCGTTTCGGCCTCGACCCGCCGCACGGCCGCGAGCAGCCGTTCGTCGAACTCGATGTCCTGCCACGAGCCGGTCGGCTTGATCAGCAGCAGCAGCGTGCGGCCGTCCCGGCTCAGGTAGTAGCCGTCGGAGAGATCGACCCGCAGGTTTCCCAGGCCGCCGATCGAGCGCGCGAAGAACAGCGGCATCAACCCCAGCGGGTCGTTGACCATCAGCTCCTCGGTGAACGCCGCGGTCGGCGCCGAGAGCGACAGGCGGTTGTGCTGCATCTGCTCGGCGATCGCGGGGTCGGCCAGCCTTGCGGCCAGCTCCGGCAGACGCGCGGGGGGCAGGTAGACCAGCGCGTTGTCGTAGAACACCTCGAGGAAGTCGGCTCCCGGGTCGAGCCGGTACTCGACGCGCTCGACGAGATCGCCGAGGTCCTGCAACCCGGCGGCGAACCGATCGGCGAAGTCCTCGAGCTCGTCCGGCCCCTCCTGCTCGCCGGCCTCGAGCATCGCGATCAGGTACGACAGCGAGCCGAAGTCGGCCACCGCCTGCTTGAACGCGTCGACCTGCTGGTTTCCGGCGGGGATCAGCTCGAGGATGTCGGAATCGACCGACAGGCGCGAGCCGAGCCACGAGCCGAGCAGGATCGCGACCAGCGCGAGCAGGAAGATCAGCCGCCAGTGGCCGCGGCTGAAGCGCTCGAGAGCGAGCAGGACGCGGTGCTTGCTGCCCATCGCGGGAGGATCGGAGGAAGCCCTGGTCATCGCACGAGAGCCGCGAGAGCCGCGCCGCGGGCAAACGCCGTGCGGATTATTCGCGGGCGGGCGCTCAGGCGTCAAGCCGGCCGCCATGATATCCTGCCGCGTCCGAACGCCCTCGCTCGGCACGCCCCATCCTCCGCGCCGGTTTCACGGGGAACGGTGCGCCCGAGGCCGCGGCGGCGAAAGGAGCAGCGATGACGACCGTCAGGACGGCCAAGACCGATTCCGCCCGCTTCATCCAGCTCGAGGACGACTACGGCGCGCACAACTACCACCCGCTCGACGTGGTGATCCAGCGGGCCGAGGGGATCTGGGTCTGGGACGTCGAGGGCAAGCGCTACCTCGACTTCCTCGCCGCCTATTCCGCGGTCAACCAAGGTCACGGGCACCCGCGGATCCGTCAGGCGCTGATCGAGCAGGCGTCGCGCGTCACGCTGACCTCGCGCGCGTTCCGCAGCGATCGGCTGGGCGCGCTCTACAAGCTGCTGCACGAGCTGACCGGCTACCGCAAGATGCTGCCGATGAACAGCGGGGCCGAGGCGGTCGAGACCGCGATCAAGGCCGCGCGCAAGTGGGGCTACGGCGTCAAGGGCGTCCCCGCCGGGAAGGCCGAGATCCTGGTGTTCGCCGGCAACTTCCACGGGCGCACGACGACGATCGTCGGCTTCTCGGACGAGCCGCAGTACCGCGAGGGCTTCGGGCCGTTCACTCCCGGCTTCACCCGCCTGCCCTACGGCGACCTGGCCGCGATCGAGCGCGCGCTGAACCCGAACGTGGTCGCGGTCCTGGTCGAGCCGATCCAGGGCGAGAGCGGCATCGTCGTGCCGCCCGCCGGCTACCTGCGCGGGATCGAGCGGCTGTGCCGCGAGCACGAGATGCTGTTCGTCGTCGACGAGATCCAGTCCGGGCTGGGCCGCACCGGCAAGCTGTTCGCGTTCGAGCACGAGGGCGTGCGGCCGGACGTCGTGATCATCGGCAAGGCGCTCGCCGGCGGCTTCTACCCCGTGTCGGGGATCCTCGCCGACGACGAGGTGATGGGCGTGTTCAAGCCCGGCGACCACGGCTCGACGTTCGGCGGGAACCCGCTGGGCGCGGCGGTGGCGCACGCCGCGCTGACGGTGCTGGTCGAGGAAAAGATGGTCGAGAACTCGGCGACGCTCGGCGCCTACTTCCTCGACAAGCTGAAGACGATCCGCAGCCCGAAGATCCGCGAGGTCCGCGGCCGCGGGCTGTGGATCGGGCTCGAGCTGACGCCGGACGCCGGCGGGGCCCGGCGCTACTGCGAGGCGCTGGCGGAGCAGGGGCTGCTGTGCAAGGAGACCCACGTGAACACGATCCGCTTCGCGCCGCCGCTCGTGATCACGCGCCCCGACCTCGACTGGGCGTTCGAGCGCATCGCCGCCGTGTTCCACGAGCTGGGCTAGCCACGATGGAGCGACCGGCCGCGCTTCGCGGCGTCGTCCGTCGCCCCGCGCAGCGGTGCCAGAGCGTCGCGCCGGGCCACGCCCCGTGGTCCCGCCGATGAACGACGGCGGCGGCGCGGCACGCACGGTCCAGGCCGGCGGGGTCACGCTGTACCTGGCGCATCCCGACGAGCTGCACGTCCGCTGGATCGGCCAGCAGGAGACGATGAAGCAGCTCTTGGCCGCGTGGTTCGTGCTCGACGAGCGCGACGTGCCGATGAGCCCGCGGCTGCTGGGCAAGCCCGGCGTCGGCAAGACGACGCTGGCCTACGCCGCCGGTCGCGCGCTCGGGCGCGAGGTCTACATCTTCCAGGGGACGATGGACACGCGGCCCGAGGACCTGCTGATCACTCCCGTGGTCGATCGCCAGGGAGCGATCCGCTACGTCGCCTCGCCGCTCGTCACGGCGCTGATCCGCGGCGGGGTCGCGATCCTCGACGAGGGGAACCGGATGTCGGAGAAGTCGTGGGCCTCGCTCGCGCCGCTGCTCGACGACCGGCGCTACGTCGAGTCGATCGTCGCCGGGATCAAGCTCTCGGCGCACGCCGACTTCCGGCTGGTGGCGACGATGAACGACGACGCCTCGACCTACGAGCTGCCGGAGTACATCCACTCGCGGCTCCAGCCTCAGATCCATCTCGACTTCCCCGAGCACGACGAGGAGAAGCGGATCCTGCGCGAGAACCTGCCGTTCGCCGACGAGGAGATCCTGGAGTACGTCACGCGCTTCCTGCAACAGGCCCACGGCGCCGGCGAGACCTATACCTCGCGCGACGGCGTCAACGTCGCACGCTACGCGCTGAAGCTGCTCGCCGGGGACGAGGCGGGCCCCGCGGAGCGCGTGCTGCGCAGCTCGGTGGAGCACGTCCTCGGCGAGGACGCGCTGCGCCACCTCGACTAGCGGCCTTGGCCCGCGAGCTGGTTCCGCTCGTCGTCGACGGCGTGCACGTCCTGCCCGTGCTCCACGACCGGCTGGAGTACGCCGACTACACGCGGCTGGCGCTCGCGGCGCTCGAGCCCGACGCCGTCGCGGTCGAGGTCCCGTCCTCCCTGGAGGCGGCGTGGCTGCGCGCCGTGGGACGCCTGCCGCAGATCTCCGTCGTGCTCTACGAGAACGCCGCGGGGCAGACGATCTACCTGCCGGTCCAGCCGGCCGATGCGATGGTCGAGGCGGCGCGGGTCGCAGGCGAGCGCGGGATTCCGCTGCGCTGCGCCGATCTCGACGTCGACGGCTACGCGGACTATCGCGACCCGGCGCCCGACTCCTACGCGCTCGTCCGTCTCGGGCTGGCGCCGGTGCTCGAGGCGTTCCGCCGGCACCGCGGTCCGCGCGACCCGAGCGACGACCGGCGCGAGCGGAGCCTCGCCTACCACGCCCGGTGCCTGCGGGCGGCCGGGGCGCGGCGCGTGCTGTTGCTGTGCGGGATGCACCACGCGGACGGCGTCGCCCGCGAGCTGGCGCGCGAGCAGGCGGAGCCGCTCGCGGCGCCGCGCCGCCGGAACGTCCGCCTGGTCCACCTCGATCCGGAGTCGCTGGGCGAGGTGCTCGACGAGATCCCGTTCTGCGTCGCGGCCTACGAGGCGCGACGGAGCGGGCTGCCGGACGAGCCGCCCGAGCCGGCACCGAGCCCGGCCGGGCGGGAGCACGGTCCGTTTCGCGTGCTGAGCGGCGGACGGGGCGATGCGACCCGCCGGATCGATCGCTGCGTGGCGCGGGCGGCGCGCGAGGGCGGCAGCCGGACCTGTCCGTGGGCGGCGGAGGCCGGGGTCGGGCCGCCGGGGCCGCTCGACCGGCCACGGCTGCAATGGACGCTCGCGCGCGAGGCCGAGCTGGCGCTCGTCGCGGTGGCCCCCGACGAAGAGGTGCGGGGCTGGCAGCGGCGGCTGATGGCGCGCTTCACGCGCAACCTCGCGTTGGCCTCGGGGCGGCTCGTCTGCGATCTCTACGACCTGCTCGCCGCCGCGCGCGCCTGCGTCTCGGACAACTACGCCTGGGAATTGCACGCGCTGGCTACGGCCTACCCGAAGCAGCCCGGCGCCGCGGCCGACCTGCCGACCGCACGCATCCGCGCCGAGGAGCTGTTCGACGGCGTGCGCCGCCTGCGTCTGACGCGCCGTACGCGGCGACCGAAGCAAGGCGACTGGCACCGGCTGCTGCGCCGCAAGAGACGCGAGGAGCGCTGGGCCGGCGAATGGCTCGAGGGTTTCGCCGGGGAGATGATCTGCTCCTATCCGCCCGAGGACCTCGTGATCGAGGACTTCGGCCGCTACCTCAAGCGGCGCGGCAAGCACGTGCTGTCCGAGGAGCGTGCCCGCACGATGCCGTTCACGACCTCGCTGCTCGACGGCATCGACGTCCGGGAGACGATCCGCCGCTGGCACGACGGGCGGATCATGGTCCGGCAGCTGGGCCGCGCGCCGGGCGACGTCGGCTCGGTCGTCGTGATCCTCGACGAGGATGCCCTCGGCTCCGAGCAGCGCTACCCGCACACCCAGACCTGGCACGGCGAGCACGACCAGGAATCGGACATGGCGTACTACAGCACCGACCCGGCGCAGGCCGTCGTCGGGCCCGGGATCTGCCGCGCCAGCTACGGGGGCTTCCTGCTGTCGCACCCGCCGCGGCGGATGCTCGACGTCTGGTCGGACCCGGACTACCGCGTGGCGGAGAGCAAGTCGGAGGTCCTGCTGCTCGCCGCGCTGGACTACTGCACGGAGCGGGTCGTGGTCCACGTCGCCGCGCGGCCTCCGCGGGGGGTGCTGTTCCAGCTTGCGGCTCGGCTCGGCTTGAAAATCCTCTACCTGCCGCTGGGCACGATCTCCCCCACGACCCTGCGGCGGATCCGCGTCCTGCACGTGCTGCACGGCCACGACAAGCGCCGGATCGCGCAGGACTACCTGTGGTGACGGATTCGCAACGCGCTTTCCGCTTGCCGCGAGCGGGGGGACGGCGTACGATAGAGTTCTCGCCCGCCTCCACTCCGAGGACAGCCGTTCGGCCGCGCCCGATGTCCCGTCCGCGCCCCGGTCGTCTCTCGCCAGCGCGGGAGGTACGTGATGTCCCGTAAGTACCGCCAGCCCGGCTACCAGGACTCGGATCGCGAGGAACCCGCGACCGAGCGCCGGCCGGCGCCGGCGCCGCAGGAGCTGACGCGCGAGGAGCGGATCCAGCGCCGCTCCTTGCGCCACGCGACGGCGCGCGAGGCGAACGAGGTGATCCGCTGCCACCGCTGCGGGCGGAACATCCAGAGCTCGGGCGCGATCGTCAAGGACACGACCTGCCCGCACTGCGCGGCGCAGCTCCACTGCTGCCGCACCTGCCGCAACTTCGACTCCTCGGCTCGCTGGCAGTGCCGCGCCGCGATCACGCAGCCGGTGCCCGACAAGAGCGCCGCCAACGACTGCGCGCTGTACGCCCCCCGAGTGGTCCTGGACACGACCGGACGCCGCAGCAGCGGCGGCCCGTCCCCGGGCCCGGGTCCGAGCTCGGCTCCCGCCGGCAACAGCGCCAAGGAACAGTTCGACAGCCTGTTCAAGCGCTGAGCGCCGCGGACGGCGGCGGGCCGTGGGGGTCCGGTTCGGCCTGGACCTGCGGGCGCCGCCGGAGCGCGTCTATTCCCCGATGACCTTGACGAGCGCACGCTTCTTGCGCCGGCCGTCGAACTCGCCGTAGAAGATCTGCTCCCACGGGCCGAAGTCGAGCTTGCCGTCCGTGATCGCCACGACCACCTCGCGGCCCATGATCTGCCGCTTGTGGTGCGCGTCGCCGTTGTCCTCGCCCGTCCGGTTGTGGCGGTAGCGCGAAGGGTCGTGCGGCGCGAGCCGCTCGAGCCACTCCTTGTAGTCCTGGTGCAGGCCCGGCTCGTCATCGTTGATGAACACGCTGGCCGTGATGTGCATCGCGTTGACGAGACACAGCCCCTCGCGCACGCCGCTCTCGCGGACCGCCGCCTCGACCCGGGGCGTGATGTTGACGAACTCCATCCGCTCGGGGATCTCGAAGGTCAGGTAGCGGGTGAGCGATCGCATCGTCCTCGGTCTCCTCGCCGCCCGGGCTGGCCCGCCGGCCCCCGGGCCCATGACCGCCCCGCCCGTGCTCGCGCCGCCAAGCGGGAGGCCGCGACGCATTCTGTCACGAGCACCCGGCGGACCGGCCCTGCGCCGAAAACCCAGGAATCTCGGCATTCTCGGCGCCGGTTGTCGCGGCGGGGGCGCGAAACCTATATTCGCCATGCCAATCCCGCGCCCGGCACCCGCCGGGTGCGGCGCGGGCTGCCCCCGCAGCTCGCCGCGGTGCGAGGATCGCGATGCGACGCCAGTGCCAGAGCGGCCAGGGCCGGTTGGGGTTCATCTTCGCCCTGGCCGTCGTCTGCTGCGGGATCTTCATCGCGGTGAAGGTGGTCCCGGTGCGGGTCAACGCCTACGAGTTCCGGGAGACGCTGCGCGAGGAGGCGAAGTACGCCTCGGTGCACCGCAACGACACGGAAACGCTCGAGCGGATCATGGAGAAGGCCGACGCGCTGCGTCTGCCGATCTCGGCGGAGCAGGTCGACATCTCGCGCACCAAGGCCGAGGTCATCATCAAGGCCAAGTACGAGCAGCCGATCGACCTCAAGCTCACGACCTACAACTACCGGTTCGACGTCGAGATGCGCGCTCCGCTCTTCTAGCTTCCTCCCCTTCCCCGAACCCCATCCCGCCGACGCGAGCCCGCCGAGCGCCGTGCGCACGAGGCGGGCGTGTATCATCGTCGCGGGCGGGGCTCCGAGGTCGGGGATGCGCGTCAGGGTCGGCACGAGCGGCTACGCGTACAAGGAGTGGAAGGGCTCGTTCTATCCCGAGGAGCTGCCCGATCGCGCGATGCTGCGCCTCTACGCCGGGCAGTTCGACACCGTCGAGATCAACAACACGTTCTACCGCATGCCGACCGCCGAGCTGCTCGGCGGCTGGGCCGGCCAGGTGCCCCCGGGGTTCTCGTTCGTGCTCAAGGCGCCGCGGCGGATCACGCACGTCAGGCGGCTGCAGGGCGCGGCGGAGGACATCGCCCACCTGCTGCGGACGGCGGCCGGGCTCGGACCGCGGCTCGGCCCGATCCTGTTCCAGCTTCCGCCGTTCCTGAAGAAGGACGCCGGCCGCCTGCGGGAGTTCGCGGCCGCGCTGCCCGCGGGCTTCCGGGCGGCGATCGAGTTCCGCAACCGCTCGTGGCGCGACGAGGAGGTCGACGCGATCCTGCGCGACCACGGCATCGCGCTCGTCGTCGCCGACGCGGAGGAGGAGCAGCCGCCGGTCGTTCCCACCGCGCCCTTCGGCTACCTGCGGCTGCGCCGCGAGGGTTACGACGCGACGGCGCTCGCGGCGTGGGCCAGAACCGTCCTGGCGCAGCCGTGGGAAGAGGCCCACGTGTTCTTCAAGCACGAAGACGAAGCGGCGGGGCCGCGCCTGGCCGCCGAGTTCCGCCGGCTCGTCGGAGGCTGACTCCGAAAGGGGACGGTCCGCGGCGCCGAGCGCGGACGGAGCCCGAGAATCGGGGCCCGCCGCGCTGGTACGAGGGTTGCTGTGCCTGTCGTGCGAACCAGGGGGCTGCCCGGAGGGCCAACCGATGAAGCACACAGGACGGCTCGCGATCGTCTCGATCCTGCTGCTCGGCGCCGCAGGCGCGACTGCCGGAGGGCCGCGCGATCCGCGGGCGGAGCGGCTGCTCGATGCCGCGTACGCGGTCGAGTCGGCCGCGGCCGCGGTCCACTGGCAGGCAAGCCGGGCCGCGCACCACGGCAGCTACCCGGAGGCCATCGCGTTGCGCCGACTCGGCACGCTGGAGGCGGCCGCCCGTCATTTCCGGCGCTCGCTCGTCAGACACGGCCCGTCCTCGCCGCGCACCTCGTGGGACTTCCGCGAGCTGCTCGCGGCGTACGATCGAGCATTCCGGGCCTTCCCCGGGTTGCACGCCGATTCGCGGGTGCGGGCGCGGATGACCCGGGTGTCCGGGGTCGTTCACCGTCTGCGCGACGAGTACGCGGTGACGCTCGCCGATCGGCGCCACGGCCGGCGCCACGGCCCGCCGCACCGGCCGCCGGTCGAGTACCGCTACCGGGACGACGACGAGGACCGGGACGACCGTCGCTACGGCCGCTGACGACGAGCACGGCGGGCTCCGCCCACCCCGACGCCCGCGCGCGGGCGAGGCGACGCTGCGGACCGAGCGGACGACCAGCGCGGCGGGCTCCCGGCACGCCGACGACGATGGAGCGCGGGTCGGAGTGGCGCTTTTGGGCCGGTGCACTAGTCTGGATCTTCGCGATGAAGCACCGCCCGGCACCGCACCGGCGACGGCTCCTGCGAGCGTCTGCCCGGGGAGCGCTCCTCGTCGCCGCGACCGCGCTCGCGGTCGAGGCGCCACCCGGCTCGCCGCGAGAGCCCCGAACCCTCGCGCTGCTGATCAACGGCGGCCAGCAGCCGTCGGACAACGCCCTCAGCCACCTGCACCATCTGCAGGACATGCTCGCCACGCTGCTCCGGCGCGGGATCCCCGCCGAGCGGATCCACGTCTTCTCGAGCGACGGCCAGGACCCGGCGGCCGATCTCGTGGTGCGGGACAGCGTCGACCCGCGATGGTGGCTGGTGGAGAGCACGTCGGTCGGCGGCCCGCTGCGCCGCCCCCGGCTGACCAACACGGAATGGGAGGGCATCCTGCTGAAGCCGGCGACGCTGCCCGAGCTGCGGCGCTGGTTCGACCTGACGGGCCGCGAGCTCGCGGCCGGCGATCGGCTGCTGGTGTTCGTCACCGACCACGGGACGCAGAACGCGCGAGACCCGGACAACGGCCTGATCTCGCTCTGGAACGACTCGCTCTCCGTGCTCGAGTTCCGCGCGCTGCTCGGCCACCTGCGGCCGGGGGTCCAGGTCGTCAGCGTGATGAGTCAGTGTTACTCCGGCGCCTTCGCCGAGGCGATGGCCCCGTTCAACGATCCGACGCCGACGGGCGAAGTCTGCGGCTTCTACTCGACGAGCGCGAGCCGCCCGGCCTACGGCTGCTACGCCGAGGGGCGGGATCGCGACCGGATCGGTCACGCCTTCCGCTTCATCGACGCGCTGTCGCGGAGCGACACGCTGAGCGCGGCGCACCGCGAGGTGCTGGTCAGCGACACGACCCCCGACGTGCCGATCCGCACTTCGGACGTGTACCTCGAGCGGCTGATCCAGCGCGAGGCCGAGCGCCGCGCGATCCCCACGGACCAGCTCGTGGACGAGTTGCTGCGGGAGGCGTGGGGCGACCGCGCCCGCTGGGAGCCCGAGATCCGGCTGCTCGACCGCCTCGGCGAGACCTACGGGGTGTTCAGCCCGCGGTCGCTGGCCGAGTTCGAGCCGCACATCGAGAGCCTGCAGTCGCTGTCGCGCGAGCTGGCGACGTACCGCGACCGCTGGCAGCTCTCGCTCAACGACGTCAGGCAGGAGAACCTCGCGCGGTTCCTCGAGGCGCGCGACGACTGGCGCCAGCGGCTGGCCGACGGCCCGCTCGAGGGGCTGCCCGACGGGAGGCGCGAACGGCTCGGGAGCGAGCTGCTCGGGGAGCTGGAGTCGTTCACCCGGGAGCGGCACGAGGTGTGGGAGCGGATGCAGCGGCTGCGCGGGTTGCACCGCGACGCGGAGGCCGCCGAGTACCGCGTCGAGATCCGCCTCGCCGCGCTGCTGCGCATGCGGGCCCAGCTGCAGCGCGTCGCCGGCAAGCAGCTCCTCGAGCGCGGCGGAGCGGACGCCGCGGCGGTCCGCGCGGCCGCCGAGCTCGAGGCGTGTGAGGCGGCCGCGATCGGCACGCTGCCGGCGGACGCCGAGGTCGCTCCGCCCGCGTTCGAGGCGCTCGCGCCCTACGAGCAGGACCTGGACGTCGTGAAGCGGGTCCTGCCCTCATGGTTCGGCATCCAGTTCGGGCCGGTGCCGGACTCCAAGCGCGAGGAGCTGGACCTCTCCCGTGGCGCCGTGGTCGTGCAGCGCGTCTACGGCGGATCCGCCGCCGACACCGCCGGGATTCGCGTCGGCGATTTCGTCGTCGGCCCGCCGGGTGCCGCGTTCGACGAGCCGAACCGGATCCGCGAGTGGATCATGACCTCGCCGCAGCACACGCCGCTGCGGCTCGGCCTGCTGCGCGACGGCGAGCCGGTCGACGTGAGCGTGGCGCTCGACCCGTATCCGCTCGAGCTGCCGCGGCTTCCCGGGCCGCCGCAGGCCGGCGACGCCGCACCCGAGCTGCCGACGCTCGGCCTGGTCTCCGCCGCCGAGGGCGCGGCGCTCCCCGTCGCCGGGGCGCGCCACCTGCTGTTCTTCTGGGCGACGTGGTGCGCGCCGTGCAAGGCCTCGCTGCCCGAGCTGCTCGCCTGGAGCGACGCGGCGCAGGTGCCCGTCCTGGCCGTCAGCGACGAGGGACCGGCCACGGTCCGCTCGTTCCTCGACGGCTGGAGCGATCCCTTCCCGCCGTGGGTCGCGACCGACGAGCTGCGACTGAGCTACGTGAGCTACGGGATCAGCGGCACGCCGACCTTCGTGCTGGTCGACGAGAGCGGCACGATCACCTGGCGCCAGTCCGGCTACTCGGCGCGCGAGGGCCTGGGCATCGACGGCTGGGACTGGGACCGCGACTCGCCCTGAGCCCGGCGCACGGGCTCGACGGCGTGCGCCGTACGATCCCGGCGGCGTTCCATGCCGGTGCGTCGTCCGGCACCCGCCGTACCCGCTCGTCGAGTCCTTCGGCTTCCGCACCACGCACCCGGCATGGCGCGGGACTCGCTCGGGACCAGCCGTGGATGCTGCCCGGTTTCTTCGAGCCGGATTTCCGGGTCAGCCGATGATGTCGTGCTCGAGCGCGAAGCGGATGATCTCGGCGGTCGAGCGCAGGTTCAGCTTCTCCATCAGCCGGGCGCGATAGGTCGAAGCGGTGCTGGTGCTGATGCCGAGGCGGTCGGCGCACTCCTTCAGGCTCAGGCCGGCGCCGAGCACGCGCAACAGCTCGAACTCGCGCGTCGAGAGCGATCCGACCCCGATGCGATCGGCGCGCGGCCGGCGCAGGTGCTGCAACACCTTCTGCGAGACGCTGCGCGAGATGTAGACGTCGCCCTGCTGCACCGCCCGGATCGCGTCCACCAGCTCCTGGGCCGCGGCGGTCTTGACCACGTAGCCGAGCGCCCCGCTCTCCAGCACGCGCACCGCGTAGTGGATGCTCTCGTGGACGGTGAGGATCAGGATCTTGACCGACGGGTCGCGGCGGCTCAGCGCGTCGATCGTCCCCGGGGCGTCCATCACGGGCATGCTGTAGTCCAGCACCAGCACGTCGGGCTTGAGCTGCGCCACGAGGTCGAGCGCCTCCGCGCCGTTGCCCGCCTGCCCCACGACCGTGATCGCTTCGCTCTCCTCGAGGACCTGCGCCAGCGCCTGCCGCACCATGGCGTGGTCGTCCGCGAGGACCACCCGGATCGGTTCGCTCACGCTCTCGCCCCTCGGTTGCCCTGCCGCGCGTGATCGCGCTCGCACCGGCGGGCCCGCCGGCACCGTAGTCTAGCCGCAGTCGCGACGGCGAGCGCGCCGCGGCATCCGCCCCGCTCGCCGGGCACGGCCGCGCCGTGCGCGCGTTCCGATACGGCGGCGGCGAGCGTGACGCCTGTCGGGAAAACGGCGATTCGCGGGTGGCGAGAAACCGACACGCCCCGCACGGGTCGCCGCTCCGCGGGCGTGCTCGCCGACGAGACGACAGGTGAACGCGTCTTCGGAACGCTGCGGGAGGCGTCCGCGGAGGCGGCACCGAGCAGGGCGGTCTCCCGGCCGGCGCTAGCCCAACACGTCCGGGGCGACCGGGATCGAGGCGTCGATCTCGGTGCCCTCCCCCGGGGCGGAGCGCACGCGGAACGACCCGCCCAGGAGCTCGACGCGCTCGCGCATCCCCAGCAGCCCCAGGCCGGACGAATCGACGGAGGCGGGATCGAACCCGGCGCCGCGATCGCGCACCGTCAGGCGGACCTCGCCGCCGGTGACGTGCAGCCGCACGTCGAACGACCGGACCCGGGCGTGCTTGGCCACGTTCGTCGCCGCCTCTTGCAGGATGCGGTAGACGTTCTCGCTCACCGCGGCCGGCAGCTCGGTCCGATCGAACTGCAGGTCGGCGTCGGCCGCGAGGCCGAGTCGCTCGCGGCACTCCGTCAGGAAGCTCTGCACCGTTTCCTTCAGCCCCAGCTCGTCGAGCATCCTCGGGCGCAGCCGGGCCGAGATCTCCCGCACGCGTTGGATCAGCGCCTCGACGCCCTCCGCGGCCGAGGCCAGGCGCTGCTCCTTCTGGGCCGGGTCGGCCACCTGCCGCGCCCGCCCCAGGTTGAGCCCGACGGCGGTCACGAGCTGCCCCAGGTCGTCGTGGAGGTCGCGCGAGATGTTGCGCCGCTCTTCCTCCTGCGCCGTGAGCAGCTGGGTCGAGAGCACGCGGAGCCGGGCCTCCGACTCGGCGATCTGCCGCTCGTGCCGGCGGCGCACCGCTCCGGCGTACGCCAGGTAGCCGGCGAGACCGACGAGCAGCGGCGCCAGGACCGCGTAGGCGACCAGCACCGACCCGAGCAGCGCGCCCGCACCCGAGCGCAGCTGCTCGTCGGAGACGCGGGCGACGAGCAGCAGGCCTCCGGCGGGAGCGTGCGTGCCGCCGACGTTGCGGAAGGTGAACAATCCCTCCCGCGTCACGATCTGGCCGCCGGCCCGGGCCGCGATCTCGCGCCACGCCTCCGGGTGATCGCTGCCGAACGTCCGGTCCGAGCCGAGCAGGAAGCCCCACTCCTGCTCCGGCGAGCGCGGGTGCAGCAGGTAGTAGCCCTCGGAGTTCACCAGCGCCACCTCGCCGGGAAACGCCGCCGCCGACTCCGAGACCTTGCGCAGCAGCCGTGCGCCGAGGTAGTTCAAGACCAGGACGCCGCGCTTCTCGCCGCCGGCCACGACCGGCGTGGCGAAGCGGATCACGGGCTTCAGCGGCCGCTCGATCGCTCCGTGCTCGACGTTGAGGTCGAAGGCCGAGACGTAGACCTGGCCGGGATCGAGCGCGAGGCTCGCCGTGACGTAGTCGCGCGCCGCCTTGGGCTGCAGCTCGCGCTCCGGAACCGCGCCGGGCTCGCCCCGGTCGTGATTGATCCGCACCCGCTCCATGCCCTGAACGTCGATGAAGCGGATCTGGTCGTAGATCCCCTGGTGGCGGCTGAACGAGACGTAGTCGGCCTCGAGGCGCGCGCGCGAATCCGGGCGGCCCGTCAGGTAGTCGTGGAGCGCCGTCTGCTCCGCCAGGTAGCGCACCTCGGCTCCGACCGCCTCGAGGTCGCGTGCCACCACCTCGGCCCCGAGGTCCACGACCCGCCGGCCGCGCTGCTCGTGGACCCGGCGCTCGGCGGCCGCTTCGCGCTGGTGGAGGAAGGCGGCGGAAGCCGCCAAGAGCGCCGCGATCGGGGCGAGCCAGGCGACGAAACGGAGCGTCACGCCGCGCGCGGCGACCCGGGCTCCTCCGGTCGCGTCCCCGCCCGGCCGCGGGGGACGGGGCTCGGTGGCTGGCTCCGGCATGGCCCTCGATTATCGCGCGCCCCGCAGCGGCTCGCCCCGGCCCCGACCGGTCCCCGCCACGGCCCAAGCTCGGCCGGCGCTCGTGCGGATCGCGTGTCGGATTCGAGCCACACGGGAATGGCGATCTTGCCGACTGGCAGCCGAGACGGATCCGGCGAACAGATAGGGGATCCCGCTACGAGGAGGCGCTCCGATGTCGACGACGGCAAGACGACCAGGGAGAAGCTCGGTTACCGCTCGGATCGGCGTCGCGGCCTTGCTGCTCGTGACCGGCACGCGGGGTGAAGGCGCGCTCGCCGCCGAGAAGCCCGCCGACGCGGGCGAGCCAAACTCGGGCGAGGCCTCCTCGCTCCACCTGCTGCAGAGCCCGCCCGCCCCGGCGGACCGGCCGGAGTCCGACTACGGGCTGGGCGACGGCTACTACCGCAAGCTTCCCGCCTACCCGCCGGCGGCCAAGGGCGAGCGCACGCCGCTCGACCTGTGGAAGTACGCCGGACGGGGCGACAGCTCGTTCGGCACGCCGCAGCTGCCGATGTCGTTTCCCGAGTGGCTCGAGTTCCACCGCCGGCAGAAGCCGGCGCTGATGGCCGACGTCCGCGCCTACATGGCGAGCCGCTTCCGCTTCGGCGGGGCGTCGATCCCCAGCGTCGCGATGTCCGGCGGCAAGCCGATCATGCTCGGCCCGGTCGCCGTGCTGCCGGCCGGCGTCCGCTCGTTCGAGGAGCTCGCGGCGCTCGGCCCGGAGCAGATCCGCGCCCGCGACCTCTTCCCCTACAAGCCGCTGGCCCATCCGCTGCAGACCACCGCCCACATGCTGTTCCCCGAGTCGTGGGTCGAGGTCCATCCCGAGCACGAGCGGATCGACGTCGACCACGACCTGCCCGAGGCCTACCTGCCGGACTTCCCGCCGCCGCTGTTCCTGACGACGCACAAGGAGCTGGGCGACGTCAGCCGCGGCCAGGAGATCACGCTCGGCAACTACTACGAGATGTTCGACGGCCTGCTGACGGCGGAGCAAATGGAGGGACTCAAGGAGCTGCTGCGCCCGACGCCGACCACCTGGTTCAACCACACCACGCACCGCGTGACCGTCGAACCCAGCGCCGGAGTCGCCTGCCTGTCGTGCCACGTCAACGGCCACACCAACGGGGCGATCGAGCTGGCTCCCGACGCCCGCCCCAACCAGGCGCGGCTGCGCGTCGACACGCCGTCGATGCGCGGCAACTACAACCTGATGCAGCTCTCCTCCAAGCGCTCGATCCGCAGCCTGGACCACTTCTCCGAGGTCGAGGAGTACTTCGACGGCGATCCCGGCATGATGCAGAACATCGGGCCGCGCGGCGCGCAGCGGCAGATCACGAACCGGATGGGCGACTTCAACGCGATCATCGACTTCCCGCCGGCGCCCAAGCTCGGCCCGCTGATGCGCCTGGTCCGCTCGCGGGCGACGCCGGCCGAGCTGCGCGGCGAGGAGCTGTTCCACGGCAAGGCGCAGTGCGTGGCCTGCCACTACGGCCCGGCGTTCGTCGACGACTACCTGCACGACCTGCAGGTCGAGCGCTTCTACGCCGGCCGCCCGGAGGGCCCGATCAAGACCTTCCCGCTGCGCGGCATCAAGGACAGCCCGCCCTACTTCCACGACGGCCGGCTGCCGACGCTGCACGACGCGGTGGAGTTCTTCGACCTGGTGCTGGAGCTGGGCCTGACGCGGCAGGAGAAGGAAGACCTGGTCGCCTACCTGCTGTGCTTGTAGGCCGGCCCGGATCGCCGTTGCTGGCCCCTTCAGCTCCCGTCGGGAGGGAACCAAGAACCGTCGGTCTTGACTGCCCGGGCCTTCTCGCGCCCCATCAGGAAGCGCGCGAGGCGGAACAGGTGGCGCGTCATTGCCTCGCGGTCGTCGAGTTCGGTGGCCGCGATCTCGAACACTTCGTGGCCGCGGGCGCGCAGCTCGTCGCGGATGCGGCGGTCCCGGGCGGCCGTTTCCGGCTTGCCGTGGAGGCCGTCGCTCAGGCCGTCCAGGTAGATACAGATCGGAGAATCGGCGTCATCGTCGCCTTCGTAGAAGGCATCGGGTGTCGTCGCCCCGAGCGGAGCGCCGAGGAGGATCCGGTGCTGCCAGCGTGGCTCGGGGAGGCCGGCCCGCGTCAGCATGCCTCGCAGGCGCGTTTCGGCCTGGTTGGTCGTCGCTTCGCGACCGCGCGGCGCTGCCGCCGGCATGCGCGGCGGAATGTCGTGCCGCGTGATCAGCTCGCGGCCCCACGCCGCGACTCGCGCGGCGGCGAGGCGCCGGTCCAGGTGCGCGTGGAAGAAAGCGTTGCGGAACGTCTGCAGGCAGTCGATACAGGAGCGCGCGCAGTCCGCGGGGCACTCCCGGACCGCCTCCAGTGCGGCCGCGACGACCTCAGCCCACCGCGCGCAGGCCTGCAGGAGTAGACCCGAGCCGCCGGGCATCGGGTCGTAGAGCAGGCCGTCCACCATGTCGGTTCCCGGCCGGCCGATCACCAGCAGCTCGAGGTCGTCGCGGTCCATCTCCAGGACCTGCGCCATGCCCACCCGCAGGGCTTCCAGGATCGAGTAGGCCTCCTCGCGGCCCGGGCAGCCCTGGAGTGTGAGTGCCTCGGCGACCACGTCGGCGTAGAAGCCGATCCAGTCCACGGCACGACCGTAGCGCTCCCGCTCCCCGCTGGTGAACGCCTCGATCTCGGCCGCACTGGCGAACGGCGAGCGGCTCTGGCCGCTGACGAGGGACAGCGGATAGCCCAGCCGCCCTTCCCGGACGCGGACCGTCGGCCCCACGTTGACGAGCCTCAGGTGCACGCCACGCCGCAGGAGCAGCTCGCGGCCGCCCCAGTCGTACCCTACGCCGGACCCGTGGCGCCCCAGTTCGTGGCCGTAGGTCGCGACGGACATCTGGAAGCGGTACTCCTCCTCGTCGGTGATCTGCGACACGTGCGCCAGCTCGACGTCGCACACGGGCACCGCGCGGAGGCTCTGGGCCCCGAGCGTCGCCACGGCCTCGTCGCGGGCGGTTCCTGCCTCGAGCAGCGCCTCGCGGCCGACGTCGACCTGGAACAGCAGCGGCTCGACCGCCTCCAGGTGGAAGTACCGCGGGACGAACCTGCTCCCGTTGGCGTAGATCAGGTTGCCCGGCACGTACTCGCGCAACGCTACCGCGGTCGGCCGCTTGAGGTCGAAGTCGGACCGCTGGGCCGGCGAGCGCGAAGCGAGCGCCGTCCCCACGATCTGGCCGGTTTCCAGGCCGTAGCCGGGGAGGAAGCCCTCGGCCGCCAGCATGCCGAAAGTCACCGTGTCGTCGTAGCCCTCGGCTTCGGCCCGCCGGCGCCGCTCGACGCCCTTGAGGCGCTTGACCATGCGGTCGCAGCGGCGGTAGAGGGCGTCCTCGTCCGGGTCGAGCGTTCCCCGGCGCCGTCGTTCCTCCTCGAGGCGCCGCATCTGATCGAGGCACCAACGGAGGCGCCGCCCGAGATTCGCAAGGACGCTTCCCAGGGCCTCCGCCGCCCCCAGGACGGTCGCGCGCAGCCGCTCGGGCGTCACGACTTCGGCGTCCGGTGCTGGCCACGTGCGGCGGAACGCGGCCTCGACGTGGCCGACCAGGTCGTCCGCGTGCTTGGTCACGACCGTGTGCAGCGGGCGAACGTCGAAGGCCCCGGTTCTCAACTCGCCGTTCGGCTCGAAGAGGTAGCCGCGCACGAGCGTCGGGAAGACCGCGTCCAGGGCTCCGCGAATCTCATCGCGGTCCGACTGCCCGAGGCCGCCGGCCGGCAGGGCGAGCTGCTCGAGGCGGGTCAGCACCGCGGCACGAACGTGCTTGGCCAGCATCACCTCGTTCTTCAGGTTGAAGCGCGGCGGCTCGACGCGTCCGGCAAGCAGCTTGAGCGGCTCCGCGAAGTAGGCCCTGTCGTGCGCCACGGTCCGGGCGTAGGTCAGGTTCACGGCCAGCCGGTGGCGGCGGCCGGCCCGCCCCGCGCGTTGCCAGTAGTTCGAGGGCAAGGGCGGCACGTTGCGCATCAGGATCGTGTCGAGCCCGCCGATGTCGACGCCCATCTCGAGCGTCGGCGTGCAGACGAGCGTGTTGATCTCCTCGCCCTTGCCCTTGAAGCGCCGCTCGAGCCGCTCCCGCTCGTCCGCGGGGACCTGCGCCGAGTGCTCCGCCGGGCGCAGCATGGCAAAGCCCTGCTCGAGCGCCGCCAGGTCGTAGTTGTCGGGGTCGTCGGCCTCATGGCGCAGCACGCCGTTGCAGCGCCAGGCGAGACAGCGATCATGCGGCGTCGGCCTGACCTGCGTCCGGCGGCAGGTCGCGCAGCGCCAGCGGCCGCGGTGCCGTGCGATCAGCAGCCGGTCGCCGTCGATCTGCCACGCCCCCGTGCAGTGCGGCAGCGCACCGCCGCGCTGGCCCTTCAGCGTGACCGGAGCGAGGAGGCGCCGTTCGTCGGCGAGGAGGGCCCACAGTCCCCGCACGAACTCCTCGAGGTCGTCCTTGCCGACTCCGAAGGCCCGTGCCGCTTGCCGCACGGCCGTGTCGCCCCGCGTGCTCCACCACTGCGTGAGACGACCCTTGTCGTCGTCGGGCGCGCGCTCGAGCTTCAGCCCCTTGGGCACCCCGCGCAGCAGGGGAAGGTAGCCGTACATGACTTCGCGGTCGCCCTCGTGCCAGAAACGGGAGAAGACCTCCTCGCTCCGGTCGAGCAGGTGGAAGGTGCGCCGCTGCGCGTCGAGGATCGCCCCGATCCCGTCGACGAGCCGCTCGGGCTCGAGGCCGAGCCGCGCGGCCCAGTCGCGGACGAGGGGCAGCGCCGGCTCGAGCCCCAGGTACTCGACGCGCAGGCGCCCCCAGGGCTCGAGGCCGACGCGCTGCTTCACGCCCGTCGCGATCTCGCGCAGCACCTGGATGCGCAGGAAGCGCTTGCGCTCCCGGGCATGCTCGAGCCCGGCCGCCTCGGGGCGGGCCACGCTCCAGACCTCGGGAACGAGGGCCCGCGACAGCTCCGGGTCGACCTCGAGCAGCGCGTCGAGCCGCGCGGTGAGGTCGCCGAGCGAGAGTGGGGCGGCCTCGACCTCGCCAGCCATCAGCGCACGCATGCGGAAGCGGCGCGCGTGGTCGCGCATCCACCCGGCCTGGAACGCGGCGTCCTGGCGGTTGTCGGCGAAGACCAGGAGCCGCCGCCGCTCGGCGTGGTGAATCAGGTTCTGGGCCAGGACGTGGACGTCAGCGACCGTCACCGCGCGGACCGGACGGATCGGCTCGCGGTAGCGGCCGCCGAGATCCCGGCCCGGCGCCCGGCAGGCCAGGCACGACACGAGGCGCCCCGGGTGCTTCGGAACCTGCCCCGCGGCAAAAAGGCGCACGAGCTGCGCCGCACGGCCGCAGCCGTCACAGCAGTCTAGGGCGCCTGGGTGGAGAGCCGCGCAGTGCGGGCAGAGGAAGACCTCGTGCGCGCGGAGGGGTTCGTCGTCTTCGTCATTCTCGGCCGACACGAGACGGTCGACGAGAAGCACGCGCACTCCGCCCAACCCCGCATCCAGACTCTTCCAGACCTTCCGGTTCAAGACCGCCTCACCACCGTCGAGGCCCCCGTCCGTGAAGCGCAGGTCAGCGACGTGGTGCTCGAAGTAGTGCTGGCCGCAGGTGTTGCAGGCGAGCACCGGGAGCGCGTGGAGCGGTGTCTCGGCGTCCGCCTCCCGCTCCGCCCCCGAGAGCGCGAGCGAGGGTCCGTCCGCCCCGGGCGGAAATGTGACCACGCCACCGCCCACCCCGCGCACGAACGCGTGGACGACGGGGCGCAGGAACGGCCGGCCTTCCCGCCGCGCCGCGGCCCCGAGCGCGAGCCAGGCGAGGATCTCCTCCTCCGTGACCGGCCGGCGCAGCTCCTCGGTCAGCTTCTCCGCCAGCGTCGCGAGCGCGGTCGGCCCCGCGAGCGCCCGGGCGAGGCGAAAGCAGGTCTCGCTGGCCCGCAGGCGATCGTAGAGCCCGGACTCCCAGCCGTCCGCGGAAAGTCCGTCTCCGGTGAAGCGGCGCCAGGCTTGCGCGACCCTGGAACCGGCGTCCTCTCCGGCCTCCACGGCGGCGAGGATCTCTTGCAGGTGCTCGGCCGCGGCCGCGGGCGGCGCGGAGTCGGGCCGGCGCACGTCCGCCCACTCGTCCGCCGCGTGTTCCTCCCCGACGACCTCGACCTGCGCCGAGGCCACGCCGAAGAAGCGCGCGGCGAACTCCCGTGCCGCCTCGAGACCGCGCTCGGGATCGGCCAGCGTGGCCGAGGTCCCGACGCAGACCGTCTCCGACGCCTCGCGACCGCAATACGCTCGGAGGCGCCGCACGAGGCAGGCCGCCTCGGCGCCGGCCACGCCCGTGTAGGTGTGCGCCTCGTCGAACACGAGATGCTCGAGCAGCGCTCCCTCGAAGAGCCCGACGTCGGCGTGGCGCGTGAGCAGAAGCTCGAGCTGCTTGACGTTGGTCAGGAGGATCCGCGGCTGGCCGCCGCGTTCTTGCATCTCCTCGCGCGAGACGCGCTCCTCGGGCGGGTGGACGGCCGTCCCCCGGCGGTCCGCCTGGGCCTTCTGGAACGCGCGGGCGTACGCCTCGCGCGACGTGCCCCCGCGCAGTCGCTCGCCGGCCACGTCGGTGCGCCGATCGGGCGTCTTTCCCACGTACATCCCGAACGGCACGCCCGTGCCCGCGAGCAGCCCCCGCAGCCGGCCGAGCTGGTCCTCGGCCAGGGCGTTCATCGGATAGACGAGCACGGCGACGATCCCCGGGGGCGCACCCGCATCGCGCAGGTGCAGGCAGCGGCTGATGATCGGATACAGGAAGCACTCCGTCTTCCCCGAGCCCGTCCCGGTCGAGATCAGCGTCGTGTGCCCGGCGAGGATCCGCCGGATGGCCGTCTCCTGATGCCCGAACAGGCGCGGGTGCTCGACGAGGCGCTCGAGGAACGGGTGCAGCAGCCCCTCCCGCGCCAGCTCGCCCACCGCCGCCGCGATGCGGTAGGCGCGCGACAGGCTGACGTAGGGCCCGCGCAGGAGCGGCGTGCGCCGGGTCTTCCCGAGCGACAAGAGGTCGCGCAGCTGCCGGTAGAGCCGCTCGTCGGCGAAGGGGTAGGTCGTGACCTGGTAGCGCAGGAAGTCGGCGACGACTCTCTCGGTCAGGGCGATGGGGTTCAGCGCCATCGGTCAGTCGGTCCCGCCGTGGCGTGCTTGCCAGCGTCGCGCGTTCTCCACCTTCCAGAGCAGGGCCGGGTGATACCGGACGCGCCGGGCGATGTCAGGTCGATCCGGGAAGAGTAGCTCAGGCTTCAGGTCACCGAGCTGGAGGCGATCCGTGAACTCACGTTCGGCCTCGTCGAGCCGCACGAGGGGTTGGAGCACGTCCCACGCCGCCTGTCGCAGCTCGGCGGCGGTCGGCTGGTCCGATCTGGCCAGCATCGGATGAAGCTGAACCCGTACGGCATCCTCGGTCACCCGGTCCAGCCGGTCGGCTCCGTAGCGATGGAGCGGGAAAGACAGGACTCCGGCAGCCGCGATGAACAGTTTGCGCAGGAGAGGCTGCCTCCACGCATCGCCATCGATCAACGGTAACCTCGTGACGTCGTACAGGTCTCGTGGAGCCGCACGGTCGAGTGCAGCACAGAGCTTCCCGGCGCAGAGCTCGTGAAGGCCGGCGACCCGCACACGGGGTCGCGGTGTGTCCCCGGGCTGCCACAGGTCGACCTCGGCGGGCTCGACCAACGGAACTCGGAACAGGTAGTTCAAGTCGAGCTCGATGCGGTCCGGCGCACCGGCGGCGTTGACGAACTTCAGGTAGCACTTCCTGCCAGCGTGCTCCTCCGCCGACCATTGCGGCCCGTACCCCTGGCCGTGTGCGATGGTGGCGACCGCGCGCTCGACCTTCGGACGCTCCTCGAGCATGCGCGCGCGCTCCTGGCCGCCGACGTAGTTGAAGTCGAGATCGACCGAAAGGCGCGCCGGGGCTCCGTAGGCCAGATTCAGCGCAGTTCCACCCTTGAGGAGCAGGACCTGCGCGAGCAGCGGGTGGCGGCGAATGTCCGCCGCAAGCTCCCCGAGCCGGATGACCCTTTCTAGAGTCTCCTCTCGGAACCCCGTCTCGCCGGCCAGGGCGGTCAGGCGTGCGCTACTCGGCGGCACCCGGCTCTCCAGGGCGGACGACGCTGGTCGGAAGCACGAGGTTCCAGCGTGGGACGAGCACGCCGCCGCGCCTCGAACCGCGCGGAAGGTAGTGTTTTGACTTCGGCCGGTGCGACTCCAGCTTGCGCAGGTAGCGATCGTCGACGAAGAACCGTTCGTGGAAGCGCTCGAGGAACCAACCCGCCGCGGCCCACAACACGCGATGACCGTAGAGCGCCAGAAGGTCGAGCAGCAAGTCGAGATCGAGCACGCCGAATCCCGCGGCGGACTCGACCAGCTCGCCCAAGCCGCCCGTGAGCCGTGGCTGCCGGAAGCCGTCGAGGAGGGTTCGCTCGGGCCCCGTGACGCGGAGCGTGACACCTTCGCGGTCCAGGCTGCGGGTGCCCGACGTGCGCAGGCGCTCGCTGCGTGCCAGAGGCGCCGGGTCTGGAACGAACACGACCTTCACGCCGTTCAGTTGCAGCGGCTGGCGGCGGCGCGCGGTGAATGCGGTGCACACGTTCCAGTCCGAGTGCGCAGCGCCGAGAAGCTCGAGCGCGGCGTGGTGCGAGAGGAGGGCGTCGGGGCGCACGGCCGCCGCGACGAGATAGCGATCGGGGTAGTAGCTCGCGGGTGAGCGGCCGGGTGGGACGACGGCGTACACGCCGCGGGCCACGACCTTCAGGCGGCCGCGCGCCACGTGGTACTTGACGCGCTCGCGGGCGCGGTCGCGGCGACCGTTCAGGTGTTGGGTGAAAGCGTCGAGCGTGAAAACCGGGCGGTAGGGGAAAGGCGGCTCGGAAGACGGGGCCGTCGGTTGACGATTCGTCCTCATACGGGGGAGAGAATACCCCCAAATCGAGCTGAACGTCAACCAGTCGAAGAAGGCATGAGGCAAGGCATTCCAGGGGTCCTCACAGGCGCCGACCTCCAGAACTTGCAGTTTCTTGCGAGTCTCGGAGATCTGGAACTACGGCCATGGTGATCAACGACCCTTCCACCGCCCTGCGATGTAGTCGGCCGCCTCGCGGGTCGAGAGCTCCCGCGAGGTGTTTCCGGTCCGGACGTAGAGCCGGTCCGCGATGTACACCGGCCTGGGGCTCGGCTCCGCGGCGACCCGGCAGACCTCCTTGCCGCGCACCGCATGAAAGGAGACCGACAGCGACGCGCAGGCGTCGGCCCCGAGGTCCCGGGAGACCAAGTTGACCAGGAACTGCTGGTAGCCGTCCCGGTCCGGACGCTTCGAGAGAGTCCTGAAGTCGGCCTCGATGCCCGGGATCGAGCCGTCGTCGGCCACGCCGATCAGGAGCATGCCCCCGCGGCCGTTGAGCAGCCCGGCGAGCGTCTTGACCACCACGTCCTCGAGAGCCTTGTTGTGCCTTCCCTCCCGATAATCCCAGCGCGCCGAGGCCTTGAACTCGACCGTCTCCGACTCGCCGGCCTCGATCAGGCCCTCGAGGTCGACGAGCGGCGGGAGGGCGTCGAGCGCCGCGATGAACTCGTTGATCGCGCCCGCGATCGCGGCCCGGCGGTACTCCAGAAAGCGCGGGAAGGCTTCGACCGCCCACAGCGCGGGGTCGGTCGGGATGCAATGGGCGCGCAGGGCCTCCTCGCCCTGCTCCCGCACGATCTCGGCCAGGTACTCCTCGGGCGGCCGGGCCGACAGCCTCCGGTTCGTGCCCCCCGACACGAAGGCCATGTTGGCGATCTCGTGGATCTCGGAGCGCGCGCATCCGGCCTTGCGCAGCAAGGCCTTCGGGAAGATGTGATGGTGCTCGATGAAGTGCAGCCGCCCCTGGTGGGTCAGCGAGAGGCCGAGCCGAGTCCGCCAGTCCTTGGCGCCTTGGGCCTTCATGGCCAGGAAGGCCAGCGGGAAGAGCGAGCTGCGATGCCCGCGACCCGCGAGGTCGATCGGCTGCACGTCCAGCCGGCCAACGCTCAGCTCGAGCACCTTGAGCAGCTCGGCCGCGCTGCCGGTCCGCTCGATGACGCCGAGGTCGACGTCGAGCGTCGTCTCCGACGACCCGGAGTAATGCGCCCGGCCGTTGGCGACGAAGAGCCACTTGCGCAAGCCGATCTCGTCGTCCGCGGACAGCCGGTAGCCGTGCTTCCGGGCGAAGTAGCCGAGGGCGATGATGAACAGCGGAGAAGACAGCAGGCTCTCGTCCTCGATCCCGGCGTTCGACCGCAGGAAGTTGATCGCAAAGCGCACGCCCTCGGTCGCGGCCGCCCAGCCCTCCTTGAGATCCTTCAGCGGGATGCTCCCCACCGTCTTGAACCGGCTCTGCCCCGTCGTGAACACGACGAGGGCGCGCACGATCAGCCCCAGGTCGAGCGTGAACCAGCTCTCCTCGCACTGCTCCTGGAACTCCTCGAACAGCTTGAGCGAATCCGGCCAGCGCGAGGTGATCTGCGCGAGCGCGAGGTCCGAGCCGCGGAGCTTCATCCCCAGCGAGTTGACGCGGACGAAGATCTCGGCCACCTCCTCGTAGGACAGTTCCTTGTCCAGGACGTGCATCACGTACGGGTAGTCGCGGATCCGGCGCACGGCCTGCAGCCGCTTCGAGTACTTGTCGAACAGCGGGTCGTCGAAGGACTTGACGAGCTTCTTCAGGAGCTGGGCGTCGGAGACGCCGTCGCGGAAGATGTCCGAGACCTTGACCCACCGCGGATCGGCCATCAGCGCGCGGCTGGCCACGATGAACGTGCGCAGCTTGAGCCGCTCCTGGAGGTTCGGCCCCTCGTCCTCCTCCTCGGCCTCCGCCACCTCGTTGTCGTCGGGCCCCACCGCGTCGTCCTCGACCTCGAGCACCTCGACCGGCGGCCCCTCCGGGTGTTCCAGGTTGAACAGGATCTCGATCGGCTTCTTCCGGTTGCGCACGCTGACCGGCTCCCCGCGCAGGACCGCGGAGAGCGACGTCAGCCGCTGCTGCCCGTCGAGCAGCAATTTGTGCCCGCGGAACGGGCTCGTCTCCTGGGCCACGGCGAGGTCCCGGCTCGGCATCTCGCGGTCGGTCTCCCAGACCAGGATGGTCCCCGACGGGTACCCGCGGTACAGCGAATCCAGGAGATCGCGGACGCGCGTCGTGGGCCAGACGTAGCGGCGCTGCATCTCGGGGAGGCGCAGCTCGCCGTCCTGGATCATGCGGACGAGCTTGCCTACGGTGGTGTCGATCTTGGGCACGGCGAGTGCTCCTGAGGGCCGATGTCACGGATCCGCGTAGTACCTGTAGCTGACCTCGGGTAGCAGCGAGCCGTAGTGGCCGGTGTTGAACACGCGGAAAGGACGGGACTTGGCTGGCGCCTGAAGGCTCTGGGCGTTGTAGGCCGGCTGGTGAGCGTGAATCAGCAGGGATTCGATGACCTGCACCAATGCCCGTGTGGCCTTCGGATACGCGCCGATCGACTCCCAAGTGGGCCAGTCCTTGAACTCACCAATCGAGGCCAGATGGAAGGAGACTGGGGCGCTCTCTTCCTTGACCCACCAGTCATGATCCTTGAGGCGTTTCCCTCCGGAGCTCTCCGTCCTACCGATGTACAGCAGGCTCTGCGGGCCGTAGACTCGATGGGTCCCGTAAATGGCGTACAGAACGTGGCGGTCGCGAGGCGTGACCTGTCGCTTGTCCCAGGCGTAGGGACCCTCCCAGTAGACGTCGTAGATCGGATCAGCCACGCGTGTCACTCCTCACCTCCCGCTGGACCTGCGACCGGGAGTCGCACCTCGGTCTCCCAGAAGGGCCATCGGTCAGGCAAGTCGAGTATTGCGCGCACTTCGAGGCCGTCGCGTTTTTGCATGCGCCCTGCCACTGGTACGTAGGCCGGGAGACGCAGCGCCACTTCAACGAGTTGCCTCACCGCCCAAGGGTTGTGGTAGATCGTAGGCGTCTTGGTGGCGACCTCTTCTGGGTTGAGGTCAACGGCCACCAGGACAGCGCTGCACCGAGTGTTCTGCGGACCTGTAGGACCGTGCCATACCCCGTTTGGCGCACGATTGTCCCGATGCTCGGTCGACCCATCGGCTCGCCTGATGATCTCGAGCCGGTCATCACCCAGAAGGCCATTCCAGATGTCGTCTTCGTACGGCAGGTTGAGGTACTCATCGATCACATTCACAGCGATCAGGAACGGCAAATCCACGTTACCGTAGCGGGTTGCTTTCGACTTGATTGCCGCTCGCAAGCTCGTGTGAGAAGTGATTACCCGGACTTCGCCCATAACCGACCCGACTGGACGGATCCCAGGAGTGCCACGAAGATCGGGCGACTTCGGTACCGGCATTACGGTGATGGAGTAATCGTCGTGATCAAGGTCCAAGCTCGGAAGCGCATCGAAGCCATGCTCTTGAAACTCTTGAAACAGTCGAGCTATTTCGTCGGGGTCAAGCGCAGCCAGCCACTCCGCTATGGTACGTCTCCACTGCGCGGCCGGCGGAGGAGTTCCGGGTTGTCCTCGCTCCCTGATCGCCAGGAAGAAGTTCGGACTCTCCAATCGCTCCAAGCCCTCGTACATCGCGTTGATTCGCGCTTGCGCAGCAGCATCGTCGTTCGGTGGCAGTGCAAGCGTGGCTTCCACGTAAAACGCGACGTCCCCTCGCCGGGCGAGGAAGTCGGGGTGCTTTACGGTTCCTGGAACGTCGGGATGTGGCGTCAAGTCGAAGCCCAGCGATCGAAGCAGCTCCATCGGTGATCGGTTAAGGGTAAGTCCCTCCTTTGATTGATCGGATCAACATGGGCTGCTCTCCGTCGACAACGGTCGAGCGTACCACGGTGCGACGAGTTGTGGGAAGACTTGAAATGGG
>Ga0187893_10003062_pt1 | contig 34915 bp, 31 predicted proteins | sample MA1701074metaG_FD_139574 | JGI IMG/M metagenome (GOLD analysis project Ga0187893, IMG submission 139574) | White microbial mat communities from a basaltic lava cave in the Kipuka Kanohina Cave System on the Island of Hawaii, USA - MA170107-4 metaG ...
CCGGACCCCAGTTTGACCCGTCCCTGGCGATCGGGCAAGATCGGCGCGATGGCACTGCCCTCGTCCGCGCTGTGGGAAGGTCGGCCCTTGACCGAGAAGCGGCTTTATGTCTCCTACGCCCTCGTCAGCTCGTCGACTTCCGCGCGATGCGCGGGTCGCGCTTCGTTCCAGAGCACCGCGAACCGCGTCGCCTGCGGGACGAGCTCCTTTAGGAGCCCCAACCGCTTGGTGTTCACGAGCGGCGCCATCAGGCTCAGCCCGGTCACGTTCCCGCCCGGCCGCGCGAGGCTCGCCACGACGCCGTCCGCCACGGGATCTCCCGTCACGCCGAACACGATCGGAATCGTGTTGGTCACCCGCATGACGGCGGGAATCCCCGGACCGTCGGTGAGGATCACGTCGAGCTTAAGTGCGACAAGATCTTCGGCCAGAGCCGGCAGGCGCTCCTGGTGACCCTCGGAATATCGGTACTCGATGTGGATGTTGCGGCCTTCAACGTAGCCCAAGTCCCGCAGGCCCTGGCGGAATGATTCGGTGTACGGGTTGTCGGCCGACGTCGGTCGAAGCACGCCAATGCGCGGCATCCGGGGTTGTGCCGCAGCAGCGCCGGGTCGGCCGAGCAGTGCCGCTCCACCGAGCCCGCACAAGAACCCGCGTCGGTTCAGCAACGCGCGTGTGCGGTGCGGAAGTGAGTGACCATAGGCCATTCCCTTCGGTTCAGAAGGCCAACTTAGTCAACAGGCCGTGGTTCCGACAACGGGTACACAGGGTCTCACGAGACTCTGGCACGTGAAGCGATGGGAAACAAGTGGCGCGGCGACAGCGGACCGCGGACACGCACCGGCTATCAGATCTGTCGGTATGACGCCGACCGCCTCGCTGCCGGCGGGGCTGCAGGCCGGGCGGACAGGGCAGGACCTCTGCACCGCGCGATCTACCGCCGGCTCGTCCAGCAGGTCATGCGTTCGAGTCGGGTGCGGGAGGGTCTGAAAATCCTGGTGTCGGCGGTTCAATCCCTCCCGGCCCACCATTTCGTTGGGCACGACGGCGTCTCGGAGAGATTGCGGCGGGCGCGGCACGGCTCGAGAATGGCGGGGACTACCATCCGCTACCTCTTGCCGGGAGCAACGACCAGCGCGTTAGGAACCCCCCATCCGCCGGGTAGCGACAACGCCAGTGCGGGGAGCTTCACCACGAGCTGTGTCGACGGCCCCCCGTCGAGGTTGAGGGCATCCCAGCACCCAAGCCCGCCCTTGCCAGGCGGGTCGGCCAGGAAGCGTGCAAAGGCGGTAGCTTCGGCCTTCGTCGAAACGACGAGAACCACGACATTTCCCTCGGCACACACCGCGGTTCGCTCGGCCATCTGGGGTTTTAGCTGCTGGACCTTTCCCCCGACAAGGAGACGGGGGATACCCTGGACGATGAGGCGATGGGCAAGATGGTCCTGGATGTCGGCACCGAGCATGATCCGCCCCTTCTTGTCATCTATCACGAGAGCACCCCAGTTCCGCTGTTTGCCCAAGGCCATAATTCGTCCTTCGTCGACAGCGAGGCCCATCGCCCGGCCCTCCTTGTCGAAGAAGCTGGCATTGACAGCAACAACAACGGGATAGGGCGCAACGATCTGCTCTACGGTCCGCCGCGCCGCGGGGTCCCCAGCGGGAACGAGACGGAGTTCTGCCACATCGAGATCGATCTTGAACGCGTGGCCCGAGAAAGGGTCCGCATTTGCCGGGCGCACTTCGAAGACAGTGTGTGCGATGCCTGGGGCTACTATCGAAAATCTCGGCGGCTCCGCTCTCACCGGACTCATCCGAGTGCTATTCACCGCCAAGAGCACAGCCAAGACGCAGAGAACGAGAATGAGGCGGCACTTCATGGACTTCATCTTCCCGATCTGTACAGCCGAGAACTGGTCATCGCTCGCTCCTCTCTTCGGTGCACGGCTCAGAGGGGGTCAGCCGGGGTGCGATCATATCTCACCCGGGAAACCGCAGCATGACAAGCGGGGCCGGGTGCGTCAGAATAGTGACCACGATCCCGTTTGAGTCTGGCTCGAGCGGGCCGCGGCGGACAGGTGACCGCAGGAGGTGGCTATGGAGTTCGACCCACGATCCGCTGATCGCTTGCCCTTCCATGACCCTGACGAGGCAGAGCAGGTACACGCTGGCGCGACCGAGCCCTCCCGCGATGCGCAGAGACGGCATCTGCAGCGAGTTCCGCTCTTCAGCGGGTTCACCGAGGACGAGCTCCGTCGAGTCGCCGAACTCTCGAGGATCGTCGAGGCTCCGGTGGGGACTGTTATCACGCAGATTGGAGACGCGGGTGACTCGTCGCTCCGGGCGTCGGCGACCACCTTGACAAGGCCGTCCCGCTCGCCCATCGCGCGCGCCCGGCCGTTGGCCGCGAAGCGGGAGGTGCCGCTCGTGACCTCGAGACTCTCCGCCCGGCACTCCTGCTCGGTCTTCCTGTGCCGTCGGCTCCTGGGGTGGCCAGCGTCCGCGTCTGGGCGATTATGTCACGGGGACGGAGGCCACGAGGGGGGCGACTGCCGCCGGAGCGTGCTAAAGTTGCCTACGCTCTATCGCTCGCTGGCGCCGTCGCTCGCGTTGATCGGGCATCTGATCGACGGCGTGGCCGGCGGGACGACCGGGCCGGTCTCGTGTGCAGCGGTGGCGCGGGCGGACCTGGTGTGAGTATCTGCACGGGCATGCGCGGCGCCTCTACGCGAGCGTCACCGACCGGGCGCAGGTGGCGGCCGCGCTGCTGGCGGCTCAGCTCACGCACGGCCGGCTGCCTAGCCCATTCCCGGCCCGGGACGTGTACCGGAACGAGTGGACGGGGCTCACGGAGCCCCGGGTTGTGCGAGTTCTGCGAGACAGGCGAGCGCGCCCTGCCGACCGCAGCCGCCCGGAAAGGGTCCGGGCCCCCGACGGGGGGCGGCAAAGCGTGCGGTTCCACACCAACCCGCGGCTGGCCGCAGGCGCGGGCACGGCGGCCCGAGGACGGCGAAGCCCAAAAGTGGGCCGCTGACCAGCCGAGCCCTCCGAGGGGTTTTGTCGGTTTTGGCGGGGTGGTCCTGGCCACGGCTTTTTCTTCTCGGCGCGATCGCGGGAACTGACCGCTCCAACCGCGCCAAACGAGCTTCGGCTCGCTGGCACGTGTGGGCCGCCGGCTTCACCGCCCGACCGCTTCGGAATTGTTGTCGCCGTACAGACCGGTGATCTCCAGCTCGGCCGAGACGATCGTCACTGGTCTGATGGTCCGACCGACCAGCTACAGCTTCCGAGCGTCTTGTCAGCCTATTAAGCTGCAGCTCGTCACAGACCGTCGATGAATGGGACGCTGGCTGAATGATTACTACTTCGCCTCCTTGACAGAACGTTATAACGTTATGTAATCTTCGTGCGTCGCCGATCTCGAGCGACTAGCAACGAACGCAGTACGTGAGGCCGTCGTGACTGATGGCCGGGGTCGACCAAGAGGAGGGAGACATCATGTCCGATAACTCCAGTCGACGACAGTTCATGGTTCGTTCTGCCGCTGGCGTCGCCGGGGCCGTCATGTCCTCGTCTGGCTTCCCCTGGGGGGATCTGGCATACGGCCAGCAACTCAAGGGCAAGCCTGCCAAGTTCAACGTTGCGATTCGCCCTGACACGACGCAGTACTGGTCCGGAATGGTCATTGAGGAGTCCGGGATCTGGAAGAAGTACTTCCCTCCGGGGAGCGAGCTGACATTCTCTCACCCCATCCAGGGCGGCATCGTCACGAACGAGCTCATTGCAAGCAAGACGATGATCGGCCACAACGGGGATGCGCCGGGCACTATTGCCACCTTCAAGCGGGACCAGGCCGACATCCGGGTGATAGGGCTAACCGGGTACTCTCCTGACGGATACCACTGCTACCAGATCTTTGTGCGGCCGGACGCCCCGGAGTTCAAGAACTCTAAAGAGGCCCTGCAGTGGCTGAACGGGAAGACCACGGCGGTGCCGAAGGGCAGCTGCGCCGACCGGTTCTTCCAGGACGTCCTCCAGCGCGAGGGTGTCAAGCCCAGCGAGATCCTTAACCAGCCGATCGGCGTCATCACCACGAACATCCGCGCCAAGAAGCTCGACGGCGGCTGCACCTGGGAACCAAACGGGGCCGCAATCAGCACCCTGGTCGGTGAAGGTCTGGCCCGCATCGTTGCGACCGGGCATGCTTGGGGCGAGGCCGACTCTGGCGGCATCGTCGCGCGCAAGGACTTTATGGATCAGAACCCCGAGTACGTCAAAGCTTGGCTCAAGAGCGATATCGAGGCACAGCTCTGGTACAACGACCCGAAGAACCACGCCGAGGTCCTGCGTATCGCGCAGAAATTCGTCAAAGGGTTCAGCCACAAGGCGCTATGGTTCTCGATGGCCGGCCTAATTCCCGAGCCGTACTACGGCGGTGCTATTCGCGACGAGAAGCCGTTCGTTTTCAACGACAACGTGCTTAAGCTTTGGAACACCGTGGTCAAGTACCTCCACAAGGAAAAGATCGTCCCCGCGGGCGAGCGTCTCCCAGGGGCAATCGACGACAGCCTCGCCCGTGAGGTGATGAAGGAAATGAAGGTCTCCTCGCCGCTCGTGCGGGTCAAGGCCGTGCCGGTGGAGAAGGGCTACCCGCTGCTGATGTCGGGGAAGACGGAGGAATACGCGCAGCTCTTCAAGTTGTAATTGGTTAGGTCGCGTACCCTGAGCCCAGTGCAGTTTGACGAGGAATCCTGAGTGGCGCAGACGGTTCTCAAGTCGGACGAGTCAGCCGCGCCCATCGAGACCGTCATTGTCCCGATGCCGCGGCGGGATCGGCTGTGGCGCTGGGTCCGAAGCCCACGACCTGTCCGGATGTTGCTTGGCTTCGCCGCCTTCTTCATCCTCTGGTACCTGTTCATCGACGTCCTCAAGCTGCCGCGGTTCAAGGAGCTCCCGAGGTTCCACGTGGCGCTGGGAGAGTGGCTCAGCCGGGATCCTGTGTACGGCACCTCGCTGTTCACCCCGACCTACTACGAGCACATCTCCGCCAGCGCCCTTCGCGTGTTCCTGGCGTTCATGGCCTCGACGGCCCTGGGTGTGCCGATCGGCATCCTCATGGGGTGGAAGCGCCTCTTCTTTGGCCTCACCTTCCCGATCCTCGAGATGCTGCGCCCCATCCCGATCCTGGCCTGGATCCCGCTCGCCATCATCTTGATGCCAGGCCGGGAACTACCCATCATCTTCCTTACGTTCCTCTCAGCGTTCTTCGTCGCCATCCTGAATACGTTGCTCGGTGTTCGGTCGATCGATTCCGTCTACTTCCGTGCCGCACAATGCCTCGGGTTCTCAGAGCGGGCCATCCTCGTCCACATCATCATCCCGGGGGCACTGCCGTACATCTTCACGGGCCTACAGATTGGGATGGGCGCCTGCTGGTTCTCCCTGGTCGCCGCTGAGATCGTCTCCGGGCAGAGCGGGCTCGGGTACGCCGTCTGGCAGACCTACTTCTACGTGCAGTTCCCGACCATGGTGATCATGATGACCACCCTCGGGTTCTGCGGTTACGTCAGCAGCATGCTAGTGCGCATGGTCGGCGGGCGCCTCATGCACTGGCGCAGCCGCCAGATCGGGTCGCTCTGACTACGATGGCGGCGATGCCCCGACCTCCCGACCCGCCGCAGCCCACGGGTGGCGCGCTGTCCATCCGCTCGGCGGGCAAGATCTACGACCCCGGAGGGGTTCACGTCGTTGCGCTCGAAGACTTCTCGGTCGAGATTCCGGCTGGCGAGGTATGCGTGGTCGTCGGGCCCTCGGGCTGCGGCAAGACCACGCTCCTCAACGCCGTCGCCGGGTTCGACCAGCTAACTTCCGGGGAGATCTACCTCGACGGGGCGCTGCTCGCCCATCAGGATCGCCGACTCCTTCCGGGGGCCGACCGCATCGTCGTGTTCCAGCAGGGCGCCCTCTTTCCCTGGAAAACGGTGCTCTGGAACGTGACGTGCGGACCCGTCATGCAAGGTCGCATGTCGTGGCGAGACGCGGAGACCGAGGCCCGCCAGCTCCTGGAGCGGGTGGGGCTAAAGGGCATCGAGCGTCAGTTCCCAAGCGAGCTATCAGGCGGGATGAAGCGTCGCGTCGAGATCGTCCGCGCGCTCATCAACGACCCGAAAGTGCTGCTGCTCGACGAGCCGTTTCGGGCGCTGGACGCGCTGACCAAGAGCGTCATGCAGGAGTACCTGCTGCAGCTCTACGACCTCACGATGAAAACGATCTTCTTCATCACGCACGACCTCGAGGAGGCCATCTTTCTGGCCGACAAGGTGGTCGTGATGACGACGCGCCCGGGTCGCGTGAAAAAGACTCTCTCCGTCAAGCTGCCCCGCCCGCGCGACTACCGTTTCCTCGGCTCCGACGAGTTTCTGGCGCTGAAAGAGGAAGCCCTGGAAGCAATTCACGAGGAGGCGCTGAAGGCCTTCCAGGCCGGAGAGCGCGAGCTGGCCTGAGATGGCGCCATGGCACAGGCAGGGTTGACGCTCGTGTTCCGATTCAGGCGCTGGTTAGCCGGCCGCCTTAACGTCAACCTCGGGCTGGGCGTCCTGTCGCTCACGCTCTTCTTCCTCGTCTGGCAGTTCGCGATGGATCTCGGCATCCCGCTCGTGAAGAACGTGCCTCGTCCCACTGAGGTCATCCGGTCGTCGCTTGATCTCCTCGGCTCTAGCCAGTACTGGGAGGGCTGGTATCTGAGCTTCCAGCGGATCATGATCGGCTTCGTCATCGCGCAATTCGTGGGCGTCCCGCTCGCCCTCGGGATGGCGCTCAGCCGGTGGACCTTCGACACCACCTTCCCGATCATGGAGGTGCTCCGGCCGATCCCGCCAGTGGCCTGGATCCCGATCGCGATCATCTTCTGGCCGACCCGAGAGTCAAGCATCATCTTCATTGTCTTCCTCGGGGCGTTCTGGATCGTGCTGATCAACACGCTGGGTGGAGCTTCCAATATCGACATCGCGTACCGTCGCGCCGCATTGTCGCTTGGTTCGAAGCCGCGCGATCTCTTCTGGCGCATCATTTTGCCCGCCACGCTACCGTCGATCTTCACCGGGATGGCCGTCGGAATGGGGATCACGTGGGAGTCGGTGGTCGCCGCCGAGATGATCGCCGCGAAAACCGGACTAGGGTATCTGCTGTGGCAGTCCTTCGAGATCAACGCCATTCCGCTTGTGATCGTCTGCATGGCCAGCATCGGAATCGCCGGCTACATCTCCAGCGCCATCGTGCGTGCCATCGGAGACCTCGCCATGCCATGGCGGCGTCTGTTCTGAGCGCCCCTTGCGTCCGCGAGTTGTCGCCGGTCGCCGAGTTCAGTCGCGAGCAGCTCCCCGCGATCGTGATGGTGTTCATGGCCGGCGTCGCCGCCGCGTACCTCCAGCACGGATTCCTTCCCGGGAGCGACCGGTCATTCCCGCTCGCGGGTGTGCGAGTCCCGATCTGGCACCTCCTGTGGATGGGGTTCTGGACGGGCTACACGATGGGGGTCGTCGGCGAGGCCTCGGGCATTTTCGCCCTTCCATACTCGATCTCGATCCTGCAGTTCAGCAATGCCCACGTGAGCCCGTCGACGCAGGTGCTAACCTTCCTCAACCCGTTCGGCGCCCTCCTCGGGTTTCGCCGCGAACGGCAGTGGAATCTCGACCTGGCGAAATGGGTCTGCCTCGGGGGCATGGCGGGCGGGCTGATCGGACCCTTTCTGAGGGTCTTCCTTGTGCCCGACCCGCGGCCGTTCAAGGCCGTGCTCGGTCTCTGTCTTTTCGTTCTCGGGTGGCACCTGTGCTACGAGGCAACCCCATGGTTCCGGAGAAATACCGGCGCCGCCTCGTTGCTGCCCAGCAAGTTTGCCGCGGCGGCCCAAGCGCGACGGGCCGCGGGCTTGGCCCCTTCGGGACTCCCGGACGGTGGCAGCATTGCGACGATTGCGAAGTCACGGACGTGCCTTACGATCGCCTTCTGGAACGAGACGTGGTCTCTCAACATCCCACTGCTGGTCGCCGTGGGCTTCACCGTTGGCGTGGTCGCGTCGATGATGGGCGTCGGCGGCGGGTTCCTCCTCGTGCCCATCTTCGCGACGCTCTACCGCCTGCCGATCTACGTCCTCGTGGCGGCGACGATCCCGTACGTGATTGCGACTTCGGCCGTTGGTCTCCTCACATACAGCGTCGTCGTTCCGGCCTTCACCTCGGCCGTCAGCCAGCCCGAGTGGGCCTGGGGGTTCTTCGCCGCCTCCGGAGGCATCCTCGGCTCCTGGTGTGCCGCCAAGACACAGAAGTTCATCCCCGAAACACTCCTAAAGTTGATGCTTGGAGGCGTGACCGGTCTCGCTGGCTTGCTCTACGCGCTGGACTTCTTCGTGCCACTGCCGTTCAAGCTGTAGGGAACGATGCGACCGTTCATCTCACTGCTGCCCTACCTCCCTTTCATCATCCTAGCGCTGGCAGCGATGGTGGCGATCCTTCACATCGCGATCTACTGGTGAGGGTCAGTCGTGGTGAGAGCGCGTTCAGTGACCGGCGTCCCACACAATGACCAGCCTATGACGCAGCAATACGGTCAAGTGGTCGTCCAGAACGTCACGAAGCGCTTCGGCGACGAGCAAAACGCGAAACTCGCGGTCCGCGAGTGCTCGTTCACCGTCGAGCGTAACAAGCTCACCGTGATCATCGGCCCGTCCGGCTGTGGTAAAACGACCCTCATCAACCTCATCGCGGGCTACGAGACCCCGACGGCCGGCGAGATCGTCCTAGACGACGTACCCGTGGTGGGTCCCTCCTCGGAACGCCTTGTCGTGTTCCAGGAGACGGCGCTCTTTCCGTGGATGACGACGATGCAGAACGTCACGTATGGGCCCATGGTCCGCCGAGTGCGCTCGCGGAGAGAGATCGAGGACGAGGCGCTGAGCCTGTTGGACAAGGTCGGGCTCCGTGACTTCAAGGACAAGTATCCGATCCAGCTGTCTGGCGGGATGCAGCGGCGGGCCGAGCTGGCCCGCGCGCTCATCAACGATCCCCGCGTCATGCTCATGGACGAGCCGTTTCGCGGGCTCGACGCGATGACCCGTGAGCTGATGCAGGAGTACTTCCTGCGCCTCTTCGAAGAGAGCCACCGCACCACCCTCTTCGTCACGTCTGAGCTCGAGGAGGCGATCTTTCTCGCCGACGCGCTGGTCGTGCTCACGCGTGCGCCGGCGGCGGTCAAGACCCAGATCCCTGTCGACCTTCCCCGTCCGCGAAACGTGAAAATGCTCACGTCGCGTCGCTACGCAGAGATCAAGCGAGTGGCGCTGGAGGCTATCCACGAGGAGGCCGTTCACGCCTTCGGTGCAGGTAGCAAGGCGGTGTCTGATCTAATCGAGGGCTACAGCAAGGGAGCTGGCGAGTCGGGAGGTCGTGGGCAGTGATCGATCAGTGGCTGGTCCGCTACGTCGTGATCACCACCGCGATCCTCGGTGGCGTGCTGAGCGTCCGCGCCTATCGCCTACGCGCCCAAGGGCCCGCCACGGCGCGCGCGGCTGACCGGTTGTACCTGCTGAGCTACGTCATCACGAGCCTCAGTATCGCGGCCTTTGCGGTCAGCGGGTTCCTTCGCTAGCCATGCGCGGCGGATCGCAGTTCCGACCGGGCCTCGTGAGGCAGATCCCGTTACTCCTCGTGCTGATCATCGCCTGTCTAACCCTGCTCGTCCCGGCGAGTGAGTCGAACCATGACACTCCGATCATCGCAGAACTCATTGCCGATCCCCGATCCTTCTCTACGCGCACCGTGGTTGTCTATGGTGTCGTCGTCGATGTCATTGAGGGCGGAACGGGGTTCGTGCTACAGAACGTCTCGCAGCTCGCGCTAGTGATCCACGGCGCGTTCGGAGTGAGCGCCGGAGACCAGGTGATCGTACGCGGCGTCTTCCGCGCTGACGGACCCGAACTCTACCTTAGCGCGACTGCGTTAGAAACCATTCCGTCAGGCACTGGCTGAGGATGTTGATGGGCGGCCGGGGACGGGCCGCGTGTGAGCTTAGTAATTGTGACCCAACACCAGGAGGATAACCATGACGTTCGACGGTGATGCGTTCATGAAGAAGTTCTTGGATGTGTGGAATGCTCACGACATCGACGCAATCACGGCGATGATGACTCCCGACTGCGTCTTCGAACCCTCCTTCGTCTTTGGGGTGCTGACCGAACCCGGCGGGCTGGTGTATTCCGGCCTCCAGGAGGTGCGTCGGGGTCTTGAAAAGAACTTCCGTGAGATTCCCGATCTCAGCTGGGACGAGATCCGGCACTTTGTCTGTCCCGACCACGCCGTCGTCGAGTGGATCACCAAGGGAACGCCGAGGGGAGGAAAGGCCTTCACGGTGCAGGGCTGCGACATTCTCATGCTCCGAGACGGCAAGATCTGGGCGAAGCGGTCCTACCGCAAGGCGACGGTGTGAGGTCACGGCGTCGGGTTCCGCGCCACGTGGGCATCCCCAAGCCCGCGAATCAGCGGATGCGTAGTCTGAGGATTGCTGATCGATCAGCGCTGCTTGATCCGCCGATCCCGCTTCACTTCCAGATTCGCGAGTATCTGCTCCGTCAGATCATGAACCGTGTCCTCAAGGTTGGCGACCAGCTGCCCACCGAGCCCGAGCTCATGCGCCAGTTCGATGTCAGCCGGATCACGGTTCGCCAAGCCCTCGGCCAGCTCGCATCGGCAAGGCTCATCGATCGCCGACCAGGGCTCGGCACTTTTGTCGCACCACCGCGCATTGAGCAGGAGCTCAAGCGCCTCACCGGATTCGTGGAGGACATGGACGCCCTGCAGCTCCGGGCGACCGCGAAGGTGGTGCGGATCACGCGGGTTCCGGCCGATGCAGAAGTGGCCGCTCGCCTCCGCCTGGACTCGGGCACGTCGGTGACCTATCTCGAACGCGTCAGGCTGGCCAACGAGGAGCCCCTCTCCTTTGACGTGACCTACCTCCCGGAAGACATCGGTGAGCGAGTGGAGACCGAGAACCTCGAGGTCAATCCCGTTTTCAGCCTGCTGGAGGACAAGTACGGGATTAGCCTCGGTGAGGCCGACTATGCGATCGAGGCGTCGCAGGCCTCGCGCGTCGTGGGCGGCCATCTCGGCGTGAAGCCCGGGTCGCCCATCCTGCTCATCGAGCGCACTACGTATTCGGCCGCTGGACGACCGATCGACTACGAGAAGCTCCACTACCGCGGGGACCGGCTTCGCTACCGGATGAAGCTGAAGCGCTGACATCCGTTCGATATCTGGGGGCTGAGACGCGGCGCCCTCTGTGCCAGGATGACTGAGACAGTCCCTACCGCGGAAATTAGTGATGAGGGCGAGACCGGATGACCCCATGGACGTGCGAGGCGAGGTGGCGGTAGTGGCAGAGGACGGGCAGGTGGCAGCGAAGCCGCGGCGGCGGAAGTACGCGGCGGGGTACAAGCGGCCGAGTACAAGCGGCGGATCCTCAAGGAGGCCGACGCGTGCACGGCGCGGCGCCTACGCGGCCCACCCGGCGCGCTTCCAGCGCGGGGCGCCGGTCCCGCCGACGCTGCCGAAGGCGGCGTGGATCAACAAACCCTCGGCGGCGCCGGCACTCGCCGTGCCCGAGGGGACCGGCTCATGACGGCGACTCCAAAATGTCCGATGCCGACTGGCTCATCCGACTTGACAACTTCCGGCGTGCTTCGAAGATCTCAGTACATGAATCTCGTTTCGTACGTCGTCTTGTATCTCTTGGCGTTTCTTTCGTGGGTGGTCATGTGTTACGTGTCTGGTCCCCGCTGCCCGGAGCTTTTGAGGAAGTTACTCCTGACTTACCGGCCGCCATAACGGCTACCCCGGACGTCAGCGTCTTTGATCGGGCGAGGGACTAATTAGAAGGGGCGGACCTGCACGGCCCGCGGTCGGCGACGGCGAACACAGGTGGGTAGACGCGCGAGACCCGAAGGGTGATATGAAGGCCCAGAAACACGAGCGGACGAAGCGAAGACTGCAAGCGCCACGGCTTCTCGCCGCGGCTGCACGCCCTTCTCTGGGGCGCCAAGCGTGGCGTCTGATGCCCACGCGTGCGGTTGTCCTCCTCTCAGGCGGGCTCGACTCGGCGACGACGCCCGCCGTGGCGCGGGAAGAGGGCTACGAGTGCTTCGCGCTCTCGTTCGACTACGGCCAGCGCCATGCGCGCGAGCTCGAATCGGCCAGCAAGGGCGCCGTCGCCGGCGGCGTGATCCAGCACCTCACGCTCCGCCTCGACTTCCGCGCCATCGGCGGCTCGGCGCTCACCGACGACATCGCCGTGCCCAAGGGCAGAAGGGAGGACGCAGTCGGCGCAGGCATGCCGGTCACCTACGTACGTGCCCGCGCGCAACACCATCTTCCTCAGTCACGCGCTCGCCTGGGCCGAGGTGCTGGGTTCACAGGACATCTTCATCGGCGTGAACGTGCTGGACGCAAAGCGGCTATCCCGACTGTCGGCCCGAGTTCGTCCAGGCGTTCGAAACACTGGCGAATCTCGCGACCCGGGCCGGCGTCGAAGGTACAAGCCGCTTCCGTGTCCACACGCCGCTCATCACGCTCAGCAAGGCTCAGATCGTCGCCCGGGCCCACGAGCTGGGCGTCGACCTCTCGCTGACGTGGTCCTGTTACGAGCCCGAGCCAGACGGCCGTGCCTACGGGCTCTGCGACTCCTGTCTTCTCAGAAAGAAGGGCTTCGCCGAGGCGCGGCTCCCCGATCCCGTCCCTTCAGCCCGCTGATCCCACGACCATGAGCGACTGGCACGCCGCCGTCCGCGCCTTCCCCAGGGAACGCACCTGGCTCCTGCCCGCGCTCCACGCCGTCCAGCACGAGCAGCGGTGGATCCCGTCGGACGCTCTCGCCGAGGTCGCCGCCCACCTGCGCGTGCCGCTCTCGGAAGCCTACGGCGTCGCCACGCACTATCCCGAATTCCGCCTGGCCCAGCCGGGCAAGCGGCTCGTGCGCGTCTGCACCGGCGTGTCGTGCAGGATCCGCGGCGGGGGCGATCTGCTGCAGGCGCTCGAACCTCACGCCGACCGCGAAACGACGCTCGAGCCCTTCGACTGCGCCTTCAACTGCTCGGTGGCGCCGGTGGTGGAGGTGGACGGCGAGCATCACGGGCGCGTGACCGTCAGTGACGTGGAGCGAGTGCTTGGCGAGAATTCGAGGCGCTCTCTCCTTTCCGGCGGGGCTGAGATGGCCACTTGCGGCTCGTACGCCGAGCTACTGCGTCACGCCCAGTCCCTCGCGCATCCCGGTCTGATGCTCATCCTGGGCGTCGGCTCTTGCAGCCTCGCGGTGGGGGCGGCGGAGACTCTCGCGGCGCTTCATGTGGAAGTCGTGCGGCGGAGCTTAAGCGCGCGGATCGTGACGGCCGGCTGCGGCGGGCTCTGCTGGGCCGGGCCCGTGATGACCATCGTGGCCCCAGACGGCGAGAGCCGCCTCCTGCCACACGCGACGGCCGATCGCATCCCGGCCCTCCTTGACGCCGCGGCAGCCGATCGCCTCGAGGTCCACCCAGGCGTCGGCGACTTCCTCGGCCATCAGCGTCGCGAGCTGACGGCACGCTGCGGGCTCGTGGAGCCCGAGGACATCGCCGATGCCATCCGGCAGGGCTCCTACGCGGCGCTGGCCGACGCGCTCTCGAGCCGCGATCCGCTGGCCCTCATCGAGACCGTCAAGGCCGGGGGGCTCCGCGGACGAGGCGGCGCCTACTTCGCGGCGGCGGTCAAGTGGGAAGGCGCGCGTCGAGCGCAGGGTGCGCCCAAGTATCTCATTGTCAATGCCGAGGAGGGTGAGCCCGGCATCTTCAAGGACCGCCACCTCATGGAGGGTGATCCTCACCGGCTCCTCGAGGGCGCGCTGTTGGCAGCGTACGCGTCGGGGGCGGTCCGCATCTACCTTTACATTCACGGCGAGGCGCATCTCTCCACCCAACGGATGGCTCACGCGGTGGAGGACGCCCGGCGGTGGGGACTCGTGGGTGATCGCGTCCTCGCCAGCGACTTTTCGGTAGAGGTGGAAATCAGACGAGGCGCGGGCGGCTTTGTGCTGGGCGAGGAGACGGCGCTCATGGAGTCGCTCGAAGGCCGTCGGGCCATGCCGCGCCCCAAGCCCCCTTTCCCGACTGAATCGGGGCTCTGGGGGAAGCCGACGGTCATCAACAACGTGGAGACGCTCTTCGCCGTGCCGCTGATCGTGGCCCGCGGCGCCGAGTGGTGGGCTGCCCTCGGCCGCGGCCACGGCACCAAGTGCTTGCCTCTCGGGGCACGTGGCGAGGCCGGGCCTGGTCGAGGTAGAGGTGGGCGCAACGCTGCGCGATCTCGTCGAGCGTATCGGCGGCGGCGTGGCCGGGGCTCGCGCGCTCAATGGCGCGGTCCTGGGCGGACCCTCGAGCATCATCGTGCCGCGGCGCGATTTCGACGAGTCTCTCCTGCCCGGCGGCCGCCTGAACCCGGGAACAGGCGGCATCGTGGCCATCGACGAGACGGTCTCGGTGCGTGACGTGGTGAGGACGCTGCTCGACTTCAACACGCGGGAATCCTGCGGCAAGTGCACGCCCTGTCGCGAGGGCACGGCTCGGCTCCGCGACATGCTCGATTCGGGCGACCGGCTCGACACGGCCGCCGTCGCGGAGCTCTCCGAGGTTGTGCGCGTGGCTTCGCTCTGCGGCCTGGGCCAGGCCGCCCCGGTGTCCATCCTGTCCGCCCTGCGCGAGTTCCCGGCGGAGCTAAGATAGACACCGTGAAGCTGACCATCGACGGGATGACGGTCGAGGTCGCGGCCGGGACGACGGTGCTGGACGCCGTCAACCGCCTGCGTATCCTCTTGCCCCAGCTCTGCAAGGATCCCGACCGCGCGCCGCTCGGCGCCTGCCGCACCTGCCTCGTCCACGTCGAGGGCCAGCGCGGCCTGCCGGCCTCTTGCCACCTGCCAGCGCGCGACGGGATGGTCGTCGACACGCGCCACCCGGACGCGGTCAAGGCGCGCAAGGCCGTGCTCGATCTCACCTGGTCCATGCTCACCCCGGGCGAGGGTCGCGACGGCTTCGGCCAGGTCGGCGAAGCAGCCGGGCACCATGCGCTTGCCGCGCCGAGCCATGCGGCGCATCACCGCTTTCCGGTAGACCTGTCCAAGAGCTTCTTCGTCCTCGACCGCGAGGCCTGCATCCTCTGCGGCCGCTGCACCACGGCCTGCGACGACGTCCAGCTGATCGGCGCCATCTCGCTCGTCGGCCGCGGGCACGAGATGCGGGTGGGCGTGGCGGGCGACGGCCTGATGTCGTCCTCCGTCTGTACCTCCTGCGGCCAGTGCGTCGCCACTTGCCCGACGGGCGCGCTGAGGCCGAAGGAGGAGGCGGCGCCCATCGCACGCGAAGTCGAGACGACGTGCCCATACTGCGGCGTCGGCTGCGGCATCACGCTCAAGGTCAGGCAAGACGGCAGGCTCGCGGTCATGGCCGACGACGTGCCGAAGAACCACTCGAGCCTCGGGACCCTGTGCGTGAAGGGACGCTTCGGCACGGGCTTCGTCCACTCGCGAGACCGCATCACCGTGCCCATGATAAAGCGCGACGGCGAGTGGCGCGAGGTGACGTGGGACGAGGCCCTCGACGCGGCCGCCGACGGGTTGGCGAGGAACCGCGGACGCTTCGGGGCTTTCGCCTCGGCCAAGGCCACCAACGAGGACGGCTACACCATCCAGAAGCTCGCGCGCGTGGTCATGGGCACGAACAACGTGGACCACTGCACGCGGCTCTGCCACTCGCCCTCGGTCGAGGCCATGCTGACCTCCATGGGCTCGGGCGCGACGTCCAACTCCTACCAGGACTACGAGGAGGCGGGCTGCCTCATGGTGGTCGGCGCCGATGCCTCGGCCAACCACCCCGTCATCGCCATCCGCCTGCGCAAGGCCGTGAGCCGCGGGGCGCGCCTCATCGTGGTCAACCCCAAGCGCATCGAGCTCTGCGAGCAGGCGGATCTGTGGATCCAGGAGCGGCCGGGCACCGACGTCGCGCTCTTCAACGCCATGGCCAAGGTCCTTCTCGACGAAGGCCTCGCCAACCTCGACTTCATCCGCTCCCGCACCGAGGGCTTCGAGGCGTGGGCCGCTTCGCTCGAGCCCTACATTCTCGATTACGCCGAAGAGATCACGGGCGTGCCGCGAGAGACCATCGCGCAGGCCGCGCGCTGGTACGCGAGGCCGGCCTTCTCCGGCTCCTGCCTCATCTGGGGCATGGGCATCACCCAGCACATCAACGGCACGGCCAACGCGCACGCCCTGCTGAACCTCTCGCTGGCGGCGGGGCAGATGGGCTTCCCCGGCTCGGGCATCTCGCCGCTCCGGGGCCAGAACAACGTCCAGGGCTGCGGCGACGCGGGCGCCATTCCGACCAACCTGCCAGGCTACGCGGACTACTCCCCGGCGAGCCTTTCGCGCTTCGAGCGCGCGTGGGGCGTGAGGCCGCCGGCCACACCCGGGCTCGTTGTCACCGAGATGACCGAGGGCTGCCTCGACGGGACGATCCGCGCGATGTACGTGGTGGGCGAGAATCCGATGGTCGCCGAGCCCGATCTCCACCACGTGGACAAAGCCCTGCGCCAGCTCGACTGCCTGATCGTCCAGGACCTCTTCATGCACGAGACGGCCGACCTCGCCCATATCTTCCTGCCGGCGGCGTCCTTCGCCGAGAAGGACGGCACCTTCACCAACTCCGAGCGGCGCGTCCAGCGCGTGCGCAAAGCCATAGACCCGCCCGGGCAGGCTAGGGCCGATTGGTGGATCACCTGCGAGCTGGCCAAGCGGGTGGCTCGCAGGCTCGGCGCGCCGGCGCCGGGCTTCGACTTCGCGCACCCGTCTGAGATCTTCGACGAGATGGTGCGGCAGTGGCCGGCGATCGGCGGGCTCTCCTACGCGAGTCTGGAAGCAGGCGGCATCCAGTGGCCCTGCCCGACGGCGGATCACCCGGGCACGCGCTTCCTCTACGGCGAGACCTTCCCGACGGGCAAGGCCCGCTTCGTGCCCGTCAGCCAAGGCGAGACGGCGGCCGAGCTGCCCGACCGCGACTACCCCTTCGTCCTCAACACGGGCCGCCTGCTCTACCACTGGCACGGCGGCACGCTTACGCGGCGGGTGCAGGGCCTCCTCGAGCTAGCTCCGAGGCTCGAGATCGCGGTGAACCCTGCTGACGCGCGGCGGCTGGGATTCGGCGAGGGCGGCGCGCTCAGGCTGATCTCGCGTCGCGGCGAGCTACACGGCTTTGCTCACGTGACCGAGGCTGTGCGGCCGGGCGCGCTCTTCGTCCCCTTCGTCAAACTGGCCGACTCGGCTGCCAACTTCCTCACCAACTCCGCCCACGACCCCACGTCCAAGATCCCCGAGTACAAAGTCTGCGCGGTACGACTCGAGCGCGCCCCGTAAGCGGGGTCAGCTCTCGGACTACGGCATTCAGCTGCCATCAGCACACCTAGAGCTATAACCGGAAGTTGTGGATGAAGAGAAAAGGCGACGTACCCTTCTGGGGATGTTTGCAGGAGCAACCCCAGGCCCCCGGTGCCATCCGGGGAGAAAGGTACGCCACCTATGCTGGAGCTTATCACTGGACGGACGACGGCGGAGGCGGAGGCAGCGGTCCGGGGCACGGTGGATGAGTTGGCCCGGGAAGGGGCGCGCCGGATGATTACGATCGCGCTGCAGGTCGAGGTCGAGGAGTACGTCAGCCGCCATCGGGGCGCGCACGATGCAGCTGGCCACGCCGGGGTCGTGCGCAATGGGACGGCGCGCCCGCGGACTGTGACCACGGGCGTCGGGCCGATTCCGGTGGCGGCCCCTCGGGTGAATGATCGGCGGATCGTCCACGGCCAGCGGCAGCGGTTCACGAGCACCATTCTGCCGCCCTACCTGCGCCGATCGCCGCGCCTGGCCGGGGTCCTGCCCCTGTTGTACCTGCACGGGCTATCCTCGGGGGATTTCCGGGAGGCGCTGCCGGCCCTGCTCGGGCCGACGGCGGCCGGGCTCGCGCCCAGCACCATCACCCGGCTGACGAAGAGCTGGACGGCCGAGTACGAGGCCTTTCGGCGACGAGACCTGGCGGACCGCGACTACGTCTACCTCTGGGCCGACGGCATCCACTTCACGATCCGCCTGGAAGATGAGCGGCTGTGCGCGCTCGTGCTGATCGGCGTGCGGCCGGACGGGACGAAGGAAGTGGTCGCCTTGGAGGACGGCTACCGAGAGAGCGCCGAGAGCTGGTGCGCGGTGCTCCGGGATCTGAAGCGCTGTGGCATCGCTCCAGGGGCTCCTGGGGCGGTCGGCGTCCGCGTCTGGCAGATTATGTCATGGTGACGGGGGGCAGGGATGGGGCGACCGCCACCGGAGGGTGCCTAAAGTTGCCTACGCTCCTCAGCGCCCGGCTCGTCACCCAGGTCCGGCACGTCCTCGTCTTCCCCTACGACGGCGCCTCGCATGGCGTCCCCATGCGGCGCCCTGACGAGTTCGTCCGCTGCAAGCTGTTTCCTCCGGTCAGCGACGGCCAGGGCCACACGATCCGCTACTACCAGCGCGGGGGGACGCCGGCCCGGCTCTACGTCCCGGGGGTGGTTTATCCTTTGGTTTATCCTTCCTCTTCTTTCGACCTCACGTCGAATTGACCCGGCAGCCCTCGCCGCCCTATGATGCTCGGATGATCGCCGGCATGTCGGTGGGGCTCGGCGATTTCAACTGTATGCCCCAGACCAACCAGGGGAGTCTGAAGGTAACGCCCGCTTCGAGCCGATCCGAGCACAGTCCACACTGACTTTTATTGGAGAAGACCGCATGGTCAACGACACGGACCTGGCATCAGTTGACGGGAGACTCGAGTACGAACGTGAAACGGCCCGCCCTGAGGATATCGACTTCGAGCGGATCAGGTCTGAAGACGAGGACTATGAAAGCGCACCTCCGACATATGAGATCAATACGTACCCCGCAGATTTTACACTAGAGGTCCTACATCAAAAGTGGAAGGCGGGCGATATCGAAATCCCTCGATTCCAGCGGCAGTTTGTGTGGAAGCAGGTTCAGGCAAGCAAGCTTATCGAGTCGTTTCTCATTGGACTGCCGGTTCCCGCAGTATTTCTCTACACGGAACGGACTACGCAGAGGTTTCTAGTCATCGACGGACAGCAGCGTCTTCGAAGTGTGTTCTACTTTTTCGAAGGATTGTTTGGTGAAGAGAAGAAGGGTAAGCGGGAGGTATTCCAACTCAGAGGATTGAGTGAAAAGAGCAAGTATTTTGGGAAAACCTTTCAGGATTTGCATGAAGCGGATCGCCGTCGACTACATAACTGCGTCCTTCGCTCGTTCATCGTTCAACAGCTCGACCCCGGAGACGACACCAGTATTTACCACATCTTCGAGAGGCTGAACACGGGAGGCACTTTGCTCGCCAACCAAGAGATTCGCAACTGCGTGTCTAGCGGCCCATTCAACGAGCTGCTGCACGACCTCAACCTGCTCGGCGAGTGGCGAAAGATTGTTGGCCGGCCGGTTCCTGACAGTCGCCAGAAAGATGTGGAGTTGATCCTTCGATTTTTCGCCCTTCTTGATACTGCGCACTACGAGAAGCCGATGAAAGATTTCCTGTCGAAGTTCATGAAGGCCAACCGTGAACTAAGCGCGACGACGCTTCAACAGTTCCGAGAACTGTTCAGCGAGACGTGCCGGGCCGTAGCGACGAAACTCGGAGACCGCCCTTTCCACATACGCGCCGGTCTCAACAGCGCAGTGTTCGACAGTGTCATGGTCAGTATTGCGCATCACCTGGCCGTTGTTCCTGCTGACATAAGCACGCGGTACGAACGCCTCGTAAGTGATGCTGAATTCTTGAAGAACGTGAGCAGCGGGACGACCGACGAAGAAGTGCTGAAGGCACGGTTCCAGTCGGCTGAAAAGGTACTGTTTGCGTAGCACGCCTCGATGAGGCTTCCAAGGATTGATCAGGCAATAGAAGTGTGTTCAAAACACCTCCAGGCCTCGGGTGCGGGAGGGACAGAGATCGAGGTCTTTCTGACAAGGTACCTGGCCGTGTTGATGTGCGCGAGCTTCGAGGAGGCGATTGAAGGTCTTGTGGATACTCGGTCGCTGAAGTCTAAGGACGAGGCCGTTGCATCGTTCGTTCGCTCTTCCATGGACCTAGTATTCAGAAGCCTGAAATCGAGTGAGATCGGGGGTCTACTCGGCCGCTTTGGAGCCGAGCAGAAGAGGTGCTTCCAGGAGGAGATGAAGAAGGACCAACGTGCAGAGACTCTCTTTAACAATATTGTGACGAGCCGTCACCACACAGCACACGCTACCGGTTCCGATCTGACATTCGCTGAGTTGGTTCAGTTCTACTCGGAGGGCCACGTGGTGCTCGATGCGGTCAAGCTGGCATTGGAGCGAGCCTAGCCGAGGCGATTGGCGTATTAGAGCGGCGCTGAAAGACTCCGCGCTTCGGTGGAATTCGAGAGGCCGGTGTTTAATGAGTTTGCTGCGCCGTCCGCAACCCGACCGTGTCTTCACCGCCAGCTTGTCGTACAAGCTCAAGCCGGGAGCCGCGTTCTATGTCGGCCGACCGCGCCGCGACCGTGAATGGGAACAGAGCCGGAGCACGTTCAAGTTGGCGTAAGGAGCCGATCGAGATTCCAGATCCTTGCAAGGCCGCCTCGACCATCCAGAGGGCCAGATCGCCGCGGAGCGCGGCCTGCGGTGACGCCACCTGGTAGACCCCGGGGGATCCGGTTTCGGCCAGCACGGACCAGTCCCGGATCGATTGCAGCACGTGGCGAGCCGACCGAGCCACTCGCTCCCGATCCCCCCACTTTTCCTTTGTGCGGCGAACGACCTCGGCGAGGCTGACCGTCGGCTGCAGACGTAGGAGCCGACCAATCGACGACACCACGTCGGCGAAGAACGGGTACACCGCCATGGCCAGGCCCCAGTGCAAGGCAAGACGCTCGCCGGGCGCACACGTCGGCAAGCGGCGGAGGGCGTCGAGGCGAAGCCCGTCCGTCCTCGGGTCTGAGACGACCCAGAGGCGCAACAGCACGGTGATCGTCTTCGATCGTGCCCCTCGTTCGCCGGACTCGGCGACTACCGGGGCGAGCAGATCGTGAAGCTTCGCCCGGATCACGTCCGGGGCGACGTGCGCGGCCGCGCAGTACGCGACGAAGTCGAGCCACTCGCGCCGCAGCCGCCGGTCGAAGCCGATCTCGCCGGGGTTCATGCTCGCTGAGGTCCGATCTGCACCCAGGGGACAATTACTTCCTCAAGAGCGACGCTGCCATGGCCCACGATCGACTCGCCGATTGGCACGAACGCCTCGCGCCCTTCAGCGAGCAGCGGGCAGTAGTCGTCGGGGAGTCCTAGGGACGGCCATTCAATCGAGCGCGGAAACTGCTGCTTGACGGCTCGGCGGAGGAAGTTGTTTGCATACACCCGGGCACGGGCCCCACGGTCTTCGGCGAGGGCCCCCTCCGAGGGCCGCCCCATGCCTGTCGCTTCGATGTTGCCGTGATCCGATGTCAGGTGAACCTCGTAGCCCCGCTCCACGAGGAGCGACAGCAGGCTGGCGAGATACCCCGAGCGCGCCCACAGCCTTACCTGGGCGTGCATGCCGGCCGTGCCAAGCTCGACGCCGTGCATGATGCGGTCGACCTTGTCGACGACGAGCCCCAGGACTCGGTTGGCGGGGTTGGCGGTGAGATCCTCGACCCCTCCAAGGGGGCCGTCACCAAGGCCCTTCGCGTACGCGACAGCCGTTGAAGCCAGGCCCTGATCGACCCAGAACTGGCTCCAGAGTTTCGGCTCCTTGTCGGTGGTATACAGGCTCGCGGCGAAGAACAGGGGCACCTTCCCAGCAAAGATGGCTTGGCGCGAAACCGCAGTGACGGTCGGCACCCAGGCGAAGAGCGCGCTTTCGCGACAGAGAAGCTCCGGCTGGCCGGCGAGCGCGTTCTCGCGGATCGTGACCCACTGATCAAGGGAGAGCCCGTCCATGACCACGAGGGCAACCTTCCGCGCATCGCCTGCCGTCATCAGGTGCGCGAGATGCCTCGGCAGATGGTGCACCATGACCGGCGGCACGGCAGGTTGATTGTGCAGGCTGCCGTAGCGACCGCCGACCCACGTCGTGAAGGCGTGATCGATCCTCGACCGTGTTGTCGCGAACTGGGCGAGCAGGTTCGGCTGGAGGGCGCCGCCCTCAGCGTGGTGGAGCGCCAACAGCTCCCCCCATCGGAGCGCGAAGCTGAGCCAGTCCGTATGCCGGGCCTCGGGGCCGGGAAGCGAGTCGGTCGCGCTCGTGAGGAGGTGCCCGGCCTTCCGCGCACGGTCGGCGATGGGGTCGATCCGGAGGCCGACGGCCGCCCAGGTCTTGGCCCACGCAGTGGCTCGCGGATGCTCGACGGGCCGGAGGTGACCCTCCAGGAACAAGCTGTCGATGTAGACCCGGACGTCCTCGTGGTCGAACGGGAGATCTGCGGGACCAGGGAAGCGGAGCCCGTACGAGGACGCTGGCTCCGCTGTGCGCCCCGCCTCACCGGGGGCCTGGCTGGCAAGGAAAACAGGCCATCTCTCCTGCAGGAACGCAAAGAAGGCCACCCGGTCGGGCACAATCTGCTCCAGCGGCCAGTCGGTGAAGCGCCCGTCGCTTCGCAGAGTCCGGATGATGTGCTCGTCCAGGATCGCGGGCACGACCCGGTTTCGGAAGTGGTATCGCAGGAGGACCCGGAGGAGGTCTGCCGGGCGCCTGATCTGCTCCGGGAGGATCTCGAACACATGGCGGAGCACATAGCTCTTGGTCGCGGTGTCACCCAGTTGGCCAGGGGGATCGTCGGCCTGCGCTCGCCACAGCGCGTCGAGGTCGCCCCGGTCGAGGCAGTCGATCACGGGATAGCTCAGACTCGGGAAGAGATCGCCGAGGCTGAACGAGAGACGGCGTCCAGCTCTTAGCAGATCGTACGGCAGCGTGGCCAGATCGGCGCTCGGCGCTCGTAGAACGACGACGAGATCAGTAGACTCGCCCCGGTCCCATCGCGCCCGGTACTTTGACTCGTAGGCGTACCTGAAGGCGATATGGTCATCGAACGGGATGAGCTCGAAGCCTCGCTCATGGACGCCCGTCAGAACGCCCTCCTCCAGCAGGAGGCCGTCGGGGTCAGCGGCGAGAGTGAGCCTGGATACCTGGGGCGTGAACGCCTTCAGGACCTGGTCGCGCCAGCTCGACCTGCCGCTTCTCGTCACTGAGCTCCGCCGTGGATGCGGACGATCAGGATTGGCGTCAACTCGGGCTGGACGCGTGCGCGCCGGTCCAGTGTGTCCCGCCACGCCCGCTCTTCTCGGTCAAGCTCGCCAAGGCGGTGGGCGCGAACGCCGGGAAGGCCGATGCGCTCAATGGCCCGCCGTCTCGCCCCGAAGGCGGCCACGGCCTTGGTGCGCTCCCGCTCGATACGCGTTCGATGCTCGCGGGCCAGGGCCGCGTAGATCGGGTGCCCGTGCGTTTCGGCGGCGCGCTGGATCTCGGGCAAGACCTCCTCTACCGAGCACTCGACGGCTGGTGCGGCGTCGATCGGCAGGTCGTTGACGAGCTGGTCCCAGAGGTGACGGGCCGTCGGGATCAGGACTCGGCCGTCCTCGTGAAGGAAGAGGGGCATGATCCGCGCGAGCTGCGAGCCCTCGGCGACGGCGCTGATCCGCCAGAGCGCCCACCACCCGAGAATCTCCGGCGACAGATCGGCCAAGGGAAGTATGGGCACCGCCTGACCTGGGACGAACCGCGGAAGTCGGGTCGTGAGCCCCCGTATCGCAGCATTCTCGAGCGTGAGGGACTGCACACCTGGCTCCGCGATGTCGCGCCGCGCGAACGCGGCCCGCCTTATCTCGGTGCCGTCTGGCCACCGGAGATGGTAGATGTCGCCGTCGCGCTTGACCTCTCCTCCAAACGCGGTGATGTAGGCCGTAGTCATGCGCTCGATCCAGTACGGCAGGGGATGAGAGGCCAGGGTCCGGGCGAGCCCCGGATCGAGGGGCGCGTCCTCGGCAAGCATTGCGGCGCCTTCGCGCGCGGCACGCGCCTGGTCGCGGACCTGACGGGTTACAGAATCAACCTTGTCTGCGATCGCGGAGGGGTCCAGGAGCGCTTCGGCGTAGAGTCGGTCGAAAAGCGCACCTGCTTCTGCCGAGTCGAGGACGTCGGCCGTCTTGTCGGCCCCGAACTCCTCGAGGATCACCGCGAGCTTGGCCTCTAGCACTGCGCGGACACGGTACTCGACGGTGTCTGCGAGCACCAGGTTGATGGCGCGCACCGGATGGTGCTGGCCGATGCGATCGACTCGGCCGATCCGCTGCTCGAGCCTCATGGGGTTCCACGGGATGTCGTAGTTGACGACGACATGACAGAACTGGAGATTGAGTCCCTCGCCGCCGGCGTCGGTCGAGATAAGGACGCGCACGGGACCGGCAAAGGCTTCCTGCGCGCGCTGGCGCTCGTCCAGGTCCATCGAGCCGTTGAGGCAGGCCACGGAGAACCCGCGCTCCTCGAGATGGGCACGGAGCATCTCCTGCGTCGCCACGAACTCGGTGAAGAGCAGGATCTTGAGCGCCGGATCGACCTCCTCCTGTTGGAGGCGATAGACCAGATCCAGGAGAGTCTCCGCCTTGGTGTCCGGGCCTGTGGCCTCGCATGCTCTCGCGGCGCCCAGCAAAGCCTCGACTTCGGTCCGCTCGTCGCGCAGAGCACTGATGGCCGCGCCTAGGACGGCGTCGACCTGCTCCTGGCCGTCCATGTCGGACCACTCGTCGGCGGAGAGGTCGGTGTCGAAGCGGAGCTGAGCGGGCGGGGTCTGGAGGACTTCGAGGCGCCGCTCCAGCGCCGACCGGATCGCGCGCGTGCTCGACGTCACGAGACGCTGCATGAGGAGCATCAAGAAGCCTATGTGATGGCGATTCTCACGGCGGGCCCTGTCGTAGCCTTCCCGGACGTACTCGGTGACGGCCTCGTAGAGGGCGCGCTGGCGGGCGTGGCGCTCTTCCCAGGCGACCGGGAGGAGCCGCGTGTGCCGGGGTTGGAAGAGCGGCTGGCCAGCCGCGTCGATAGCGCGGCGCTTCTCCGTCCGGATCACGTAGGGCTGCACCCGGTCGCGCGAGATGAAAGAGGGATCGGGAAAGGCCGTGCGGTCGAGCAGCGACACGAGGCGATGAAAGGCATCGGTCTTGCCCTGGTGCGGTGTAGCTGACAGCAGGAGCAGGTACGGTGAGGCTTCCGCGAGGCCCTCGCCCAACCTGAAGCGTGCGACCTGGTCCGTGCTACCGCCGAGACGATGGGACTCGTCGACGATGATCAAGTCCCAGCCGGCCGCGATCAGATCGTCGAATCGCTCACGGTTGCGAGCCGCAACGTCCGTCCTGGACCAGCCCCGCCGCGCGTCGACGGGCTTGACGGAGTCCAGCGGGCAGATGACCTGGTCGTAGCGCCGCCAGAGATTCTCGTCGGGGTCGAGACGCCGATAGGAGACGAGCTCGCCCGGAGTGAGGGGGTGGAAGTCCTCGTCGAAGTGGGTGCGCATCTCGGCGACCCACTGGGCAACCAGCCCCTTTGGAACGACCACGAGCGTCCGGCGCACGAGCCCCCGGAGCTTGAGTTCGCGCATGATGAGGCCGGCTTCGATGGTCTTGCCGAGCCCGACCTCGTCGGCGAGAAGATAGCGGACGCGGTCGCCCGCAATCGCGCGTGATAGGGCGTGAAGCTGGTGAGGGAGGGGGATGACCGTCGATTCGATCGGAGCGAGAAGGGTGTCGTGCGCGAGGGAGTCGGCAATGCGTGCGGCGGCTGCTGCGTAGACCACCCCCGCAGGGGTAGCAAGGCCTTTTCCGCCAACTGGCCGGAGCCGATCGGTCCGGACGCGCACGACCGTATCGCGTGTGGACAGCCAGATGCGGCAAGTCCCCTCGCCCCAGAGATCCTGGATCTCGAGGATCCTGCAGGGCTCTTGGTAGTCGTCGCTCCACGCCCAGTCGCCCGGGCTCATGCGAGCTTCCAGACCGGGTCATCCTCCAGGTGGATATTGTTCACCTGAAGCCAGTGCCGCCTCCTGGTGTCCCCTGGCTTCAGCCAGGCCCTCGCCAGACCGACCGCCAGTATTACTGGAACGCCACGCGCGATGCGCCTCCCAATCTCGAAGAGGAGCTTGCTTCTGGGAGTCTTCTGATCATCACGGTAGAGCCGCAGGTCTGTGACCGACAGGTCCAACGCGAACTCGTTGTCGCTCAGATGTGCCCGGATCTTGTCCCATGAATTGACCTCGAACTTCGACGGCGTCCCAAGACGGACGCACCCCAGTGAGACGGTCCCGGCGTTCAGATTGACAATGGCGCCCTTGCCGAGGGGTTGAAGATCGTCGCCGAAGATCGAGCGGAGATCTGATGCGGCGTTGTCGCAAAGCATCCGCCAGAAGCGGTCGGCTGCGAGGTCGCCGACGCGTGACGCGTTTGCGGGCGAGAAGAGATGATCCTCGGTCTCCGGAGGGCTACCCTGATGCTGCGTTTCTCCAAGATCCACCAACCCTCCGATGTCGAACGGACCGCCGGCTTTCACGAGCAGGCTTGTGTCCAGGCGCCGGCGGGCAAGCACCGGGCGCACGTGGCGGCCGGACTTCGGGTCTATCCCGGCGACGCAGATGTAACCCGGCTGCATGCGAGTCAGGTGATTCACAACGATTCGCATGGGATCCCGCCTAGAGGTGGACGACCTCAAGCTCGCCCCAGCGCTCCCGAAGGTACTCGAGGACGAGACGCCGGTGACAGCGCTCGGCGGTGGCCTCGCTACACAGGAGGACCGTCGGCCCGCCGAACAGGGACCGGTCCAGGTGGGACTCGATGCTGCGCTGCTTCATCAGCTCTAGGAAGGCGACCTCGTAGTCGTGCCAGCTCCCCCGCTGCTTCTTGTACCGGTCGAGCAGCTCTCGCGTTGGAGCCAAGAGCGGCTCGTGCTTGTACTCCGCGCCGAGGATCTCCTGGAGGAAGTAGGCGAGGTCTTCCTTCTTGGTGAACCCGGCGAGCTGAGAAGAGTTGCTGAGGCGGACGTCCAGCAGGCGCTTGACGCCGACCCGCTTCAGCGCTCCGAAGAACTCGGCGGCTGATTTCTTCGTGAAACCGATCGTGTAGACCGCCATGCAACCTCCTGAGCCGCGTGGAACAAGTCGGTCTGCTCGCTCGCGGGGCGCTGCCGGGGTTGTGTGCGAAGCAACTCGTCCTCGGTTTGGAGTCTGCCGTCGCCGCGGATGTGGTCGAGCGCGATGCCGCGCTCTCTGAGGACACGGCCGATGAGGAGCCGACGATGGCAGTTCAGCGGATCCTCTTCGGCGCACATGAGGGCGACACGGTACGTCTGCACCCCCTTTTGCAGGCGGTCGATGCCTTCGAGGAAGAGGGGGGACGTGGCCAAACGCGCGTAGAGGACGTGACCCTCGGCGTCGTAGTAGTCCTCGCCCTCGGGACGCCCTCCTAGCTCGCGGCCGAGGTAGAGGTACTTCACACCAGCCTTCGCGAGCAGAGCGTTCAAGCCGGACGTATCGAATTGGGGAGCGTGGCGGGAGTGCGGGTGCGAGCGGACGTCGACGAGGACCTCGATGTCATGCTTCTTGAGAAGGTCCGCGAATCCCTCGGCCGGGTGGTTCGAGTGGCCGATGGAGAACAGCCGCAGACCCTCGCTCACACCGTTCCCCCGTCTGCCCCGGTGCGCGCGAGGGCCTGGTCGTACCACATGAGGATCTGGGGGTCCTCCTGAAGTACCTCTTCCGGCAGCTTGTCCGCCACGGCCAGGATGGTTGCGTAGTCGCGGGTCGCCCAGGCAGCCCGGAAGCCCGCGCGCACTGCCTCGATGCGAAACGACCGAAGCGTCCTCTGCGGGGCCTGTCGGTACGTCTCGAAGTCCTTGAGCAGTGCCCGCTCCCTGATCTTCTCGAGGTCGGTCGCCCGGTTCGGGTCCGGGACGTACCATCGGTCTTTGACCTCGGTCCGGAGCCGGGTGTTCGCCGCTTCGGGCGTCTGGTCCTTCATGGTGGCGCGCAGCGCCGAGCTCTTCTGCATCCACGTCCAGATCGGCTCGGGAATCGGCCCCGTGCCCGGGTAGACGATGAAATTCTGTTCGAGGAGATCCCGCAGCTCGAGGGGCTGCTCGTGCTTGGCCCAAGCGCGCTGTGCCTCCTGCATGAACTTCGGGGTCAGTTCCTGGAGGGTGTAGGGCTTGTTCGCCAGCTCCTGCCGGAGCCACTGGATGGCGCTCGACTCATCCGAGACGAACAGCTCGAGCTGGCGGACGCCGGAGACGGTCATCCGCCGGCGGTCGTACTCGGCCGCCTGGTCCGGGAGGAAGTGCATGCCGTCCCGCTCCGGGAACCGCTGGGCGAGCCCAGCCGTGAACTCTGCCTTGGAGAGGGGAACGGTGACGCCACGGAGGACGTGGAAGGCGACCATTCGGTCGTATAGGAAGTGCGCCTGGCGCTCGGCGATGACCTCCGCTTGGCCGTCTGGCGTCGCCACGAACCGCGGCAGTTGCTGCAGGTGCGTGCGGATGAAGTCCCACACGCCGTCCTCCGTACCGGCTGCGAGGGCGAAGCGTTTCTCGAGCCCGCCGTTGGGCTTGTAGGCGGAGATGACGAGGTCCTGCTTGACCGCCGTGCTCGTCAACTGCCGGTAGGAACCCTGCTGTTTGTCGAGCGTCCGCACGTCGGCGACGACGAACCCGCCGGCGAGCATGGCTTCCTGGATGGCGTTCCAGACGGCGTTGCTCGAGTTGTGGAAGACCACCGTCATCCACCGGCCCGGCTTGAGGACCCGGCAGTATTCGGCGAAGCACTGGGTCATCAGGTCCTGATACTCGTGGAGCCCCTTCTTCTTCGCTCGGTCGACAATCGCCTCCGGCTCGGCGTTCGTGCGGATACGGTGCCAAGCCTCGACGAGGAAGTTCAGATCCGCGTAGTAGATGTTCTCGCCGAAGGGGGGGTCGGTGAAGACGTAGTCGATAGAGCTGTCGGGCATCGGGAGCGCGGCACAGGTACCGGTGGTGACCACCGCCGTCCCGGGAACCGAGACAGGACGCGTGAAGGCACTGCTCAAACGCGAGAGCTTCCCAGCCAGGATGTACCAAGGGCTCACGTCAACGATCTGGGAGGCGACATAGTAGACGCCCGTAAGGTACTGATTCACCTGGGAGTAGTGCGTCGGCGTGTAGCGGGCCAGCACTGACATGCCCCAGATCGCCTGCTCGACGAAGAAGACCAGCATGTTGCGGAGCCGCGTGTCAGGCTCCGCTGCTGCCTTCCGCCAGAGTGCCGCTAATGCATGCGCCGCTCGCAACAGGAAGAAGTGGTGGACGTGAGTAATCCCCGCCTGATCCATTCGGGCGCGCTCGTGTGTCATGTGCATGTACGGGAGCGCGTCAGTCGGGATCTCCAGCGGTAGGGGCTGGGCGGCTACCCGCGCGAGGACCGCCAGATCAGCCTTGTCAGGTGCCTTCTCGTGTTTCGCCTTGCCGATCGAGTAGTTGATGAGAACCGGCCGACGCTTGGGGACTCGAATCACGATTTGGATGGCGGGGTCGAACCGCGACTCGTGAAGCGGCTCCACACGTCGACGGGTCAGGTTCGCACTGCAGTTGGGGCAGGGGAATTCCTCGCGAACCCGCTTGGTCTCTTCGTCCAGCGCCTCTTCGAGGAAGACCACCTCGCCGCTGCAGTCAGGGCACGAGAACACCTGGCTCCAGACGGTGTAGTTGATCCGCCCCTTGGTCTTTCCGTCAGTGTGGAGAGTCTCGTACATCCAGCCAAGCTCGCGCTCGAGGTCGTCCAGGATCCTCTGGGCTTTCCTGGTGAAGGCCCGAACGTCGAAGGGCAGGTTGTAGTTGGCGGCGATGAAGGTCGCGGCGGGGCCGAGGTCGTTGAGGACGACTCGCCGCGCGCCCCACTCCGGCGCCGCCCTGCCCTGTTGCTTCCACTCAAGCTCGATGGTCTGGCGATAGCTCTTCGGTGCGGATTCGCACCACTGAACGGCCACGCCCGTCATGCCAGAGCCGGCGAAACCGTCAAGGACGATGTCGCCGGGGCGGGTGTAGTGGAGAACCGACGGGACCATGGCAAGATGGGGGACCTTCGTGTGGTAGGCGTGGGCCTTGTAAAGCGGGTCGGTCTTCCCGACGCTGACATCGACGGCGAAGGGCTCACGCCGATACACCTCGGCCGGGTCGAAGGGGCGGGTGTGGTGGCGAACGAACTCTGCCAGGAATGGGTTCGGGCACGCCGTGAAGTACGGCGGGTCCGAGAGGCGCAGGATGTCCTCGTCGGTGGCGACCGGGAAGCCCGGGGTCTTGCGGAACTCCGGGTCCTTGAGCTTCTCACGGAGCCGCGCCAGGAAGTGCTGCCGCCTCGCGTCCTCGCTGTCGAACGTGAGACCGAGGCATTCAACTCGACCGGACTCGATAGCGACTTGTTCGGCAGACTTGTCGGCAAGCCGAAGCTGGCCGCCAGACTCGATGAAGAGCTCGCCGGGGCGGCTTCTGGTACGGCCCCTCGGCGTCCCCTTCTTCCGCTTGGAGGCGCTTCTGGGCGCCGGCTTCCTCTGATCAGGCATGCCCTGTCATTGTAACGAGGGGGGCCGAGAGGCACCCGCACGTGCTACTCAATCACGATCCTGATCTTCGCCGGGTCCTTGCCCTTCGCCAGGCCGGCCAGATAGTCCTCGAAGCGCTTCCTCAGCTCGACCGGGGTGACCGGCGATCCTCCTGCCAGGAGAGCGGTGCGGAGGTCGGCGCCAGTGACTACGACCTTCTGCAGGCCGGAGAGCACCTCCTGGACTGCCTGGACAAAGGCGTTGCTGAGATCGTCGGGCAGCGTGCGTGACTTGAGGAACACCTCGATCGCCTTGCCCTGTGCTGGCTTGAGCAGCACAAGGTTGCCCTTGGTGATCGGGTCCTCCAGGTTCGCCAGGAGGGCGCGCGTCCAGTCGCTGGAGAGCGTGTCCAGCTCCTGGTCGAGCTGGGCGAGCTGGGCCGAGGCCGGGGCGGCCGGAGGTTCGTTCGCCGGCCGGAGCTGGCAGTGCGGGCACACCGGGTCGGCCTCGAGCTCGGGCTTGCCGACGGCGTAGCATGGCTTCAGGGCGGCGAGGCGGTTCTGGAAGTCTGTGAGCTGCTGGCGGGGCATCAGCTCGATGGTCGAGAGCTTGGAGAGCCGGTCGAGGCGCCCATCCTTCATCAGCTTGGTTTTGCGTCTGTCGACGCCGGCGTCGAGGCGCACCTTGCCGTGCTCGACGAGATAGGCCTCGACGTAGTCGGCCTTGAGCCCACCGAGGCGCTGGGCCACTTGCTGGCGGAACGACGGCGATGTCCGGCTCTGCGGGCTGCCGACCTCGGCCATGATCTGAGCCTTCTGGGTCTGCATGGTGGAGACCCAGGGGTGGATGGCCGGCAGGACGTGCTCTGCCGTCATGAGATAGGCCGCTGCCGGGGCGAGATCGGCGACCAGCTCCGTCAGGCCTTCGACTTCGCCAAGCGAATCCAGGCCGATCCGCTGGGCCATCACCTCGTCGGCGGTGTAGCGGAAGTTCTTGAGCTTCCCCGCGGAGTTGTACGCCTGGAGGGACTCGAGGAACGCCTTGGTCTTGACGAGCCGCTGACCGATTTCCGCCTGCTCGTTCTCCGCGAGGACGGCCTTGCCCCAGAAGGCCAACCCGCCCTGCAGCTTCTGCTGAGCGACCACGATCCGCTCGACGCGCTTGGCGACCTCGGTCGCCAGCACCACGATTGGTTCGTCGCTTCCTTGGGTAATCTGGGTGGCCAGGCCAAGGGGCAGGTCCACCAGCTCGAAGAGCGCCTTGAGTGCGGGGAGGTTCCATTCCTTCGGTCGTTCGGCGTGCTTGAAGCCGATCAGTTCGTCGACGGGGGTGGCGGCAAGCTGGTCGAGCCCGCTCGCGTCGAACTTCTTGCCGGACAGGCTCAGCGTCAGGTCCCCGGTGTAGATCAGCGAAGCCAGGAGAACGACGACCCACTCGGGCTCGAGACGGAACTTCTTCTCGTACTCCACGCCAAGGACGTCGTGGATCAGCTCCGACCGGTTGAGCACCTGGCCGTGGCCCTTCTGCCCGAGTAGGGCAACGATGTGCCGGGCGTACTTCGACGACTGCGGGCGAAGCTTCTCGCCGTCGAGCAGCTCGAGCGCGTCGAGCACGGCGGCCCCCTGCTTCGTCTGCTGACGGCCGGTGAGCCAGCGCAGGGCGTCCTGGGCGGCCTGCTTCCGATTGTCGCTGGTGATGAGGATCGAGAAGGTCGGGTAGTCCGAGCTCTGCTCCTCGAAGTGGGCGGCGAGACAGATCGACCCGACGGCGTTCACGAGGTCACGGACGTTGATGCTCGCGCCGGACCTCGATGGAACCTTCCCCTTGATCCACTCGAGCAAGGGCTTCTGGCGCCCCTGGTGGGCGACCTGGAAGACGGTCGTCATGTGGTCGCGAAGCCACGCGGTCAGCTTGCGAAGCGCCTCGTCGGCCTTGGTCTCATAGGCGGTCTTGGCCTGGCCGGAGGACGTGGCGGCGAGATCGCGCGCTCCCGCGTACCGGCGCAAGACGTTCCGGAACTCGTCGTCCGGCGCGGTCAGTCGGAAGAAGACCTCGTCGGCCTGGCGCTCATCCTTGAACGGAGGCGGATCGTGGGGCTGGAGGAAGTACAGGTAGAAGTCGCGCGGGGGCTGCGCCGTCGACCGCTCGTTCGGTGCGCCGAAGAAGAGATAGCCCAGGCGCGCAGCCTTCCGCTCGCGCCACTCCAACTCGTGCTCCCAGATGCGGTAGCCGCTGACCACGGTGACGTCGGCGCACTCCATCACCCGCTTCAGCGCGTCGAAGTAATAGCGGTCGAGGAGATCGCTCCCGAGCGTCTCGGCACGCTTGTCGATGAGCGCGTCGTAGTCCGCGGTCTTCTTGAGATCGAGGTGGTACTGCTGGTTCTCGGCGTTCAAGGAAATGAACTGACCGCTGACGGTCTTGATGATCTCCCGGAGCACCACCTCGATCTGGCCGAGCAGGTCGTCTGCTGGCGTGCCACCCATTTGCTCGATTCCGGGCTGGTACAGGCATAGGCCGTCCCGCAGCTCGGCGGCAGTGGCACCAATCGGGCTGTCGATCTCACCGGTCGTGAGGCGGTGGACACTTAGGCCGTGGATGATCCGCAGGGCCATCGGCCGAGACGCCGGGCGTGTGAACGCCTGCTGGACACGGCCTTCCAGGACCTGGCTACAGTCGATGACTGCCTTGACGTCCGGGATTGCCTTGAACGAGGGGTTCTCGCGGATGGCCGCCCAGTAGGTGTCATAGGCGAGCAGGCCGGGGCTGTTCGCCGGAAGGTCCTGCGGCAAGAGCTGCTTCATAGAGTTCGAGAGCGTCTTCAGGACTTCCCGCTTCTCGACGACGCGGATCTGCTCGAAGGTGGCGATGTAGTCGGGATGCACCGGGAACAGACGGACGAACTCGTCCATCCGCTCGTTCATCGCCCCGTAGAACTTGGCGAACGGCTGCAGGTGCTGGCGAATCAGCGCCTGCTGTTCGGACGTCTTGCGCAGGAGCCGCTCGGCGACCACGTGCTTGATGTCGTCCCTGGCGATGAGCACCTGCTCGAAGCGGTCCTTGACTCTCCTCATGCTGTCGGCCACAAACTGGAAGCGCGGATTGTCGAAGAGCATCTCCTGGACGCCGCCGACGAAGCGGAATCGCAGATCCCGGCAGACCTCACCGATCTCGCGGAGGAAGCCGAGGTCCAGGATCAGGGCTTGGTCCGTTCGGGTACGCAGGTAGTCAAGGAGCTCGTCGACGACGAGCAGGAGCCCGTGGTCGGGCCAGCGCTGGTGGAAGGCCGCCATCATTTGCTCGAACAGCGGCTTGTGACTCCTGACCTCGCCGGCGGAGGGGAACGCAAAAGTGACGCCGAACCGTGCCAGGTGTTCTTCGAGCTCCTGGCACAGAAGGTCGCGCAGCGACATCGTCGTGGCGCCGATCTCGACCCGGACCACCTTGAATTTCCCGGCGACCCGCTTCGCGCCCTTGGCCACAACGGGATGGCGAAGATCAGCCACGAGATCTGCATACTCGGTCACCGCCGAAACCACGGACATCAGGTGCGACTTCCCGGTGCCGTAGTTGCCGACGATGAGCACCCCCTTGTTGTCCTGGGCCTGGTCGAACTGGAGGTGGACGAACACGAGGTTGGTCAGCTTGTCGGCCATCGTGTCCGAGATGACATAGGTCGAGACCAGGCGGCGCGCCGCCGCGACCTTGTCGGCGTCGCGGAGCTGGACGACGGTCTCGATGGGGTCGAAATGGATCAGGTCTGCGTATTTCATCCCTGGGACTCGCGTGCGGCGTCGTGGCCGCTCATGCGATAGGTGCCACCATCGGGGTCATGATGGTCAAATCGTTCGCGGGGTATCGCCGGTATTCAGGATGACCCGGTGCGGCGTAGGTCAGCACCGCCGAGGTGGCTCCGTCGTCCACCACCGCGCCGCCCCACGTCGCCACTACCGTGCGGTGTCGCGCGAGCTGCTGAAGGCAGCGAAGCGGATCCTGCTGGAGCTTTGGGTCGAACAGGATCTCGATGTTGTCGAGCAGGACCAAGTCGGCGCCAGCCTCGGCGACGACTTCCTCGACCAGTCCCTGGACATGCAGCGAACGCTGGCGTTCGGTGAGGTCGAGGAGTCTCCGAGACAGCTCCAGGTTGAGGTTGATGCAGGGCGCTCCCAGGCGCTTACCGACCGTGCGGAGGGCGGCGGTCTTGCCCGCCCCTTCAGGGGCCACGACGAGGACGAGCC
>Ga0187893_10003063_pt1 | contig 34913 bp, 24 predicted proteins | sample MA1701074metaG_FD_139574 | JGI IMG/M metagenome (GOLD analysis project Ga0187893, IMG submission 139574) | White microbial mat communities from a basaltic lava cave in the Kipuka Kanohina Cave System on the Island of Hawaii, USA - MA170107-4 metaG ...
CGGCTGAACCGGCGAACCATGGAAACCAACTTGTTTGAGCGACTCACCAAGGCCTGTCTCAACACCACCACGATTACTTACAAGCACTTGACCGCAGAGCCGGAGCAAGCGTGATATTCATTTTGCGGTAATAGCCGTCATCTCCCTCCACGACCTGCTGAGGTAATCCACGCCGTCCATGCTGGCACACTACAACTGGGCGATGCTCGCCAGGTTGGATATCCTTGGGCACCAGCAAAACACCCCAAGCGAACAATTCCTTCCAAACGTCGAGCACGACTTCATATCCAACAAACTTGGCTGTGTCGTAGATCTTCCTCGTTCTGGCGTTCTCTGGAAGAAGAGGTTCGTCAAACCGCCCCATAACCTCGTTCCAGAAGTAGTCGCGATACTCCCTGGCGCCTTGTACAAATGACGCTTGAGCCAGCGTATTGTGACGCAGCTGCCACGACCAGGTGCGATCTGCCAACTCAGGCGCCACTTTGAAGGCAAACCAGCGGTCACGCACATGCTCTGAGTTGCGGACGAGCCGCTGAACGTGACCTTCCAGCTCTTTCACTTGTCTCCTCTGGCGGTCGCCGGAGTCAAGACTCCCTCGGCTTTCGCGAGACTGGGAGTCCGCTAGAACCTTCGCCCCTTTGATTCCAAGCCACTGCGTGAAACGGTCAAGGGCTGGCGCTGCTCCGGCAGAAAGGGCCTGACGGTCGACACCGGACAAAAGCTCCTTGCGCTGGAAACCGGGCCGCAGCAGCTTGTCGATGCGCTGAAATTCCTGAGACACACTTTCAAAAGGCTGAGCTTTCAGTTCTCCTTTGGAACCCGCAACCAGCGGTTGCTGGCTGTATTCGACAAGCAAGTCGCGCGGAGCAATCAACGTAGCCAGTTCCGCGTCGCCAAACTCTTCAAGCAGCCCCCAGACATTCCTATAGATGGGCTCTGACCAAACCTCCTGGCGCGATCCGAAGTATCCACTAACCAGTGCGACGTCGATCCGAGTATCAACGGCGGCCGCAAACAGCGCCAACAGCCCGCCCTCGCCATACCCGACCACGCCGACCTTGGCCCCTGCAGACCTAGTCTTGAACCAGTCAACGGCCGCCGACACTTTCTGCACTTCGTAGCCGATGATGTGCCGACCCATCACGAATGCCTGGCGATAAATCCATTCGCGGTGGGTTTGGTCTGTCTGACCAAAGTCCGGATGACCCGACCAGCGGCTGCTGCGGTCAATCAGCCCTGGTACCAGAACCCCGATGCCTCGCTCGGCGAGTTGCCGCGCGAACTGCGCTTCGGGCGCGATACCTGGCGCGAGCCCAGTCAATTGCTCGGGAGTTCGATCAGCATCCGGAAGCGCAACGACGTAGGCTGCAGGGCTAGTCTTCGGTTCCAGCAACAAGCCTTCGCCTGTCACTCCCTCCAGCACCGGCCATCGGACCTGGAAAATCCGATAATTCTCCGTCTCCACAACCAGCGCAGGGTTTTCGTCATCGCCAAAGCGCTCCAGCTGCACGGTCAACCGAGAATCGACGACGCCGATAATCTTCTTGAAGCGCTGTCGATTCGGTTCGACAGAGGCTTCGTATGTCGGGCGGGACGTGAAATCGCGCTTCCAGTGGCGTTGCCGCTTCTCGATCGACTCGCCAATCTTGCGCTCTACAAAACGATGCGCGCCTTCCATCATGCGTTCCGAAAGATCGCCTTGCCAGTCGAGGGGTTGCGTACCGGGAAGAAACTGGCCGAACGCCAGTCTGGGGAGGCAGAGGAAGCTCAGGATGAAGAGAGCTCGACAACCGCGGAGATGGTGGAGCGTTGAAGGTCTCATGCAACTCGAAACCGTTCGACGGCCTGCTCGTTCCAGACGAGCCCTGAGCCCGCGCGGTTGGGGACCAAAGCTTTGCCATCGCGCACTTCGAGCGGTTGCTCCAACACAGGGCTGGCCCAATCGACGTACTCGAGCCAATGGCAGGTCGGCGTCACAGCCAGTAGCTGGGCACTGACCTCGGGGAAAAGGTGGCTCGACATTTCGCAACCCGCCGCCTGGGCCAGAGCCGCAGCTCGCATCCAGCCCGATACGCCGCCAATGCGTTGCAGATCGGGCATCACGAAATCGGACGCTCTAACGTTGAGCGATTCCAACATCTGGTAGACGCCCGTAAAATTCTCGCCGATCTGGACCGGAGTCTTCAGCTCGGCAGCCACACGCGCACACCCGGCCAGATCGTCGGCCCGCACGGGTTCTTCAATCCAAACCAGCCCCTCTCCGTCTAGCAATTTTCCGCGATGGATTGCTTCGTTGACCGACAACGCCTGATTGAAATCGGCCATCAACAACACATGATTCGGAATGCGGTAGCGCACCGCCTGCACCGCCGCCAGGTCTTCAGCAGCGGTCGCTCGGCCCAGCCGAATCTTGATAGCACCAAAACCCTCGGCGACCAACCGTGTGGCCTCCTCCGCGGCCTCATCGGCCTGCATGATACCAAGCCCATTGCTGTTGTAGGCCGGCACACTAGCTGTCGAACCGCCCAAGAGCTCCGCGAGCGGCAGACCCTGGCCGACCGCCAGCGCATCCCAGCACGCCACGTCCAGTCCAGCCAGTGCCATGCCGAGCAGGTTATAGGGTCCAAGCAGCTTTGCCTTTGACAGCAGCTTGCGATCTACGTCAAACGGAGCTACACGGTCACCGATGATCATACCGGCCAAAGCCATGACTAAGTCGTGGAGAGGCTTTAGCGTGAACGGCTGGTAGCCAAACAGATAGGATCGTCCGGTCACCCCCTCCTCGGCCTGAAGATCGATCAACAGCAATGGAGCTTGCGCCACGGCACCGGAACTGGTGCGCAGCGGCCGCTTCATGGGCACAACAACGGGCCGGGCCTGAATGCTCCGAATATGGAGTTGTGGCAGCGTCTTCACCTTCGCGAACCCCTTCTGTTCACCCAACCGCTACCCACTGGGAGGTTCGACCACTCTCGAGCACCGCGTCACACACCTTTTGGGTCTCCAAAGCGTCGCGGAAGGTTGGGCCGACTGGCTTGTTGCTAGCCAGACCCTCCAGAAAGTCGGCCACTTGATGCACGAAGCTGTGCTCGTAGCCTATCTGCAAGCCTGGCACCCACCACTTACCCATGTACGGATGGTCTCCATCGGAAACATGGATGGAGCGCCAGCCACGCAGAGTGCCTTCGTCGCGATGATCGAAATAGGACAAACGATGCAGATCGTGCAGGTCCCACTGAATAGAGGCTTTCTCGCCGTTGATTTCGAACGTGTAGAGAGCCTTGTGCCCTCGGGCATAACGCGTGGATTCAAAGGTCGCGAGCGCTCCGTTTTTGAAGCGGGCCAGAAAGGCGCATGCATCGTCAATGCCCACAGGTTCCACTTTACCTGTCAGGTTGTGTTTGCGTTCCTTGACAAACGTTTCGGTCATTGCGGTGACACGGTCAATGCCACCGTTCAGCCAGATCGCCGTGTCGATGCAATGTGCCAACAAGTCGCCCGTAACCCCGCTCCCAGCCGCTGCCACATCCAGTCGCCAGAGGCCAGTGCCTCCTTGCGGCAGGTCGGTTGAAATCGTCCAATCCTGCAGAAACACGGCCCTGTAATGGAAGACCTTCCCGAGTCGCCCTTCATCGATCAGTTTCTTGGCGAGGGTCACTGCCGGCACCCTACGATAGTTGTACCAGACCATATTCGCGACGCCCGCTTTCTCGACAGCGGCAATCATTTCAGCGCCTTCCCGGCTATTCATCGCCAAGGGCTTTTCGCACAGAATCATCTTGCCAGCCCCTGCTGCAGCGAGGGAGATCTCGCGGTGGAGATTGTTCGGCACGCAGATATCGATCGCGTCGATATCCTTGCGCGCCACGAGCTTCCGCCAGTCGGTTTCTACAGATTCGTATCCCCACGTTCCCGCGAAGGTTTTGGCTTTGGCCTCATCCCGGGCACAAATGGCTTTGAGCACCGGCTGATACTGGAGGTCAAAGAAATGGTTGACCTTGCTATAGGCGTTGGAATGCGCCCGGCCCATAAAGCCGTAGCCAATCATGCCGATGTTGAGCGGTTTCGCCATGGCAATCCTTTCTCTCAGAGAGCAGAGGGGGCCTTCGAGCGCTGTCCCTCCAAATGTCGCGCAAGCTAGAATGAAACGGGTAGCTTGTGGGTTGCGCGCCGTGCCTTGGACCGTTCCGAGCCCACCAGGTCGTCTGGTTCCGGTGCCCATCGAAGAAAATCAAAGTCACAGCCTTCGTTCGCTTGGAGGATATGGTCGAGAAACAGTTTTCCGTAACCGCGATCATAGTGTCTCACGGGCTTCTCCCAGGCAGCGAGACGCCGCTGAATCTCCTCGTCGGAAACCAGCAGATTCAGTTTTCGATTGGCTGTATCCAGTTGAATCAGGTCTCCGTTCTGTACAACCGCCAAGGGTCCGCCCAATGCCGATTCCGGTGCTATATGAAGAACCACGGTCCCATAGCTAGTTCCGCTCATGCGGGCGTCGCTGATGCGAACCATGTCTTCAATCCCCTTCTTGTAGATCTTGGCTGGAATGGGCAGATTCCCCCATTCGGGCATCCCAGGCGCACCAACAGGCCCGCCATTCTTGAGCACCAGGACACAGTTTTCATCCACGTCGAGATTCGGATCATCCAGCCGAGCCTTAAGATCGTCGTGGTCTTCGAAAACAACCGCGCGACCTGTGTGCTGCATGAGGCTTTCAGACGCTGCGCTGGTTTTCAGCACGGCGCCATTCGGGCACAGGTTGCCATAAAGGATCACGGTGCCTCCCTGTGGCTTCAGGGGAGCATTGAACGAACGGATAACCTCCGGGTTGTAACACTTTGCCGAGGCGATGTTCTCACCAAGCGTCTTTCCCGTTGCCGTCATCACGTCCAGATGCAAGAGCGACTCAATCTCTTTCATGAGCGCCGGCAGCCCGCCCGCATAGAAGAAATCCTCCATCAGATATTTTCCGGATGGGCGCACGTTGGCGAGAAACGGCGTGCGGCGGGAAATCTCATCGAACAGGCTCATGGGAAGATCCATTCCCAGGCGTCCGGCGAAAGCAAGAAAGTGGATGATGGCATTGGTCGATCCACCAATGGCCATATCGACGGTGATCGCATTCTCCATCGCCTTGCGGGTCAGGAGCTTCGTCGGTCTGAGATCTTCACGCACCATTTCGACAATCCGTGCACCACTTTGCTCTGCTACCACATAACGTCGAGAGTCGGCTGCGGGCACGCTGGCACAGCCGGTGAGCGTCATTCCCAGCGCCTCAACAATGCTCGTCATCGTGGAAGCCGTTCCCATGGTCATACAGTGGCCGGCACTGCGTGACAGGCAACTTTCAATTTCGCAGAATTCCTCCTCGCTAATGCGGCCAGCGCGCAATTCATCCCAGAAGTGCCATACGTCCGAACCGGAACCGATCTCACGGTTTCTCCACATCCCCTTGAGCATCGGACCGCCGGTAACCATGATAGAGGGAACGTCGACACTGATGGCGCCCATCAACTGGGCGGGTGTCGTCTTGTCGCAGCCGCAGAGCAACACCACACCATCAAGCGGGTTGGCCCGGATGGATTCTTCCACATCCATCGCCATCAGGTTGCGGAACATCATTGTCGTCGGGCGCATGAACGGCTCACCTAGCGAAATGGTTGGGAACTCCAGAGGGAAACCGCCCGCAGCCCAAACCCCACGCTTCACCGCGTCGGCGACCTGACGCAGGTGAGCATTGCAGTTCGTTAGCTCGCTCCAGGAGTTGCAGATACCGATCACAGGCTTGCCCTGGAATACACTGGTGCTGAAACCTTCAGTGCGCATCCAGGAACGGTGCACGAACCCGAGCTTGTCTGTCCTGCCAAACCAATCGGCACTGCGCAGCTTGACGCCGTTGTTCATGTCGTGTCTTCCTTAGCATGAGAGAAGTTGATATCAGGACAATAGTCAGGGCGGGAAGGTTATCGCAGCCAGTGACGAGTGACAAGCGACAAGTGACTAGCAGTGATCCTCTCCGGACGGAGGCAGCTCCTGGCCACTCAAGACTCGTCACTCGTCACCGCCCGTTTTTTCCACCTTCCCTTTTCAAAATCCGGCTTCTATAATCCTGCGGTTGCTTTTCCAAGCTCCGTCAAACGAGAGGCGGCAAATCCATGAGTATTGCTCCCGGGGACGTCCTAGCTCTAGTTCTCGGCGGCGGCAAAGGCGAACGGCTCTATCCCCTTACCCGTCATCGATCCAAACCTGCTGTTCCGCTGGCCGGAAAATATCGCATCGTCGATATTCCTCTGAGCAATTGCATCAATTCCGATATTCGCCGCGTGTTCGTTCTGACGCAGTTCAATTCCGCTTCACTGAACCGTCACATTGCCAGGACCTACCGCTTCGACAACTTCAGCGAAGGATTTGTCAACATCCTTGCCGCCGAGCAAACACCCGAGAATCCACACTGGTTCCAGGGAACGGCCGACGCTGTCCGGCAAAGCATTCGACATTTTGCAGACATCGACGTCACGCATATTCTGATTCTCTCCGGCGATCAGCTCTACCAGATGGACTATCGCCGGCTGCTGCAGTTTCATACTGGCAGTCGTGCCGACATCACTGTGCCCACGATCCCGGTGTCTGCGGACCAAGCCCCGTCATTCGGCATTTTGAAGACGAATGAGGACAACCAGATTCTTCAGTTCCGGGAGAAGCCGGCCAGAAATGAGTTGGAGGGGCTGGAGAGCGAATTGACGGGAGAATACGACACGGAACAGTTTCCCAGCGGAAAGGCTTACCTGGCTTCCATGGGAATTTATGTTTTCAGCAAGGAGTTCCTCACAAAAATTCTAAGCGAAACTGACGAGCATGACTTTGGGAAACACATTATTCCTTCTTCCATCGGTCAGTACCGGGTGATGAGCTTTCCCTTCTTTGGCTACTGGACTGACATTGGGACAATTCGATCGTTCTATGAAGCCAACCTCGATCTCACGGCCACGCTTCCCCAGTTTAACTTCTACAACTCCCGGAGCCCAATTTATACACGCACGCGCCTGTTGCCCGGTTCAAAGATGAACAACTGCAACCTGCATCAATGCGTGATCTCAGACGGCTGCTTCCTGAACGGCGCCGATATCAAACACTCGGTGATCGGCTTGCGGAGCCGGATTGGCGACGGAACAACAATCACAAACTCCTACATCATGGGCGCCGACTATTACGAAACCATCGAGGAAATCAAAGAGAATGCCCAGCTGGGTGTCCCGAATATCGGGATCGGCAACCATGCGACCATCGTCAATGCCATCATCGATAAGAACGCGCGCATCGGCGACAATGTGATGATCATCAATTCCCGCGGGCATGAACATCACGACGGCGAGAACTTCTTTGTTCGCGACAAGATCGTCGTGATCCCCAAGAATGCGGTAGTCCAGAACGGAACAATCATTTGAGGTCGCTACCCATGCCGCCGGTCCCAGAACACTGACTCTGACAGCCGTCAGTGGCAACACTTCTCGACCGGAAGCACCAGTGAGCGCAATCCCATGGAAGCTTGACCTGCGTTCCGATGTCCTCTCCCTCCTTTACCAGAAGCCTGACTTCCTTCTTTGCTCTCAATCGAAACACCTGCATCCTACTGGCTGCGCTCGTATCCATGGGTTTTGCCGAAGAACTGTGGATGCGATTCCTGCCGAAGTATCTGGAGAGCCTTGGAGCCGTTGTTTGGGCGATCGGGCTGTTTGATGCCATCAAGACGTGGATTGGCGCGGTCTATGCCTATCCCGGCGGCTTGATCACCGATCGATGGGGACTGCGCAAGGCGCTTTGTTTGTTCACGCTGTTGAGCCTGGCAGGCTACATCTGGCTTCTCGCCAGCCCGCACTGGACATGGGTGCTTCTGTCAGCGTTCCTGTTTCTTTCCTGGAGTAGCTTCTCTCTCCCAGCGACATTCTCTTTGATTGGAAGCAGCCTGGCAGTGAACCAGCACGCCATGGGCATCGGTGTTCAAGCGACCCTGAAACGGATTCCCATTATTTTTGGACCCATCGCGGGTGGCCTGCTGATGGACCAGTTCGGCATCATCAACGGCACGCAGCTGGGAGTGATGGTAGCCATTGCGCTGGCTTGCGCAACAACTGCGATTCAATGGCAAATCCGGGATGACCCGCAGAAGTACCCTTCACCAGAGCGCGTTTCGTTCTGGAAGTCGGTTCATTCCTTCAGCCCACCACTCCGTCGTCTGCTGATGTCGGACATCCTGGTTCGTTTCTGCGAGCGGATTCCCTACGCCTGGGTCATTCTCTATGCCATGGACAACCTCGGGCTCACGGCCACGCAGTTTGGCATCCTGACGGGAATTGAAATGGTTTCGGCGATTGCCTGCCTCATTCCAGTAGCCTACCTTTCAGACCGCTATGGCCGCGAACCGTTTGTCATCGCGACTTTCGTTTTCTTCACGCTCTTTCCAGTTTCTTTGCTGGTGGCTCACAGTTTCAGAGGACTCTGCGTTGCTTTCGTTATTCGCGGGTTAAAGGAATTCGGGGAGACGGCCAGGAAGTCGCTGATCATTCAGCTCTCCCCAGAACCCAGGCGCGGCCAGACCATCGGGACGTACTACTTGATTCGCGACTGCCTGGCGACTGCCGCAGCATTCCTAGGGGCGGTTCTATGGGAAATTGGGCCGAAGACAAACTTCATTGGCGCCGCCGCGATTGGCGGTGCTGGCACGTTGCTCTACGCCTGGACGGGCAGGCGGAGCACCCGCGGCGAATATCAATAAGACGAAAGAGGCAAGGCGGAGGGCGAAAAAACGGGCGCCGTTCAGCACTCAGTACTCAGTACTGATCCTCTAAAACTCCGTCGCGCATATGGAGCACTCGTTTGGCGCCGGCAGCGATGTCTACCGAATGAGTTGCCAGCAATACGGCTACTCCGGTTTCATCGTTCAGCTCACGCAATAATTCGAGAACGCGAACGCTGTTGATTGAATCCAGATTGCCGGTGGGCTCATCTGCAAGGACAAGGGCGGGCTGGTGGGCAACCGCGCGAGCCAGCCCTGCCCGCTGCATTTCGCCACCAGAGAGTTGATGAGGAAAGTGCCCGAGGCGGCTGACAAGGCCCACGCGCTCAATCCAGCGGCTTGCTTCGGCTTCAGCTTTTACTCTTGAAACGCCCGCCAATAGCAATGGTAGAGCCACGTTCTCAGCCACCGTCAATGTCGGCAGCAGGTTGAAAAACTGGAACACAAAACCAATGCGGCTTCGTCTCAGGCGCGTCAACCCCAGGTCGTTCAAGCCTTGAAGGGGTGTGCCTTCGATTGCGATGCTTCCAGATGTGGGCCGGTCCATGGCGCCACAAAGGTGCAACAGCGAAGACTTGCCGCAGCCTGACGGGCCCATGAGAGCCACAAAATCTCCCCGGTCCAGTTTGAGGCTGGCATTTCGTATTGCTTGAACCGGAGTTTCACCGCCATCATAGGTTTTGCTCAACTCGACTGCTTCGAGAATCAATGCGAGGCTCCTTGCGGGCATTTCTGTCGCGAACCCTCAGCTCTAAGCTACAATTCCTGACTCACGCGGGTCTCTTCGAAGGTATCGCCACTCGGGAGGAAGAGCAATGAAGATCCTGATCTCCGGTTCCACAGGTCTGGTCGGCTCGGCCCTGGTGCCCGCCTTGCAGTCGGGCGGACACGAGGTGGTGCGCCTCGTCCGCTCCTTCGGTTCAGGCGCGGGATCCATTAGTTGGGATCCTATGTCTGGGCAATTGAGTGCTGCGAGCCTCGAAGGCATAGATGCAGCCGTTCACCTCGCAGGTGAAAACATCGCGGCCAGACGCTGGACAGCGACACAGAAAGCCGTGATTCGCGAAAGCCGCGTGGCAGGAACTCGATTCCTGGCGGAGACTCTGGCCAAGCTGAGGACGACGCCAAAGGCGCTTGTCTGCGCCTCGGCCATCGGCTTCTACGGCGACCGTTCTGATCAACGTTTAAATGAGGACAGCCCGGTGGGCACAGGTTTTCTGGCCGACACATGTCGTGAATGGGAAGCCGCGGCAAAGCCGGCAGTCGACCGGGGAATCCGAGTAGTCCACATCCGCACGGGTGTCGTGCTCGCTTCCCAAGGAGGCGCACTCGCTAAAATGCTGACTCCGTTTCGTCTCGGCATCGCAGGAATCATCGGCAACGGACAACAGTATATGAGCTGGATTTCACTCGACGACCTGGTAACCGTAATCTTGTTTGCTCTATCAAAGGGGACATTGCGCGGACCAGTCAACGCCGTTGCGCCCAACCCGGTCACCAATTATGAATTCACGAAGACATTAGGACGCGTGTTGAGGCGGCCCACCCTGTTTCCCATGCCTGCTTTTGCAGCCCGCCTGGCCTTCGGAGAAATGGCTGATGGGCTGTTGCTGGCCAGCACGCGGGTCGAACCAAAACGTCTCATGGAGTCTGGCTTCCGTTTCCGTTACCCGGAGCTGGAAGCCGCGCTGGTGCATGCTGTCGGCTCATAAGTTAGTGTGTTTCTGGAAGACAACTCCAGGTTCGACCTTGCTCGGAGTGCATCTCTTCGGTTCCGATTGCTCGTACAGTCGGTGTGAGAGTTCCCCAACGTCTTTCTCGGAAGACCTTGAGGTCTGAGCCAAGAGTCTGCCAGCTTTTTCTCTTAGGGGAAATCCTGGGGGGCGACGGCCGCTCCGGTCCGAAACTCAGAACCAGATACTTAGCGCTGTTCCGGGCTGAACACAACCGAAACTGTTCCACTGCCAGTCACTGGCATGCCATTCATCGTGGCAGGTTTGAACCGCCATTGTTTCACCGCCAGTTCCGCCGATCCTCGGAGCACAGCGGCTCGATCAACGGCTTTAGCCGAGACCACTTTGCCTGCCGTGTCCACCAGAATCGCCACGCGAACGGTACCAGTCACTTTCATCCTTTTCGCCAACTCCGGATAGATGGGCTGCACCTTGGATACGGGCAGCGCAGGCGTTGCAGTCGTCGTGCGAATCGATTCCGGAATCGGCTGCTTCACAGCACCAGATACGGGTTGGGGGGGCAACGGAAGAGGGGCAGGGGGCTGAACGGACTGGAGCGCTGGAATGTCCTGAATTGTTCCCAGCGTCAGATTTGAACGGTCCAGTGTGGGGTCCGGCATTCTTTGAAGTCTTGCAGCGTTTTGAGCAATGGACGGCGAAACGCCTTTCGTTACAGAAGTCCCGGAGGCAGTTGCGGAGGGCTCAGGTACCAACACTGGAACAGCAGGGCTTTCATGACTGGTGGTGTTTGGAACCGCCTCAGAGGTTCCAGGATGAGCCTCAGGGACACTGGCCGTTGGATGTTCAGCCTCAGTCGAGATTGGCGCGTCCACCTCACTTGGCAAAACATGGACGGCTGGCTCTTCTGAAAGCTGCTGCGAGATCCGAGTTCTCCGGCTCTGCCAAACAAATAGACCTGCCGCCAGCACGAGAAGGATTGCAACCAAGCCGAAAAAGAGCTTCTTGCCGCTGCCAGCCGATTTGGAGGTGTCCAGCAGGGAATTGACTTCCTTCTCGAGTCGGTCGGCAGCCAGGTTCTCCAGACCCGATTGCGGTTGAAGAAGGCTTCCCGTGAGTTTTGTGGCTTCCCACACTTCCGTTCGGTTTACCGGGGTTACCTTCTGGGCTTCGGCGGGGGGTTGCTTTGAGGTTGCCTGCTCGGGCGGCTTCCCTGCCGAGCCAACGTCAGCAAACAGATCCCCCATGGGGGCGTCCGTCGGACGCGAGGAGGGCTGCGGTTCCGGCGACACCACAATGTCTTTGCTCAGGAAGTCAGACAACAGAGCATCCAATCGTGCCGAACTGTCGCTTTGGAATGCCTTGTCGTTGTTGTGCTTCAATTTACTAACTCCTCAATCGGAGACTGGGGGCAGGGAGTGTCGGTTCAGCGGAGAATGCGAGGAGAATTGCCTGAGAGCAGCTGATCCGAAAATCGACTCACCGGCCTGGCAAGCGACTCCGACGCAATGACGGAAAGCCTCAGTGCACCCAGTAGGCCGCTTCCTTTGCGAAAGCTTCCTGCAACTCGGTTACCAGTTTGGGAGCGGTTTCTGTGGGGATATCCAGGAAAGTCAGCGCCGGATGATCAACCAGGTCGAGAGTCTCGCGCGGCTCGCGATAGCCTGCGCCGAGGACCTTGCAGATCGTGTTGGAAAGGTCCACACAGGCCAGCACCTTGAGAGTGCCAGGATCCTCCACCGACGGCCGGGATTCTTCGTCGCGATGATGCTGATGAATGATGCTGGAAATGACTTTGGGATAGTTCCACTTCGCGGTGATCAGCGAGCCGACCTCCGTATGCGTGTAGCCAAACACCTCGGTCTCAGCTCGAATTGAGGACTCGCCCTCGTTGTACGTTCGCATCATAACTTGCGAGAAAAGATCGGGGCACTCGTTGTTCAGGATGACCTTGCCCACGTCGTGAAGCAAACCACAAATGAACGCATCGTCGCGCACGAAGGCAGCGTAATGGCTTGCGATTGTCTTGGCACCGATCGCGGCTGAAACGGAGTGTGTCCAGAGCATTTTCTCAGTGATGCCGAACCGCTTGTACACACCACGGGTCGCTGCCATGATTGTCATGTCGCGCGTGTTTTTGAAACCCAGAACGTTAACTGCCATCAAAACAGTAGTGATCTCACGCGGGAGTCCAAATAGGGCCGAGTTGGCAGCCTTTAGCAAGTGTGCTGAAAGGGCCTGATCTTTTGAGATGACCTCGGCGAGCTGGTTGCCAGAAACGTCTTCGCGTTCCACCATTTCCATGACTTTTCGAGCCACGGTTGGCAGCACTTTCATATCCCCTGCTTTGTTGATCAATTCGTCCAGTTTCATTGCCTGACCTTCCACACTCACGCTCATAATTCACTTTCATCGGCAGGCTTATTCCAGAGATTAGAATTATTTACGCGGAGGAGGAGTCCCGCCCAACAGCCTGATCGTTCGTGGGTCCTTCACGTCGTTAGTGAGTCGTTTCTTGCGAATTTCGAGCTTCCTGCGGTAGTCCCCCGACCTGGATTTCCCGCCCACCAGAAGTGGAACTCACGTGCCTAGCGTACAAATTGCTTTTTGAGGTCGGAGTCCTTAGAATGCCCCGCCATGATGCACCTGGATCGAGAACTCAATCCCCAGCAACTCGAAGCCGTCCAAGCCACCGAAGGGCCGGTTCTCATCTTGGCTGGTGCCGGCAGCGGCAAGACACGCGTCATTACGTATCGAATCGCTCATCTGACCGATACCCTGAAGGTTCGCCCGGACAATATCTTAGCGGTAACGTTTACCAACAAAGCTGCGCAGCAGATGAAGGACAGGGTTAACGCCCTGGTGCACACCCACCTTGGGAACCCGTTGATCGCTACCTTTCATTCATTCTGCGTTCGAGTGCTTCGACGCTACATTTCGGCCATCGGCTATGGAAACGACTTCACCATCTACGACGATTCCGACCAACTCAGCCTGGTAAAAAGCTGCCTGAAAGAGCTGGGACTCGACGAGAAAATAGTTCAGCCTCGTGCCGCTCTTTCACGTATCAGTCATGCCAAAAACCACGGCGTCGACCCAGCCGGCGCCTACCAACAGGCGTTCGACGCGAAAACCGAGAAAATTGCCGTCGCCTACGAGATGTATGAAAAGAAGTTGCGGCAGGCCAACGCGCTCGATTTTGACGATCTCCTGCTCAAAACGGTCCTGCTCTTGAGCCAGCACGAGTCGATTCGAGAAACTCTGAATCTGCAGTATCGCTTCCTCATGGTGGACGAATATCAGGACACAAACCGTACCCAATATCGGCTGATTCGCCAGCTCACCGAAAGGCAGCAAAATCTTTGCGTGGTAGGCGACGAAGACCAGTCGATCTACGGTTGGCGGGGAGCGGACATTCAGAATATTTTGAGCTTTGAAAAAGACTACCCCACTGCTCGCGTCATCAAGCTGGAACAGAACTATCGCTCCACTAAGAACATTCTCGACGCATCCGGGTCGCTGGTTTCAAAGAACGAGGAGCGGAAGGGAAAGAACCTGTGGACAGAGAGAACCGGCGGCGATCCCGTGACCCTTTACGAAGCCCCCGACGCCGAAGCGGAAGCTCTCTTCGTCGCCCAGCAGATTCAGGACTACCTACGGCGGCATCCGAGCGACTCCGCGGCCGTTTTGTACCGCACCAACTTTCAATCGCGCTTGTTTGAAGAGGCCTGCCGGCGCTCCAATCTTAAATACAACGTCGTCGGAGGCTTCAGCTTTTACGAACGGGCCGAGGTGAAGGACTTATTGTCGTATCTCAAGTTGTGTCTGAACCCGAACGATTCAGTCAGCCTGCTACGTGTCATCAATACACCTCCCCGTGGCATCGGGAAAAGCAGTCTTGACAGCCTGGAACTTAAAGCCCGCCAAGCCAGCATCTCCCTGTGGCAAGCGCTTGGACTCATCATTGAGGCCAGAAGCCTACCGGCCAGGGCCTTCAAGGCTCTGGCGGATTTCCAGGGCATGATGCTGGGCTTTATGGAACAGTCCCAGCAGCTTCCGCTTTCAGAACTGATTCGCAGCCTGATCGAGAAATCAGGCTACGCAGAATGGCTGGAATCCGATGGCACCGAGGAAGCCCTGACGCGTTTGGACAACCTGAAAGAATTGGTGAACGCCGCGTTGGATGCCGAAAACCGCAGTGAGAGACTGTCTGACTTCCTGGACCATGCAGCCCTGATTTCAGACACCGACGATTTCAACGAACGTGCCCGTGTGACATTGATGAGTCTGCACAGTGCCAAAGGGTTGGAGTTCCCTTTGGTTTTTGTGGTAGGGCTTGAGGAAGGGCTCTTCCCGCACAGTCGATCGCTGAGCAGCCAGGCGGAGATCGAGGAGGAGCGGCGTATTTGCTACGTGGGCATGACACGCGCTGAGAAGAAACTATTTCTCACACGCGCACTGTCCCGCCGGTTCCTGTTTGGCGACAGGCCCAACGAAACTGAACGCTCGCGATTTCTGGCGGACATTCCGTCCGCATTGGTTGAGGACATCTCACCGGGGCGTTTGATCCGCCGTGCTATCGCCTACGACGGTCCAACTTACAACTCACGCGAGAGCATTCAGCAGTTCTACCAGCAGCGAGGCAAACAAGTCGACCTCGCTCCGACGAAGAAGGCACAGCCGCCCGAAAGTGCCCGCTTCAAGCAAGGAATCTACGTTCGCCATCCCAAGTTTGGTGTCGGGCACATCGTGCGTTGCGAAGGCGAAGGCGAGGAGTCGAAGCTCACCATCAGCTTTCCCGGATATGGCATGAAGAAGATGGTGCAGAAGTTTGCAGGGTTGGAAAAGGTGTGAGGAAGCGTCTAGCCGCGAAGATGCGAAGGGGTGAGCTTGACCTGGACTTGGATAGGAACAAGACCATCCGAAAAAAGCATCGCCTCTAACTGTAGACAGCATGCCAGCCTCGTCTAGCGAAAGCCTCTTTGCGTTCTTCGTGTCTTCGCGGTTTCGTTTTTCTTGCGCGATCATTCAGGAACTTCCTTTTGCCGAACTTCCTTTTCCAGACTAAACCTCCCGAGCGGCTTCTTCTCGAAGCCGAGCAGCCGGAACACCGTCTCAAGCGGACGCTGACGGCGGTGGATCTTACTGCACTCGGCATTGGCGCGATCATCGGCGCTGGTATCTTTGCAACCACTGGTTCGGCGGTGGCTGGAACGCTGGACCGCCCCGGCGCGGGTCCTGCACTCATGCTGTCCTACCTGTTGACAGCGGTCGCCTGCAGCTTTTGCGCCCTGTGCTACGCCGAGTTCGCTTCGATGATTCCGGTTTCCGGAAGTGCCTACACCTACGCTTACGCCACGCTGGGTGAGCTGATTGCTTGGATTATTGGTTGGGATCTGATAATTGAATACGCCATCGGCAATGTGGCTGTCGCAGTAAGCTGGTCGGGCTACTTCAAAGAACTATTGCGTGGATTTGGCATAGACCTGCCCGGCTGGTTGACGACCGATTACCGCACCGCACATCGCAGTGCGGAAATCCTGGCAAACGCTCCTCACCTGGGCTCGGTGCCGCTGGTGGTGAACCTGCCAGCCATGCTGATCGTCGCTCTCATTACCGTGGTACTCGTCATTGGCATCAAGGAGAGTGCGCAGTTCAATTCCGCCATGGTGCTCATCAAACTGGTAGTGGTGGTGGGTTTCATTGCGGTCGGCTCCTTTTACGTCAAGCCAGCCAACTGGCATCCGTTTGCCCCGAACGGCTGGACAGGCATCGCGACGGGAGCAGCTCTGATCTTCTTTGCCTACATCGGTTTTGACGCCATTTCAACAGCGGCCGAAGAATCCCGCAATCCGCAGCGCGATATGCCGATCGGCATGATCGCCTCGCTATCCATTTGCACCGTTCTGTACGTCCTCATCACCGCAGTCCTGACCGGGATAGTTCCTTACCAACAATTGGGAACCGCCGAACCGCTGGCCACCGCGCTGAATGCTGTGAACCTCAATTGGGCAGCTGGCTTTGTCTCTCTTGGGGCCGTGGTGTCCATGACCGCCGTGTTGTTGGTGTTTCAACTCGGGCAGCCGCGCATTTTCTTTGTCATGTCACGCGACGGCTTGCTGCCGGGTATTTTCGCCAAGGTTCATCCGCGTTTCCGCACACCGCATGTCACAACGATTCTTACGGGCCTTTTCGTGGCCGCTTTTGCAGGTTTCGTGGACATCAACGAAGCGGTCGAGCTCACTAATATTGGAACGCTGTTCGCTTTCATCCTCGTAGGAATCGGGGTAATCGTTCTCCGTGCCCGGGAACCGAACCAGCGGCGGCCATTTCGCTGCCCATGGGTTCCATGGATCCCGCTGCTCGGGGTGGCTTCCTGTGCCTATCTCATGGCGCAATTGCCCTGGCTCACCTGGGTGCGCTTCTCGGTCTGGCTCTTCATTGGATTAGTAATCTACTTCCTCTATGGGGCAAAGCAGAGCGATCTCTGCCGCAAGACCGAATTCGGGACGTCGGATCGCAGCCGCCAGCTCAGACGGGCCAGGCGATGTATCGGAATCATTCTGGTGCTCTTCGCTGCGCTGCTTTGCTTCTCGGGTCTGGGAAAGCATGGAGAGCTCTCCGACATGATCGGTTCTGCCCTGGCCATCCCGTTCAAGGATGCGCGGCTTCACGCGAGTATCGTCTTTGCAGGTGTGGTGATGCTGCTGTTGGGACTGGTTTTCTTTTGGAAGGCTAAAAAGGGATAGGACGCGACAGAACGCGTCCTATTTCATTCTTAGATTCAGCAGATCGTCGGGCAATGCTACTGTCGCACCGGCCGGAACGGGATGCCAAACAAGGCTTGAACTTCAATGGAGTTCTCTCCCAATTGTGCTGGCTTGAACTTCCACTGCTTGAGCGCTTCGATGGCACGCTCATCGAGTACTGGATTAAGGCTCCGTACGACACGAATGCGGTCGATACCCCCGTCATTGCGAATCACGGCGTATAGTACGACCAAACCTCTGAGTTGAGCCAGTTCAGGATCCTCAGGACGCCCCGGATCGACTTTGCGCAACGGACGAGGCTGCATGATCGCATCACCGGCTGCCAGCGTGACTTGTGATCCAGACACGGGTGTGGCTGCTGGGCGCGCCGCCGTACTTGCAGAATCTTTGTCAGGCATTTCGGAGAACTGCATTGTCCAGCGCCCCGCGGGCATCGGGATAAAGACCGTATAGTTGCGCTTGCCGGAGAGGATTCCATAGACTCCGAGTCCAGCACCACCGGTCCGCCCTTCAACCACGGTGATGTTATAGGACTCGCCTGGGTCGTCGATTGTCTGCATGTCGCTAAAGCCGCCCGGCGACCGCGGCCGCCTTCCAGGCCCGGCTATAGTCGGGGCACCGTTGTTGGGACCGCCCTTTACCGACATGCCAGGAATCTGAATCGACGCGATATTTCCGCCACCACCAAAGCCGCTGCCTGTACCTCCCCGTCCTCCACCGCCGGCAACTCCACCGCCGAGAACGCCATCGTCAACCCCATCGGGAGAGCCTGCACGGTTCCCGTCAGGGGACATCGAGAATGCTCCCGTCTTGCTGCCTGCAGGTACCTTGATACCACCAGGACCTGGCAGTCCAGGATTTGCACTCAACACGATCATGTTCCGCAACTGATTGGCTCCAGCTCCGCTCACGGGAACGTTGATGGTTGGTCCCGGACTCGTTCCGTCGCCGATGGACCATTCCGCTGAGGTGCCCATCTTTGCTGTCATTTTCGCCTGCAGATTGGATAGCTGAGCCGTGTTGTCCACCGGACCGTTCACCATCGGACCTGGATTCCCAGCGTCGGAAGCAATATTCCATTCTGCTGAAGTGCCCATCTTGACCGTCATTTTCGCCTGCATGTTGACAATGTCGGTTTTTGCGAGAGTGAGCTCGGATAGTTTCCGCTGCACGTCTTTGCCATCTGCATCCGGAGGACGAAGCTGCGGCAACGCAGCGTCGGGCTTCTGCATCATGGGCGCAGCAATCTGCTTACTGGCAATCTGAAGCGTTTCGGCTTTGGTCTCGGGCACGTTCCAAATGACAATGTTGGGAACCTTGATTTCCTGTTTTATAAGCTGTGGCGCGTTTGGTTGAACAATCGTTTGGCTTTCGTTGTCAGCTTGCTGTGGTGACGACTGAATTGTCTGCGTCGGATGGAACTCAGTGCTTCCCTTCGGAGGCTTCACGTCGGGCTTCTTACCGGCTGCGGGCTTCGGGCCGTCCTTGGCGGAGTTGATTTTGGGAAGAGCGTCCTGCGGCCGGTAGTAGGTGATCTCGTAATCCCGTTCGAGAGCAGCGCGGGTGAACGGAAGGGTCTTTCCAAAGGAGACACCAGAAAGTCCGTAGATCAAAGCAACCATGCAGGCATGAATCACCAGGGAAGCCGCAAAAGAACGAGTGGGATATCCGCCGGGCGCCCAGACGTTGGCAAAAACCTCTCCATCAACTGCCACACTGTCTTTCACGTGAATCGATTCGAGCAAACTGCCAAGATCGAGATAGTCCGAATCCGGAGCCGGCTCGGTGATGGGAGGCGCTTCAGCAGCGGCCTGCGCCAGCATGCCATTCCAGTTCTTGGAGCAGGACGGGCAGATTTCTCTCTTAAAGTGATACCACTTCAGCTTTTTTTGACAACTCGGACAAATGGTCATTCGGTAGAATCCGGATCAGTTTCAGGGACAACATGTCAGGCTGCGTCTCTCAGCCTTGGCCTTTCGTGGCACTCATCGGAACTTTTCAGAAGAGCGTTACCGAAAATTCCACACGAACCCGCAAGCCGTTGTTGTAGAAGCAAGTCAATGGCCTGCCAAAGGCCAAACGGCCTCGACGTCGCGCCGGTTGGGCAAGCCAAAGTCTTAAATGCTAGGCTGAAGCAAAAACCAAAGTCAACGCTTTCACTCTGGACATGTCTTGAAGTTTCAGTAGAATAGCGCCGCATTCAGGTCCAATGAAATGAGGCCTTTCATGAAACGCCGCTCGTTTGTTTTGTCTGGTTTAGCTGCAGGAGCAATGGCTCCTAGGTCGCTTGCTTTACCACTCAACAGCCCGCGTGGCTGGTTCGAGTTACGATTTTTTCACCTCCGTAACGATTTTGACCGGCCACGGCTGGACGCCTTCCTGAAAGACGTTTATTTGCCAGCCAGCAGCCGATTGGGATTTGGCCCGGTTGGGTTCTTCAACGTGGCGGTTGGCCCCAACATGCCGATGCTGGTGGGATTGACCTCGTACGCATCCGCGGTAGCCATGGAAACCGCCCAGGATCAATTAGCAGCGGACTCCGTTTGGAACAAGGCACTGGAAGAATTCTCGAAACCCAAAGAGCCTGCTTATGCGCGTATAGAGTCCCGGCTCATCCGTGCCTTCAAATCCATGCCGAGCCTCGAGATACCACCTCAGAATCCGGGACGAGCCGCGCGGGTCTTTGAGTTGCGAGTGTATGAGGCCCGCAATCTTGGAGCTTCACTCATGAAGATCAAGATGTTTGAGGAGGGGGAAATCGCCATTTTTCGCAAGACTGGGCTGCTCCCTGTGTTTTTCGGCCAAACAGTTGTTGGCACCGGGCTGCCTAGTCTCACCTACATGCTGGCCTTCGATAGTGTCGAAGCGCGTGAAGAAAATTGGCGCAAATTTGTCGGCCATCCCGACTGGATCAAGTTGCGCGCAATGCCCGGCTATTCCGATGCTGACATTGTCTCCAACATCCATAGCTGTTTCCTGAGACCGACAAACTACTCTCCGATTCGCTAGGGCACGATTAGATCGTCATTCCGGAGGAAGCCGCAATCTATACAACCTTTTGGAGGAGAACCTGGTCGTTGCCGCCACGGCAGTCTGGATTCTGGCCCGCTCTCCGCTTGGCCGGAGCGACGGTGATTCCTTACGGAGTAGCGTGTCTCCATTCGGTCCCAGAATGCTGCCTTTGGAATCGGCCCCCAAGACTCTAGTCACAAAAGGAAACCCCAATGACGGCTATTAACCTCCTCATGCGTTGGCTCCACATCTTTTCAGTCATCACGGCCGTGGGTGCCACCGTATTCCTGAGGCTCGTCCTAATTCCCTCAATGGCCGAAGTAAGAGAGGATGCTCGATCCCAGTTGATGAAGAGCCTCGCCGGGCGATTACGAAAACTCATCCACGGCGCCATAGGCGGGATCCTGCTGTCTGGGCTTTACAACACTCACCTGCTTTGGAAGACCTCGGTCGCGCCTTACGGTATGGTCTACGCCCTCAAGGTCACGCTGGCTCTCTTGGTTTTCATGATCGCCATTTTCCTAACGTCCTCACGACCGAAATGGGTGGCCTTTCAAGCCAACCGGAAGAAGTGGCTTGGCGTTAACCTGACGCTCGCGGCAATCATCGTCGCCTTATCTGCCATTTTGCGAATGCTGCATCAGGCGCTATGATGGAGGAGAAGTCTTCATTGGACGCCGCTATGAAAATACGAATTGAATATTGCGCGAAGTGAAATTACGAACCACGGGCCGTCAGTTTGACGGAGAAGCTATTGGTTGCAGGCAAGCAGCGCGTCAAATCGCTCGAACTCGTGCCGTTCAACGACGGGCGGTTTGAAGTTTTCAAGAATGACACGAAGATCTACTCCAAATTGGAGAGTCGCACCTTCCCGGACGAAGATTTGCTGATCAGAGAGATCCTTTAGACACCCCATCCAGGCCCACACTGGCCCGAAACCATTGACCCTCCGGCTCAAGTCTTGCTATCTTCTCAAGAGTTCTTCCATGCCCGGAACAAGAGAGAGAGCTCATGTTTGCATTCCGCTTGAAGTGTAACTGTCGCATTCTGGGGCAATTGCTTCTTCTCGTTGCTTTTGCCGGTCGGTTAGAGGCCGAAGACAAACAAGGGGCGAATCCTGCCAAAATGGCATCCCTCGCGCCCTTTGAAAAATACGGACCCGAAGAACGCGGCCGCTGGGCGTACCAGCCACCGAAACGGCCCGAAATCCCAACAACTCAGAACACGGCTTGGGTTAGGACTCCAGTCGATGCCTTCGTTTTAGCCCGATTGGAAAAGGAACGGCTGACGCCAGCCAAGCCTGCTGACCGCGCAACGTTGCTGCGAAGAATTGCCTTCGATCTCACCGGGCTGCCGCCTTCACCTGAAGAGATCGATGCCTTCGTGAAGGACCCCAGTCCTAATGCATACACAACTATTGTGGAGCGCCTGCTTGCCAGCCCGCACTACGGCGAACGCTGGGGGCAACACTGGCTGGATGTAGTCCGTTATGCCGACACCGATGGGTTCGAATACGATGCGTTGCGGCCCGACGCCTGGCGCTACCGGGATTACGTCATTCGCTCATTCAATAGCGACAAGCCTTTTGACCGTTTCATCCTGGAACAGCTTGCTGGAGACGAGCTGGCTCCGGGGGATCAGGAAGCACTGGTTGCCGTGGGCTTCAACCGACTGGCTGCCTGGCGCAGGAATGCCGGCAACCAGGATGAAGATATGAATCGCAACGAGGTGCTCACCGAGCAAACCAATGCCGTGGGCGCAGTGTTCATGGGCACAACTTTGGCATGTGCTCGCTGTCATGACCATCTCTTCGATCCAATTAAGCAGAGCGACTACTACCGTCTGGAAGCGTTCTTCGCACCCGCGGTGTTTAAAGAAACTTCACTGGCCAGTCCCGAAGCACAAAAGGCTTGGGATGCCAAAGCGAAAGCCGTGAAAGCGGAGATGGAAAAGGTCAGGAAGGCAATGACTGAGATGGAAAAAGACTGGAAAAAACGGCTCCTGGAAGCCAAACGGAGTCAGCTCAGCGAGGCCGAAAGACAAGCTCTGGCAGTGCCGGTAGACCAACGTAACGCACAGCAAAGGACCTTGGTGGCGCAGGCCGATTTCATGCTGGCCAGCAAGGTAGATGAAACTGGGCGCAAGTTTGTGAAGGAACTGAAGGACAAGAAAAAGGCGATGGCAGTAGTACTTGATGAGATCGAGTCGCGCATGCCAGAGCCACTGCCCTCGGTTTGGGGTGTTGCCGATGAGCGGAAGGCTATTCCCCAGATTCACATACTGGATCGGGGGATGCACGCCAGCAAGGGTAAGCGCGTTGGCCCTCGAGTGCCTGGTCTGTTTCTGCCGGATGATTCTCCTGAGTATGAGGATGACAATCATTCCAGCGGAACAGGACGGCGGCTCGCCCTCGCGCGCTGGCTGGCCAGTCCCGAGAATCCTTTGACGGCCAGGGTAATGGTGAACCGCCTCTGGCACTACCACTTCGGGCGCGGTATTGTAGCGACCCCCAATGATTTCGGGGCACAGGGGACACCCCCGACGCATCCTGAGTTGCTCGACTGGCTCGCGACAGAGTTTGTTCAGCAGAAATGGAGCATCAAAGCCATACACCGGTTGATGGTGCTATCGAGCGCATATCAAACTGCCAGCGAAGGGGAACCGGAAAAACTTTCTGCCTCAAGCCAAAGCGAGGATCCCGGCAACAATCTCTTCTGGCGCTACAATCGGCGCCGGATTGAAGCTGAAGCCGTGCGTGACGCGATGCTAAATGTCGCCGGCAATTTCAACCCAAAAGCTGAAGGGCCCGCCGTCCTGGTCCCTGTGCAACCCGTGCTGGTCGGTCAGCTCTACAAGCCCAAGCAATGGGCCGTGACGCCCGATTCGAGCGAGCATCATCGGCGCACAATTTACCTCATTGCCAAACGGAATCTGCGCCTTCCTTTCATGGAAGCTTTCGATGCTCCCGATCTGCAGAATTCCTGTGCGCGGCGCGAGCAAAGCACTCACGCACTGCAGTCGCTTGAACTGCTGAATGGAGATTTCAGCAACGCGCAGGCTCGAGTGCTGGCTGGACGTCTATTGAAAGAAGGAGGTTGGAATCCAACTGCCTTGGTGGAGCGAGCTTTCAGGTTAGCTACAGGACGAGAAGCAACCGCACCCGAAGCGCAGATTGCGAGCCGCTTCTTGTCCAAACAGGCAGCCCTGCTGCGAGAACGGTTGGAACGCAAGGAGGAAGTACCGATGCCTTCCTGGATGCCCGAAACACTGGACAAGGCCTCGGCAGCCGCTCTCTGTGACTTGTCGTTGGCAATGTTCAATCTGCCGGGATTTCTGTATCTGAACTAGAAGGCCGGAGTTCAACATGTTCTCCAATCACAATTATTCACATGTCCGTTTCGCCCGCAATCGACGTGAGTTCATCTCCCAGTCGGCTGCCGGCTTCGGCGGTTTGGCTCTGTCGTTTCTCCTGCAGCACGATCTGACGCGGGCGGATGCTTCCCGCATTGTCAGCCCCCTGGATCCTAAAAAGCCGCCCTTGCCTGCCAAGGCCAAGTCGGTGATCTTTCTTTTTCAGGCGGGCGGTCCCAGTCAGATGGACACCTTCGATCCCAAGCCGCTGCTCAATCAACTGGAAGGCCAGCCGTTGCCTAAGAGTTTCGGTCCAATCCGGTCGCAATTTTTGAAAGAGAACTCGCGCATCCTGGGCACCCGGCGCACGTTTAAGAAGCATGGGCAATCGGGAATTGAAGTCTCTGACTTATTCCCCAACATGGCCCAGTGCGTCGATGACATGGCCGTCATCCGTTCCTGCTACTGCGACATCATCGTCCACTCCGCGGCTCAGTATCAGATGATGAGCGGCCGCCTTGTGCCGGGGTTCCCGAGTATGGGTTCATGGGTGATCTACGGTCTTGGTTCGGAATCCCATTCCCTGCCCGCGTACGTTGTAATGCCGGCACCAGAAGGCGCTCTTGAAGGCGGACAGCCAATGTATGGTCAAGGGTTTTTGCCGGCAGCTTTTCAGCCGACGATGATGAGACCCGGCGCCAATCCAATTCTGAATCTCGATCTACCCAAGGGGGTCAGTCGAGAGCAGCGCCGTCGTACCATTGATCTGATCCGCGACCTGGGTCAGGCGTCCATGGCGCCTGACGACAATCAGGTGTCGGCGCGGCTCGCCAGCTACGAGCTCGCTTTCCAAATGCAAACGGATGCTCCTGAAGTGGTGGACATCGCCCACGAAACCCAGGAGACAAAGGACCTCTATGGCATCGGCATCCAGCCCAGCGACGACTACGGCCGCCGCTGTCTGCTGGCCCGGCGCATGGTGGAGAAGGGTGTCCGGTTTGTTTGCGTTGTCGCGGGCGGAGGTCCGGGAGAACTACAATGGGACGCCCACAGCGACATCGAAGAAAACCATCATCGCCTTGCGGGACAGACCGACAAGCCGGTTGCCGGACTCCTGAAGGACCTCAAGAGGCGGGGCCTGTTGGATTCGACGCTGGTGGTGTGGGGAGGAGAGTTTGGGAGAACGGCGCTTGCGGAGGGCCGCGATCCGAATGCTTTGGGACGGGATCACAGCCCGACGGGGTTTACCTGGTGGATGGCAGGAGGAGGCATCAAGGGCGGCACAGTCGTCGGCGCGACAGACGATTTGGGCATTCACGCTGTGACCGACCGGATTCACTTCCGCGATCTCCACACAACAATTCTGAATCAACTCGGCCTCGACCAAAATCAACTCACGTATCTTCACCTCGGCCGTGAAGAACGCCTGACTGAGCTGCACGGCACCGTGATTGAAAAAATCGTCGCGTAGCAACATCGCTGGTGAAGCGTTCCTTCAACCGCCGGACAAAAGAAGTTGAGCCAATTTGTCCTGTCGTGCGGGTGGCCAACAGTTGAATCCAGGGCCTCTCTGCTGGCTATCTTCTGCTCACGCCCCACGCAAAAACAATCCAACCGGCGATAAGACATAAGCCGCCAAGCGGAGTAATCGCTCCTAGAGTCCGAATCCCTGTTAAACACAGCGCATAGAGGCTTCCGGAAAATAGGACAATGCCGGCCACCAGCAGCCACCCGACGAGGTTGAAGTTCGCCTGTGGCCAGCGATCGCAGGCCACCGCGACCGCCAAAAGCCCCAGGGCGTGGTACATCTGATAACGCACTCCGGTTTCAAATACCTGGAGCAAATCCGGCGACAGCCGTGCCTTCAGCGCGTGCGCTCCAAATGCGCCCGCTGCTACAGCCAATCCCGCCATGATTGCTCCCACAGCCCACCAAAGCTTCATGTTCGATCTCCTTGTAGCTCTCGACTGTTATTTGCCGGTGTAGTGTCGGTGATTCCCAAGTCAGTGGTCAACCTTTGCGCAATCGATCTCAGAGTGAACCCCTGCGTTCTTCTCTCGTCCATTCCCATTGCGACAATCTATGCGAGTTGAGAGATAATCGACCGGCAGGGTTTGACCCAATCCTCGTTATTCATTTTCGATACTCGAAAGGAAAGCGGCGTGACGGCAGAGGAAAAGCGGTTGCAGCAGTCGGATCGGCGCAATGCACACTGGAAGCGATGGGGGCCCTACCTCAGTGAGCGCGCGTGGGGGACCGTTCGTGAAGATTATAGCGAAGGAGGCACCGCCTGGGAGTATCTGCCGCACGACCATGCCCGATCCCAAGCGTACCGCTGGAATGAAGACGGCCTCGCCGGAATCTGTGACCGGCATCAGCACATCTGTTTTGCTCTGGCACTATGGAACGGTCGCGATCCAATTCTGAAGGAGCGAATATTTGGGTTGACAGGTAACGAAGGCAACCATGGTGAGGATGTCAAAGAGTACTATTACTACCTCGACAGCACCCCAACCCATTCGTACATGAAGTACCTGTACAAGTACCCGCAAAATGCATTCCCTTATGCGGACCTCGTGCAGGGCAACCGCTCCAGAGATCGACGTGCACCGGAGTTGGAGCTCATCGATACCGATGCATTCAAGGACAACCGGTACTTTGATGTCTTCGTGGAATACGCCAAGGGCAGTCCCGAAGATATTCTGATCCGCATCACAGCCATCAATCGTGGCGCTGTTCCAGCGGAGTTGCATCTGCTGCCCACCCTCTGGTTCCGCAACACTTGGTCTTGGGGTAGGAATGGCGCCCTTAAGCCCAGGCTTCGTCAGGCGCTGTCCCCCAGCCATGTCGACTGTGTCGTGATCGAACTCGAGGAAGATACTTACGGCCGGCGAGTCCTCTATTGTGAGAGCAATCCGGCTCTTCTGTTCACTGAGAACGAAACGAACCATGCGCGGCTGGATGGAACAGCGAATGGTTCAGCCTACGTTAAGGATGGTATCAATGACTTCGTCGTGCACGGGATTCAGAATGCCCTTAACCCCGGAAGATTTGGCACGAAGGCGTCAGCGCACTACTCCCTGACGATGACGCCAGGGGAGACGCGGAGCATCCACCTGCGGCTGACGGACAGACCGCGCCAAGACGTGTCTCCGCTGTTTTTGGGTCAGGAATTTAATGAGATCTTCGAACTGCGCCGTCGCGAGGCAGACGAATTCTATAAGACGGTGATTCCTGGCGATCTGTCGGAGGACAATCAGAGTGTGATGCGGCAAGCCTTTGGAGGCCTGCTTTGGTCCAAGCAGTTCTATCACTACGTCGTGGAGCAGTGGCTGGAAGGCGACCCGGGACAACCGCCATCTCCCAACGGGCGGCTCTTTGGCCGCAATCATGAATGGAGCCACCTCTATAACGCCGATGTCATTTCCATGCCAGACAAGTGGGAGTATCCCTGGTATGCCGCCTGGGATCTGGCGTTCCATTGTGTGCCTCTGGCCCTCGTGGATTCGGAGTTTGCCAAGGAGCAGCTCACGCTCATGACACGCGAGTGGTATATGCACCCCAACGGGCAGTTACCCGCGTATGAATGGGCGCTCGGCGACGTGAATCCGCCGGTGCATGCCTGGGCCGCCTGGCGCGTCTACAAAATCGAAAAGCGGCGCCGTGGCCATGGCGACCGCAAGTTTTTGCAGAAGATCTTCCATAAACTCCTGCTCAACTTCACGTGGTGGGTGAACCGGAAAGACTCCGAAGGCAACAATATCTTCCAAGGCGGTTTTCTGGGTCTCGACAACATCGGCGTCTTTGACCGGAGCGCACCATTGCCCACTGGTGGCTATATTGAGCAAGCGGACGGCACCGGCTGGATGGCGATGTACTCGTTGAATCTCCTGGCAATTGCCATGGAGCTGGCGCGCGAAGATTCCGCCTATGAAGACGTGGCCAGCAAGTTCTGGGAACACTTCGTTTACATCGCGCGCGCCATTAACGATGTCCGTCACGATGGAGTGCGAATGTGGGACGAGGAAGATGGATTTTTTTATGATGTTCTGCATATGCCCAGTGACAGCCATTTCCCGCTTCGAGTTCGTTCGCTAGTGGGTCTTATCCCGCTGTTTGCAGTGGAAACTATTGAACCCGACGTTGTGGACCGGTTGCCCGGCTTCAAGCGGCGTATGGATTGGTTTATCGACAATCGGGCTGATCTCACGCAAAACCTTGCCTGCATGCGCACACCCGGACGCAATGGACGCCGGCTGCTGTCCATGGTGAACCAGGACCGTCTCCGTAGCATTCTCAGGTTCATGCTGGATGAGCAGGAATTTCTTTCACCGTATGGCATTCGTTCACTTTCCCAACATCATTTGAAGAATCCGTACAAGCTCAGCGTCGACGGGAACGAGCATCGAGTTGACTACGAACCAGCCGAGTCGACGACAGGACTCTTCGGGGGCAACTCCAACTGGCGCGGTCCGATCTGGTTTCCTGTGAACTACCTGTTGATCGAATCGTTGCAAAAATTCCACTACTATCTCGGCGATGATTTCAAGGTCGAGTGCCCAACCGGCTCGGGACAAATGATGACCCTTTGGGACGTGGCGACGGACATTTCACGGCGACTTGCCCGAATCTTTCAGCGCGACTCCGAAGACAGGCGACCCGTCCATGGGGGTGTGGCGAAGTTTCAGTCTGATCCGCACTGGAAGGATTGGGTCCTGTTCTACGAGTACTTTCATGGAGACAACGGCGCGGGAATCGGTGCGAGCCATCAGACCGGCTGGACTGGCCTGGTAGCGAAGCTGCTGCAACAAAGTGGCGAGCATGTCGGTGGACTGGGTGGCTAGCGGTTTTTCCGACCGAAGGCAAAGGCATGTCAAGGACAACAACATTACTGCTGTTGTTTCTGTTTGAGGCGTACGCCAGCGAACCCCAGCTTCCATCTCGCTATCCGACCGTGGCTGCTGAGGCTGGGGAGCGTTGCATCGTCTGTGGCATGCCAGTTTCCAGCGGCGATATCGCCATCATCGTCAAAGGCCGCCGCATGCCGGTGATGAAGGTCATGGCTGCCTCGGTTCTGAAGAATCCGGAAACCTATTTCAAGAGCAAGCAACCCAAAGGCGCGCTGTTCCAGGAGGACTTTCAAGCCCCGTCAGGAACGGCACAGGCCGGCGTCAGCTTGGGCTGGTTCCTGGCTGGGCTCTACGTCCTCTCCGCTTTGGTTTTCGGCGGCCTGAGCGGAGTGGTGGCAGTTTCAAAAGGCCTGGCGCCCATCACGGGTTTCTGTTTCGGTCTTGGTTTGAGCGTGTTTGGTTATCTCTACATATTGACCCGACCGTCACAAGCCGCCGCACACAGTGTTTCGGTCGGCCTCATGAAAGCACCAGTCACCCAGTCGCCCCTCGCCTGTCCGCAGTGTGGTAACACAAATCATCCAGCGGCAGCCTCGTGCGCGGTGTGCCATGTTTCATTGTTCCCGCAGGGTCACTCGGATCTCTCGCGCGCCGGGTAAAATCACGACACAAAGTCCGGGACGATGCGTGGCCTTTCACGTCCCGGCGTGGGTTCACGAATGATACCTCAGGAAGCTGCACCTCTCTCTCTCCCTTCCAAGCTAAAGCAACAGATGGTCTCTGTGCTTCATTCCGGCAGTAATCAGTTCGAGCGGCCTTCTTTGAACAAGCACAATGAAAGCAACATCGCAGGACTATTCATCGTGGGAGACTTGGCAGGTGCGCCGGTTATCAAGTACGCCATGGCACAGGGATACGAAGTCATTGAGCATATCGCGAGCTTACCTGGCGCCATTGGAGGCTTAGACAAGAACCTCCTTGACGTCGTCATTGTTGGTGCAGGCGCGGGTGGACTGAACGCTGCGCTCCAGGCTCAGGAGCGCAGCCTGCATTACGTGCTGATCGAGAAGGAACAAATCGCCAACACCATTGAGAACTTTCCGGAAGGCAAGTGGGTGTATGCCGAGCCCGACAGCCAGCCGCCTAAGGGAAAACTGTGGCTGGATGGCGCTTCCAAAGAAGAACTCACGCACCGCTGGCACCAGATTGTTCAGGAGAATCATCTCAATTTGCACACGGAGGAAGCCGTCTTAGGTTGCGAGAAGCAGAACGGGATCTTCCATGTCACCACCACCAATGGACAGTACCGCTCAAAATGCATCGTTCTCGCCACCGGTCAGCGTGGTAACCCGCGCAAGCTCGGAATTCCGGGCGAAGAGCGGGAGGAGGTTTACCATCGACTTTATTCGCCCAGAAAATACAGGAACGAAAACATCCTCGTTGTTGGCGGTGGCAACAGCGCGATCGAAGCCGCTGTGACACTGAGCGAGCAAAACAAGGTCTACCTTTCCTACCGCGGCAGCGAGATCCATCGCGCTTTTAAGGAGAACAAGCGAAAACTCGATCAGGCTATAGTCGCTGGAAAAATTGAGCTGATACTGAATTCAAGCGTCAACGAGTTTGGGGATTCTGAAGCCGTCCTTAAGACAAACCGTGGCACCCACGACGAGATTCGGCGTGTCTCGTATGACCACGCGTTTGTGTTGATTGGTGCCGACGTGCCGCGCGAATTCCTCAAGTCGCTCGGCTTGAAGATGGAGAACGAGTGGGAAGGCAGCCTGCTGCGTGCCGCTACGCTGACGTTGCTGAGTCTCTTCGGCCTTTGGATTGGCGGCGGCCGCACGGACTGGGCTGCGATTGAGTCAATCCCGGGATCGACAGGTTGGCTGGTTTCGGCTGTAGCCATAGGTGCATTGATTCAATGTGGCCGCAAGGGCGATCGTTTCTCCTGGCTTGGACTGTCCTTCTTGGTCTGGTACACGGTTTATGGAGTGAAATTTGGCAAGGGAGAAGAATTCTGGCCTTACCGGGACTGGGGCTACAAACTGCTTTCGCTATTCGATCGACCTTGGTCATTTTGGTACACCGTGATGTACACGACCCTGATGACCGTCTTTGGCATTCAGGCGCTGAAGCGCTGGGGACTCGACCGTAAGGACAGATTTCAAATCTGGCGCTACGTCAGCCTCATCAGCTTCCAATGGGTGTTTTTCTTTCTCGTGCCAGAGTTCTTGTTTCAATCTGCAGTGAAGTACCAGTGGGTGGGCGCAAAGCTCGCCAGCGACCCTACTTTTGCCGAGCAAGCCTGGCGCAGCTACGGCATCGTCTATGCCTGGCCGCTGTTCTTCTATACCTTCTTTTACAACCCCCACCAAATCTGGGTGGCGTGGGGCATACTGCTCACATTTGTCGTTATCCCTGTTCTGGTGCTGTTCCACGGGAAGCGTTATTGCTCTTGGATTTGCGGCTGTGGAGGCCTGGCTGAGACTTTTGGTGACCGCTGGCGCCATCTGGCTCCAAAGGGGAAGGCGTCAACTCACTGGGAGTGGATGAACCTGGCCGTTCTCATCGCCGCAAGCCTGATCACAGTTCTGGTCCTTGCCAAGGATACCTATGCGGCAGTCACTGGACCCGCAAATTTTGGCATCCAGTGGTACCGGTTAGTTGCGGATGTCTGGCTGGTCGGAATTCTTCCGGTCACGCTATACCCGTTTCTCGGTGGCAAGGTGTGGTGCCGCTACTGGTGTCCGCTCGCGAAGCTAATGCAGATGCAGTCGAATCTGTTCACTAAACTTAGATGGAGCCGGTTCAAGATTGTAGCCAACGATAAGTGTATTGGCTGTTATGAATGCTCTCGCAACTGCCAGGTTGGCATCGACGTCATGAACTTCGCCTTGAAAGAAGACCCAATCACCAATGCGAACAGCTCCTGTATCGGATGTGGCATCTGCGTTACAGTTTGCCCGATGGATACACTCAGCTTCGGTTCTGAAAAAGACGTTCCCAAGGCAAGCCAGCTAGCAAACATCACTCTCAAGTAAGAATGGGTAGTGTTCAGGACTTCAACGGGTTGGAATGTAAGAAGAGGGCTACTCGGATGCACGCGATTTACATGCATCCGAGTCCAAGAGAAGGGTTCCTACTCTGCTTTGTGGGATTTTTGCCGCAGTTGCTCAGGGAAGCTTTCGCCAAGGCTGTGGCTACCGCTGTTGACAGCGGCTTCCATATATTCCCTGACGTGACCCTGGGCTTCGTCGTCAGTGATGGCTCGTGCGCTAAGGGAAACTTTCTTGTTCTGAAGGTCAATCGCCAGAATTTTGGCAGAGATTTCCTGGCCAGCTTGAAAGCTAGCCAAAGGATTCTTGCCGGCGGCCTCTGGCAGCTCAGACACGTGCATTAATCCTTCAATGCCCTCGCTGAGTTCCACAAACAAACCAAACTCGGCAGCACGTGTCACCTTGCCTCGAATCACTTCTCCAGGCTGATGCTCGCGGCCAAAGACATCCCACGGATTCTCCGTCACCTGTCTGAGACTCAGTGACATCTTGCGATTCGGAGGATCCATCCGCGTCACAACGGCTTCGACGACATCGCCGATCTTTAAGAGCTGATCGGGATGGCTGATGCGGCGTGTCCAGGACATTTCAGAAACCGGGATTAAGCCATGAATACCTGTTTCCAATTCGATGAAAGCGCCGAAGTTTTCAACCTTCTTCACGACACCGCGCACGATGTACCCTTCGGGGTAGGTCTCACCCGCGGTGAGCCACGGATCCTCTTCTGCACGACGGAAACCAAGCGAAATCCGATTCTTCTCACGATCAAATTTCAGCACATCGACTTCAATCTGGTCGCCGAGTTTGAAGATTTCTGCAGGATGCTTGATCCGCTTCCACGACATTTCCGAAATGTGCAACAAGCCTTCCAACCCGCCTATGTCGACAAACACACCATATTCCATGATGCGCTTGACGACACCCACAATGCGCTGGCCTTCAGCCAACGTCGCCAGAGTTTCCTTCCTCCGGTCTGCCTTTGCGTCGTTCAAAATGGCCTTGCGCGACAAGATCAGCTTGCCGTTTGGCAGGTCGTGCTGAATGACCTTGAAGACATGCGTTTGCCCGATGTAGGGTCGCAAGTCCTCGACGTACTGCTCGTCGATCTGAGAAGCTGGAATAAAGCCGCGCATACCGACGTCGGCCAGCAAGCCTCCCTTCACCACCTCGGTGATCTTGCCTTCCACAGGCCGTCCTGACTTGATGGATTCCTCAAGAGCCGCCTGCTGCCGCGCTCGATTGGCTTTTCTATAGGAGACCCTTAATTGCTGATCAGAACCGGTGCCACTCTCCAGGAGCACGGTAATGGAATCTCCCACGTTATAAAGCAGACTTCCGTCCGGTGCGGTAATCTCTTCCTTCTTTAGAATTCCTTCTGCACGTCCTCCCGCATCCACCAGAACCTCTGTGTCAAAAACGCTGACAATCTTACCCTGGACCACTTTGCCTGGCCGCAGTCGTGAGCTGGCCCCCTCATATTGGGCAAGCAGACTTGCAAAGTCCTCCTCGGAGTTCACTTCACCCTCCGGGTTCAACCGATCATTGTCTTCCATTAAGTAGCTCCAACCATTGAAATAGAGGTTCAGTATATCAGAATCAGCACACTTTACGAGCAGGAAATCATAGACGCTCTTGAACTGTCTATTGAAATGCAAGACGTGCAAGACCTCCAGCGAGACACATTGAGACAGAAACCTGTCAAACCATCGGGCCTCCATTGCACAACAATGGTTCATGGCGGGTGCCGGTCTTGCAATAAGACATCCTATCGTCCGAGACTCTTGACCTCTTTTACCATCTTTACAGCGAAGTCAGAGGTCAATATGATGGCGGGCGTGCTGGCCCCATGCGCGGGATGCAGCCGCCGAAAGCATCTATGCGTGCAGGAATTTCTCAACTTCATCAACAGGTCCAAATGCAAGGAGGAATATGGCTGCAAAAATGACTCAGTCACAGCTGGTTAAGGAACTCGCAGAAGCAACAGGAACAAACGGCAAGGTCGCCAAGACTTTTGTGGAGAGCTACGCCGCGATCGCCGTTCGAGAGACGAAGAAGAACGGTCTGTTTGTACTTCCTGGTATTGGTCGTCTTGTAAGAGTAGACCGCAAAGCGCGAATGGGCCGGAATCCGGCGACAGGCGAGGCGATCAAGATTCCCGCGAAGAAGGTTGTGAAATTCCGGGTCGCAAAGATTGTCAAGGATGCGATTGTCCCGCCAAAGAAGAAGTAGTTCAAAAACGGGTACTCTCAAAGTATGAAAGAAGTCGATCGAAGCGGCGCACCACTCCCAGGTGCTTCCACGGGGGAGTGGTGCGTCCTTCGTTGTCTCGTCCGTAGGGATGAGCAGTGCCAGTCACCCAGCAGGTTCAGTTCGACTCACCCGCCTGAACTTCACGCAAGAGGAGATGTGTACATGACTGGACGTAAGAAGGCGTGGTTCGTGGTTGTAACGATGCTCGTATTAGGTCTCGTCGATCGGGCGCTCAGGCCGACGACTCAGTCGGCGGGTTCGGCATTTCTGGCATCGGCAATCAAGAGCACAAGCGCGGGAACTGTACCAGAGAATGTTGGCCTATCATCCGAGCGCCTGGAGCGAATTGGCTGGAGCATCCAGAAGAGTGTTGACGAGAATCGTATTGCTGGCGCTGTCAGTTTGGTAGCACGCCACGGTAAGATTGCGTATTTCAAGGCGTTTGGCATGTCCAATCGGGAAGACCGAAAACTGATGCAGACCAACCAAATCTTTCGCATTTGTTCGATGACGAAACCGATCACGAGCGTTGCGGTGATGATGCTTTACGAAGAGGGGCGATTCCTCTTGAACGAACCTGTCGCCAACTTCATCCCCGAGTTCAAGGAGATGAAGGTTTTGGATCCTCCGTTTACGCAGGACCAGACCTCACCGCCTGGAAATCTGGTACCGGCGAAACGCCCCATAACAATCCGCCACCTGCTCACCCACACTTCAGGGCTCACCTACCACTGGAATGCCAGGCTGGGTAAGCAGTATCGGGAAGCAGGGATGGGCCACGGCATACTTCACCAAGAGGGGACCATCGGCGATGCTGTGAAGAGACTTTCTAAACTGCCACTGCTCTTTCAACCCGGTGACGCGTTCGAATATAGCATCTCGGACGATGTACTCGGCTATTTTGTGGAAGTAGTTTCGGGAATGCCGCTGAACAAGTTCCTCCATGAGAGGCTCTTCAAGCCGCTCGGGATGAAGGACACTGGCTTCTTCCTTCCAAACGAGAAGGTATCTCGACTGGCTAGTATTACTTTGTTAAGTAGTTATTGACGTTTCTCGGTGCTTGATTTACGCTTGGCGCATGGAATGGAACGCCAAGCTGTGGAAACAGAGCTTTCAGCATTTCACGCAGTTTATGACTC
>Ga0187893_10003064_pt1 | contig 34909 bp, 34 predicted proteins | sample MA1701074metaG_FD_139574 | JGI IMG/M metagenome (GOLD analysis project Ga0187893, IMG submission 139574) | White microbial mat communities from a basaltic lava cave in the Kipuka Kanohina Cave System on the Island of Hawaii, USA - MA170107-4 metaG ...
CACCAGCTGAGCAAGGACGGCGAAGGCCTTTTCAACGGGTTCGGGTGAGGCCAGATCGACCCCCGCATCCTGGAGGATATCCAGCGGATATCGCGAGCCTCCCGCCTTCAGGAATGCGAGATAGCGATCCTCGGCCCCGGGCTTTCCCGCGCGGACGCCCTCGGCCAGCGCGTGCGCGCCCGAGATGCCCGTCGCGTACTGGAACACGTAGAAGTTCGAATACAGGTGGGTGGGGAACTGCGCCCACGTGATGCCTACGCGATCTTCATCGACGACGACCTCATCGCCATACGCTTCGCGAAACAGGTCGGTCACTAGCGCCATCAGTGTGCTGGCGGTCAGCGCCTCACCGCGTTCCACGCGCTGATGGATCTCCAGTTCGAATCGCGCCAGGGTCGGCATGACCAGGAAGTAGCGGTAGAAGTTGGCCATGGCTTCTTCGATGATCGCGATCTGGAGGTCTGGCTCGGTTTCGGTGGCCAGCAAGTGTCCGCGCACCATCGCCTGGTTGAAGTTGGAGGCGACCTCCGCGAGGAAGATGGGATACCGGGCATAGATCAGCGGCTGCGTCCGCCATGAATAGTAGGAATGCATCGAGTGGCCGAGTTCGTGCGCGAGGGTGCTGAGTCCAAAGACGTCGTCGGTGTAGCTCATGAGGATGAACGGGTACGTGCCGGGGGCGCCGCTGGAGAACGCGCCGGCGCGCTTTCCCCTGTTCGCGTACCGATCGACCCAGCGCTCTTCGAGCAGTCCACGCCGCATGACCGTCACGTACTCGTCGCCCAGCGGCTGCATGCCGGCGACGATCCACTCGACTGCCTGTTCGAACGTCACGATCGGCTTGTCCCTGACCAACGGGGCAGCGCGGTCGTAGGCGTGGAGCGCCGTGTAGCCAAGCGCTTCCCTGCGGACCTTCCAGTACTTGTGCCAGGTCGGAAGGTTGCGCGTATAAGTCTCGATCAAGTTGTGGAACACCTGCACGGGGACGTGATTGGGGACCAGCGCCGCTTCCAGCGCTGCGGGATACCGTCGCGCGCGCGCCATGAACACGTTTTGCTTGACGCCCGCGGCCAGGCAGTTCGCCATCGTGTTCCTGTGCGCCAAGTGCGCGTCGGCGTAGCCCTCCCACGCCGTCCGGCGCACCTGCCGGTCCGGGTGCGTCAGCAGGGCGCCCAGCGTGCCCTGTGCCACCTCGAGGGGTTCTGTCCCCTCGGAGGAACGGGCAGGGGTGAAGGTCAGATCGGCATCGGTGAGGATGCCGTGGGTGGCCGACGCAGTTCGAAACGCATCGGTTGCCTGATTCAGCAGCTCTTCAACCTCGGTTGAGCGCACATGAGGCGCACGCCGCTCCAACCGATCGATGTAGTGCGCGTAGATCGCCATCCCTGGATCGTCGCGCACCCAGCGGCGAAGCGTATCGAAACCGATGGCGATCATCTCCGGATCGCCGAATGCGATCGCGGCCATTGCCCGGGCGAACAGTCCCCGCGCGCGATCGTTTCGGGCCGCGGCCTCTTGATTGGTGGCGTCGACGGTATAGCCGAACGCGGCATAGACGACAATCTGGCTGAGCGTGCGGAGCACCCGCTGAATGGTTTCGAACCACTCAGCCATGACGTCCGGACCCTCGCCTAGCCGTCCTTGGAATCGCCGCAGGGCAGGCAGCTCGTCCCCCACCTGCTGAAACGCGGTCTCCCAGGCGTCGTGCGACGGAAAGACGCTCGCGGCGTTCCAGGTGTGCTCAGGGGCGATCGCATTCCGATGTGGGACCGGGGCGGGTGGCATCGGTAAGAATAGATGGTTCGCTGTCGAACAACAGAACCCTGGGGTTGGTGGTGAATTTTAGGGTGGAGGCTGTCCGAGAGATGCCAGACGGTCAAACGGCTACGGTGTTCGTGATTGCGGCGCTGGTCCTCTTGATCACACCGGGCCCCGCTGTGCTCTACATCGTAACACGGAGTATTGACCAGGGGCGGACGGCCGGGATCGTCTCCGTGTTGGGTGTTCAAGTCGGCACGCTGCTCCATGTCGTGGCGGCGGCCTTGGGTGCCTCCGCGCTGCTGGCTTCATCTGCGCTGGCCTTTACGATCGTGAAGTATCGTTCGGCACATGTACCGATGGACTCTATGCAGCGCTGGCGGGGACGATGGGCCATTGGCTGAGAGGGAACATGCGGTTCGTACGTGCTCAGCGCTATGTGGCGGGAAGCGTCTACATAGGGCTGGGAGTCACGGCGGCGCTCTCAGGTGCACAGGAAGGGCCGTAGGGCTCGCGGTGGTCTCGAGCACGCGGACGTCACGGACCTACCAGCGACATCGCACCGGGCGCACTGAATCGTCGCGGCGTCAGGGTTCCACCCTGGGGAGAGGCCCCCGGGTGCGCGATCCTTCCCGAGGACAATGCTGCGCGCAATTGAACCACGACGAGCGTGAGCATTCTTGCCCTGGGCTTGCTGCTTCTCGCCGCGGCCGTACACGCGGGCTGGAATCTGTCCGTCAAACTGGCGGACGAGAAATGGATCTTCATGTGGTGGGCCTTGCTCGTGGGGTCCCTGGCCTTCGCGCCCCTGCTGCTGGTTGGCGCGCCGTTGCCTGGCAACGTGTGGCCCTACGTCCTCGGCAGCGCGCTGGCGGAAGCCGCGTATTTCCTCGCGCTGGCCAACGCCTACCGCTTGGCCGACTTCTCCCTTGCCTATCCAATCGCGAGGGGGGCTGCGCCGGCACTGCTGGCGCTCTGGGCCGTCGTGTGGCTGGATGAGGATCTGCGCTCCGGTGGCGTGCTCGGACTTGTCGTCCTGATACTCGGCCTGATGGTCGTGGCGAGCACGCCGAGACGCGCTCCCGATAGATCCGGCGGAGGAGCCAGGAGCGGTGTGCTGGCTGCGCTGGCGGTAGCGATGCTGATCTCACTGTATTCGGTAATCGACGGGGCGGCGGTGCGCTTCGCCCCGCCCGCAACGTACAATGCGGCCATCACCGGGACCACCGCTCTTCTCATTACACTCGTGACGCTTCTCAGGTATGATCGTCAAGCGCTCTTGGCAGTGTGGCGACTGCAGTGGCCGAAGATTGTACTCGTCGGTCCGCTCATACCGCTCTCCTACACACTGGTGCTTGTGGCCTACACGCTTGCCCCCGTGGCATATGCGGGTGCCGTGCGCGAGGTGAGCGTCGTGCTTGCCGCGCTCGCCGGGTGGCTCTGGCTCGGCGAACCTCTGGGTGGCACGCGGGTTGTAGGCGCGCTGCTCATCTGCGCCGGCATTGTGGCCATCGCACTGCTGGGCTAACCTCGGCGTGGTGGTGGACGGGGTCTACCTGGTTCTTAGACCGAGCGCGGCCCCAGGGGATTCGTGGCGAGCCACCGAAACTCACGGCGACTTCGCGCCCGGCGATTTCGCGCCCCGCGACTCGCGCCGCTGGCGGTTGGGCATCACACGTCTGACATCGTGCGGGAGGAGGTGGATGGTGATCTACGTCGTCGGAGCCCTGATCCTCATCGTGCTGTATGCCATCATGCTGTACAACCGGCTGGTCGTGCTGCGGAACCGGATTGACAACGCGTGGTCGCAGATCGACGTCCAGTTGCGCCGGCGCTACGATCTCATCCCAAATCTGGTCGAGACGGTCAAAGGGTACGCTACGCACGAGCGCGAGGTGTTCGAGCGGGTGACAAAGGCGCGCTCCCAAGCCATCGCGGCCGGTACGGTCGGTGAGCAGGGACAGGCGGAGAATATGCTCACCCAGGCGCTGCGAAGCCTCTTTGCCGTCGCGGAGAACTATCCGCAGCTGCGCGCGAGCGAGAACTTCATGCAGTTGCAGGAGGAACTCACTGGCACCGAGAGCAAAATCGCCTTCGCGCGGCAGTTCTACAACGATACAGTCCTGCGCTACAACAATGCGCGCCAGGCGTTCCCCTCGGTCTTGATCGCGAACCAGATGAACTTCGGCCCGCGCGAGTACTTCGAGATGGAGGATGAAGCCGCGCGGCAGCCGGTCAAGGTCGCGTTCTAAGACACCGCGCGGTCGATGTATGAAGCCGTCGAGCGGAACATCCGCAGGACATGGATCCTCATCGGCGGATTCGTGGCGCTCGTGGCCGCCTTGGGCTACGCTTTCGGCGCGCTCACCGAGCTGGGCTATGCGGGCGCGTTTGTCGCCGCGCTGATCGCGATCGGCGGGGCCTGGGCCAGCTACTACTACGGCGACCGGCTTGTGCTCTCGATCAGCGGGGCGCGTGAGGCCCCGCGCGAGGAATTCCCCCACCTCTACAACACCGTCGAGGGGCTGGCGATTGCGGCGGGCGTGCCCGCGCCGCGGGTGTATGTCATTCACGACGACGCGCCCAACGCCTTCGCGACGGGACGCGATCCCCAGCACGCCGCCATCGCAGTTACTTCCGGCCTGATGCACAAGCTCGACCGCCTGGAGCTCGAGGGTGTAATCGCCCACGAGATGGCGCATATCCAGAACTACGATATCCGGCTTTCGACGATTGCGGTGGTTCTTGTCGGGGTGGTGGTGCTGCTGAGCGACTGGCTCCTGCGGAGCATGCGGTGGGGCCGGAGGCGCGGCGGACGTGACGGCGGGGGCACCGGAGCGGTGGTGCTGGTTGGTCTGGCCTTGGCCATCATAGCGCCGCTGCTGGCGCAGCTGCTTCGTGTCGCCATCTCGCGTCACCGCGAGTATCTGGCCGATGCCTCAGGCGCGATGCTGACGCGATATCCCGAGGGTCTGGCAGGCGCGCTCGAGAAAATCAGCGCGGACCCCGACCCCCTGGAAGCCGCCAATAAGGCCACGGCGCATCTGTACATCATCAACCCCCTCCGCGAGTGGGGCGGCTGGGCCAATTCGCTCTACAATACGCACCCGCCGGTGGAAGAGCGCGTGCGCCGGCTGCGTGCCATGTAAGCCCGCCAAGCATCGCCGCGACCGATTGAACGTGGCTCCGTGGCCGGGGAGGAGTCTGATACACCCACGCGAATGGGAATATCTGTTTTGCGGTCGCGTAGGCCGGAGATACGCGTACAGGGGGCGATCGTGCGGGTCGGAGTCAGCATACTGTTCGTCGTTGTTGCCATCATCGTGAATCTGATTGCCCCGCTTCCCGTTGCGGCAGCAAAGGTCGAAAGCCAAGCCTACCAGATTCGTCAGGGCGATACGCTCTGGGCTCTGGCGCGCCGCCACGGCACCACGCCCGAATATCTCGCCCGCATGAACGGGATCAAGACGAAAGCCACGCTGTCCATCGGGCAGCGGCTCAGGCTCCCCGCGGCAGGCGCCCGCGTGGCGACGCGGACACGGTCGGCGGTATCCCTAGAGGTCCGTCCCTCGGTGAGACGGCCCGCCGCCACCGCACGCCCGCGCGTCGCGCGGCTTCCGTCGCGCGGCTCCCGTTGGGCATCCAAGGTGGTGGCGCTGTCCACGCGTTTCCTGGGCGTCAGGTACATCTGGGGAGGAACGTCGCCGGACGGCTTCGATTGCTCCGGCTTCATGTACTACGTGTTCGGGCGCACCGGCGTCACCGTTCCGCGCACAACCTATGACATGTTTCAGGCCGGAACGCCCGTCCCGCCGGACCAATTGCAGACGGGTGACTTCGTCTTCTTCGAGACGCTGCAGCCGGGACCGTCGCATGCCGGCATTTACCTGGGCGACGGCCGTTTTATCCACTCCTCCTCAGGGTTCGGCCAGGTCACCATCACTCCGATGGATCACCGGTACTACGCACCGCGGTACCTGGGTGCCCGCCGCTTCTAGTCAGGCCCGCGCGCACGCCGCACAATCCAGTAGGATGCGACGGCTGGCGGCGATTGCCGCCGGGCAGCTCACCGCCGCGGCCAGCCGCGCCACGCGGTTGGGCGGAGGCACGACGCTCCCGGGTCGCGTCGCCATGGCGCTGGCTCCCGGCATCATCACCGAGGTGGCCGGGGAATTGTCCCAGGGCGTGGTGTTGATCTCGGGGACCAATGGCAAGACGACAACCGCGCGGCTGCTGGGCGGCATTCTCGATGCCGGCGGACTCGTGGCGATCCACAACCGGGCCGGCGCGAATCTTCTCTCCGGCATCGCGTCCTCACTCGTCGAACACGCCGCACCGATCGGTCCTGTGCGCGGAGACGTGGGCCTGTTCGAGGTCGACGAAGGCACCCTCCCGGCCGCCGTAGAGGCCACCCGGCCGCGCGCGCTCATTCTCCTCAACCTGTTTCGCGATCAGCTCGACAGGTATGGCGAGATCGACCTCATTGCGGATCGGTGGCGGCGCGCCCTCGGGGCGCTAGCGGAGAATGCGATGCTCGTCTACAATGCCGACGATCCGTTGGTCGCGGATGTCGGCCGGACCTTCGCAGGGCGGTCGTTGACCTTTGGGCTGCAGGAAGCACCCGAAGGCTCCCGGGCGCCGCAGAGCCCGGAGCACGCCGCCGACTCGCGCTACTGCTACCGCTGCGGCCGTCCCTTTGAGTACGCGCTCGTGACACTTGGCCACATGGGGCATTATCGGTGCGAGCGGTGCGGCACAGGGCGCCCAGCCCCTGACGTGCGCGCACACGGTATTCGCCTTCACGGGGCCGATGGGTCCACACTATCGCTGACGTACCGTGAGCAGACGCTGTCGATCAGCACCGTTCTCCCAGGTCTCTACAATGTCTACGATATCACCGCGGCCGCGGCCGGAGCCCTGGCGCTGGACGTGGCCACGGAAACCATCGGACGCGGCATCATGGCGACCGCGCCCGCCTTTGGACGCGGAGAACACGTCACCATCGATGGACGCGATGCGCTGCTGCTGCTCGCTAAGAACCCGGCGGGGTTTAATGAGGTTCTGCGGACCGTGTTGATGGCGGAAGAGGCGCCGGTCGTGCTGATCGCGATCAACGACCTCATTGCCGATGGCCGTGACATCTCCTGGCTGTGGGACGTCGATTTTGAGATGCTTCGCGATCGCGCACGGTCTGTCGTTGTCACCGGTCTGCGGGCGGAAGATATGGCGCTGCGCCTCAAGTACGCGGGTGTGGAGGGCTCGCGCGTCACGATAGAACGTGACGGCGCGCGGGCGCTCCAGACTGCGCGCAGCCAGTTGAAGAATGGCGAACGACTCTACATTCTCCCCACCTATACAGCGATGCTGCGCCTGCGCGCGCTGCTCGAGCGCAAGGGATATGTGCGCGGATTCTGGAAGCAGTAGCGCGGCCGATGGAACTCCGCATCTGTCACCTCTATCCCGACCTGTTGAACCTGTACGGCGACCGAGGCAACATCACGACACTGGTCCACCGTGCCCGCTGGCGCGGTATCACCGCCAGCCTCATTGAGGCTCGCCTGGGCGATCGCATAGACTCGCGCGCGAGCGACCTGTATTTTATCGGTGGCGGCGAGGATCGACAGCAGCGGCTGGCGTCGCCTGATCTCTGCCGGGTAAAAGGGGGAGCGCTGCGCGACGCGGCTGCGTCTGGTGCCGCCGTGCTGGCCGTGTGCGGCGGATATCAACTTCTTGGACATTACTACCGACCGTCGGACGGCCCGGATCTCGAGGGACTCGGCCTCCTCGACCTTCACACCGTGCACCCGGGGCCGGGAGCACGGCGGCTGATCGGCAACATCGTGATCCGCGAAAGAACCGAAGGCGTACGACTCGTCGGATTCGAGAATCACGGCGGACGAACGCACCTCGGGCCGCATGCTGAGGCGTTGGGCACGGTGGAGAGCGGTTTTGGCAACAACGGCGAGGACCGATCAGAAGGCGCGGTGACCGGAACGGTGTATGGGACGTACCTCCACGGCCCCCTGCTTCCCAAGAATCCCTGGCTCGCCGATGTCCTGATAGCTCACGCGTTGCGCCGGCGCAACACCGGCGTTGACTTGGCGCCGCTGCCCGATGTGGAGGAGCATCTGGCAGCCGAGGCCGCGGCGCAGCGCCGGTGACCGACCGGGGAGTCCCCTGGCGCGTCGCCATGGTCCTCGGCATCGCGCAGCTCGGATTCGCGACCGTCATTCCGTTGCTCCCGCTGCATCTCACCGAACGCCTCGGCGCCAGCGTGCGTCTCGTCGGCGTCGTCGTGGCCACCGTGGCGCTCGTGGAGACGTTCTTCAAGACCGCGTGGGGCGGGGTGTCGGACAGATTTGGTCCCCGACCCGTCATGATCGCTGGATGCGTCTTGAGCAGTATCGCCCCCCTGGTGATGTCGGTGCTGACGGTGCCGATCCTGTTCGTGCCGTTGCGGCTGCTTGACGGGTTGGGATCCGCGGCGTTGCTGCCGGCCGCGGCCGCGGCCATTGCCACCGCCACGACCCCGCGTCAGCGGACCAGCGGCATGGCGCTCCTGAACATGTTCTTCCTGATCGGGCTGGGACTTGGACCAGTACTCGGCCTCTTTGTCGCGGGAGCCGCGGGCGATTTTCGCGCGGGCTTTTACCTCGCCAGCGCGTTGCTGGCCGCCGCGGGGGCCCTAGCGGTGCTGACGTTTCCCCGCAGCCGGCCTCGGGAAGAACCCGATGCGCACATCGGGTATCACACGAGCCTGCATCCGGCGCGCCTGCGGGCAGTCGTCCTGGGGTTTCGCCTCTCACCGCAGCTCGCCAGCCTCTACCTGAGCGCCTTTGTCCAGATGTTCGGCGTGGGGCTGCTGGTGCCGATTGCCGCGATCTACGCCCGTCGGGTTCTGGGCCTATCGGAGCAGGCGATTGGGATCGTCCTCTTTGCGCTCGTGATGGCCGTGGCGGTCGCCTCGCTGCCGGCCGGCCGGCTCGCGGACCGCGTGGGGAAAATGCGCTTGATCGTTGTGGGCATGGTGCCCGGGACGATTGGCATGTGGCTGATCCCGTTCAGTGGACGCTTCTGGCTGTTGATCTTTGCCGGGGCCTTGCTCGGTGTGAGTTATGCGCTGTGGGCGCCGGCCTGGCTGGCGCTGGTTAGCGAGCTGGCGCCCCCGGGAAATCTGGGTCTTGCGGTAGGTGCCTCCGAGACGGTGCAGGGTCTCGGCCTTGTGCTGGGGCCGCTGCTCGGCGGTGTATTATGGGATGCGCTTGGGCCTCGGGCGCCGTTTATCGCCAGTGCGGTGATCCTGACTCTCGGAACCCTTATCGCTGCACGGAGCCTCAAAGTCGATCCGGAGCGTGCGACGTCCGCCTGACCGTTATTAATCCCGCTCTGATCAGTGGATCTGCGGTTGCTCCGCTTTACGCTCCTGACGATCTGGTTGCACGAGAGCGACGCCGACAAGCACCAGCACCGCTCCCAGCCACTGACCAGCGCCAAACGGCTCCCGCAAAATGAGCGCGCCGGCGGCGGCCGCGACGACCGGCTCGAGCGTAGCGACGATGCTCGCGCGGCCGGCTTCGACTCGGCGCAGCCCCGCGGCGTAGAGTAGGTAAGCGGCCACGGTCGGCACGGCAATGAGATACACCAGCGCAAGCCTGCCGTCGGCCGGCACCGGCCGCAGCCCTCGGGAGGCCATGAGGAGGAGCAGCGCGCCAAAACCCAGTGAGTAGACCACCGTGGTGAGCGGCGAATAGCGCCGCAGGGTCAGCTTCCCGAAGATGCTGTACAGCCCGTATGTGAGCCCGGCCGCCAGTCCGGCGAAGATCCCGTAAAGGTCCACGCGCAGCCCGCTCGCCCCGGCCCCACAGATGACTAGCACCGTGCCCGCGAACGTGAGCAGTAAAGCAACGATCTTCATCCGGGTCATGGGTTCGGCGAACAGGACGCGGGCCAGGAGCACTACCCATACGGGAGCCGTATAGAGCAGCACGGCGGCGGTGGCGACCGTGGTGCGTTCGATCGCGATCAGGTACACCACCATATACACTGCTACGCTGATTGCCCCATAGAGGGCGAAGAGCGCCAGGTCTCGCCGCGCAACACGAAGGGCGCGTCGATTCGTGAGAAGACAGTAGAGGAGGACGATCGCAAACGCGCCGGTCGCGCGCCAGGCCGCACCTTGCAGCGGGGTCACGCCGGCCGCGAAGATCGTACGAGCCGCGAGGCCAATCGTGCCCCAGGCGACCGCAGCACCGGCGACCGCGCCGTACCCGACCGGCGTGCCGTCCTGCGCGAAGTTGCGCGTGCTAAGGATCGGTGACGGCGAAGAGCTCGTTCTGCCTCAGGAAGCTCGACAACAGCAGACGGAGATAAGGGCTGTCGAGCTGGCTGCGGTAATCGTGCAACGCCGCTTGCTTGGCCGCGAGCTCGTCCGGGACAAGATCGAAGCGCAGCCAGCGGTTGGACTCGCGGAGTGATTTTGGAGGCAGGAGCGGCGCATCCGGCGCGTACCGCAGCGGCCGCGGAAAGTCCCAGGCGTGGATCAGATAGGCATAGACCCGGGGCCGCGCGCTCGCGCCCCAATCCACCGACCGGACGGCCCTGCGCACGAACAGGCTGAGGGCGCGATGGTCGCCATGGCGGTCTGACGCGTGGTGGGTGAGCACGACGGTGGGCTGCACGATCACCATCACGTTCTGCATATCGCGCAGCATGTCCTCACCGGTGTACGACGCGCGCGGCCTGAACGCCAGCCGGTACGGCGATGCCGATGCCTTCGTGAACGGCGAGACGTACGGCTTCGCGGAGATCCGGCGTGGTGCGGCCAGCGCCATCAGCCCGCGGTCCGGATATCCCAGGAAGAGGATGCGCTCCAGCGGCACCCCGAGACGGCCCAACGCCTGCAGGGCCTCGACCTGCCGCAGCTCGCCTTCCGCGATAAAGTCGGCCGGGCGCGGGAGGAGGCGGTGGCTTCCCAACGCCGCGGCGAGGCGATTCCCGTCACCGTTGGTGCCAAACACGACCCAGACCTGGGCACCGGCGGCCACGGCGCGTTGTATTAGCCCACCGGCGGCCAGCACCTCGTCGTCGGCGTGAGCCGCCACGATCAGGTAGCGATCGTCGGGCTCGGGTTCAGGGAACGGCTCGATGGCGCTCCCGATGACCGTGCTTGTGGAGAAGAGTCCCATACCCAGGTAGGCCAGCATCACGATCAGGCTGGTCAGGGCGAGGACGCGGGTACGCGGCCGGGGCGCACCGTGGCGGCGCCGCCTGCGGAGACCCAGCACGTCGATCGTCATGCGCACTTTGCCCTGCCATCCATTGATGAGGCCGTACTTCTCCTCCTTTCGAGGGTGGGTAACACCCGTGAACGGTATGCGTGCAATCGTCCAGTTCTCGCGACGCGCCAATTCTGTGAGTGCCCGTTCGAAGCCAAAGCGAGTCGTGGCGAGTTGAGGGCGGTCGAGAAGCGCGTGGCGATGGACCACGCGAATGCCCGAGAGGTGCGGAAGCACGGTATGGACGATGTCCGAGGCAAGCGTCCCCACGGCCATATCACAATCGCCATCCGCAACGAGCCCGATCAGGGAGCTGATTTCGCACGACTTCAGGTGTTCCAGATCGGCGTCGAGCAGGAGCAGCACGCGGCCCGATGCCCGGCGGGCTCCGGCCAAGATCGCGCCACCTTTTCCGAGGTTCGCCGGCAGCGTGATAATGCGATCGGCAGCGGACGCCGCGGCGACCTCGACCGTGGCATCGGTCGAGCCGTCGGAGACCACGATGATCTCCTCAACCTCCGGGACCCGCCGCACCGCTTCTATGACGCCGCCGATCAAGCGCTCTTCGTTGTAGGCTGCGATCACACAGGAGACCGTTCGTCTCATGCGGCGTCCTTCGCGCGCCGCGCCAGGAAGTACCGGCCGCCGCCCACCTGATGGGTTTCGACCGAATCACATCCGAGCGCGCGCAGCTGCCGCGTCATGCGCCGCACGACCCAGGGCAGCACGGGGCCGCCCGCCGAGTAGGCCATCACAACCCACCCTCCGTGCCGGGTGACGCGCACGAGTTCACGTGGCACGGGAAAGGCATTCTGCACCGACACCAGGTCGAAGACGCCCGCGCGAAACGGCAGCCGGGCGGCATTGGCCGCGGCGAACCTCGCGGTCCACGCGCCGCTGCGCGCGTGCTGCGCCGCGCGCGAGAGCATTGCCGGGGACAGATCCACGGCGACACCTCGACACTGCGGAAAGCGTTCCAGCACGGTTCCGATGACGGCGCCGGTCCCCGTGCTGACATCAAGAACCGTCGCCGGCCGTATGGAGAGGCGAGCCAGCGCTGCCTCCAGAGGCGCGAAGTAGCCCTTGAGCGGCAGCACGTCGGAATCGTACCGCGGCGCGAGCGTGGCATAGGTGCGTCGGGCCATCGCGCGTTGCACGGATGACCCAACGAACCCCGAAGTCCATGCCCCCGCGGTGAGGTAGATCGTATCGGTGATGAACGAGCTCAGCCAGGTCGCTCGCATCACGTGCTCCGTTCCAGGGTTGCGTGCGGTGTCCCCACGGTGCGGACAGAAACCGGCGCGTTGAGCCGACCGGAGATGAGGAGAGATGCTGAGACGGTCCGGCGCGTCTGGTAGATTCTCCGTGAAGGAGGCAACTCCTGTTAGACCGACCGTCTGATCGCCACCGTCTGCCCGGTGACGGTTACAAAAGCCTGGCCGTTACGCCCTCCGCGGTCAGCTCGATCAGTGCGCCACCGGTCTTCCCATCGCCCATCGTGCAATTGATCACGGTGGTGTCCCCCACGGTCTCGATGCCCGCTGACTCATGGACATGGCCGCACGTAAGCACGCGGGGCCGTACCCGTCGCATCAGCGCGAGAATGTCTTGCGAACCGATGTGTTTGCCGGATGGCACGACATCGAGCGTGCCGTATGGTGGCTCGTGCGTCACGAGCACCTCACACGGGTCGGTGACGCGTGGGCCTCCGAACGAGACGCCCTCGATGACGGCCGGCCTGGCATCGTGCAGGCGTCCATGCTGTCTGATCTTGGCGATGGTCCGCGGGCCGTCCATGTTGCCCGAGACCGCGAGCACTGGCACACCGAGCCCATCCAGGAGGGTGAGGGCTTCTCGCCCGAGATCGAGATGGGTCAGATCTCCCGGGAGCAGGACGACCGACGGCGCGTGCTCCTCGACGAGGGCCCTCACGCGGCTGATCCGCTCGGGCCGTCCGTGCTGATCGGCGCACGCCAGAATTCGCATGCACAAACGACTCCCACGTCATGATAGGTCAAATCACCGCAGGAGGACAGCGACGCGGCCGGTCGTAATGTGAGTGACCATGGCCGAGTGGAGCCCACGCTTGAAGCAGATGCTGGGCGAACGTCTGCAGACCATCGATGCGGGGCTCGGCGAAGCCCAGCGGGCCCTCGATCGGGAAGACCTCGCTTCCGCGCGCGGGCACCTCGTGTCCGCGTTGTTCTCGAAGCATCTCGCGGTGGAGCTGATCCCAGGGATCGACGTTGATTCCAAGGGGAAGCGGGCGCTGTTTTGGGAAGTGTATTACACCTTTCGTGACCTCGACGACCTGGCATGCTCCGCGCAGTCGCTCGTTGCCGAACTCGATGCCGGGGTCAAACCCGAGAAGGACCGGCTGACGGTTGAGGAGCTGATCGCGCGTCTCGGGCAAGTGTTCGAGGGGATCCAGCGCACGCTGATCGATGAGCCGTGGCCCGACGACGCATCGGTGTACGAGCCCCTGTCACGCCTCGTGGCGAGGGCAGAGCATGCGATCGAGCAGCTCCGGCGCTACCAGGCCGGGCAGCTTCCCATTGACGTGCACGCGTTCGAGGGATTCGAAACGATCAAGAAGGATATTCTTGAGGCGGCCGGCGGCTCGGTGTCCCTGTGGCATGCGTACTTCTGGCTCAAGCAGATTGACTGGCACCTCGCCGACGCCATCAGGATCCTCCATAGGCCTGCGATCGACCTGCACGAGAGGACCGTTGCGGCGCTGCTCATCCGCCGGGCGGAGTGGGCGTGCCGTCAGTTTCACGACGCCCTTGGGAGTTAGTCGGATCTGTACAATGTCCTGTGCCGCGCTTGTCACTTCCAGAACCCATCCATATAATGAAGGCGCGCCGGATGGTCCCCGGCGTTCGTGTTCGTGCGGCCCCATCGTCTAGGGGACCAGGACGCGGCCCTCTCAAGGCCGAAACGGGGGTTCGAATCCCCCTGGGGCCACCACGCATGAGCGGGATTCCCACACGTGTACGACATCCTCTTTCGTGACGCCCGCATCGTGGATGGCACAGGCAATCCCTGGTTTCATGGGGATGTCGCGATCGAAGGCGATCGCATCGCGCAGGTCGGGCCGCTCGCGGCCGCGCAGGCGCCGCGCACCGTGGACGTGGGCGGAACTGTCCTCGCTCCCGGGTTTATCGACCTTCATACGCACTCGGATTTCACGCTTCCGGTCTTCCTGCGCGCGGACGCGATGATCCGGCAAGGTGTCACCACGCAACTCGTGGGGAACTGCGGGTTCTCCCCCTTTCCTATTCAGCCGGAGCGCCTCGAGTTCACCGCGCGCGTGCGCTAAGATGCCCGGCATGGTGGTTTGTCCGGAACCCCTGGCCGCCGACGCGGGCGCGGAAGTGCTGGGGAGCGGCGGCAATGCCATGGACGCGGCATTTGCCGCTGCGGTCGCGCAGGGCGTGTGCGATCCGATGATGTGTGGCATCGGCGGCGTGGGCGTCCTTACCGGATACGGCGCGTCCACAAACGAAGCGCTGTGCATCCGCTTTCACGGAGTCGTGGGCTCCAGGGCACGGCCGGATGTCTTCGCCGCCGATAGTCCGGTACTTCGGGATGAGCATGGCCGAGGCGGTGACCGCCGAGCGTATCCATTGTGAAGCCGTGCGAGATCCACAGACGGGGCATCTGGAAGGCGGAAGCGATCCGAGGGGTGGACGAGGCCTCGCGATCGTCGACTGATCGAGACGGATCTAGGGCCGAAAACCCAGCAGCGGCCAGTAGAACAACGCCGCCGACCAGGTCAGCAAGAGCAGCACGATGGTAGCGGGGAGACCCGAGCGCAGATAATCCTGTGTCGCGTAGTACTCGTACCCCATCGTGATCATTCCGCTTGGCGTCTGCGTCGGCAGCAAGAAGCCCGGTCCCGCGGTCAGTACCACCATCAGGCCGACCCATGTCGGGTTCAACCCCCAGCCCTTCGCCAGCGTGAACGCCACAGGCAATCCGACCGCAATCATCCCCAGATTGTTCACGAAGCCTATACGGACCAGCACGATGAGCGGGGCCAGCACGAGCACGGCGGCCAGAGGCGAGGGGCGCTCGAGAATGCCAAGCGTCCCGTCGGTAAGCCATTTGCCCGCGCCCGACCGGTCCAGCGCGCTTGCCAGCGAGAGAGAGACCGCAAACAGGATGATGACATTCCACCGCACGGCGGCAAGCGCCCGGTCCCAGGAGAGCAGCCGCATGCCGGGCAACATGAGGGCGAGTGCTCCTACGGTTCCGGCCTGGGCCGTCGTGATGTCCCAGCGCGGGCCGATGATCCACAGGACGTACATGCCCGCGAAGACGGCCAGCATCTTGCGCTCGGCGACGGTGAGCCGGCCCAAGCGTTCCAACTCTTCGCGGACATAGACCGCCCCGCCGACGAGATCGGCGCGCTCCGGCGGAAACACCCACAGCAAGATGCGCCAGAGGGCGAGCACAAAGATGACCACGAGCGGAAAGAACGCCGCGAGCCATCCCAGGTACGTCCAGCGGACACCGATCAACGTCTGGAACGCGCCGACCGCGTACACCGTTGCGCCCGCCGCGGTCGGGAGACCCACGCCGGCCATGATCGAGGCGTGCGAGGTGCCGATGAGCATGGCTTTTGCGAAGTTGGAGGGAGGCGTGATCCCGGCCGCGCCGATGATTCCAAGGCAGACGGGGAGAATCATCGAGATACGCCCGGCCGCGGTCGGCACCATGAACGAGAGCACCACGATGACTCCGAGCAGCGCGAGCAGGACCGCCGTCGCGCGGCCACCCGCCGCTCGCAGGATGCCGAGCGCGATGCGCCGTCCCAGGCCCGAGTCCACCATGCCCTGCGCGATGAGGAACGTGGCGACCAGCAGCCAGACGAACTCCGCGCCAAAGCCCGCAACCGCCTGCTCGAACGGCATTACCCCGAGCAGCGAGAGCAGCGTGACGATGAGCAGCCCGCTCATCGACGGGTCCTGGACGCCGCTGGCCCAGAACACGACCGCCGATCCCAGGCCCGCAATGCTGAAGGCGCCTGACCGTGTGAGTCCCGCCGGCAGCGGCAGAAACGCCGCGGCAAGAAACATCGCTATGGCCGCGAACCAGACCGCGGTGGGCCAGTGCGAGCGTGCGGGTGTGGTGAGATCGTCGGCTTGGAGTGCTGCCGCCGCCGTGTGCTGCGCGGCGTTGGGATCGTCCCGGAGTGTGTCCGTCGTGTTGTCGCCGGGACGGTTCACACCGACCGCACCATACCCCCGTCGACGATGATCGACTGGCCGGTGGTGTACGAGGCCCACGGCGAGGCGAAGAAGACGACCACGCCCGCGACCTCGCGGGGGTCGCCCAATCGCCCGAGCGGCACGACCGCGGCTTCATGGCGCAGACGCTCCTCAACCGATTGTCCTGCTGTGACGCCTTCCGCGGCCGCGCGATCGCGCCGCCTCTCGGTCAGGATGCGCCCAGGCGCAACGCAGTTGACCACAATATTGGGCGCGAGCTCTTCGGCCAGGCTGGCGGTGAGGTTGGCCAGGGCCGCTTTTGCGGTGTTGGAGGGTGATTGACCCAGGTGCGGTTGTTTTGCAGACGCGGCCCCCAACAGGACGATGCGGCCTCCCTTCTTCATATGAGGTACCGCCAGCCTGACGATCCTGACCGGCGCAAAGAAGTCGAGCTCGAAGGCCTCGCGCCACGTGGCCTCGTCGAGATCCGCGAACGCGCCGCGGAAACCCCTGCCCGCGGCGTGGATCACGGCGTCGAATTCGCCGAAGGCTTTTGCGGCCTGTCCCACCGCGCGGGCGCAGTCATCGGGCCGTCTGACATCCGCTGTTATGCCGACGGCTTCGCTGCCGGCCGCGCGGACTTCGGCCGCGGTCGCCTCCAGGGCGCTCGCGTCGCGTGCCACGAGTGCCACACGCGCGCCTTCTTCGGCCAGCAGCCGCGCGGCCGCGCGCCCGATGCCGCGCGTGCCGCCGACCAGCAGCACCGCACTTTCCCGCAGACGGAGATCCATGACGCCGTGCTATCCGTGCCGGCCGCGCACGTCAGGGCGCCGGCGTTCGCCCGGAAGCCTTCTGGGAGTCGAAGACTTCCTTTGCGGCGGCCAGAGCATCATGGGTTGCGGGGACCCCCTGATAGGGCGCCAGCTGAGCGATGGCTTCGATGATCTCTTGGCGCGTCCAGCCTTGCCTGAGCGCCGCGCCGATGTATCCGCGCAGCTGCCCAATGCGCCCCTGCACCGAGAGCGCAACCATCGTGATGAGTACGCGGGTCTTTAGATCCAGCTCCGGGCGCGTATAGAAGTCCCCGAAGACACTTTCATAGACCCACCTGGAAAAAAATGGGGCGAGCTCCTGCGTCGCGGGAGTGCCGGGTGGCACCCCCGCCCCCATGATCTGTTCGCGTACGTCCCGCCCGCGCTTGAGACGCTCCTCGTTGTCGGTCACGGATCCCTCCTCCAACTATCGCCTGCGCAGGCCCAGATCATCGATGACCCTGGTGAGGCGGGCTTCTTCGTTCACAAGAAACTGGCGAAACTCGGCGGGGCCGAGAAAGAGGTCGACCGCTTTGGCGTTCTCATTGAACCGCTTCCACGAGGTCGCGCCCAGCGCTTTTTGGAATGCCGTGGTCAGCGCGGCTATGCGGGACGGAGGGACGCCCTGCGGCGCCATGACGCTGCGCCACTGCGCGTAGACAACATCCCACCCCTTCTCCTTCATGGTCGGTACGGTGGGGAAGATGGAGCTGCGCCGCTCGCTCGCCACGAGGAAGGGCACGGCGCGCCGGGCCTGAATGTGCTGGAATACCTCCGACACATTCCCAACGAGCATCTCGGCGTTGCCGCCAAGGAAGGTCAGGGCCGCGGGGCCGCCGCCCTCGTGGGGAATGTACTGCAGGCTGATGCCCGCCGCTTTCTCCCATGCCAGGACGACGAAGCTGTCGATACCGCCGATGGCCGAGCCGGCCACGCGGACGCGACGCGGGTTCGCTTTCGCGAACGTGATGAGCTCTTCGGGGGTCTTCCATTGGGCGTCGGGACGGACGAAGAGCCACTCTTCCTCACCGTGGATCCGGGCCACGGGGTCGAACGCATCCCATTTCAATTGGGGCTGGTTCGTGATGAGCGGCGTGATGATCGAAGATCCGGCGTGCGCGAACAGCAGCGTGTACCCGTCGGCCGGACGCCCCGAGACGTAGGCGTTTGCGGCGGTGCCGCCCGCGCCGGCGCGATTCTCCACCGCGATGGCCTGGGGAAGGATTCCCTTGGCCGAATCGGCAAGGGCTCGGGCAAAGACATCTGCGCCACCGCCCGGCGCGAAGCCGACCACGAATGTGATTGGTCGGGTCGGAAAGTCCTGCTGCGTCAACCCCCGCATCGGCGCAAGGGCTAGCACGAGCACGATCGAGAAGATGAGCACGAACATCGTGCGTGCCGATCGGTGCATTCTCATCGCTTGCTCCCCTCCTATTTGTGTGCAGGTCCCGTCGCGGTGCCGGCAAGGGTCTGGCGCAGACGCCAGCGGTCTCTGATGTGAAGCACGGCCGGGTATACCAGAACGCCAAACGTGAGCACCATGAGCGCGGCTGAGATCGGGCGGGTGAAGAAGATCGTCCAACTGCCGAGTGAGATGAGCAGCGATCGCCGCAGCTCGCTCTCGGCGAGGAACCCCAAGACCAGGCCGAGGACCGTGGCCGCGGCTGAGAATCCGTAGACGCGCATGCCGTAGCCTACGATGCCGAAGATCAAGGCGAGCAAAGGATTGAGGATGAACAGGTCAGCGGCGTACGTGCCGACGACGATAATCGCCAGGATCGATGCGACGAGCGCGGGCGGCGCCAAGCGCAGGGCCACCAGGCAGCCCCGCAGGATCACGATGCCTACCGGAATCATCAAAAGGTTGACCAGAATGAGTCCGGCAAAGAGCGTAAAGACGAGCGCCGGGTGCTTGCTGAGCAAGAACGGGCCTGGCACGATTCCGTGCAGAATCAGTGCCGCCAGCATGATGGCCGCCGAGTTCGAACCGGGGATCCCCAGGGCGAGCGTGGGGACCAGGTCGCCACCCTGCACCGCGTTGTTCGCGGTCTCGGGCGCGGCTACACCTTCCATGGAGCCTTTGCCGAATAGATCCGGACGCTTCGACCAGCGTCGCGCCTCGTTGTACGCGACGAACGACGAGGCGGTCGCGCCGGCGCCCGGCATGATCCCTACGATGAGCCCGACAATGGTCCCGACGAAGGTCGCCCGTCCGACCGCGCGCAGTTCGGCGAAGGTCGGAAACGCAGTGTGGGCCCTGCTGACCGGCTCCATCGCCACTCGCCGCGGGTGCGCGATCTGCCAGAACATCTCGGAGACGGCGAACAGGCCGATCATGATCGAGATGATGTCGACCCCGCTCAACAGCTCGGACCGGCCGAAGGTGAAGCGTATTGATCCGGTCAACGTGTCCAGCCCGATGGTTGTGAGCAGGAGCCCGAAGAAGCCGGAGGCCAGTCCCTTCAGGAAACTCTTCTCGGACAGGCCGGCGATCAGCGTCAGGCCGAAGAGGGCGAGCGCAAAAGTCTCCGGTGAGCCAAACGCGAGCACGAGATTGCCGAGTGGCACGACCATCGCGATCAGGACGATGATGCTGATCAGACCACCGATGGTGCCGCACACGAGCGAGATGCCGAGCGCCTTGGAGGCATGGCCCTGCCGCGTCAGCTCATATCCGTCCATGAGAGCGGCTGCGGACCCTGGCGTGCCCGGCATCCGCATGAGAATGGCGGGGATCGATCCGCCGTAGTTGGCGCCCGCCCACACCCCGGCCAGCATCACCAGCGCGGTCGCGGCGTCCATGCCAAAGGTGTAGGGCAGCGCGAGCGCCATGGCGACGGCGCCGCTGATCCCGGGGATGGCGCCGCCAATGATGCCCCAGGCCACGCCCGCCACCATGACGAGCAGTCCCCACCCCTGAAGGGCCGTCGCAAACCCTGTGAGGAGACTCTGAAGAAAATTCATCGAGCCGCGGCTACCATCGAATGATCCCCTCGAGGATCCCGTCTGGAATGGGAATACGCAGGCCGTATCGGAAGGCCGCATACAGCAGAACGGTCGTCGCCAGCGGCGCGATGACGAGCCCACGGCCTCGCACCCCGCCGTGGATGAGCATGATCGCGGCCACGTAGATCGGCGTCGCGAGCAGATAGCCGAGGCGTTCGAAGGCCGCCAAATATCCGGCCGTCGCCACTACCGCGCCGATAAGCCGGCCCGGCGAAAACGGACCCGCTTCAACTTCTTCGTCCTCACCCGCGTCGGCGAGCAGTCCGGCGCGGCCGGGCTGAGCGCGAAACGCGAGTGTGGCCACGGCCAGGAGCACCCCGCACAGCGCCATGCCGGCGCCGAGTGCAAGCGGAAAAGCGCGCGGCCCGAGCGGGTCCGTGGGCACCCCGAGCGGGATTCTCCGCGCGAGCGCCATGATGGTTCCACCGAAGACCACGAGGAATGCCGCGCTGGTGATCTCTTTCACTGGCGCGGCTGCGATTCGGCCAATTCGGTGAAGTCTCCGACGTCGCGAAGGAGCCGTTGCTGCTTCCTGTCTTGCCGCACTTGCCGGATGATCGGCCACAGTAACGTGATCATGGCAAAGATCAACAGCGCGAGCGAGATCGGCCGAGTAAAAAACACCCAGGGATTGCCCAGCGAGATCAAGAGGCTGCGGCGCAGGTTCACCTCGACCAGGAAGCCCAGCACCAGCCCGAGGACCATCGCGAGGATGTTGAAGCCGTACCGGCGCATGCCGTAGCCCAGCAGGCCGGTGAGCAGCACCACCCACACCTCGAACATCCGGTTGCTGATGGAGTACGCGCCGATCAGTACCAGCGCCAGGATTGACGTGAGCAGCAGCGGCCGCTGGATGTTGACGATGGCGATCGCCGGGCGCAGCGACAGATACCCGAGCGCGAGCATCATGAAGTTGGCGACGAACATCCCCACGAACAGACCGTAGACGATCTGCGGCGTTCGCTCGAAGAGCTGGGGCCCGGGCTGGATGCCGTGCAGCAGCATGGCCGCAAGCATGACCGCGGCAGAGTTCGATCCCGGAATGCCGAAGGTCAGCAGAGGGATCATCGCGGTGCCGGTGACGACGTTGTTAGCGGTCTCGGGCGCCGCGATGCCCTCCAGGGACCCGTGGCCAAACTCCTCCGGCGTCTTCGACCACCGCTTCGCCTCGTTGTATGAGATGAAGGCCGCGATCGCGCCTCCCCCACCGGGCAGAAGGCCCTCGATCGTGCCCATCACGATGCCGATGAGCATCGCCGTGCGCAGCTTGATGATCTCAATCCATTTAGGGAGATCGGTGGTGAACTTGCCTTTGATCCTCTCCCACGCCTCGGATTCACCGATCTGGTGCAGCATCTCGGAGACCGCAAAGAGACCTATCATGCCGGCGACGAGCTCTACGCCGCTCAACAGGTCGGTTTTGCCGACAATGAACCGGGGGGTTCCTGAAAAAGGGTCCGTGCCTGCCGTAGCTAGGACCAGGCCCAGGAGGCCCGAGATTGCGCCCTTGAGCAGATCCCGGCCGACGAAGCTGCTGATCAGCGCCAGTCCAAAGACGCCGAGCGCGAAGTACTCGGCCGGGCCGAATGCCAGCGCGATTTTCGACAGCGGCACCGCAAGGGCCACCAGAATGAAGACGCTCACCACCCCGCCGATCGTGCCGGTGATCAGCGACACGCCGAGGGCCTTGCCGGATTGTCCCTTCTTGTGCAGCTCATAGCCGTCGATCACGGTCGCGGCCGCGCCCGGCGTCCCCGGCGTACGGATGAGGATCGCCGTGATCGAGCCGCCGTACATCGCGCCGATGTAGACGCCGGCGAGCATCATCAGCGCGATCGCCGGATCCATGCCGAAAGTGAAAGGGAGCAGGAGCGCCATCGCCATCGAGCCGGAGATGCCCGGCAGCGCACCGCCGATGATGCCCCACGCAACCCCGACCAGCATGAAGAGCAGGGAGAGTGGCTGCAATGCGATCTGCGCCCCGAGCGCGAATCGCTCGAGCATTCGCTATCTCCCCAGGGGTCCCATCGGAACCAGGACGTTAAGCGCCCGCACGAAGACCAGATACAGCACGGCCGTGACAGCCGCGGTCGTCCCCGCAAGCCCGAGAAGATTTCGGTACCCTAGTAGCCAGCTCATTGCAGCCATGTACAGCAGCGTCGCGATCACATACCCGAGCGGCGTCAGCAGCGCCGCATACGCGAGCGTGAGCGCCACGGCCCCGACGAACAGACCGATGCGTAACGGCGGGAGCGGGTCGACGTCCGATCGTCCAGTCAGGGACCGTCGGATCAGCCCGAGGGCGCAAATGCCCAGGGCGAAGGCGAGCAGGCGCGGGAAGAACGTCGGGCCCAGGCGGTCGGACGCGAACCCCACCGTGATCGCGAACGACTCGCGATAGTAGAGGATCGCGAAGGCCAGCAGGCCAATGCCGATGAGCAGATCCGCCCGGCGCACCGCCGTCCCTCCCCGCGGCGCTTTTGCGCTGCCGCTAGTTCACAACGCCAATCTCTTTGAGGTATCGCCGCAGCGTCTGGTTCATGCGGTCGAGGTACGCGCGGTACTGCGTGCGATCCATGTAGCCCGGCAGCAGAAAGACCGAGTCGTAGTACTGCTTGTACGCCGGCTTGTCCAGCACGCGCTTAATATTTTGCTCCCAGTACGACACCGCAGCCGGATCCATGCCTTTCGGCCCCAGCAGCCCGCGGAACTTGGTCACGACGATCTCGAGCCCCTGTTCTTTCGCCGTCGGGATGGTAGAGCGCGGCAGCCGGTTCTCGGTGAACGAGTTGATCACGCGCACCTGCCGGGACTCAACCTGCGATGCTACTTCGCCGAACTCCCCGATCCCCAGGTCGACGTGGCCGCCGAGTACCGCAAGCAGCAGATCACCCCCGCCCTCGAATGTGACCGGCTGCACCTGGATTTTCGCCACCTTCTGCACCTGGTAGGCAATCATGTGCTCAACGGATCCCGGCGTCGCCGCGCCGAACTTGATCTGCCCCGGTTTGGCCTTTGCGGCGTTGACGATGTCCGTCAGGGTCTTCCAGGGCGAGTCGGCCTTGACGTAGAGGATCATGGGATCGAAGAACACGTTGGCCACGGGCTGCATATCGAGGAACGTGTGCGTGGTTCTTGGTGAGCATCGGGGTCTGCAGCATCGTAGGCGTGGCGCCGTACATCACGTAGCCATCCGGGGGGCTGGTGGCCACGAATGAGACCGCCGTCGCGGACGCGCCCCCGCGGCGGTTCTCGACGACGATCGGCACGGTGACGATCCCCTCGAGGTGCTTGCCCAGGTTGCGCAGGAAGATATCACCGCCGGCACCGACGGTGGAATGTGTGACCAGCGTGATGGCCTTGTTGGGATAGGCGCCTTGTCCCAGCGCGCCTACTGTGACCAGTGTCATGGCCGCGAGCAGAACGACGAGCATGAGCGGTATCCTTCGCATTACTGGTCCCTCCTTAAGGGTCTGTGTTACTACACGTGCATGCGCCGCTTCGCCGGCGCGAACGTCATTTCTCATAGGCAAACAGTGGATCGCCCCGGTCCAGGACGGCCCGGCCGTCGAGCAGCACGGTGGGCCGCAGCATGATGATATCCAGGTGAATCGCACTCTCTACCGTGCCGGCTAGGCTCATGTTGTCGCCGAGCGCCACGTGGGCCTGGCCCAGGCGCTTCTTGATCTCCCGGCTTTTCGGGATGAGGCGGCAGGCCGGGTTGGTCCCAAGGGCCAGTTCCGCCGCGCAGTTGCGCCCGCCGGGATCCTTACGATCAAGGATCTCGCGCAGGGCGTCGGCCTGCGCGCCCCCTTCGATCCGCACGATCCGGCCCGAGGCGACCTCCATGCGGAACGGCTCGCTGAGCTGGCCGATCTTCTCGATGAGATAGGGGTTCACGATGACGCCCGAGGTGCGCCCCTCGACCGGCGCGATGGCGGCTTCGCCGTCCGGCAGGCCCGAGAATTGCCCCGGCTCCCGCGCAAAGCCCGAGAGGCCAAAGGCCGGCCGGCCCGTCAGGTCGATGGTGAGATCGGTGCCCTCAGCCGTCGTTAACCGCGCGGTGCTGGCGGCCGAGAGCGCCTCGACGCCGCGCCTGGTAATGCGATCCACTTCGTTGTAGTCGGCCGTCATGCCGCCGCGGATCATCATCTCTTCATCCACTTCACGGATATTGCAGACGCGCGCTCCCCCGCGCAGCGCCTCGCGTTCGGCGTTCGTATGGGTCATGGAGTGCGACGTCTGGATGATGATGGCATCGGCCTCGCGCATCGCGGCCGCAACCGACGCCGGCGGTTCCTCGCCGCCCATCTCCCGCGAGGGCATCGTCACGACCACGGGCTGCAGGCCGTAGAGCACCGCGGTCGTCGTCAGCAGATCCGTAATGGAGCGCGGACGCTCGAAGTCTGTGACGATCACCAGGCGCTCCCCGGGCCGCACGGCCAGTACCTGCTCCATGATGCGCCGGGCGGTGGGAGCCATGTGCGCGTTCACAGCGCTCCCGTTCGCGCCGGCGCCAACTGGGCCCGCGCCGCGCGCCATGCGTGCATAATGTGCGCCTGGTTGAGACGTTTGGCCCCCTGTGCGTCGCGCCGCGCGATGCGGCGGACGATGGCGCGATGCTCGGCGACGGAGTGGGGCGGGCGGCCTGGGTACGAGAGCGACTCGACCCGGAGGAGTACGATGCGGTCGCGCAAATTGGCGAGCATCGACTGCAGGAGCGGGTTGCTGCATCCCGCGGCGATCTCATCGTGGAACGCGTTGTTGGCCGCGAGCACGGCCTCGATGCTGCCCGACTCCAGTCCGTGCTGCGCCCGTTCGAGGCAGGCATGAAGGCGTTCAATTCCCGTCGCGCCCGCGCGCTGGGTGAAGAGGGCTACCGCCTCGCCTTCGAGGGCCGCGCGCACTTCGTAGAGCTGCCGCGCATCCTCGAGCGTCGGCAGAGTGACGATCGGCCCCTTGTAGGGAACCGTGGTCACCAGGCCTTCGAGCTCGAGCTTTCGAAGCGCTTCGCGGATCGGTGTACGGCTCACGCCCATCTGCTCGACCAGCTCGCGCTCGAGCAGTCGCTGCCCCGGCTGAAACAGGCCGGAGAGTATCGCATCCCGCAGCTTCCGCAGCACAAGGTCGCGGGTAGGGACGTTTTCGGTAACCAGCAGATCGCTCATCTCTGCGCCTGGACCCGCCCGGCAGCCTGCGGTCCCCGGGCGCGCATCGCCTCGACCACGGCATCACCAACCTCAACGGTCTGGCTCCGGCCGCCCAGGTCGGGCGTACGGACATGCCTGTTCCGTACAACGGCGCGCAGCGCATCGAAGGTCGCTTCCGCGGCCGCGGGTTCGCCCAGATGCTCGAGGAGAAGCGAGGCGGTCCAGATCGCCGCCATGGGGTTCGCCATTCCCTTTCCGGCGATGTCTGGCGCCGAGCCGTGCACCGGTTCGAACATCGAAGGGCGCGTACGACTGGGATCGAGGTTGGCGCTCGCGGCCAGCCCCAGACTCCCTTGCAGCGCGGCGCCCAGGTCGGTCAGGATGTCGGCGTAGAGATTCGAGCCGACCATCACGTCAAACCAATCCGGATGCAGCACCATCTGGTAGGCTGCCGCGTCCACGTGAAGCTTCCATACCTGCACGTCGGAATAGTCGCGCGCCACGGCCTGGGCGACCTCATCCCACAACACCGCGGTGTACTGCAGCGCGTTTGACTTTGTGATATGGGCGAGCTTCTTGCGCCGCCCCCGCGCCCGTTCGAACGCGTAGCGCAGGATGCGTTCGGTCGCCCGGCGCGTGTAGACCGCGGTCTGCAGCGCGACCTCATCGGGAGAGCCCGTCGCGACCCGCCCACCAACCCCCGCGTATTCGCCTTCGGTGTTCTCCCGCACGAAGAGGATATCGATTTCATGCGGGCTCCGGCCCGCGAGCGGCGTATCGATGCCTTCGAGCAGCCGGATCGGACGGACGTTGGCGTAGAGGTCGAAGGCCTTGCGAATGGGTAGCAGCAGACCCCACAGCGAGACATGATCCGGAACGCGCGGATCGCCGATTGCACCCAGGTAAATGGCGTCAAATTCGCGCAGACAGGCCAGCGCGTCTGGGGGCATCATCGCGCCCTGCTGAAGGTAGTGCCCACATCCCCAGGGCAATTCCGTCGGCTCGATCCCAAAGCCAAAGCGTTGAGCCGCTGCCTGCAGCACTTTCATCCCCTCGGGGATGACCTCCCGCCCTACGCCGTCCCCAGGGATGACCGCCAGCCGGTAGGTGTTCACGTCGCGTTCCCGACCAGCATCGGCGTAAGATCGGGGAGCCGATCGATCAGTTGGACGTCCCAGAGGTGCGCGAGCAATGTCTCCGCCCGCTCCCGCGGCATCACCAACAACGCGCAGTCCGTAAACTTGACGGCGAGGTCGTCGCGGCTCATCGGCTTGCGCGGGTGTCCTTTCGCCATATCTGCTCGACCCGACAGCGTGCGGCCGTCTTTCAGGGTGATCGCGACCTTCATCCGCATCTCGTTGTAGCCAAGCGCCTCGATCTCCGGATCGACATAGACATGCACACGTTCCATCAGCGCGCGTGTCGGCGGATCGGTCACCCTTGCATCGACGAACTGCGCGATCCCCGCGGCGCGATCGAGCACGCCAATCGCCATCTGGAACTGGAGGCTGAACTTCCCCTGGAGCGCGGTGACAGGACGCGTATGGATCAAGGCATTGGGCACGTGCGAGTTGACCCCAACGTCGATCCGCTCGATGTGCTCCGCGCGCAGGTCGTGCGTACGGACCAGATCGAGGAGCACGTCCTGCGCCGGGTGCGACAAGGACCCCGAGGGATAGGGCTTAATGGAGATGCCCGGCTCAATGAAGAAGTAGGGCCGGCCCAGCCGTCCCGAGATCATCGTGGGATCGAATCCTCCGGCGGCGGCGTTGTAGAAACCGCGTTTCGCCTCCAGAATGTTCGGTGCGGCGGTCCATCCGCGCCGTGCGAGCAGCACCGCCAAGAGACCGTTCTCGGCGGCCCGGCCCGCGTGGAACGGCTTTGTCATCGTCCCGAAGTTCTCGCGCAGTCCGGCGCCCATGCTGGCCGCCAGGCCGAGCGCCCGCAGCAGCTGGTCGAGATTACACCCGTAGAGCCGCGCGGCGGCCGCGGCCGCGCCAAAGACACCCATCGTGGCGGTGGAATGAAACCCGTCTCTATAGTGGCGCGGGGCGATGGCATCGGCGATCCGGCACTCGACCTCGACGCCGATGATGTACGCGTCGAGCAGGGCGGCACCAGAAGATCCGAGGCCTTCCGCGGCCGCCAGGGCCGCGGCAAGGGCCGGCACCGTGGGGTGCGTCAGCAGGCCGTAGACGCTGGCGGGATCGGTGGCGAGCTGCGTGTCGTCGTAGTCCATGGCATGCCCGGCGGTTCCGTTGGCCCAGGCGGCCAACTGAAGCGGGGCCCGCAGCGGCGTGCCGAGCACCGCGGCCTGCGGCGCCCCACCCACGTCGCGAATGTGCGCCCGGACAATCGCGCCGCTTTCCTCGGTCGCGCCGGCAAGCATGACCGCGACCCCGTCCACCAAATGATCGGTGCCCACGCGGCGGACTTCGTCGGGGATCACGCGGGTCTCAAGGACGAACCGCGCTACCTCCTCGGTCACGCCCAGGGCGTGCTGGGCGGGGCGCTCGACTACTTGACGATGTACCTGTTTGTCCACAACAGCCCTTCCTTGGCCGATGGCATGATCGAGATCTGCCCGTCATCCAGCATGAACTTGAGGTGCTTCTCCATCATCTTCTCGTCCATGGTCCCGTCCTCCGAGAGGGCCGGGATGATCTCCCTCAGGGCCAGCGTGAGCAGGGTAGGATCGGTGCGGGGGAAGTGCTTCCGCAGATGGTTGACTGCCGCAGCCTGATCCTGGCGCATCAGCTTGTTCGCGCGGTTGACGGCCTTCGTCCACCTCCGCAGCACGTCGCCGTTCTGGTTAGCATAGATGTTGTGCACCGAGATACCCGTGTAGAGAAAGTTGTCGAGTTCGGGCACATCGCCCGCCGAGGCTTTGATGACGACCACGCCGAAGCCATCGCGCTCGGCGATGTACGGTGTTGGGGCAGACAGGTGGAAGGCATCGATCTGACGCGTCCGCAGGGCTGCCAGCAGCCCGGCCCCTCCTCCGACCGAGATGATTTGCACGTCACGGTCCGGATTCAGCCCGGCCCGCTTCAGGTAGTAGCGCATGTAGACATCGGTGGCGGCGCCTGGCCGCGTGACGCCCAGCTTTAACCCGCGCAGCGCGGCGAACCGTTGATCGATCGGTGTACTGCGGCTGATGTTCCTCGTTCGGGCGACCTCGGGATGCATGACCATGTCGAGGGTGACCCGCTTGGTTAGGTTGTAGATGAACATGATCTGCCGGCCCTGGCGGCGCAGCTGCACAGCCTGGAAGGGGTCGGCGTCGAAAAACTGCACCTGGCCGGACACCAGCGCCGCAATTCCCAGCGCCCCGCTATCCACCTCCGTCAGTTCGAGGTCGATGCCTTCCTGGCCCATATAGCCCGCGGCTTCCGCGATGTACACCGGCGCCATGAACAGCGTTCCGGTATGCGCCTCGGTGATCTTCACTCGTTGCATCTGCGCCGGCGCGGCTCCAGGCGCGGCCGCGATGACGGCCGCGACCATGAGGATCCCCAGGCCGACCCGCACGATGTTGCCCATGACTACCCCTCCTTCGAGATACGTTCTCACGCCAGACATGTCCTCACGGGACCGTGTCGCGCACGGTTCCGTGTTTGGGATTCCACCGCATCAGATGGTTGCCGAGGATTGTGATCCCATGGTTCATCAGCAACACGACCACGAGTAAGGCAAAGATCCCCGCGAACAGCCCGGGTGTGTCCAGGAATCCCGCCGCCCGGCTGATCAAGTGTCCTACGCCCCGATTGCTGGAGATGAACTCGCCGACGATTGCCCCGATCATGGCTTGCGGGACGGTGATCTGGAGGGCCGCGATGATGAAAGGCGTAGCGGCGGGGAAGATGACCTTGCGCACCAGATCCCATTCGGAGGCACCCATGACGCGCGCCACCTGAAGAAACTGGGTTGGGGCGGAGCGGATACCGGCGATGGTGTTGATAAAGACGATGAAGAAGACCATCACGGCCGCCACGGCGATCTTTGATGTGATCCCAATACCGAACCACAGGATGAACAACGGGGCCAGGGCGATGCGCGGGATGCCGTAGAACGCGACGACGAACGGTTCGACGATCCGGTAGACGAGATCCAGGCGGGCGAGGAGGAATCCCAGGATCAGACCCGCGCCCGCGCCAATGAGGTAGCCGGTCAGCGCTTCGACGACCGTAAACTGCAGATGGTAGAGCAGCCCTTCCTTCGTGAGCATGGCCCACACCGAGGCCGCGATATGGCTCGGCTTGCTGACAAAGAACTGATCCAAAACCGGCCCCGATAGCAGCTCCCATGACAGCAGGAGTCCGATCGCGAAGGCAAGCCGTCCTAAAGCTGTGTTGCGCTGCTCGGTCCGCAGCCGCAGCCGCTCCTCGGTTTCCACCCGCCTGAGCAACTCCCCGCCGCGGCCTTCCGGCACTCCCGGGGCGCGGGCAACGATCTGAACAGCATCCATCGTTATGTCGCCTCCAGTTCCACGTCCACGATCTCTTCCTTCAGATCACGCCACAACCGATCGTAGAACGCGGGAAAGTTCGGATCGGCGTGGATGTGAAAGACGTCGCGGGGCCGCGGCAGCGGAACCTGGTAGACTTGCTTGATCGTCCCCGGCGCGCGGCTGAACAGCACGATCTCATCGGAAAGCGCAATGGCTTCAACGAGATCGTGGGTGACGAAGACGATTGTCTTTCCGGTACCCTCCCACAATCGGAGCAGTTCATCCTGAAGGATCACCCGCGTCTGCGCGTCCAGCGGTCCGAAGGGCTCATCCATCAATATGACCGACGGCTCGTAGATGAGCGTCCGCACGAGCGCGGTTCGTTTGCGCATGCCGCCCGAGAGCTCGTGAGGATAGTGGTGCTCGAACCCGCTCAGCCCAACCATCTCGATATATTTCAGGGCCTGCGGGCGGCGCTCGTCCGCCGGGACGCCGCGAAACTCGAGGGCGACCTCGACGTTTTCCTGCAGCGTCCTCCAGGGAAGGAGGTTGTCATCCTGCGTGATGTAGCCGACATCGGTGTTGACCTCAGCCACAGCGCGGCCTTTGTAGCGCACCTCGCCCTCCGTCGGCCGCACGAGGCCAGCGATCATGTTCAGGAGAGTGGACTTCCCACAACCCGACGGCCCGACGAAGCTAACGAACCGTCCGGGCGCGATCCTTAAATTCACGTCCTGCAGGGCGAGGAAGGCGCGCTGCTGGAGGCGCTTCCCGCGCGCCACGAACACCTTGAAAACGTCACTGACGTCGATGACGGCGCCGTTAGACATGCCCTGGTGCGTGACGGTCACCTCGTCGATGGTTACTCGTGATTCATTACGACAACCTGCATGGTCGCCGGAAGCTGATCCCGGAAAAGCGTCAGAGTGTGTCCACCTGGTCCCAGCTGGCGGATGTTTTGCTTACCTTCTAGAAATGGCTTCTCGTCAACTCCAGGCCAGTTGGCGGGTTGTCTCACAGGGGTTTTGTAGTGAATGGGGATAACGATCCGCGGTCGGACCTGGGCTACAAGATTGTTCGCCTGCAGGACGCTGACGGTGAAGGGACCCGCGCCCACAGGGATCATTAGGACGTCAACGCGTCCGAGCGCGCGCAGTTGCCCTTCGCTCAATTCAGGCTGGCCGATGTCACCGAGGTGGGCGATTCGCACCCCACCTGACTCGACAACGAAGAGTGTATCCAAACCGCGCTGAGACATGCCCTGTATATCGTCGTGGAATGCCGGCACAGAGTAAATGAGGGTAGCGCCGACGCGCTCGTAAAAGCGGTTCCAGTCGGCGGTGCCCGCTGCGTTGATCCCCAATCCGCGAACTACGCGCGGGTTGCCCCTCACGAGCCCGACGTTGTTATGGTCGCCATGCTCATGGGTGACCAGCACCACGTCGGCTTCGACCGCCGGGAAGGGATAACCGATATTGCCATACGGGTCTATGGCCACACGCAGCCCGTCGGTTCCGGTTACGACGAAGAAGGACCAGCCATGGTAGCGGATCGTGACCGGTCGTTCCTGCGCCCCGATGATCGGTGCGCCCACCAGGCTTACAATGAGCAAAAGCAAGAACACCCGCTTCATGGTCGATACCTCCCAGAACGAGCGCATGGCCGGATTGTATCTTGTATACTTTCTGGGACACTTAGCCGGCGGTAAGCACCATTCCTGCAGGACGGTGGGGACGTGGCCAGACTCGCGATAGCGGTGGGTGATCCAACGGGGATTGGGCCGGAGGTACTCACAAAGGCGCTGGCCTCGATGCTGCCGGTTGAAAGGGGATCGGACAAGCATTTGGATGTGCTGCTCATTGGCGATGCCGAGTCTGGAAGGACGCCCAGCGGATAGCCGGGGTCAATCTCCCGGCCGCCCACTCCGCTCGGCCCGAACCTCTGGGTGCCGCCGGGGTCGCTTTCGTCGATATGCCGCCCGCGGATCGTTCCTGGCGCCTCGGCGAGATGAGCCCGGCTGCCGGGCGGGCCTCGGCAGCCTGGTTCGAACGGGCTGTCAGGATCGCGCTCGAAGGGCTCGCCGATGCTGTGGTCTTCGCCCCGCTGAATAAGCAGGCCATGATTCGGGCCGGCTATCCCATCAGCGACGAATATGACCTGTGCGCCACGCTGTCCGGTGCCGAGGACCACGATGAAATGAACGTTATCCCGCATCCCGCGGGCGGCCGCGCACGCGGGGACCTGCTCTGGGTCGCGCGCGCCACCTCCCACGCGTCCCTCCGCGAGGTGCCGGCGCTGCTGACCACCGAGCGTGTGCTGCGTACCATCCGCCTGGCGCATCGCGTCGCTACGAGTGCCGGCGGCACGTCTCCAAGGATCGGTGTGGCGGCCCTCAACCCTCACGCCGGGGAAGGTGGGCTGATGGGCAATGAGGAGACCGCGGTGATCGCACCGGCGATCGACGCCGCCAGGCGCGAGGGCATCGACGCGTCGGGCCCGTACCCGTCAGATCACATCTTCCGGCGCGCGCGCGATGGCGCGCTCGAGGTCGTGGTTGCGATGTATCACGATCAAGCACAGATTGCCACGAAACTGCTCGGGTTCGAGCAGGGGGTCTCGGTGGGCGTGGGCTATCCGTTTGTTCTCGTCACGCCGTCGCACGGCACCGCCTTTGACATCGCCGGTAGAGGGATCGCCGATGCGAGGCCGATGCGCCAGGCGATTGCGCAGCGGCTGGCCAACCGCTCTCCGAAACCCTGAGGCCCAGCTCAGATGGCCCGCGCAGGCGATGTGAGCCGCCGAATCAGGATCGGATCCAGGTAATCAGCAGGGCGATCCCCGCAGCAAACATCGCGATCGCCGTCGCCCAGCCCAACAGGTTGGCCACCAACCCGTTGACGTGGCGGCCCATGATCGTCCGATTGTTGGCGATGATCATGATGATGACGAGCAGCGGCGGCGCCAGCACCCCGTTGATGACAGCGGTCCAGAACAGGGCGTCGATCGGATTGATGCCGACGAAATCGACCAGGAGCCCAACGGCCGTCGAGGCCACGATCACCGCATAGAATCCCTTTGCGCGCCGTGGCTTCTCGTCCAGGCCGGCCTTCCAGCCAAACGCCTCCGAGACCGCATAGGCCGCGGATCCGGTGAGAATCGGCACGGCCAGAAAGCCTGTGCCGATGAGCCCGACGGCGAGCAGAATGGCCGCTCCATCGCCCGCTAGCGGGCGAAGAGCCTGCGCGGCGTCGGCGGCAGACTTGATATCGGTCTTCCCGGCCGCGTGCAGCGTGGCCCCCGTGGCGAGCATGATGAAATACATCACCGCAATCGAGAAGACCATTCCTGCGTCGACGTCCAATGCCGCGTACCTAAGTTCGGCGTCGGTCGCGCCCCTGCGCTGGGAGAGCGTGCGCCGGCCCATACTCCTTTCCTCTTCGACTTCCTCGCTCGCCTGCCAGAAGAATAAGTAGGGTGAGATGGTCGTCCCGAGGATGGCCACCAGCGTGACCAGGAACGTCGTGTCCCAGCGCAAGGTGGGAATGACTGTCGCTTGAAGGACCATCCTCCAATCGGGTCGAGCGAAGAACGCCGCGCCGATATATGCGAACAACGCTAGCGTGAGCCACTTGAAGACACGCGCGATAAACCGGTAGGAACCCCAGATCTGAAAGGCCAGGATAATCAAAGCGATCGGGATGATCATCGCAGAGATCGGGATGGGAACGAGTAGGTTCACGGCGGCCGCAATGGCGCCGATGTCTGTTCCAGCATTGATGGTGTTGGCAATCGTCAGAGCCGCGACGGCGGGATAGAGGAGCCACCTCGAGTAGTGTCGACGCAGGACTCCGGCCAGGCCGCAGCCGCACACCATGCCGATCTTGGCGCAAATGAACTGCACGGCAGCCATCATGGGGAGCGTCAGCATGGCGGTCCAGAGCGTCGCAAAGCCCAGGGACGCGCCTGCTGTCGCGTAGGTGCCGATGCCGGACGGGTCGTCGTCTGACGCTCCCGTGATGAGGCCCGGCCCAAGAATGCGGAAGAAACGCTTGATGGGGTTGGGCTCCCGGGCGAGCGCCTCCTCCAATGTCTCCTCGGTTGACGATCGCCGCCGGTGCCGCACCCTCCTGGCTGGCTTGGTCTGCCTCGATGACCTCTTTCTGCGCATGGCGTCCCCTGTGACTCGGCTGGGCCGGCCCACGGATTACTGTAGATGATGTCCCCACGCACGCGGGATTACAACCGTGCCGAGGCAGTGGCGTGCGTTTCAGCAGGCCTACCGAAGTCCACCTGCCGTATTTGGCATGCCTGCGGCGAGATGTGACCGGTGGCCAGGAGCCGCTATCATAGGATAGTGGTTCGCGCGGCGCGACGCCGATCACCCATGAGGGGAGCCGAGGAATGCGAACAGAACGGGAGGTCGCGGTAGACCGCAAGCCGGCATTTGAGGAGCCCCGCCTGGGCCTGACGTTCGATGACGTACTCCTGGTCCCAAGGCGTTCCGGGGTGCACAGCCGGGCGGACGTGGATACGCGCAGCCGGCTGACGCGGCAGATCGAGATGGCGATCCCGGTCATGAGCGCAAACATGGACGCTGTAACTGAGAGCGAGATGGCCATCGCCATGGCGCGGGAAGGCGGCATCGGCATCATCCACCGATTCCTGCCTGTTGAAGAGCACGTGGCTCAGGTCCGCAGGGTCAAGCGCGCCGAGAGCATCGTTATCGAAGAGCCGTACACGATTGACCGCACGCGGCCGATCCGCGAAGCAATCGACTTCATGGACGAACACGGATCGGCCGGCCTCCTAGTGCTCGACGGCAACGGGCGTCTGCTGGGCCTCGTCACGGCGCGCGATCTTCTCTTCGCAGACGATCCGAACAAGCCGGTCGAGTCGATCATGACACCCCGCGATCGCGTCATCACAGCCCGGCCGGGGATCGGCATGGAAGAAGCCCGCGCGATCCTTCACAAGCACCGGATCGAGAAATTGCCGCTCGTGGATGGCGGCGGAAAGCTGCACGGTCTCATTACCAGTCGCGACATCCGCAGCCGGCTGAAGTATCCGCACGCAACGAAAGATGAGCGGGGTCGTCTGCGCGTCGGGGCGGCGGTCGGCATTCGGGGGGATTATCTGGAACGCGCCGCCGCGCTGGTCGCCGAAGGCGCGGACGCGCTGGTGATGGACGTAGCCCACGGGCACACGGAGGCGGCGCTGGAGGCGCTGGTGCGGCTCCGCGAAC
>Ga0187893_10003065_pt1 | contig 34901 bp, 21 predicted proteins | sample MA1701074metaG_FD_139574 | JGI IMG/M metagenome (GOLD analysis project Ga0187893, IMG submission 139574) | White microbial mat communities from a basaltic lava cave in the Kipuka Kanohina Cave System on the Island of Hawaii, USA - MA170107-4 metaG ...
CGGTTTTGGGAGGATCTGGCTTTGCCTTCGGGCGACTTGGGGCCGGTGGAAGCCTGGGCGTTCTGGCGATTGGCGAGGACTTGGGCGTCGGTAGCCATGGAAGTGTACTCCTTGTTCAAAATGCGAGTGTGAAAAAGAAAAACGCCGGCGATGACGGCCGGCGTGTGTAGAGACAATACTTGCCTCTATTCTTTATTATACTGAGAGGGGTTTAGTTTTGCGGGATGAAGGATTTGGAAAGAGTCGGCGATATTATTGAGCAGTTGTGGTTTAAGAATATTTTATTGGGTTGTGACTGGGAACTTTGCCGTCAGACGAAACGTTGGAAGTCGGGCAGCCTGCTCCGTCGACACGCCCTCAGACAGGTGTGACCTAAGCGATGGGCACGCCGCAGCAGCAGCCAATTAAGGGCGTCTGATCTTCGCCGGCGGATTTCCGCAATCAGCGGATAAATGGAATAGCCGACTCACGACGCAAGCTACCGTCTAACGCCCGTCACGGAGAGTGCTATCCTAACCCGGCGGATCGGGAATCGACAGCTTCCGGCAAATTCTCTTTGCTAGGAGGTTCGAGATTTCTGACTGGCGAGGAACAGCCTCCCTGTGTCCAGTCTGAGGATTCTCCCGAAGACTGTGCTCTTTGCCCTCTCTTCGAACGACACAGTTGTACCGGCGTAAATGCCGGAGGAGCCCTTCGCGCTTCATCCGACGATGACGAGTTCCCGCCGTGCGTCCGGCGGTACGGAGCGCAACGACTCCTCGCGCCTGTGGTCCAGAATCAGTGCGATAGCTTCACGAAGATTCGCCAGGCATTCTTCACGCGATTTACCTTGGCCGTTGGCTCCTGGTACCTCCGCGCAGTACGCGATGTACCACGGGCCATCCTGCTCGACAATCGCTGTAAACTCGTTGCGCATGCCCCCATCTTACCGCCGCAAACCCGCTGGCGGGCGCCGGATTGGCTGCGGCGGTCCAGTTGGCCGCCTAACGCGCGAGCCGTACATGTGCTTAGCAGTGGGATCTCTCCGGACGAAGCGCTTGCAACAATTGCCTGGTCAAAAAATGCCAATGCGGCAGCCAACGTGATTCACCAGCACACCAGCCGGGAGCTTCCTCATCGAAAGGGTTTCCGGGCTGGTGCACTGGCGACCATTTCGCGATTCATCGCGGGCTGTCATAGCCGCGGTTCCCGCGGAGTTTCCTGATGAGTGGGCTTTCAATGTCACGGGCTGGGGTTCATCGAGCAGGTCGAGGATCTCCTGTTCGGCGGCGCGCGAGCGCGCGACATCAAGGAGATCCTGATCGGCGAACTCTATCACCTCCATGATGCGCTCCCTGGCCTCTGCCGCCGTATCCGGCTTCCACTCGCGCAATCTCTCGTCCAGTTTCTCCGCCAATGCGTCCACGGTGGCCTCCTGCTCTCGTTCCTAGTTTAACGCCATTGACGCTGCGGGATATTGCCACGTCCCCACTGCGGGAACATGGAGGCCCCCAATTGATGAAACGTGGCAAACGCTGCAGCACTGCACTGCATGCAGCACTGCACGCATTGCGAGGCATACGGCCGTCATGTACAATCGACCTTCCTGAGTTAAGCAAGAAGGTCTGACCATGAAGATAACGTTCGACAGTGCATTGATCACTGGAAGCTCTCGAGGACTGGGCCGGGCAATCGCCGTAAAGCTGGCGCAAGAAGGCGTCAAGAGAATCGGAGTCCACTACCTGACGCGTAGGGATGAAGCGGAAGAGACCCTCGCCAGGGTCAGAGCTGCCGGATCTGAAGGTGTGCTTCTGCAGGGCGATACGTCGGATTCAAAGCGCGCAGAAGCGATCGTCGAGGAAGCTTCTGAAGAATTGGGTGGTTGCGACATCTTCGTACAGAGTGTTGTGCCTACGCTCGACAAGATCTATGAGCACACGTTAGCGACTGAAGTGCCGTTGGCGAAATGGCAGATCGCATTCGATACACAGGCGCGAGCATTTTTTATCGGGGCGCCGGCGGCTGCGAGACATATGCGGCGGGGTGGACGAATCCTCGCTCTGTCATACACACCGGGAGGAGTCACCGGTGGGTGGCAGCCGTGGGTAGGCATGGGCTCAGCTAAAGCCGCTGTCGAGAGCATGTGCAGGTACTTCGCAGTTGCACTGGCGCGCCACGGAATTACAGTGAATGCCGTCAGTCCGGGTGCCTCCGATGAAACGACGCTGATTGGACAGACTCCTAAAGAAGTACAGGAAGCCCTCAAAGAATGGGCCTGTGCAGGCTGGACTCCAATGCGGCGGCGAGTTACTCCCTCAGATGTGGCAGATGTGTGCGCGCTGCTCTGCAGTGAGGAAGCATCGTTTGTAACTGGACAGACCATTGCAGTTGACGGAGGTAGTTCGTTGATGAATCCGGACTTCCCGCTGGCCTTGCAAGTACCCAAATAGAATCCGATTTGAGGATGCGGCCTGCGATAGTCAACCCGGAAGCTAAACAGACGGAATCCAGTTGACGAGAAACGCCTGAGCCGTACATGTGCTTAGCAGTGGGATCTCTCCGGACGAAGCGCTTGCAACAATTGCCCGGTCAAAAAATGCCAATGCGGCAGCCAACGTGATTCACCAGCACACCAGCCTGGAGCTTCCTCATCGAAAGGGTTTCCGGGCTGGTGCACTGGCGACCATTTCGCGATGAATCGCGGCGGCTGTCATAGCCGCGGTTCCCGCGGAGTTTCTTGATGAGTGGGCTTTCAATGTCACCTAGTTGCGGTAGCTGTTTGGTTTCTTACGTGGCGCAGGCACTCCTGCCTGACGGATCGAGACTCGTCTCGATCCGCAAGTCTCGGCAAGAGTGCCGAGACGGCACGTAGGAGTGCGCGCGCCACGTCTAGAACTGGATCCCGGCCGACCGCCATTCGGCGCGGAATGACTCGGCGGCGCGCGTCTCACCCTGACGGATGACAGTGTTGGCCATCCAGCCCGCGCTGAACTGCTGCGCGGTTCCACCATCGGATATGACGATTAAACGTTCGACGGTCCGGGTAAAGGGACCGGTGACACGCTGCGTATCGTCCATCTCGACGGTTAGCTTCGCGGGTGCAATCGTGCGCGCGAAACGGAGCATCTTCCCGGCTGTTTCCTGGGTGGCGAACGCCAGCGGGTTCAACCAGGGCCAGGGCAAGTGCAGCCCGAACGGGCCGGTCCAGTGAGCCTTTTCAAAAGTGAATCCGGTTTCGGTTCCATCGGGGTAGTACATCATTCCCGTAGTGGCATCGAAATGAAGCCCGAAATACTCGGGCAGTTCCGCAACTTGATCGGGTCGCATATTATTCTTCCTTCCTGCAAGAAATGGAAAAGGCCTTCCAAGGGTCGACTGACCCAGAAGGCCGGTACCAGCGTAAAGCACCGTCAAGCGCTTTCCGCTACCCGACGAGTTAGGAGTGATTGGAAATAAAGGAAATAAAAATCCATTTCCCTTGTGACTGGGGGTCAACCAGGAGGCTAAAAACTACTTGGGATCGCTACAGCGGAAGTTGCCGGCATCGTCTTTGCTGCCTTGTCCCTGATACCTCGCCACTTGTGGATAGGGGCATAGCGGCCGGCTCCGCAATACCTTGCCGCCTTCCAGTTGTAGCGCCGTGATGGCTTCCGGCGCCTTGCCCTGCTCCACCCACGGGATGACTTTCGCCAGGGGATCAAAGCATGCCGGGCCGACGCCGCCGCTGCAGTGAAACACACCAGGCATCATGTACAGCCGGAAGAAATCGCGAGTGGACGCACCCATCCGCCGAAGCACGTCCTGGTAGTATTCGATACCCGTCAGCGGATTGAGCGCCGGGTCCGCCCAGCCGAAGTACATGAGGATCTTGCCGCCGCGCTCACGGAAGCGAGTGAGGTCGGAATCTGTGGCATTGATCAGTTTGCCTAGCGCGTCAAACAGATGGGCGTCGCTTTCCAGATTGAAACGGCTCAGATCATAAGACGGATCAGGTTTGGGAAACACCGTGTAGCGCAAGGCGCTCTCCGCGAACAGCGCGGACTGGCTCAGTTGGCCCTCGCGCACGATCCATCCGTCCCAACCGCTTCTCCCGCTCGGACCCACGATTTCTCCGCCCACTGGGAACCCCGGCGCCGCCCGCTTGCCGTTGAGAACTACGTCGGAGTAGATGGTCTCGAGAGCCTTGACCTGCGCCGCGGTGAAGCAGTCCGGAGCGTCGCCTGCGGAGCAGAGGGGCAGGTCACGAGAGGCCTGAAAATCACACTGAGGCGGGTTGTCTACGAGACCGTCTTTGACGCCGTCCTTGTCATCGCATCGCGCGTAAACACGGTCTGCTACCAGTTTGAGCTTTGCCGGCGGGATCGGTGCTTTCGCCAGAGCCTGAAAGGTGGCGATGGCTCGCAGACGGGTGGCCACAAGGTTCAGAGCAGGCGCTCCGACGATGATGCCGTCGAAGTCCTCCGGGTAGCGCTGCGCGAAAATCAGTCCCTGCCGTCCACCCGTCGAGCAGCCGTTGTAGTAGGACCGCGCCGGCCGGCTGCCGTAATAGGCCGCGGCGACCCGCTTGGCGGTTTCCGCGGTGACATGCAAGGATCGAAATGCATAGTCGAGCAGCTTCTGCCGGCTGACGGCAAAGGTCGCCAGTGGTTCTGTCGCGGCATCGTGCCCGGTGTTGGTCTGAGTCACGGCAAATCCCAGGCTCAGCGCGGAGTTCCTATGCGCCACGCGAGGGGGAACTTCCAGATTCTCTCCCGCATAGCCGCCGTTACCGAACATGTATAGTCGCCGGTTCCAGTTTTTGGGCAGGCTCACCTCGATTCGGATTTCGGGTTGCACCTGAGCCAGGACGCGGCAAAACTCCGGAGCGCCGGCGGCCGCGCTTATGACCTCCACCGTCATCACTGAAAGGTCATAGCCGGTCAAACTGTGCAACGCCGCACAGGAGGTTTTGGGTTGCATCGCCGGCTCGGACGGTTCCGGTTTCCAGTCGCGGATGTGTGGCGAATTCTGGGCGAGCGCGGTGAGCGCGATCAGAAACAAGGAGAGTCGCATGGAGAGATCCTATCTCTGTTGAGGGCGATTGAAAGGGCGGCCTGGGGGATCGCCGCAGACCGGGGGCCTGCCCCACTGTGCTTGGGGCCGTCTGACAAGAGTGCCTCATACCGCGCGGCAATTCCGCTCGCCGTAACGTCGTGGACAATCCGGATGCGATCGCCTTTTCCGGCGGAGCCATAGATTTGCCGGACTGTACTTTCGTCCAGCACGCGATGCAATGCATCGACTGAATTTTGCAGCAGCAGCGGTCTGGGTGCGATGAGCGAAGCGAGGTCCGGCAGATCGAAGGTACGCAGGAATCCGGGTCCAAAAGAACTGAAGCGATGGGTGTAGAGTTCGTTCTCGACGATGGATGCATATGAGACGAGCGCTCCATTTGACGCTACGGAGCGAATCCGCTCGTCGAACACTGCCGCATAGAGAACAATCAGTCCACCCATGCCATGCCCGATGGCCGAAATGCGGGATGCGTCAACTTCGGGGCGCCCCGCGAGATAGTCGACGGCTGTGAGCACGTCCCGCGTTCGCATTCCGATGACGGTCTTGCCCACGCGCATGGCGTCGTAGTAGAAGCTGGATTCCGAATCATGAACGAATCTCTTGAAGTCTGCCGGTCTCGAGGAACGCGGCGCTTCGGGGTCCGTCTCGCCCATTCCGCGCGGATCGATGGAAAGGACGACATGTCCCGCGCTGGCCAGCGGCTTGAGGTAACGATCGAGCAGTCCCTTGCCGGCCTTTCCTTCTTCGTTGACGAATATGGCAGCCGAGCGCCGACCCTCTTTCTTGGGCAGAAGAAGCACAGCGGGAACATAGATCTCCGGCTCGCTGTAATAGATGAGCTTCTCCAGCACGAAGGATCCGTGATCGATGCGCTCGAGACTTCGTGGGCGGAGCGGCGCCGGCTCAAGGTCCAAGGCGATGTTCGAACGAATCCTGTTCTTGAGGTCGTTGCGCCACTGTTGGGAATTCGCGGCAGATCTGCTCTTGTTTCTCTCCCCGGCGAGCCGTTGCGCGTGTGCCCGGTTCAGGGACGAGACGGTCTCACCACCGAGCGACATCGTGACCTCTCCGGACGACGTGTAATGCAGATTCTCCGCGGGCTCGGTTGCGGTGATCGGCTCGGCAAAGCTTTCTTCGGGAACTGTCTTCCCGAAAAACCATCGGCTCATCCAGGAATAGGCGGCCCGATACATATCAGGAGTGTAACCGTGGGGACCATCGACGATAATGAAGCGCGTCTTCTCGGCCTGCCCGGTCACTTGGTACAAGTGGCCTACCTCTTTGTGACGCTCTTGCTTGGCGGTCACACCTGGAAGAGGATCTCCTGTCGCCTCAATCATGAGCAGCGGTCGCGGCGCGATGAGAGCGTCGATGTCTGTGCTACTCAGCCCGGGACGGGTGGGATTGTCGGGATTGCAGCCCCCGTAGCAGACCGGGATGGAGATCTTGATTCGCTCGTCGAGGGCGGAGAGAAGTTCTGCTTGCAAACCGCCGCCCGAGGTCCCGGTACAGGCAATGCGTTCCTTGTCGACGTCGTCCCGCCCGGCTAGGTAGTCGAGCGCGCGAACCCCGTCCCATACGAGATACGACGCGTAGTTGCCGCCAGTGAGAATCGCTTGTCCTCCGGCATATCCGTGTTCCAGTGTGACGAACCAGTGGGAGCCGCCGGGATCGATGAGAGCGCGACCGAGAACCGGGTTGAAGTATTGTCTTCTTTCCCCTTGTCCAGGAACGTCATAGACCAGCACGATGTAGCCGCGACGCGCCAGGTAGATACCAAGGTGTTGATACTCCTCAAACGACTTGCCCATCCCCCAATGGCCGACTGCCGCCAGAACCGCCGGGTAGGGTGGCGAACCCTTTCGCGGAACGTAAACGTTCGCCGTGACGTAATACCGGGGACGGCTTTCAAACACCACCTTCTCGACCTTGTAGCCGTCTCGCTCCAGAGTGCCCGCCGTCCGCGGGTTCAGCGGAGTCCGGGCGGGAAGATCACCGAGAGCGGCGCGCAGCTTGGCCCTGGTTTCCTGTTGGTACCGGCGGACGTCATCCGCGGATGACAGGTTCGAGATTACTTTCGAGCGGCGCTCGTGTTCTTCGTCACGGAGCTTCCGCAAGTATTTCGAGAACATGCTCTGGGCATCGGCGAATTCTTTCTGGCCGTAGAGAACGTTCCACTCTGGCAGTGACGGGCCACCAGCGGCTGGCTGGCCTTGCGCATGAAGGGTTCCAAGGCAGGCGAAAGCAATGATAAAGCTCGGGCGGTGGCGCATGGAACCGATCGTATCAGATGATCAAGCTGGGATCCTGTGGGGCAGGATTGTATCCTGCGCAGGCCGATTTGCAATCGGCCTCACGCGGCTGGTTGAGAAATCTCGGTCGGCAACACCACTTCCCTTCCGTGACCACCTTCTATCGTCGCCGCCTGCCTCATCTCCAGGTAGGCGAGCGGCCCATCTTTCTGACTTGGCGCTTGCACGCCAGCCTACCCCACCATCGCGTTTTTCCTGCCGAAAGCCCCGCCGGACGAGCTTTTGTCGCCATGGACAGGCTCCTGGATGGGGCTACGGCCGGGCCCCTGCACCTGCGCCGACCCGAGATTGCCAGCGTGGCCGTCGATGCGATTCGATATGGTCAAGACCATCTGAACTACTATCGGCTTCACGCCTATGTCGTGATGGCCAATCACATCCATCTATTGCTTACTCCCCAAGTCGATGTCGCCAAGATCACTCATTCGCTCAAGCGTTTCATCGCTCGTCGGGCCAACCAGATTCTTGGTTCGACGGGGCAGCCCTTCTGGCAGGACGAAAGCTACGATCACCTTGGTTCGCGATCAAGCTGAGTTTGAGCGCATTGTCGGCAATATCGAAAACAACCCTGCCCATGCGGGTCTGGTAGCCGCACCTGAAGACTTTCCTGGTCGAGTGCCAGGAGGCCGATTGCAAATCGGCCTGCAGGATAAAATCCTGCCCCACACAATCAGGCAATCCTAAAACAGTACGCGAATACCAAACTGAATGTTGCGCGGTGCCGACCCCTGAATGATCTTGCCGAAGTCCTGATTGGTGACGTCGGTTGTGGCCGCGCGAGCTTCAAAGAACGGACTGTTCGTCAGGTTGAAAAACTCAGCGCGGAACTGGACGTTGTAGCGCTCCCGAAAGCGGGTGTTCTTGAATAGAGACATATCGACGCTCTTGCGGCCAGGTCCGCGGAGGTCGGGCTGGGTGAGCGAATCGGTTGGGATGGTAAATGGTCTCGCGCGGCGAAAGGCGCTCGTATCGAACCACCGGTCGAGTGTTTGGCCGCTGTCGAGGACGCCGCTCTTGAGGCGGTCCGCGCGGCCATTGGTGTACTGGAAGTTGAACAGACCGGTGTCGTCCGGAGCGGTGATATGGATGGGACGGCCCGCCTGGAAAATCGTGATTCCATTCCACTGCCAGCCTCCGAGCACCAGGCTAGCGATACCTGAGTTGGCCCACCGTCTGCCTTTGCCAAACGGCAGGTCGTAGAGATGGCTGATCACGATGCGATGGGGGAGATCATTGCCCTCGAGGCCGCGATTGTACTTCGGATCGTACAGGGCGTTGGAGGGACCCACGACCCAGGTGTTGGAGTCGCCGCCGATCGACGAGATGGTCTTGGAGAGCGTGTATCCCACCGACATCGTCAGACCCTGGGAATAACGCTTCTCAAAGCGGGCGGTCATAGACTGATAACTCGAATCGCCGTAATTGGCGCGGATGTGCAGCACATCCTGATAATGCGGGAACGGGCGCAACAGTTGCCGCTGCTGCACGGTCTGAAAGCTCAGTGCGCCAGTCCTCACCTTGCCGAAATACGGGTTGGGAACTGCCTGGAGGAGCTGACTGCCCAGGCTGGCCAACAAGGGATCGTTTTGGTTGTCCTGGCGATTCCAGAACAAATGCGTAATCTTGTTGCCGACATAGGCGATTTCAGCGACCATCGTATTGCCGATCTCGCGCTGGATACCAAAGTTCCAGTTGCTTAAATAGGCGAGCGGGTGCTTCTTGACGTCCACGCGGATGTTCTGGCCGCCGAAAGTGGAGATGCCCTTTTCCGGATAGGTGAATCCTCCGGCGAAAGGGTCGGACCAGGAGCCGCCTACAGGTGGTGTGAACGGAATGCGGTTTGGCTCGCCCAGAGTGATGAAATTCGTGACGAAAGTGCCGGAACCGAAATCGGTAGCGGCGGCGTTCAAGCCGTTGTTGGCAGCGTGAAAGATAGCGCCTGCCGTCCGGATGACCGTCCTCGAGTCGAGTTGGAATGCCAGGCCGACGCGGGGACCAAAAGTCTTGTAGTTGGGATCCGTGTGATAGCCGCCAGGCGGAGTCCACTTAAAGACGCCTTTCCCGCCAGTGATCGGTTCGGTCTCGAAAGGATCGATGTAACCGATATTGCCCCATTTCTCACCATAGGGCGAGGTGTATTCGTAGCGGACACCCAGGTTCATCGTGAGCCGTTTGGTAATGCGCCAGTCGTCTTGAACGTAAGCCGACTTGTAGCGCTGAAACAGGAACATGCGCGGAGTAAAGGTCAGTGTGCCGGCCTGGGGAACGCCTAACAGCAAGCTCGCAAAACCATGGCCACTGTTAGTCGCGGAAACGGAGGGATCAGGACCTTGTACGTACGTGCGGTCGAAGAAGTACTGGCCCGCCGAGAACTGCGAGTTATAGGCGTTCATGCGCATGAGCTGATGATCGGTGCCGAACCGGAGTTTGTGGGCGCCTTTGATCCAGGTGACATGGTATTGTCCGTGCCAGTTGTCCTGCGGAGCCAGAGTCTTGGTGGCGCCGCCGAGCTGGCCCACTTCATCCGCGCCGAACGTTGAGACCACGAGCCCGGAGCCGGAGTTGTACTGCTGCACGGTAATCTGGGGGAATTGCTTGTAGAGGACGTTCGACACCACTTTGCTCGAAAAGCCCAACGTACCCATATCAAAGCCCTCGCTGACGGGATAGCTGTTGAACTGGAGCCGGGTATAGGAGAACCGGAATTCGCCGAGAAGGTTCGGAGCCCAAGTGGAGGTCAGGCTGATGAGGCCGGTCCGGGTAGGTTGGCTGGATATGGTTCGCGCCGGGAATGCCTTTTCGGCCAGCGAGGAAGCCGAGTCGTTTTGAGCACCGCCTGTGCGGCCGAACAAGCGATGCTTGGCGCTGAGGTGGTGATCGATGCGGGCAAACCAGATGTCGGCTTGAGTGATGTTCTTACCGACGAGGAAGTAGTTGCGGAGACCCACTGGGCCCTCTCCCTGCCGGTTCGGGGCGGGCCAGAAATTGATGACATTCTTCGAGATGGCGTGAATCCGGTCAGCAGGAATCCGATTGCCGGGGAAAGCATCCCGGATAAATTTACCGGGATTATTAGGGTCAGCCCGGCTGGTCAGGTAGTCATAAATGATGGTCTGGCTGCCCCGTGGATCGAGCGTGCGGGAAAAGTCGCCTGCCTTCTGCTCGGCCGTTGGGACCGTCGAAAGAAACTGATCCGGGCTGCCGACCCGCACTCCTTCGTAGTTGAGAAAAAAGAACGTTCGATCGCGGATGATCCGGCCTCCCACGGCAGCGCCAAAAGTATTGCTCTGGAACAAAGATCGCGCCACGCGGTTCCGGTTATTAGACCACCCGTTAGCGTTGAGATGATCGTTGCGAAGGAATTCATAGACGACGCCGTGCAGCTCATTGGTCCCGGATTTGCTCGCGACGTTGACGACGCCCCCTCCGGAGTGTCCATACTCAGCGGAGTACGTGGCCGTTTCCACTTTGAACTCTTCCACTGACTCGATAGGGAACGAGTAAGCCTGGCCGCCGCTGGTAAAGCCGCGGGACTCACCGCCGTCCATGAGCACCGCGTTTTGCATGGCCAATCCGCCGGAGATGCGGGAGTTAGTTGCCGAGCCGATCGCGCCCGCGCCGTTTCCGCCCTGTGCGGAAGTGGGGATGACACCTGGAGCCGTGGAAGCGAGGTTGAGCGGGTTTCGCCCAAGCAGGGGAAGCTCGACGACCTTCCTGGCTTCGACAACCTTGCTGAGGCCGGAAGTCTGCAGCTCGAGCTGCACGGGCGATGCGTCGACCTGCACGGACTCAGTGATCGCGCCCACCTCCAACCGCGCGTCGATCGTGACCGTGGTCCCCGTGGCGAGTGGAATGTTGGCGACCCTACTCGACTTGAATCCTTGCTTTTCGACGGCTATTTCGTAGGTCCCTGGGTTCAAAGCGGCAAACACATACAGGCCTGCGCTGTTGGATTCAGCGGTAGTCCGGATGTTAGTGGCGACATTCCGCAAGGTTACCTGGGCGCTGGTAATGATGCCTCCAGACGAATCGGTGACCGTTCCGGTGATAGTGCCGCGTTCCCCCTGAGGGAAGGCGGGCAAGGCAACAAGGAACATGGCTAGCAGACACGACCTGGCTTTCATGGGGCCTCCTGAAGTGAGCTGGTCAAGGACACGACTATATATCAATGGGATGCCAGCAGCAACCAGTCCAGTCCCGGAGTCTATATAGCACAGGCAGCGGAAGTTGAAATCACTCCGCCGGCTTTACCAGCGCGCGAAGAGAAGATGCGCGATCCGGGTGGTGAACGCTCTGAGCAATTGCCTCGTCCATCTCCTTGACACTCCGCTGTGATCTCAAGTAGGCGCTGGCTATGTATCTCTCCGCCCTCGATGTGAGTTCCTTATCGATTTGACGAAGCTCCTTTTGAATTCTGTAGCGGTTCGTCTTCTCGGCATTGGCTGCCACTGCCTGGTCATATTTCCGCCGCACCTCTGGGTCGGCGATACCCTCCGGCGTCCGGACAGGCACGCCCGGTTTCATGGGAGTATCCGGAACGGTGACCCGCGCGGCCGGCACATCCTCCGGATTGAATTTAGGGTCCTTCGCCGAATCGATCGTGTCCAGCAGCGTCAGCCAAAGCGCCAGTTTCTCCTGACGAGCGGCCTGGCGGCCGGTGAAGTCCGGAACCGTGTGAACCTCGATTTGCTCAATCGCGTTCCCAGCGCCGCGCAACTCCTCGACTGCGCTGGTTTTGCGGTAAAGATCGAGGCGTTCGGCGACTTGTTTCTTGGCACTCTCAATACTCATGCTCGCCTTCTTTCTCTGGTTGGCGCCGGCATCGGCAGAAAATCCCAGGCATAAAACGGTCACGGGAAGGAGGACGAACCGCATATTCTCAGAATAATGGATCCACTTCAGTCGGATCATTGAATTCTGAACTGGCGGATGCGCCCGCCTTACTAATTGTCGCCCGTCCCGCCGCGGTGATCGCGATCACCTGGTCCACCGTGGTGAACTCTTTCGACAGTCCTCCTCCAACCTGAAACGACCATGGGATCGACCAGGTCCAGCCGCCGTCGCATTTGTCCGCGTCGCAGGAAATGCGATCAAACCCATTTACTTTGGAGCCGCTGGTGTCGCTGGTGGGCGGACCTACACTGATCGGGTTAGGATTCGGATGATGGCCGACACTGTTGTTGGCGAAATACTGCTGAAAGCAACCTGTGCCCACGGCGTCCACATCGGATTCGACGTAGCTACAGTGCTCGAATGAAACGGTCTCAGGCAGAAAATATATGTCAGCGATGAAGCCGGTGGAGGCCCTGTGAAACGTGTGCTTCCGTTGGGTGCCCGGCTGTCTCACCATGCGAATGCCGGAGGGCTCAATGATATGGAAGGTGATCGAACAGGAGCAGCCTCCGCCGGTCGCGGTAATGATGACCGTGCTCGCGCGATCCGGAGCAGTGTAGGTGACAGTGGAGCCCGATGTACTCGAGAGCATGCCCTCATTGGGACTGAACGTCCAGGTGGCCGCGCCAAGAGAGAAGGTGACATCGACCGATTCACCGACACCGAGGTCGGTTCGCGCACGGTTAGACGGAACCGACACGGCCGTTTGAGAGGTAATGTTGCAATTCGGGCAGGGTGTGACCGCACTGCCCCCGGGACCCGCCGGATTGCCGGGGACGCCGGGTGCGCCGGGCACGGAAGGAGCACTGGGGGTGTTCTTAGGCATGGGGATTTCAAACCGATGCTACGTGAGCGAGCATGCGGTCGGCGTAGATGCGCAGTTTCGAAATGAGCCTTGCCAGCTTTCCCTCAGCATCGACGGTCAGAGGATCGGTGAGCGTGCGCGAGATCCAGGGATAAAGGGGATCCGTGCATGCCTGGTGGCCGAACGAGAACTGCAAACCGGCAAGGACCGGGACGGCGCGAGGGTCAGCCAAGCCATACTCCGCCGCCTGCTGTTCCGCTTGCGCGACGATCCCGTGCATTACGGTTGCTCCGGCAAACTCGAATTTTTCGGGATAGAGAGTTGCCAGGTTCTTGAGGATCGCGGGCGTTGAGATTTCGTTTTGACGCGCCGCCTCTTCGTAGTTAAAGTCAAGCGCGTTTCGGAGGGCCTGAATCGCGTACTGCTGATCGGGACCCGCAACCTGGTCCATATAGACGACCAGACGCTCATAAAGGCGCTCCGCCCGGAGCATGTCGCCGGGAATCGACTGGTCGGTGAGCGTCTCGGTTGCCCAGGCCAGTTGAGGATCGGAGTCGAAACCGCTTCCCAGCGTACACATCAGCTCCAGGTAGAAACGGATCGGCCCCCGTTTCACAAGTCCGTAGGTTCTTGCCCCCTGGAGGCCCATTTCCACGGCCTTGTGAACACCCTCTTCGCCCGCGGCCGCGGACAGTCTGGGAGCGAACGAGCGCAAGTGTTCCTCCATCTCGGCGAGGAACACGGCGCTCGTCTGGGCCTCGAGCGCTTCCATCTGATCGGAACGGATGATCATACTCGTGAGCACCACCTCCGGCCCGTAAGCAACGCTCTACGCGGACTCGGAGAATGCGACAGCAAGATGCTTTGTGGTTGAGCCGAATTATAGCAGGTGCACCGTGTCGCGGGCGGCAGCGGTTGGGCCACGGGAACTGACCACGGTTGAACTCCATTTGGGTGCTCCGGATGGAATAGAGTATAAGAAAGCCGGTCACTATGAATCGATTCACCCAACTTTGCCTGCTGTTATTGGCCTCGCTGGTCCTCGCCTGGACGCAAGTAGCTCAAGAAGCCAACAAGGATTACGCGACCCTTGAAGGACGCGCGCGAATCGCGAAATCGCTCGGAGACGACAATCGCAAGAACCGACTCCAGCCGGCCGGGATGGTTGCCGCGCTTGCCATCAAGCCAGGCGCCACGGTAGCCGATGTTGGCACGGGCGTCGGAATGATGTTGCCGTATCTTTCCGAAGCCGTCGGGCCTGGCGGACGCGTCATCGCTCAGGATATCCAGCAGGACTTTCTCGACAAAGCGCAGGCTCGGGCAAAATCCGACAAACTCACGAATGTGAGCTTCGTGCTCGGAACAGACCGGAATCCAAGACTCCCCGAAAACCAAGTCGATCTGGTGTTTGTGCTCGACGCCTATCACCACTTCGACTATCCGGAGGAAATGCTTGGCCACATCGGTCGTGCGCTAAAGCCGGACGGCCGGATTGCGATCGTGGACTTTTACCGCCATCGCCGGGGTTCGGATGGGAAAGATATGCGGAACCACGTCCGCGCCGAGAAAGAAGAAGTGCTGCGTGAAATCCAGAGCTATGGGTATCAGATCCTGTCGCAGAGCGACCATGGCTCCAATCAGTACATCCTGATCTTCAAGAAGAAGGTATAGACATGCTGCTGCGGCGATCGGTGGTAGCTGCGGTAATCGCAGTATCGGTATGGCTCGGGGCTCGCGCCGCTGCGCCCGCGGCACCCGAGTTGATCTCCGTCTTTCCTTTCGGCGGCCAGCAGGGCTCCGAATTCACCGCAACCATCCGCGGGCGCTCTTTGGACAGCGTTTCCGCCGTCTGGTTCGACTGCGAGCATCTCTCGGCAACTACCTCGGCTGTTACGCTCGAAAAGGCCCCGGTAGATCGCGCCCCAAAGGCTTCAAAGCGAAAGTCCTCCTCGTCAGCCCCGCTGCAATTGCTCACACTGACGGTCAAGGTGGCTCCCGGGGCGCAGGCGGGGGTACACTCGATGAGGATCCTGACTCCGAGCGGGCTTTCTAATGCTCTGCCAATCAGGGTTCATGCTGAATCGGCGGCGATGGAGGGCGATTCCCCACATGAAACACCCAAGCAGAGTCAGCCAGTCGAAGCCTATCCCGTGGTGGTGAACGGGAAGCTCGCCGGCAAAGGAGAAGTCGATTACTACGTCTTCGAAGCCCAGCAGGGTGAGACGCTGCGGCTCGATGCACTGACCGCCGGCGGTGATTTCGATCCTTCCTTGACGCTCTACGCGCAGACCGGAAGTTGGTTTCGATCGGACCGCCTGACTGAGCTCGCGTTCAATGATGAGGCAGTGTCATACCCGGGGATTCCGCTGCACGCAACACTGAGCTATCAGTTTTCGCGGAAGGGACAATATTTCGTTCGTCTCAGCGGCTTTCTCGGAGAGGGCGGCCCCGACCACGCTTATCAGCTTTCGATCCGGCGTGTTGTCCCGGAGCAGATCGACATCGATCCGATGCGGGCAGCGCATCTTCCACCGCCGTCGGAAGATCTTTCCTGGAAAGAGCGCTCCTGGAAACGCGAAGTCAAACCCGATCGTCTCAAAGTGCTCTGGTCCCGAGCGGTGGAGTCGCTGTATCGTCCCGAGTCCGCCGCCAATCAGGAAAATGGGAGCTCCGGAGGCGATTCCCGTTTTACGATTCCCGATATCCCAGTCATCCGGATCGATGACGATCCACACGGAGCTTCCTCGGCGCCGGTCGACGTCACCATTCCTGCGTTGATCGAGGGAACCATCGAGAACCCGGCAGATATAGACCGGGTGAAGTTCCGGGTCAAGGGCGGCGATCGCGTCGCAGTCGAGGTGCAAACGCTCCAGAAGACGATACCTCAGTTCAATCCCTACCTACGGATCGTCTCGACGGGCGGCGATGAGGCTTTCACCAATGTCCATTCCAGAGTGAATACATGCGGCGACTTAATCCTGAAGCAGGTGGAGCCAAAGACTACGTACTCGTTTCCACGCGACGGAGAGTTCATTCTTGAGATCCGGGACATTACGCACCTCTACGGTGACAAGTCATTCGCCTACCGGGTGTTGCTGCGCCGGCAGGTTCCCCATATGGGCGAGGTTCATGTCGCGGAAGACCAGGTGAACCTCGTGGCTGGCGAGGTCAGTAAGATCAGCATCGATACCGACCAGGAAGAAGGTTTCGACGGCTATGTTGCTCTGACCGTAGAAGGTCTGCCAAAGGGCGTCCGGGCAGTCCTAGGGACGGAACTGGAGCCGGCGGTCCCACCACAATTCAACCCAGGAAAGATCGAGCGCTTCAGAACAGAAAGTCAGAAGGCGACGTTCTTGCTGCTGAGCGATCTAACCACGCCTCCCACCTTGGCGCCGGTGGAAGCTCGGGTAATGGCCCAGCCCACGATGAAGGGCAAGCTGGGACGGTCTATCCTGGTGAAAAAGATTCTTTTTACCTTGGCGCAGCCGGAGGCACGCTGAAAATGAAACCTGGCTGGACGAGTCTTGCCCTGACCCTTCTCGCAGCATTTCCTATTCCCGCCGCCGATGCCCCGTCGAAATTAGTCTCGTTGCGGCTTATGCCCGAAGAGCGAACGCTTCGGGGCAAGAAATCGTCGCAGCAGTTTCTGCTCACGGGCCGGTTTGCCGATGGCCGCGAGCGCGACGTTACAGGAGAGGCTCGCTTTACGCTCTCGAACACCGGTTCCGCCCGGGTAGGCGACTCGGGCCGGATCGTCGCAGTGGCTGACGGCGCGACGGTTGTGACGGCGAGCGTGTCCGGCCTGTCGGCTCGGGCAACGCTCAAAATCGAAGGTTCGAACCAGGAGCGTCCCTTCAGCTTTCCCAGGGATATCGTCAGCATCTTGACGCGCCGCGGCTGTAACGCAGCCGGATGTCACGGGGGAATCAAAGGCCAAGCTGGTTTCAAACTCTCCACGCACGGCATCCATGCGAAGGAAGATTTCAAATGGATTGTCGAGGGCGGTGTCTTTCAGGTCCTCTCCCTCGAATCCAGCGGGCCCAAGCAATCGCGGATCGATCTCAAGAACCCCGAGCAGAGCCTGATTCTTCAGAAGGCGACCATGAGCGTCGCCCACGGGGGCGGCCAGCGTTTTGAGAAGGGCTCTGAAGACTACCAGACTATTCTGAACTGGGTCCGTAACGGGATCCCCTACGGAGCCGAGAGCACCAGTGGCGAGCCCAAAATAGCGCGCTTGGAAGTCTTCCCACGCGACGTTTTCCTGCGTGCCGGCGAGACGCACCGGCTCCTGATAACCGCGTACAGCACGGACGGCTCGGCTGAGGACTTTACCCACCAGGTGCTTTACGAACCCGGGCAGTCTTCGGTAGCAACTGTATCCGCTGGCGGGCTGATCGAGGCAAAGAAACCCGGGGAAACCGGCGTTTTGATCAAGGCTGCAGGACACTTGATCCGCGCTGGCGTGGGAGTGCTCTCCGATCCCTTGAAAGAGTACCCGAAGGTCGCCCGTCACAATCTGATCGACGAAGAGGTGTTCGACAAGCTTCGCCTGTTCAACATCATTCCTTCTGATCTCTCCTCGGACTCGGAGTTTCTGCGGCGCCTTTGCCTGGACTTGACTGGTACCCTTCCTCCTCCGGAGCGGGTGCGCGAGTTTCTGGCCAGCAAAGATCCCAAGAAACGCGAGAGGCTGATTGAGACGCTCCTCGAGTCTCCCGAATACATCGACTATTGGACTTTCCGCTTCGCCGATCTGTTCCGCGTGGCTGTTTACCCGGTGGGTATCAATCCCAAGTGGAGCCAGTCCTATTGGGGGTGGATCCGTGAAAACATCGCTGCCAACACACCCTACGACCAGATCGCGCGGGAACGAATTTCCGCGCAGGGCTATAGTGCTCCCTCGCGGCACTATCTCCCATATATGGTTGTTCCTCCGCCCCAAGACGGTATGGGAGAGCAGGTGCGCGTCTTCATGGGACGCCGCCTGGACTGCGCGCAGTGTCACGACCATCCCTACGAACAGTGGAGTCAGGACCAGTTCTGGGGCATGGCCGCGTTTTTTGGCGCTATGTTCAAGCTGGGCGGCAACCCGAATTCGGTGATTTTCGATCACCCCGGCGGCAAGGAGATCGCGGCCGATATCGCCGGTGCAAAAGACTACCGCGTGCTGCACCCGCGCACCAAACAGGAAGTCATTCCGATGCTGCTCGACGGCACGCAGATTCCGCACGCGCCAACGAATTTCCCGCGAATGGAGTTGGCGAAATGGATGACTTCGCACCCGTATTTCGCCGAAGCCGCGGCGAATCGCGTCTGGGGATACTTTTTCGGACGGGGGATCGTGGACCCTGTGGACGACTTCCGCAGCACCAATCCTCCGACGCATCCGGAACTGCTGCGCCGTTTGGCCGGGTATTTCGTCGAGAATCAGTACGATCTCAAGCGGCTTGTGCGGCTCATCGTTCAGTCGCGTGCTTACCAGTTATCGAGCCGCACAAATGCCACGAATGAAGGTGACGAGATCAACTATTCTCATGCGCAGCCGCGCACTCTGGATGCCGAGGTCCTGCTCGATGCGATTTCCGATGTGACGGGTGTCCCGGAAACCTTCAGTACTTCGATTCCCGACAGCAACCGTCCGGGAGGCGGCGCTCCAGCCGGAACGCGGGCGATCGAACTGAAAGAGAGTGACAATTACTATTCGCCGTTCCTTGATATTTACGGGCGGCCCAATCGATTATCCGTTCCCGAGCGAAGCTCTAAGCCCAATCTCAGTCAGGCGCAGCACATTCTGGCCGGCTCGACGTACAACGACAAGTTGCTGGCCAACAGGGGCCGCATCGGCCTGTTGCTGGAGCGCGGCGCGTCTGACAGCGAAATCATCGAAGAATTTTACTTGGCTGGTTTCTCGCGATTCCCGACGCGCGCGGAAAGTATTGAACTCGAGAAGCTGATCGCCCAGACGCCCACTCGTGAGCAAGCGTTGCGAGACTTGCTCTGGGCCATCATCAGCTCACGGGAGTTCTCGGAGAACCACTAACGACGTGGCCTTCACAGTTCTCGAATCAGGGGCTCCGGGGCGCCTTCCCATCGATACTCAAAATGGCCGCCCACGCGCACATTGGAGACCAGCTTAGGTCGAAAGCAGGAAATGCATTCGCCGCCTGCACGCCGCACGCTGCGATAGAGCACACCATTGGAGCCTTCATCCAACAATTGCTTCGCGAGCGCCTGAGATGCCACATAGCTGCCGGGCTCGTGGAACGCTGCATAATCCCGCCCTGGACCACGGAGGTCGTGGAAGGTGGAGTTAAACGTCGCAACGTACAAGCGCACCTGAAGGCGCATTTCCGTGATCCCGACCTCTCTGAGCTCCGCGCCGCGCCGGTATGCCGCTTCCGCATGGGCAGTTCGCAGATCGCGAGCCGCATACCATGCGCCACGAGTGGCATCGTTGAATCTTCCACCATACGGGTGGGGATGGCAGAATGCGGCCATCACAACGCTCGACAATGGTTTGCCGCTGACCCATTCTCCCGCGGGAATACGCTGGAGAATACCGAATTCAGTGGCGATCCGGTCATTCGACCAGTCTTCCAGCTCAAACATGTACTGCAGGTCCTCGGGGCTGGCGATTCGATCGAGAATACCGGCTGTTGGGTAGCGGCTAGGGATCAGACGGCAGGTACTCGACCAGATGATCCTGCGCTGAGGCGGTAAAATCAATACTCCCCGCCGCAGCGGGCGTCCAGCAGACGCCGCAACTGATACAGGCCATCCATACCATTCTCCAGGAGGAAGCTCATTGCGGGCTTGCCGGCAAACATCGGGTTGCTGTTAGGAAGTTTCAGCCAGGCATCGGCCAGGCTCGCTTCCGGAAACAGAATGTGCAGGGCCTTGTAGATGCCGAGAATGAGGGAAATTCGCATCAGCGTGTCGTAGGAAAGCGTCCCAATCTGCCCGGATTTGTACTTGAAAAAAGTCGACGGCGCGGGCCAGCCGAGCAGGCCCCGCTGTTCATCCACCGTCAGGCCCCAGGCTCCGGCGATCGAGAGAAACGTGCGCATTGCCGGACTGGAGAATTTTCGGCGCACCTCCGGATCCCGCCTGCGTTCGGGCAAGACCGGCGTAAGCCTGCCTACGCGATCGGTCCTGATCTCCATATATGGAGTATGGAGTATAAAATGAGAGCTGTCAATGTTCTGCCCTGTCGTTGAGGGGTAGTTGGCGTATCATATTCTCCAGCGGGTTCTCCAGCGGGCGTTAATTGGCAGGAAGGAGGCGGCATGATCAGACGCGGTTGTCTCTGTGGGACCGAGGAGGAATTTAACCGGCGGGATTTTATCAAGGTCGGTTCGCTCGGCTTCCTCGGAATTCATCTGAGCCAGGCACTGCGACTGGAGGCGGCCATGGCCGCCGGCGGTGTGAAGCCTCAGGGAAAGGCAAAGGCGTGCATCCTGGTTTGGCTCGAAGGCGGTCCGAGCCAGATGGACACCTGGGATCCGAAGGTCAGCAGCAGCTTCCGGCCGATCTCGACCAACGTTGCCGGCATTCAGATCTCAGAGCTGCTGCCGAAGCTGGCCAGGCGCATCGCTAAGCTGGCGCTGGTCCGGACGGTTCGTTCCTTTGGCGACGACCACCCGCAGGCGGTTCACTATGCCGCTACGGGCCATCTTCATACCCCCGCCATGCAGTTCCCCAGTTTCGGTGCGATTGTTGCCAAGGAACTTGGCCCGCAGAACAACGTGCCGCCCTATGTAATCGTGCCGCGTTGGGAACGTGGCCGGCAATACCAGGATTACTTCGGGTCGGCGTTCCTGGGCCCGGACTACGACGCGATGGCGATTCCAGATCCTTCCAACGCGAACTTCCAGGTAGCCGATTTGAGTCTGCCGAAGTCGCTCTCCGAGCAGGCTGTCGAGAACCGGCGATCCTTCCGGAACGTGGTCGATCGCTATTACCGGAATTCCGTGAAGAGCGCCGAACACGGCAACATGGACGCCTTCAGCCAGAAGGCATGGGAGATGATTCTGACTCCTGGCGTCAGGGATGCTTTCGATCTTTCGAAGGAGTCCGATAAAACCAAGGAAGGCTATGGTCGCGACTCGATCGGCCAGAGTCTGCTTTTGGCAAGGCGGTTAGTCGAGGCAGGCACCCGTTTCGTCACTGCTGCTGGATACCACGGCAACTCCTGGGACACCCATTCGGATAACGACAGGACTCACCGCGACAGACTCACGCCGCCGCTCGACCGCTCGCTCTCGGCGTTAATCGACGACCTGGTCGCACGGGGACTGTACGAGTCGACGATCGTCATCGCGATGGGTGAATTCGGCCGCACACCTCACGTCAACCCCGGCCTGGGCCGCGATCACTGGCCCATCTGTTGGTCGATCGCGCTCGGAGGAGGCGGCATTCGTACTGGCCAAGTGGTCGGCAAGAGCGACGAGCGAGGCGCGTATTGCGTCGAGCGGCAAGTCAGTCTCGGCGATGTGTTCGCCACCGTCTACAAGGCGATGGGCATCCAGTGGGACAAGGAGTACATGACCCCTGTCGGCCGTCCCATCAAGATCGCCAACTCTCTCAATGACGCCACCGGCGAGCCTATCAAGGAGTTGGTGTAAGAACCCTATGCTCAAGAGTTTGTGGGCAGCCGTGCTCTGCTTTGCATCGGGCCTGGTTGCGCAGGATATCACCGAGCAGCACGTCATGGTTCCGATGCGCGATGGGAAGAAGCTATCGACCTATCTCTACATCCCCGCAGAGCAAGGGCGGTGGCCGGTGTTATATGAGCAACGGTACGCCGATCTCACCGGAGCTTCCAGCCGAAAGAATGCCACGGCCTTGGCCATGAAAGGGTATGTGGTCGCCACGCAGAATTTCCGTGGGACGCATCTGTCGGAAGGGACCTATGTGGGCTACCGTGCGCTGGGGTGGGGTGAGCAGAAGGATGGCTATGACACCGTCGCGTGGCTCGCAAAGCAGCCCTGGTCCAATGGAAACATCGGGACCTACGGAGGGTCCCAGGCAGGATACGCTCAGAACTTTTTGGCTGTCACGCAGCCTCCGAACCTGGTGGCTCAATTCATGACCGACACTGGCCAGAGCCTATTCCACCTGGGTTATCGCAGAGGCGGAGTGACCAGGACGATGCGCTTCCAGGACGCCCGCGATCCCCAGGACGCGCTGAATCTCATCCATGAGATGTTCCGCCACCCGGTTTACGACGAGTTTTGGCAACTGGAAGACACCACCAGGCACTTCGACAAGATGAACGTGCCCTGTTTCACTCTCGGCAGTTGGTACGACTACATGAACGTCGGCTCAATTGAGAGTTTCATCGGCCGCCAGCATCGCGGTGGGCCGAAGTCCCGCGGGAAACAGCACTTGCTGATAGGCCCATGGCTGCATGGCAGCAGCCACAGACCTACAACGGAAGTGGGCGATCTGGTTTATCCTGCGAACTCGCACTTTGCCGTTCGCGACCACATGGTCCGCTGGTTCGATCATTATCTGAAAGGGATCGACAATGGGGTCGAGCGCGAGCCCGTGGTCCGTTACTACGTCCTGGGAGCTGTTGGGGAGAAGGATGCTCCCGGAAATGAGTGGCGCACTGCCAAAGACTGGCCCGTTCCGGCGCGGGAGACGGCGTACTATCTGCACGGCCCAGCATCCGGTGCATCCGGCCGGCTTTCCACGGATTCGCCCAAGGGACGCAAGATCACTACGTACACCAGCGATCCGGCGAATCCGGCTCCCATCCCTGGTCCCAGTTTTCCTGGAGCACGCGACGCCCGAGAGCATGAAAAGCACCCGGATGTGCGAACCTTTACCACTGAGCCTCTGACAGCCCCTGTAGAGTGGACCGGGCAAGTCCGGGCGGAACTCTTTGTTTCCTCAAACGCGCGAGATGCGGATTTCATTGTTCGCGTGACCGATGTCTATCCGGACGGCCGGTCGATCCTGATCGTTGATTGGCCGCGCCGGGCCCGCTTTCGCGAGACCTGGGATCGTGAGGTCTTCATGAAGCCCGGGGAGGTCTACAAGATCGCATTCGATGTCGGCTGGCTTAGCCAGATTTTCAACAAGGGGCATCGGATCCGGATCAGCGTCGCCAGTACCGGCGCCCCGTTCTACGACCCCAACCCGCAGACCGGCGAGCCCTTGACGGTGGAACCGCCAAAGAAGGTGTTCGTGGCCACCCATAATCTGCATCACGCCTCTCCGCAAGCGTCACGGATCCTGGCTCCGGTACACAATGAACGGTAAAGAAAGCTCCTGTCGACATAGGTGAAATCATGTCAAATTGCAGGTTTTCATCGAAACCTCTACTCGTGATCCTGGTATCCACGCTGGCCTCCGCCGCGGTGGTTCAGGTGGAGACGAAAGAGCGATCGGATGCCGGCCCGTACTCGAGGATCACCGGCAAGGTGCATTTCGCGGTAGATCCCAAGCTCCCAGCAAATCGCATTGTCACCGACATCGACCATGCCCCGCGAAACGCCAAGGGGCTCGTGGAATTCTCAGCCGATCTTTACATGCTCGAGCCGCGCGACCCGGCCAAACGTAAAGGCACCGTGCTGTTCGAGGTCAGCAATCGCGGGCGCAAGGGGCTGCTGTCCACTTTCAATCTCGGGGCAGGCTCCAATCATCCCCAGACGCCGGCCGAGCTCGGCGACGAGTTCCTCCTAGACCAAGGCATCACCCTGGTGTGGCTCGGGTGGCAATTCGATGTGCCACCGGAACCCAATCTCATGCGCTTCTATACCGCATCCACCAAAGGACTGAAAGGGGTCGTGCGCTCGGACTTCGTTCCCGATGTAAAGACCGATCGCATTTACCTGGCCGACCGGACTCACATCGCCTACCCAGTCGCGGATGGCGAAGACGAGACCATCCAGCTCACCGTGCGGGACCGCGCGGACGGGATCCGGCAGACCATTCCGCGCAGCCAATGGGGGCTCGATCCGGACCGCACTCACATCACGATGACCAAGGGCTTCGAAGCGGGGAGGATTTACGAGGCCGTCTACAAATCCGAGAATCCGGCTGTAGTGGGCCTGGGACCGGCCGGCGTGCGCGATTTCATCTCGCATCTCAAGCGCAAAGAAGGCTATCGCCGCGCCATCGGCTTCGGTTCCTCCCAAAGCGGCCGCTTCCTCAGGACGTTTCTGTACTACGGATTCAATCAGGACGAGCAGGGAGGACGTGTATTCGACGGAGTGTGGGCCCACGTATCCGGCGGCGGACGCGGCAGCTTCAATCATCGCTACGCCCAGCCCTCCCGTGACGCGCGGCCCTTTTTCAACTTCCTTTACCCGACCGATATCTTTCCTTTCAGCAACCAGGAGCAGACCGACCCGGAGACGGGTATTACCGACGGGCTGCTCGTCCGTGCCGAGCGGGCTCAAGTAGTGCCGAAGATCTTCTTTACCAACTCCTCGTATGAATACTATGGACGAGCCGCTTCTCTTATCCATACGACTGTGGATGGCCGACGCGACCTACTCCCTTCGAAGGACACCAGGATCTACTTCATCACCGGGGCGCAGCACGGCTCAGGCACATTTCCTCCAAGGCGCAATGGCACCCAGAACTCGGCCAACACCAATGATTTTCGCTGGACAATGCGAGCGCTGCTCTCGGCCATGCATCGATGGGTGGCCGACGGAGCTGAACCTCCGGCGTCGCGGTTCCCGCTCATTGGCAAAGACGAGCTGGTCGCGCTGGGGGCCGTTCAGTTTCCGAAGATTCCCGGCGTGGCCTTTCCGTCTCGAATGCACAAGGCCTGGCGCGCGGACTACGGGTCCGAGTTTCGGACAAAAGGAATCGTGAGCATCGAACCGCCGAAAGTCGGGAGCCCGTTCCCGATGTTCGTTCCACAGGTGGACGCCGACGGCAATGAGGTTTCGGGTATCCGGCTCCCCGTTATTCAAGCGCCTCTCGGGACCTATGCCGGCTGGAATTTACGGGACCCCGCCATCGGCGCCCCCGATGAGCTCTACAGCATGGTCGGCTCCTACATCCCCTTCCCGAAGAACCGGGAGGCACGGGCCAGAACAGGCGATCCCCGCAAGTCGATCGAGGAACGCTATGGCAGCCGCGAGGCATATATTGAGAAGATCGCGAGCGCAGCCCGAACCTTAGCCGCGGGCGGCTACATGCTGGAACGGGACATTCCAAAGATGACCGAAAAAGCCGGCGCTCAGTGGGACTGGACCTTCGATCATCAACGGTGACGTGTCTTGCCCTCCGAGGCGCCTGTCTAGGCGACGCATTTTAGAGCGGCACCACGAAAGCTGATTCTACCGTGCGAATGCTTCCATAACGGCAGATGCGATACGCTATCACCATCATGCGGACAAAGGCATTGCTTCTATCGTGGACGGCGGGGGTCGCCTGGGGGCAGCAGTACGACCTGGTGCTGAAGGGCGGGCACGTGATCGATCCAGCGAACGGCGTCGACGGGATCCGAGATGTCGCCATCGCAGGCAACAAGATCGCGCGGGCCGCGGCCAATATCCCCGTGAGCGACGCACGGCGCGCCGTCGACGTAAAAGGATACTACGTAACACCTGGATTTGTAGATCTGCACACACACGTCTACCTCAAGGGACGATCTTCGACAGTAGTGGCCGACGACGCAGTGTTGCCGCACGGGACGACCACGATCGTGGACGCAGGCGTGGCCGGATGGAAGAATTTCGATGACTTCAAGGCCACGATCATTGACCGTGCCCAAGTGCGGATATTGGCGCTGCTGAACATCGTGGGAAGCGGAATGAATGACGACCAGCGGAAGGAAAACATTGTTGAGGATATGGACCCGCGCGCAACGGCGGCGAAGATCGCGCAGTATCCGGACATTCTGGTCGGTGTGAAAACCGCACACTTCAGCCTGCCGGGATGGGCGGCCGTGGAACGGGCGATCGAGGCAGGGCGAATCGCGAACAAGCCGGTGATGCTCGACAGTTCCATTTACAGCAACAGTGGCCGGACGACGCGCGAGAAGCTGTTGAAGCTGATGCGGCCGGGCGATATTCACACCCACATGTACAACGATCACCAGGTCGAGCTGTTGGATCGCTTTACAGGCAAAGTGCAGCCCTGGATGTGGGAGGCGCGCAAGCGGGGAGTGCTACTGGACCTTGGACACGGAGCCGGCGGCTTTCTCTGGCCGGTGGCTCACGCCGCGGTGACGCAAGGGTTCCTGCCTGACACGATTGGTACCGATTTGCACCCGGGTAGCATATTGACCTTACAAGTCACCGTGCCCAACGCGATCTCGAAGCTGATGAATCTTGGAATGACCTTACAAGACGCGGTGCCGCGGGCGACGGTGAATCCGGCGAAAGCGATCCGGCGGTACCCCGAGCTGGGAACGTTAAGCGAAGGTGCGACCGCGGATGTTGCGGTGTTTCAGCTCAAGACGGGTGTCTTTTCCTTCATCGACTCTGCACGAAAGAAGCTCACCGGAGCGAAGAAGCTCGAATGTGTAATGACAGTGCGCGGCGGCAAGGTTGTGTTCGACCGCGACGCCATATTGCTTGCGCCTTCCGGGACAACAGCACGGCTTGCGCCGCTGCCCCATTATCCACGTGAGGAAAGCCGTAGCGAAGAGCCATCATCGGTGTACGACCTGGTGTTGAAGCAAGGTCAGGTAATCGATCCCGGAAGCAAGCGGTTCGGCCGCTATGACATTGGGATCAATGGGAACAAGATTGCCCGAATCGCGAAATGGGTACCGGCGGCGCATGCGCGGCTGGCCGTGGATGCCAGCGAATATTACGTGACGCCCGGATTGATCGATGTAGATGCGAACGTGAACTTCCTGGATTCGGTGGGCGGTGTTCAACCGGACCAGCGAAGCCTGCCTTATGGAGTAACGACGGTGGCGGATCCGAAGGCGACTTCTGCGGTGATCCGGAGGTCGCGAACCCAGGTGCTGCCGGTAGCGCCCCAGATCCAGGTCGATGGTTTGGTACAGAGCGGAATGAACCGCCAGAACGTGCTCAGCCACCAGGCGAGTATGACGCGCACACTGTCTCTGCGCCTTAACCAGGGAGCGCCGTTGACAGAGTTGATCGAAGGCGCCACGGTACGGCCGGCCAAAGCGATCGGGCGGGAAGACCTGGGTCTGCTTCGAGAGGGAGCAGCGGCCAACATTGCCCTGTTTGCCGTCCAGCGGGGAGATTTCGGGCTGGCGGACGAGAACAACCGGCGGCTCCCGGCGAAGGCCAAGGTGGTTTGCGTCATGACAGTCAGGAATGGGGATGTTGTGTGGGACCTGCACGGTCTATCGGTGCGCGAGTGGACCCAGGCGGGACGATATTCGAGCTACCGGTAATGGTTGCAAAACCGTGTACGGGGGTAGTGGGTGATTGTTGCTTTTCACCCTCTACCTGTACGGGGGCGTCAAGATGACTCCTGGCCGCCTCACCTGCTTCACGGCTGTCGCGCAAGCGTTGCAGGCCTGTGGCGTCCGATACGTGTTCGGCCATCCGGGTGGTGAGATTGTAGATCTGATCCAGGCGCTCGAAGATAACGAAGTGAGATTCATCCTTACCGGCCATGAGTCGGCGGCAGCTTTTATGGCCGGTGCTTGTGGCAGGATCACAGGTAACCCGGGGGTGTGCCTCGGGACCCTGGGACCGGGCGCGTGCAACCTGGTTCTCGGCGTAGCCGCCGCATTCCTCGACCGGGACCCGCTGCTGGCAATATCGGCTCAAACGGCAACCACGCGCAGCGACATCAGCAACAAACAGAACCTGCCGCTCAACGATCTGTTCGCGCCGATCACGAAGTGGTCCGTGGCGATGAAAGGCGTGAGGACTCACGACACAATTTGCTCAGCTCTATCGCTAGCCACACGGCCCCCGCGAGGTCCGGTCCACATTTCCATTCCATCCGATGTGGGCGCCGGGTCTGAGACGCTCGGGGGAAGCGCTCCCGCTCCGCCGGTCGAATCCTCTCAAGGAGAAGGCAATCTGGAAGCGATTGCCCGGGCGCTCAACAGCGCGCGCCGGCCGATCGGCGTCGTGGGTGTCGCTCTCAATCCCAGACAGGATCGTAATGCAGTCCGCAACTTTTTTGCGGAAACCGGGATCCCATACGTAGTCTTGCCTCAGGCAAAGGGCCTGGTAGACGAGGCCGGCGATGGATTTTTAGGAACGGCCGGCGTAGGCGGCGGCGACCGTTGGATTGTCGAGTGCTTGGAGAAAAGTGATTTCCTGCTAGGTGTTGGATTCGATCCGGTGGAGTCGTCCCAGGACTGGCATTTTCATCGCCTGGTGTACTCGCTGGCGAACAACCCGGTCGGCTTCGGCCGGTATCAGCCGGAGGCCGAATGCCTTGGTGACGTCGGCGTCTTACTCGATCGGTTGCGCTCGCAATATCAAGGCAGTCCCGAATGGCGCCGGGCGGACATTGTGGAATTGCGGCGGCGCACGCGCTCCCTGCTCTGTCCGGCGTCCGAAGGGGGCGCCGCCGGACTCGCCCCTTTTCATCTCATCCGCACCCTCGCCGAGACGCTCCCAAAACAAACCATTGTCACCACTGACGTGGGCGCGCACAAGATGCTGCTGGCTCAAACGTGGCAAGCTCAGGAGCCCGGGACATTCCTCACCTCGAATGGGCTTTCGGCCATGGGCTTTGGAGTTCCCGCGGCGCTGGCTGCGGCGTTGCTCCAACCTGATCGGCCCATCGTAGGCTTCATCGGGGACGGGGGCTTCGCGATGATGGTGCAAGAGCTGGAAACGGCTCGCCGCATCGGGGTTCGTCCGCTGTTTGTGGTGTTCTGCGACCGCTCGCTGGCGGTCATCAAGATCGCGCAAGATGTCCGCGGAATCCCGCATCATGGAGTCGACTTCGTGCCGGTGGACTGGGCCAAGGTCGCGGAAGGCTTCGGCGCGCGCGGCGAAACCCCGCGCGACCTGGCTGCCGTCGAGAAGGCTGTTCGCGACTGGCTCGCGTCTCCGGAGTTGACCGTGCTGGCCGTTCCGATCGATGAGCGATTGTATTCCGGGCTGACTTATTAGGCGGTGCTGAAGTCGACAGTGGCCGCAATCCCATTGCGCCGCCGGCGCGCCGGAGATACAATCATCGTCGCTCTTCAGAGATTGTTCCTCACAGGAGGCGCGAGATGCAAAATGTAAAGTCTGGCGCGACTCTCCGGCTGATCCTGACTCTAGCCGTGCTATCTCTTTCCGGAATTCGCTTGAGCGGCCAGGACACGCGAGGGCAAATTCTAGGACGGGTGCAGGATCCATCCGGCGCGGTACTGACTGGTGTTACGATCCGCGCCACCAACACGGATACCAACGTCGAGGTCATGACCGTGACGAACGAGAACGGCGAATTTGTCTTGCCCTACTTGATATCGGGGACTTACCGCGTTTCGATTGAGCATCCGGGCTTCAAACGGTTTCTTCAGGACGGGATCGCGCTGCGCCTGGCGGACCGGGTTGCCCTTAACATCGCCCTGGAGCTGGGTCAGACCACCGAGACCGTACAGGTCACCGGGCAAGCGTCGTTGATTGAATCGAGTTCGGCTTCCCTGGGGCAGGTGATCGACAACCGTCGCATCGCTGAGCTACCGCTCAAGGACGGCAACCCCATCATGCTCGCTAGTCTGGCGCCCGGTGCGTTGAATTTGACCACTGGCGGCTGGACGCGCCCATTTGACAACAGCTCTCCGTCCGCAGTAGCCATCAACGGAACGCGCTCGGCGATGAACGAGTTCACCATGGACGGCGCGCCCGATACTCAGCGCGCCATCGTGGCTTACATTCCTCCCTCCGATGTGGTCCAGGAGTTCAAGATCCAGACGGCTACTTTCGATGCCACGGTCGGCTTTACTCCCGGAGCAACCATCAACGTCAGCCTCAAGTCGGGCACAAACCAATTGCACGGAACGGCCTACCACTTTCTTCAGAATCCGGCGCTGAACGCCAACAAGTTCTTTTCGAACCAGGCAGGGCTGTCCAAGGCCGTGATCCGTCTCAACCGGTGGGGCACGACCGGAAGTGGTCCGGTCTATCTTCCAAAGCTTTATGACGGGCGGAACCGCACCTTCTGGCTCTACGGCTACGAAGGGATCTACAGCGCCGATCCCGAAGGAACCCTCACCACTGCCGTCCCCACGCCCAAGATGAGACAAGGCGATTTCTCCGATCTGTTGCGGGTTGGATCCCAGTACCAGATCTACGATCCCGCTACAATTGCGCCCGCTCCCGGCGGGCGATTCAGCCGCGAGCCTTTTGCTGGGAATCTGGTTCCGGCCAGCCGCTTCAATCCAACGGCGACGAAGCTCATGGACTTTTGGCCGCAGCCGAACCTCCCAGGCACTGCCGACGGGAGCAACAACTGGACCACTCCCCGTCCGGAATGGGACCATTTCTACAGTCACGTTGCCCGGGTCGATCATACCTTCAGTCCCGCGCATCGTGTTTTCGTGCGCGGCAACGTCAACGACCGAGCCAACGAATACTCGGTGCGGTTCAACCGGTCGGTCGGCGCCGGATTCTTTCGGCGCAATATCGGGATGGCGTTCGACGACGTGTACATGTTTGGCCCCACGTTCCTGCTGAACACTCGCTATAGCTATACGCGTTTCATCGAGGGGAACGTCCCGGTGAACCAGGGGATCGACCTCACCTCGCTGGGCTTTGCCGCGCGATTCCAGGGCCAGATCCGCGAGGTAAATCCGGAGGGCGTCAAGTTTCCCAGAATTGATGTTGGCGGCTATGGCGGATTCGGTCCCGACACCCTAAGTTGGCGCCAAAACGACGTGCACGATATGGCCGCCAACTTTACGCGGCTCGTGCGCAGCCACAATCTCAAGTTCGGCGCGGGCTATCGCGTCTATCGGGAAAACACCATCAGCCCAGGGCAATCCGCGGGACAGATTACCTTCGGCACTGATTGGACGCGCGGTCCGCTCGACACCGCGGCCGGCGCTCCCATGGGCCAAGTTCTGGCCGCCTTCCTGCTGGGACTTCCCACCGGCGGTGGCATCGACGTCAACGATTCCTACGCCGAGCAGTCCCAAGGATTGGCGCTTTACGTCCAGGACGATTGGAAGCTGACACCCAAATTGACAGTAACCCTTGGACTGCGGTACGAACTCGATACTCCTGTCACCGAGCGGTTCAATCGCTCGATTCGGCAGTTTGACTTTTCCGCCGCCAGCCCGATTCAGGATGCGGCCAAAGCCAACTACGCCCGCAATCCGATTCCGGAAGTGCCGGTCAGCCAGTTCCAGGTCCTGGGAGGACTCACTTTCGCCGGCGTGCAAGGCAACCCACGAACCCTGTGGAACAAAGACGCCAACAATCTTATGCCTCGGCTCGGCTTCGCATACATGCTGACAACGAGGACAGTTTTCCGCGGCGGCTACGGTCTGTTCTTCGACCAGCTTGGGATCACTCGCCGGCACGTGAACCTCTCGGGTTTCAACCGCAACACCGAATTGGTTCCGACGATCAACAACGGTCAAAACTTCATCGCGACTCTCGCCGATCCGTTCCCCCAAGGAATCGCGCGGCCGCTCGGCGCCCAGCTTGGACTGCTGACTTTCGCAGGACAGGGCATCAGCTTTTTCAATCCGACGCCTTTAAATCCGTACATGCAGCGCTGGCAGCTCAGCCTTCAGCGCGCGCTGGAGCGGAACACGGTCCTGGAAGTGGGTTATGTCGGAAACCGCGGAACGAAACTCTTGGTGAACCGTCAAGTCAACCCCATCCCGCGCCAATACCTCAGCACCTCGCCAGTCCGCGATCAGACGACCATCAATTTTATGGCCGCCGCCGTGACCAATCCGTTCTACCCCTTGCTTCCACGAACAAATCTGGCAGGGACTACAGTGGCGCGCTCCCAGTTGGTGCGCCCGTATCCTCAGTTCACCAGTGCCACGGTCGGTCACAATCAGGGGTTTTCGTGGTATCACTCCCTACAGACGCGCATCGAAAAGCGTTTTTCAGACGGCTACACGCTTTCTGCTTCGTGGACCTGGTCGAAGTTCATGGAAGCCACGTCGTTCCTCAATGAAACCGACGCGATTCCCTACGGCGTGATCTCGGACCAGGATCGAACCCATCGCCTGGTCGTTAGCGGCGTATGGGAGCTTCCGTTTGGGAAGGGTAGGAAATGGGGGTCGTCCATCCGCGGAGCGGGCGGCAAGCTCGTCGCTGGGTGGCAGGTGCAGGCCATTTATCAGGGACAGAGCGGGCCGCCGCTCGGCTTCGGCAACGCGATCTTCAATGGCAATCTGAAAGACATCGTGCTGCCCAGGAGCGAGCGAAAGGTGGAGCGCTGGTTCAACACCGCCGCCGGTTTTGATACAAACTCTGCGCGGCAGCTCGGATCCAACATCATCACTTTGGCGCCGCGCTTCTCCGGCGTGCGTGCCGATGGGATCAACAACTGGGACATCTCCCTGATCAAGAGCACGTCCGTGAGCGAGAAGGTTAGAATGCAGTTCCGCGCGGAGTTCGTGAACGCGTTCAATCATACTCAATTGGCCGCGCCGAACACGACTCCATCGAGCACGGCTTTTGGGAGGATTACGGTCGAGACTCAGTGGCCCCGAACCATTCAGTTTGGGCTAAAGCTACTGCTGTGAGCATCGGAGGGCAGGCTTAGCCCGCTCGGGCTAAAGCCCACCCTCCGTTCGAGGTATCCTCGTCCCATGAGCAGGTCTGCGATCTGCTGTCTGTTCCTCGCCACCGTGAGCGCCGCTCAGCCTCCAACGGATGTGCTCCCCATCTTCAAAACGCACTGCCAGGAGTGTCACAGCGGGAACGTCAAGATGAAGGAACTGGACCTCAGCAGCCAGGAGACTGTCTTGAAGGGCAGTGAGGGAGGTCCCGTTGTCAAGCCTGGGAAGCCGGACGAAAGCCGCTTATACCAGCTCGTGCGCGACGGGAAGATGCCTATGGGAAAGCCTCGCCTTTCCGAAGTCGAACTCGCGAGAATCAGAGCGTGGATCGAGGCGGTAGCCGATTCCGAAGATATGACCCAGCACGACATCATTCCCATACTGCTCGCGCGCTGTACCGTCTGTCATGGATTGCGGCGCAAAGAAGCGGGGCTCGATCTCACGACCCGAGCCTCAATGCTCAGAGGCGGCAAGTCGGGTCCCGCCGTCGTCCCGGGAAAGCCCGACGAGAGCAGGCTGATCCAGAAAATCCGCTCCGGGGACATGCCTCCCAGGAAGATGATGCTGGAAGTCAGCGTCCGGCCCATCACGGAAGCAGAAACGGAGCGCATTGCGAAGTGGATCGCCCGGGGCGCGCCGGAGGGAAATGTCCGGCCAGACGTGGCCGGACTCGGGCCGGACGCGCTGGTGAGCGACAGGGATCGCCAGTTCTGGGCCTTTCAGCCGCCCCGTGCAGTCGCACTTCCGAAAGTGCATTCCACAGGTCGTGTCCGGAATCCAATCGATGCGTTCATCCTCGGGAAGCTGGAGGAGAGAGGCCTGCCGCTGTCCCCGGAGGCCGATCGGGTGACTCTGATCCGCCGCGCGAGCTTCGATCTGACGGGACTCCCACCCGAGCCGGAGGAAGTTCGTGCATTTCTAGCCGATCGCGATCCGAAGGCCTACGAGAAGGTGATCGAGCGGCTCCTGGCATCCCCCCGCTACGGCGAGCGATGGGGCCGCTATTGGCTGGACGCGGCCGGGTATGCGGAATCGGAGGGCAAATTGAACTCTGACCCGATCCGCCCTACTGCATTCCGCTATCGCGACTACGTCATCCGGGCGTTCAACAGCGACAAGCCGTATGATCGCTTCCTGTTGGAGCAGATCGCAGGCGACGAGCTGGCCGACTACGAGAAGGCGCCCGTAGTCACGCAGGAGATCATGGACAACCTGATCGCGACAGGGTTCCTGCGCATGGCAGCCGATGCTACCAATCAGCGTGACATGAACCTCCTCGACGACCGCCACGAGGTGATCGCGGATGAAATCGACATCTTCGGCTCCACCGTTCTGGGCCTGACGATCAAGTGCGCACGCTGCCACAGCCATAAGTATGAGCCTATCCCGCAACGTGACTACTTCCGCCTGGCGGACATCTTCAAAGGCGCCCTGGACGAGCACGACTGGTTGGCGCCCACCACTGACAAACGCAACCCGGGCCGCGATCTGCCTTACGTCAGCCCAGGTGCAACGCCAGTTCAGGTTCTCCAGGAGGAGCGCGAGCGGGAAGCCCGCAATCGGGAACTGCAGGAGCAGATCGATCCGCTTCAGACCGCGCTGAAAGAGAAAGAAGAGCAGGCCAAAAAGAAAATATGGGACCAGCGCCTTCCTGAGATACCGGAAAGTTTGCGCGAGGATGTCCGCAAGATGCTGGCCACGCCACCCGACAAGCGTGATGCCGCGCAGAAGTACCTGGCGCAGAAGTTTGAAAAGCAGCTTCAAGTGAGTACTGCCGAGCTCAAGAGGTTGGATCCCGCGTACCGAAGGGAAATCGAGGGAATCGAGCGGCAAGTGAAGCTGCTCGAGGCCAGCCGTCCGGCGGAGCCGAAAATCCGGGCGCTTTGGGATCGCGGCACACCGTCTCCCACGTACATCCTCCGGCGCGGGAGCCCCACCAGTTTCGGACGTCTGGTTGGGCCGGGAGTACCTTCGGTGCTGACGGATGGGCAGACGCCGTTCGAGGTAAAGATTCCTTGGCCGGGCGCGAAATCGACAGGCCGGCGGCTGGCGCTAGCGCGTTGGGTGATTCAGCCCAACCATCCGTTGACCGCACGCGTCATGGTCAATCGAATCTGGGCGCGTCATTTCGGCACGGGCATCGTGAAAACGGTGGACAATTTCGGCGTCAGTGGGGCGCCGCCGTCGCATCCCGATCTGC
>Ga0187893_10003066_pt1 | contig 34896 bp, 19 predicted proteins | sample MA1701074metaG_FD_139574 | JGI IMG/M metagenome (GOLD analysis project Ga0187893, IMG submission 139574) | White microbial mat communities from a basaltic lava cave in the Kipuka Kanohina Cave System on the Island of Hawaii, USA - MA170107-4 metaG ...
CTGGCATGACTGAATCTCCTTCGGGGGGAACACCCCCAAAAACGCCCTTGGATCCTTTCCTGGGTTTCCATTCCGCGTGAGCCGCGTCGCAACGACCGGCTCACACCACCATTCTCGAAGCCCGCAGGGAAAAGTTGCGTCGCAGGTCGCGGATTTCTCCGATGTCGGCGGGAGTCCTTACGTTCCGCGGAACGATTCGACCCGCCGGTCAAGTCTCACGTCGGTCGCATCAGCGGAAAGGCGATGACGTCGCGGATCGATGGCGCATCGGCCAGGAGCATCACCAGGCGGTCGATGCCGAGTCCCACGCCCCCGGTCGGCGGCATCCCACAGCCGACCGCCTTGATGAAATCCAGGTCGATCGGGTGATGCGTGACCCCTTCCCGGTCCTTTCCGAGGTCCTTCTGTCGCGCGAACCGCTCGAGTTGCTCGACCGGGTCCGTCAGCTCGGAGTAGGCGTTTCCGATCTCCATCTTCGCGACCATCGGCTCGAACCGCTCGACGAGCCGGGGGTCGCCGCGCTTGGCCTTCGTGAGCGGAGAGATTTCCACCGGGTGGTCGCAGACGAAGACCGGCTGGAGGAGGGACGGCTCCACCAGCGACTTGAAGAGGTCCGCCACCGCGTGGCCCCAGGTGTACGGCTGGGGAACAGGGAGGCCGCGGCGCGCGAACTCGGCACGCAAGCCGTCCGCATCGAGGCCCGCGGCATCGATGCCGATGGTGTTGAGGCCATCGAGCACCGTCAGGCGGCGCCACGGAGGGGTGAAATCGATCTCTACCCCCTGATACAGGACCTTCGGGGCGCCCGCGATCTCCTCGACGACCGTAGAGACGAGAGTTTCGAACTGCTCCATCTGATATCGGTAGTCGGTGTAGGCCTCGTACCACTCGAGCATCGTGAACTCGGGGTTGTGGCTGTGGTCGATGCCTTCGTTGCGGAAGTTCTGACAGATCGTGAAGACCTTTTCGAAGCCGCCGACGATGAAGCGCTTGAGGGGCAGCTCGGGAGAGATGCGCAGGAAGGCTTCCTGGTTCGAGAGAGCATGAACGCTCGTCGAGAACGGACGCGCTTCGGCGCCGCCGTAGAGGATCTCGACCGTCGGCGTCGTGACTTCGAGGAAATCCCTCGCTTCCAGAAAACGGCGGATCGCGGAGATCGCCCGCGCCCGGATCACCATCTTCGCCCGCGAGGCGGGATCGGTGATCCAGTGGAGGTATCGCTCGCGGTAACGAATCTCAGGATCGGAGAGCTGAAACCATGTCTTGTCTTCCTTCGTCTTCTGGATCGGCACCCGGACGACCGTCTTCGCCAGGAGCGTCATCTCGCGCGAAAGCACCGACAGCTCTCCCATCTGCGTGACGAAGACCTTCCCGCGCACGCCGATGTGGTCTCCCAGGTCGAGGAAGCGGCGGATGACCTCCCAGCCGTCGTCCGAGAACTCATCCTTGCGGAACATGAGTTGGATGCGGCCGCTGAAGTCGGCGATGTCGGCGAAGATCAGCTTTCCCTTGCCGCGGTACGCCACCAGCCGGCCGGCGACGCCGACCTCGCGGTCGAGGAGCTCGGCTTGCCGCTCGCGAACCTGAGCGAGGCTGTGCGTTCGGTCGAATGAGTAGGGATAGGCGAGAACCCCGCGCGCCAGCAGCTCTTCGCGCTTGCGGAGCAGCTCGGGGTCGAACTCATCGTGCTGCATCGGGAGCGTCCAGGACCTGAGAAAACGCGCGAAGGTACCCGAAGGCGGAATCGAATGCAACGGAACTGGGCGGCGCGGGGTGCGTGGACGCGACCGAGGGATACGGTAACCACAGGACACAGAGGAGCACAGAGTGGGCCTTGCCGAGGTCCTCCATTCCTCTGTGAGCCTCTGTGTCCTGTGGTCAATACTCTTCACAAGTACGTACCTGCACTCAACCGGGCTCTATCCCTTTGACACCCCCCGACCCCTCCGGTAGGCTTCCGGCTTTTCCCATTGAACTCAATCGGTTCCAGGAGAAGGCCAATGGCCCAGATCGATTTCGGCGGAGTGACTGAAGAGGTCGTCACGCGCGACGAATTTCCCATCAAGAAAGCGCGCGAGGTTCTCAAGGACGATCTCATTGCGGTGATCGGCTACGGCGTCCAGGGTCCGGCCCAGGCGCTCAACCTTCGCGACAACGGATTCCGTGTCATCATCGGCCAGCGCCCCAACGGGAAGAAGAACTGGGATCGCGCCATCCAGGACGGATTCAAGCCCGGCAAGACCCTCTTTCCGATTGAAGAGGCTGTCCGGCGCTCGACGATCGTGATGTATCTGGTCTCGGACGCCGGCCAGAAGGCTCAGTGGCCGGCCTTGAAGCCCCTCCTGAAGCCCGGCTCGGCCCTCTATTTCTCCCACGGGTTCTCGGTTGTGTACCGCGACCAGACCGGCGTCGTCCCGCCTCACGATGTCGATGTGATCCTCGTCGCGCCCAAAGGCTCGGGTACGACTCTCCGCTCCCATTTTCTCGAGGGGAGAGGTCTCAACAGCAGCTTCGCGGTCTTCCAGGACGCCACCGGAAAAGCGCGCGACCGTGCGCTCGCCCTCGGCGTCGGCGTCGGCTCCGGTTACCTGTTCCCCACCACGTTCGAGCGCGAAGTCTACAGCGACCTCACCGGCGAGCGTGGTGTCCTGATGGGAGCCGTCGCCGGAATCATGGAAGCTCAGTACAACATCCTCCGGAGGCACGGCCACTCCCCAAGCGAGGCCTTCAACGAGACCGTCGAGGAGGCGACCCAGAGCCTCTACCCGCTCATCGGCAAGAACGGCATGGACTGGATGTACGCAAACTGCAGCACGACGGCGCAGCGCGGCGCCCTCGACTGGCGCCATCAGTTCCGGAAGGCCGCGGAGCCGGTCTTCGAGAGCCTCTATGAGAGCGTCCGGACCGGCTACGAAACCCGCATCGTCCTCGAGGCCAACAGCGCCCCGGACTATTCCGAGAAGCTGCGCGCCGAGCTGAACGAGATGGCTTCCGCCGAGATGTGGCGGGCCGGCTCCGCCGTCCGTTCACTGCGCCCCGAAAACCAGAAGCGGGGCCCCGAGAATCCGAAGGCGGGCGGGCGCGAGCGCCGCCCGGCGAAGGCGTTCCCGACGCGCAAGGCGGCGCTCAGAAGCCAGCCCCGCGCCGCCAAGAAGCCGGCGAAGTCGCGAGCGGCGGCGGCCAAGCGGCGCTGACGCCGAGGCGATAAGAGAAGACGATTCTCTATCCGGCGGTAAGATGGCGCCCGCCTCGCGGCGGCTTCGGTCTGAAGGCGACCCCGGGGCCGCGCACGAACATCAGATAGGCGCGATTCTCGGGTTGGATGGTCCTTCCCCGAGGTCGCGATCCGAGTGCGAACCTTCGAAGCATGAGACGATTCTTCTCGTTTCGGTCGCTCGCCCTGTTCGTCTGGACGGCGGGCCTAGTCGCGCTCGTGGCGGTCTACGCCGCCGATGCGATCGTCACCGCCTTTCATTGGGACCTTGCCGAGACGGACAGGCCCGGCCGGCTGGCGATCTACAACAACAAGAATCTGGGCGGCGACTATGGGATGCCCGTGGAGATCGGCGACTATGATGCCGATGGCCACCCGGACCTGGCGATCGCGCCGATGGCCGCTTTTTCGGGCCCCGCCGGCGAAAGGCTCAAGGCCGGCGAAGTATACGTGTACCGAGGAAATGGGGTGATCGCCGGTAGCATGGACCGCGGGGAGATGGGGGCTTCGCCGCCCGGCCTGACGCTCTGGGGCGCCCGCAAGGACGACTTCTTCGGCACCGAGCTGTTTTCCGCGGACGTCAACGGCGACGGCATCACGGACCTCCTGATCGGCGCTCAGAATTACGACGGTCCGGCCGGGGACCGGCCCAACTGCGGCGGCGTGTTCATCATCCTCGGCCGTCCCGGGCTCCTCGGCACGCCGGAAGCTCCGAGCGTGGTCATGGACATGGCCACCTCGCCCCCCGGCGTCATCACGATCTGCGGGCGGCACGAGAAGAGCCGGCTGGGAGTCTGGGTGGAGTCCGCCGACATGGATGGCGACGGCATCGCCGACCTCCTGCTGGGTGCCGATCTGGCCGACGGCCCGGACCCGGCGGTGAGGAAGCAATCGGTGGGCGAGGTCGTGGTGATCTACGGGAGGCCGGATTTTCCGCCGGCGATCGACCTCGCCCAGGTGGATCCCGATGCTTCTCCGACCGAGGCAAGCTTCATCTACGGGCGCGATCCGTTCGACCACTTCGGAGCTTGCATCCACGCGCGCGATCTCGACGGCGACGGGCATCGGGAGCTGATCGTCGGCGCGGCGATCAACCGTCGCTCCGCGGGATGGGCCGGGGAGGATGTCCCCGGGGCTGGAAGTGCCGGAGGAGGGGATGGGTATCGGGACGCGTTCGAGCAGGCGGGCGAGGTGTACGTCGTTTTCGGAGACGGCGAGCGCCTGCCGGCCCGGCTCGACATGGCCGATCTCCCCGTCGCGTTCCAGGAGCGCGTCACGATCATCTACGGCGAAGCGGAATTCGCCCATTTCGGGGAGGAGATCGCGAGTGGGGATTTCAACGGTGATGGATTTCCCGACCTGGCGATCGGTGCCCTCAGTACGAACAATCCGTCCCTGCAAGCCGGCGCGGCCTTCGTCATCTACTGGACCGCCGAACTTCGGGGCGTCGAGATCGTGACGACCGACTGGATCCGGAAAGGGATCGAGGATCACCCCGATGTCTTCATCGCTTCGGTTCGAGGGAGCGATTCCAACCAGGCGCTCGGGGACACTCTGGCGGTCGCAGATTTCGACCGCGACGGCTTCGACGACCTGGTCATCGGCGTGCCGCACCAGGACGCCCTCGCTCGCAGGCAGGCCGGCTCGGCCGTCGTATTCTTCGGCCGCAAGGAGTACTTCCCCATCGAGACGACCGTCGTCGCGCCGGCGGACGGCCTGCGCCTCTCGTACGTTCACGGCGAGCTGGGGGGGGACACGCTGAGCTACTCCATGGAGGCGCGCGACTACGACGGCGACGGATACACGGACCTTTTCCCTAACGCCATGCGGTCCGACGGGGCGGGCGGAGCCTATTTCAACGCCGGCTCGGCCTACGTCCTGAGCGGTTTCCATCTGAGCGACCTCCACCTCAAGGCGGTTGCCGTCGAGCCGTCCGCCATCTGGACCGGAACGGATACCCTCTTCCGAGTCCACGGGCAGGGTTTCACCATCGACAGGGATACCCGGGTGTTCGTGAACGATCTCGGCGCTACAGACGTCAAGGTCGTCTCCGCCACCGTGATCGAGTGTCGCATCGCGCCGAAGGAAGGCCGCGGGCGCGTCCCCGTCCGTGTGGAGAACCGCCACGGGACCGCCACCATCGACGGAGCGCTATCCCTCGTCGGTCCAGGCGACTTCATCCGCGGCGACACCAACGGAGACGGGTTTTTCGACATAAGCGACCCGATCCACACTCTGGGCTTCCTTTTCCAGGGATCGCCGGCGGATTGCCTGGACCGTCATGATTCGAACGACGATGGCCAGGTCGACATCTCCGATCCCATCAGCTCGCTTGCGGGACTTTTCCTCGGCGGAGGTCTCCCTCGCCCACCCTTTCCCGACTGGGGGCCCGACCCGACGCCGGATCCGTTGAGCTGTCCGTAAGTCCCCCATCGAGAGCATCCGCTGCTTCGTTTGCGTGTTCGTAAACGTGCGTTTTCCGAGTCCCCGAAACGGAGAGAATTAACCGCAGAGGACGCGGAGGACGCAGAGGATCGCAGAGGAGCCGATTCCAACCCGCTGAGAAACCCTGCGTCCTCTGCAGTAGGCCTGTTCCTCAGCTCACCAAGACGCGGGACGTTTGCGGTTATGTACTTGCATCCTCGTTGGCGCGCTCCCTTGACATCAAGCGAGCATCGCGAGGGTATCCGGGTCGGTAGGACATACCAAGATGCCACAGTAGGCAAGGATGATCGCGGCGGCGAGAGTGGCGCTCGACCGCTGTCTTCGGGCGATTGAAGACCTCCGGGCGCACCTTTCCTCCAGCCCTTCTGACCAGGAGGAGACCCGACTGCGCCTCTCCGAATTCGGCGACGAGCTGCGGTTTGCCCTCGACGATTTGCTCAAGGCGGTCCCAGAGAAGACGGGCGACTGTAACCTGCGAGGTCGCCGCAGGCACTTTGCCTGGTATTCCGTTGCTTCTCATAAAGGCGTGAGTGCACGGACTTGATCCCCACGACCCACTCCGGGAGCTGGTTGTTTACTTCGGTAGGAGCAGGTGGTACCGGACGGGGACCACAGGAGGCAAATGAGGGCGCTGCCCACGAATATGTCCCTCTGCGTTACTCCGCGTCCTCCGCGTCCTCTGCGGTTAACGTCGTTCTCGGTCACCCGTATACTCCTCGCCGGGTGAACCGCTGTTTGCTCGGGGCGGGCATCGATTATGATCTCCCCCCCATGAATGCGATCTCTGCTCTCATCGGCCTCTCGTTTCGATTCGCTTTCATCTCTCCGATTCTCGCCATCGCCTGTTCGCACGCCGATCTCGCCGGCGGTCCGGAGGGGCCGCTGGCCCGCCGCATCGATGCCATACTTGCGCGGCCGGAGCTGGCCACGAGCACGTTCGGGATAGAGATCCGCCGCCTGCGTGATGGTCGCATCCTCTATGAACGGGGCGCGCAGCGACTACTGCCGCCCGCATCGACGACCAAGCTCGTCTCCTGCGCCGGCGCCCTCGCTCTCCTCGGTCCCGACCACCGTTTCGAAACCAAGGTCATCCGGACCGGTCCCGTGGAGGACGGCGTCCTGCGCGGAGATCTGGTCCTCGTCGCCTCCGGCGACCCGAACCTGTCGCAACGGATTTCGCCCGACGGAACGCTCCGCTTCACCGACAACGACCACACGTACGCCGGCTTTCTGAGCACGGCCACCGCCGTTTCGGGCGACCCGGTCATGGTGCTCGCGGACCTCGCGCAAAAAGTGCGCGCAGCAGGCATCAAGAGCATCGATGGGGCGGTCGTGGTCGATGAAGGCCTCTTCGGGGAGCGCGACGACGAATTCGTCGGCCGGCTCAGTGCGGCCTGCGTCAACGACAACGTCGTGGACATCGTCGTGACCCCCGCCGCGGCGGCCGGCAGCCCGCCCGCGATCGAGGTCCGGCCTTCGCACCCGGCCATCACCGTAGAAAACCGGGCCGGGACTGTCGCGGCTTCCGCCGCCGAACCGGCTCTTCATGTCGAGCTCAAGGAAGGTTGGGGCCGTTTCTCCCTGACGGGGACGATCCCCGCCGGCCGGCCGAGCGTCCTGACCATCGGCCGGTTCGCCCATCCCGCCCTCGCGGCCGCGAACCTCTTCGCGCGGGAGCTTTCCGTCCGGGAGATCACCGCGCGCGATCCGCCGCGCACGGCCTCGGCCGGCCCGGCCGCCTACGAGAAATCACCCGCCGTGGCCGTCCATCTCTCTCCTCCGTTCTCCGAGGCGATCAAGGTAATCCTGAAGGTGAGCCACAACCTCCACGCGTCCATGCTGCCGCCCCTCGTGGGTGCATTGAAGGGTGGGTCCGGCGACCGGTTCACGGGGTACCGGCAGATCCACGACGAGCTGGCGAAAGGCGGCGTCCCGGTCGACGGCATCGTCCTGATGAGCGGCTCGGGAGGAGGGCGAGCCGATTCGCTTTCGGCGCGGTTTCTCGTCGAGCTGTTGAGCTGGTACTCACGGCGCAAGGATTTCCCTGCCTTCCACGCGGCGCTGCCCGTAGGTGGGGTCGACGGGACGCTGGCGACCCACTTCAATTCGCCCGAATTGAAGGAGCGCGTTCAGGCCAAGACGGGGACGCTCGTCTACCTCGGCGCGCTCAACTCGCAATGGATCTACCTCTCGAAAGCCCTGGCGGGCTACATGGACCTCGCCTCGCGGCAGCCCAGTGAGCGCGGGCCCGGAAAGGACCCCGTCGCCTTCGCGATCCTTATCGCCAACACCATCTCCCCCACTCGGCAGGGCGGCGTCGAGGCGCTCTTCCGCGCTCAGGAAGACATCCTCGCGGCGGTTCTGGAGGTGCACGGTTCCGGTCCGGTGCGCTCGGATCCGTGAGCGGCATTCTTCTCCTCATGGCCGCCGCGGTGGGAGCGCCGGCCCTCCCGCGGGCGCCCGAGGGCTTTGTCGTCGAGATGGCCGTCGCGCCGCCCGGCGGTCCGGATCGGGGGCCAGATGGAGGGTCGCCCGCCACGGTGTTTCCCATGTTCGCCGCTTTCGACGACGACGGGAGGCTCTTCGTTGCCGAGTCCTCGGGCCTCGACCTCTACGCCGAGCTGGCGGCTCAGACGAGGAAATGCAGGATCCGTCTCTTCGAGGACCGCGATGGCGACGGCCGGTTCGAGGTGGCGCGGGTCTTCGCCGATCGGCTCGTGTTTCCCATGGGGCTCGCTTGGCTGAACGGCCGGCTGTACGCCGCCGATCCGCCCGACCTCGTCGCGTTCACGGACGTCGACGGGGACGGCTCCGCCGACCGGCGCGAGGTCATCCTGAGCGGCTTCGGCCACATCGACAACGGCAGCCTCCACGGCCTCGCTTTCGGCCCCGACGGTTTTCTCTACATGACGATGGGCGACCCCGACGGCTACCGGCTTCCCCTGGGAGACGGGAGATTCCTCGAGGGAGAAACGGGGGCGCTCCTACGCTGCCGACCCGACGGAACTCGGCCCGAAGCTCTTTCGAGCGGCTTCACGAACCTCGTGGAAGTCGAATTCCTCCCCACGGGGGAGATCGTCGGCACGGACAACTGGTTCCAGTTGCCCGAGGGCGGGCTGCGCGACTCGCTGGTCCACCTCGTCGATGGAGGCATCTACCCCCTCAACCACGGCCGCCGCCACCCGCTGCCATCGACGGGAGAGCCGCTGCCGTCCATCAACCTCCTCCCCGCGGTCGCGCTGAGCGGCCTCGTGGTCCTTCGCGGCCCATCGTTTCCGCCGGAGATGCGCGGTAACCTCTTCACCGCCCAGCACAACGCCCGCAAAGTCGGCCGCCACGTCCTCGAGCGCTCGGCCTCCACGTTTCGAAGCCGCGATCTCGACTTCCTCTTGAGCGACGACCCCGATTTCCATCCATCCGATGTCCTCGAGACCGCCGAGGGGGATCTCCTCGTCGTCGACACGGGCGGATGGTACGTAAAACACTGCCCGACGGGCCGCATCCGCCCCTCGCGCGCCTCCGGAGGCATCTACCGCGTCCGCTGGAGCGGCTCGGAGAGGATCGAAGACGCATGGGGCCGCCGGATCCTGTGGCGCACGGCTCCTCCCGCGGACATCGTTTCTCTTCTGGCCGATCGCCGCCCCGCCGTGCGAGAGCGGGCCCTGCGGGAAGTCTCCACGCGAGGAAGCGCGGCACTCGGTCCGCTGGCGCGGTTCGCCGCCGAGACGAAGGACTCGGAGCCACGCGTGCTCTCCCTCTGGGCCATCGGCCGGGCCGGCGGCATCGGGCGCATTCCGGATGCGGGAGCGCTCGCCGCGCTCATCCGGGCGCTCTCGGAATCCGACCCCGTCACGGCGGCGGCCGCCGCCCGAGTGCTCGCCCGGTTCGAGCCCGGGGATGAGATTCGAGCCGCGGCGGGGCCCCTGGTCCGCCTCCTCGAGCGCCCGGAGCCTCACCTGCGGCTCGCGGCGGTCGAGGCCCTCGCCCGCTCGGGCGCGCGGGACTCCGTGCCCGCGGTCTTGAGGCTCCTTGATGAGCGGCCCGACCCGTTCATCGAGAGCGCCGCGGTCGTTGCGCTCCACCGCCTCGCGCGGCGCGAGGATCTCGAATCCGCGCTCGCCTCGGAGCGCCCCGGACGCCGGCGCGCGGCCCTCATCCTCCTTGATCAGCCGCCGTGGGGCGAACTCGCCGCCTCCCAGGTCGCCGGCTGCCTGCGTTCGAGCGATGAGCCGCTCCGGCGCGCGGCGCTCAAGGTCCTGAAGCGCCACCCCGAGTGGTCGAGCCAGGCCGCGGAGGCCTTCGCGGAAGGGCTGGCGAGGCCGTCGCTCACAGCCGACGAGCTATTCGGCCTCCGGGAGCTGCTCGCGGCATTCGCGGGAGATTCCGGGTTCGCCGAAACCGCCGGGCGGTTCCTTGTGGCCCGAGGAGCGGACCGTGCGCGGGGCGCAGGAGGCGCTTCGAGCGAGCGAACGCTCTTCATCCTCGATGCGCTGATCCAGAATCGGCCGGAGCGCGTCCCGGCTTCGTGGCTCGAGGCCGTCGCGGCGCTCATTGAGAGCCCCGAGACGGCCCTGCGAGCCGAGGGGGTCCGCGCGGCGGCCGCCTTCGACGCAACCCCGCGCTTCGAAGCGCGCCTCCGCCGGCTCGCCCAGGACCCCGCGGAGCCGCCCACGGTGCGCATCGCGGCCCTCCGCGCCGTTGCGGACCGCCTCGACGCGACCTCGGCGGACGTCTTCACCTTCCTCACGGGCCTCATCAAGCCCGGGAGGGATTCGCTCGATCGGTTGCGGGCCGCGGAGTGCCTCGCGGCTCTGCCTTTGAGCCCGGCGCAGCTCATCGAGGTCCTGGCGAAGGCCTCGGCGGATCCGATGGTCTCGCCGAGCCTGTTTCTGCCCCGCGCGGAGCGGCTGATCGATGCGGAGAACGCGCCTCGGATCGTCTCGCTCCTCGAAGAGGCTGCCGCCGCCGGGTGGCGTCCGCGCGAGGGAGAGATCGCCCGCATGGCGGGGCAAGTCGCGGGGGGAGAAAAACTCACGGCGCGGCTCGCGTCGCTCGTGAGAGAGGCCCGCATGGAGGAAGTCGCGCGCATCGAGAAGCTCGAGCCTCGCCTTCTTGGGGGCGATCCGGCCCGCGGCCGGACGGTCTTCGAATCGCAAAAGGCCGGATGCTCCGCCTGCCACCGCGCCGGCTCGCAGGCCGCCGCGCAGGGAGGAATCGTCGGCCCCGATCTCAGCCGCATCGGCGCCGCGCGCTCGGGGCGGGACCTCCTCGAGTCGGTGGTCTTCCCCTCATCCACCTTCGCGCAGGGGTACGAAAGCTATCTCGCAATCACGAAGACCGGCGCGATGCACGCGGGCACGCGGGCGGGCGAGACGGAGAGCACGGTGGTCCTCCGGACTTCAAGCGGAGCGGAAGTCCCCCTCCGCCGAGGGGAGCTGCGAAGTTTCGAGCGCCAGAGCGTCTCCCTCATGCCCGAGGGGCTCGATCGGGTCATGACTCAGGAGGAGCTCCGCGATCTCCTGGCGTTCTTGGTGGAACTCCGCTGACCTCAGGCGTGTCATCGTTCTATGGCGCCGGTTTTCACCGGTGGTTAACGTTCGTTCTCCGTGGTGCTACGGCTCGCGGACATCGAGGAACCCCTCGGCGGGCACATCCCTCACTTCCTGGACCAGCCCGCTCGACCAGCGGATACGGAGGCGGCCGACTCGCGATGCCTTCCCGAGCCCGACGACCACCCGCGGGTCGCCGGCGGAGAGGTAGCTGCGCGCGGTCGAATACTCGAAGACCCGCCGGCGGCCATCCACCTCGACCTCGATCGACGCGCCGGCGGCGTCGCGTGGGCTCCGCGTGCCTTCGAGGCGGATCGTCAGGCTGCGGTGGCCGAACGGGTTCTCGTTCCGGAGGAGGACCAGCGACCGGTCGAGCGCCATCAAGGCGAGGTCGACGTCGCCGTCGTTGTCGAAGTCGGCCCGGGCTAGACCTCGACCGACGACCCGTTCGCGGAAGAACGGGCCCCCGCGATCCGATGCCTCTTCGAATCTCCCGTCGCCTCCGTTGAGGAGCAGGGCAGTCCGCTGGCGGTAGCTGCTGCCGGTCTCGGGGAACGACCTTTCTACGACGTCGTCCACGTGGCCGTTGGCGTTGACGATGTCCGGGTCGCCATCGAGATCGACATCGAGGAAGAGCGTTCCGAACCCCAGCGATTCGTAGGTCGCGGCGAGGTTCGCGCGGCGCGCGCTTTCCTCGAAAACCCCGTTTCCCTTCGCGCGGAAGAGCGAGTTGAGCTCTTTGGCGAAGTTTGTGACGTGGATGTCGGTCCGGCCGTCTGCATCGACATCCGCGAGGTCCACCCCCATGCCCGCTTGGGGGCGCCCATCGGCGCTCAGGGCGGCGCCGGCCGCCGGGGCGATGTCGACGAAGGTCCCATCGCCGCGGTTCTTCCAGAGGAAGTTCGGCGTCGTGTCGTTGGCCACGTAGACGTCGAGGAACCCGTCCGCGTCGAAGTCCGCGACCGCCACGCCGAGCCCCTTGCCCTCCTCGCCGGCGCGCTCGATCCCGGCCCGCTCGCCGATCTCCTCGAAGACGCCTCCTCCGAGGTTCCGGTAGAGCAGGTCCCGCTCGCCGGGGAAGAGTTTCGGGCTGCAGTAGATCGAAAGTCCCTTCTCGCGGCAGCTCCGCGACGTGGCGGGCTGGTATCGCAGGTAGCGGACCACGTAGAGGTCGAGGTCGCCGTCGCGGTCCATGTCGAACCAGGCCGCGCTCGTGGAGTAGCCGGGCTCCGCGAGCCCCGCTTGCGCCGCGACGTCGGCGAACGTGCCGCCGCCGTTGCGGTAGAGCGTGTTCCGGCCGAAATTCGTGACGAAGAGATCGGCGTCGCCGTCGTTGTCGTAGTCCCCCACCGCCACTCCGCCGCCGTACCCTCGCTCCCCCACACCGGCGGCCTTCGTCGCGTCGGTGAAGCGGCCTCCCCCGTCGTTTCGGTACAGGCGGTCGGTCTCCTCCCCGAGCCGATCCGCCTCACGAGGGCGCGAGTGGGCGTTCGCAAGGTAGAGGTCGAAGTCTCCGTCCCCGTCGTAGTCGATCCAGCCGAGGCCTCCGATCATGGTCTCCACGATGAAGTGCTCGCCCGAAGTCCCGTTCACAAGGCGAAAGTCGATCCCCGACCGGGCCGTGACATCCGCGAAGAATCCGCCCGCACCCGAATCGCCGGCTGTGCACGAAGTGAGCACGGCCATGGCGAAGAGACGAAGCACGATTTGAACCTCCGCCCGTCGCCCTGTCACGGCTTGGCGAGACCCAAGGCGGCGCGCGCGTCGGCGATCGCCTTCTCCAGGAAGGGGTCGCCCGGCAGGAATTTGAGCCCTTCGCGGGCCGCGGAGAGCCTGGTGATCAGCTCCTCGGGCGCGTCGAGGGCCTCGACGAGCCTGCGGCGGTCCTCTCCGCTGGCGGGATGGAGGTGCACGAGGCACCAGGCCGTCTCGCGCGCCTTTCGAGCCGCCCCCGCCTCCCTGTAGAGTGCGAACATCTCCCCGCGCTCGGCCGCCAGCTCCGCGTCGGGGCGGCCGCGCATCCTCGCGAAGACCTCGCGCCGGCGGGCGAGGGTCGTTCGCGCTTTCTCGAGAGCCGCCGGCGCAGCTTGAGCCGCGTTCAGGAGGTCCGGTCGATCCAGGAGGTCGCTTGGGTCCGGGGGTGGCTTCCCTTCCGCAGCATCAAGGAGAGCTCTGAGCGCCGCCGCCCACGACGGCCCATCGGGCAGGTCCTCGAAGGTCCCATCGAGTTGTTCTCGCGCTTCGACCGTCTTACCCTCGCGAACGGCCGCCTCGGCGCGGCAGAGGGCCGCTTCGGCCGCGGTCTCTCCCTCGGGAGGCGTACTGGCGAGGATCTCTCGTGCCCGCGCGGTGTCCCCAAGCGCAAGGAGCGCCCGGGCGCGCCTCAGATGGACCAGGGGTTCTTCAACGGCTTCTTTCTCGGCGATCCCGGCCTCCGGCCCGGAACCTCCGGGCATCGGTTTCTCGCCATCCGCCGGAGCCTCGCCCTCCGCGAGGAGGATTCGACCGCGACCCGAGTCCCCTTCGGCGGCGAGAAATCGCGCCGTCTCGAGCCGCAGGAGGCGCGAGCCCGCCGGTGAACCGGCGGCGGTGCCCGATTGGCGGGTTGCTTCCTCCAGCTCGTGGAGCGCGAGGTCCGGGCGGCCCGAGAGCAGCCTCACGCGGGAGATCTCGAGCCGGACCCGGGCGAGCCGGGGCGCGATCTTCGCCGCCTCGTTCAGCTTCTCGATGGCATCGCCCGCGCGGCCGATCGCGAGATCCGCCTGGGCTTCGTAAAAGAGCGCCGATGCCGGATGGCCCGCCGCCCGCGCGTGGCGGGCGAGGGTAGCGCTCCGTTCGCGGGGGATGAGGGATTTCGTGCGCGCGTTGATCGCGTCGAGACCCTCTTTCGCCCCAAGCGTTCTGGCCGCCGCCGCCAGCTCGTGAAGCGCCGGGACGCTCTCGGGAACGACCTCGAGCAGCTCGATGAGAAGTTCGGCCGCTTCCCGCGGGAGCGCGAGGCGATTGAGCGCGCGGCCCCCCTGGAGGCGGATTCCCGCCTGGAGGGAGCTTTCGACTCCCGGCGACGCCGCCGCGGGCCGTACGTTCCTGAGGCGAGAGAGGCGCCCCCATGCGAGGCCTGCTTCTCCGCTCTCGATCTCCGCCAGGGCCAGCCCCAGCTCCAGCTCCGGAGAGGGACGCGCCGCCACCGCATCCCTCAGAAGCGGGAGCGCCTCTTCATGGCGCTCGAGGGCGAGGAGCGCCCGCGCGCGGACTTCGCGAAGCCGCAGGCTGCCCACCGAACCTTTGAGGCCGTCCTCCGCGATCTGGAGCGCCTCCGCCGGCCTCAGCGCGCGCAGGAGCAGCTCGGACCGCAGGTGGCAGAGCGCTTCCCGTTCAATTCTCATGCCAAGGAGGCGCGGGTGGTTTTCGCCCGTCAGGAGTGCCGCGAGCCCATCGATCGCCCCCGGATCGGAGATCCCGCGCTCGAGCGCGATTTCAGCCCGGACCACGGCCTCGATGGCGAGGAGCGGGAACGACGCCGGCCAGCGCCGGAGCCCCTCGCGCGCCACGGCGAGACTCCCCTGGCCCGAGCCGGCGAGCTTGAGCGCGAGCGCGAACTCGTAGCCGTAGGGCGCGAGGTCGGCGTTCCCGTCGCCCCAGGCGCTCGCGAGCCCTTGAAGCAGCTCGGGATACCGCTCCGCCGCCGCTTTCCACTCTCGCTTCGCTTGAAAGTCGCGGATGGCGCGGTGGACCTCGGCGAGCGGCTCGGGAACCGCCCGTGGGGGCGGCGGCGGGATCGCCTGGACGGCGCGGACAGCCTCGGGCGGAGCGGGCCCGTTCGAAGTCGACGACCAGTAGGTCGCGACAGCCCCCAAGGCGGCGAAGGCGGCGAAGGCCACCGCCGCCTTTCGAGCCCCCGTCTTCATTGGCACTGAAACGAGTCGTCCGTTGTGTCGCGCCCCAGCTCGGGGAAGGGGGCCGCCGGCTGAGGGCCGCCGCGGAACAAGTAGTCGAGCGCCAGGAGAGAATCCGTGATCCCGAGGAGGCCGTTGTCGTCGAAGTCCGCCGCGTCGGCGCAGGGAACGAACGTGCGTTCGCCGGCGAAGAGATAGAAGAGGAGGGCGATGGGATCGGTCAGGTTGATGACGGTGCTGCCGTCGGCGTCGCCGCGGATGAACTTGCCGCCTGTGATGTAGCCGAAGCCTTTCGGCTTCACGACCGGCGCAGAGGGCGGGAGGATCACCTCGATGTCGACCAGTCCGTCGGCCGGCAGCCCCGCGGGCGCCTTCGGCGTCCTCGCCTCCGCCGTTTGGGGGCTCCGCACGGTCACCTGCGCCGCCTCGACTCCCCCGAATCGGACGCGCATGCCGGTTGCGAAGCCCTTCCCCTGGAGCGTGACGACGGTCCCTCCATCTTCCGAACCGAGGCGCGGCGTCCAGTCGATCACCTCCAGCGGCGCAACAGTTGAAGAGTACGTGACGCGGATCGTGGCGCTGCCGACCAGATCGCCCTTCGAAGTAAAGCCGAAGAATTTCAGCTCGTTGAGTCCCTCGGCGAGCGCGAAGGTCGCCCTCCAGCGCGTCTGCGTGGTCCAGACAGGGTTCAGTACCTCCCCTTCGGCGCTCCCATTCTGGAAGAGAATGGTGGCGGCCTGGACGGGGGCGTCCCCCTCGAGCTGGATCGTCGGATTGACCACCTGGATGTCGTTCCCCGAGTTCGTCACGATCTTGAAGGCCACGATCGTGGCGGCGCGGATCGCGTTCACGGCCGTCGCCCGGGTCGTCGTGATGTGGCTCTTGATACCAGCCATGGACACGCCGGCCGCCGCCTGGAGCGCATCGAGGTACGGTCCGGCGTTGGCGACGTTCCAGTAGCCGTCGGTCAACTCCTGGAGAATCCGGAAATAGAGCCGGCGCATCGCCGGCCTCCCCATGAGGCGCCCGACCGCGACATCGAACGTGGGGAAGAGATTGACCGCCGTCGACCCGAAGGTGTTGTCCATGTCGAAGGGGATCAGCTCCCAGCGGTCGTCGTTCGGATCCAGGACTAGGTACCCGTTGTGCCCGTTCCCGATGGTGAACGCGTCCCAGTCGGCGAAGAGGTTGCGCGGGGCGTCGACGCGCAGGAACTGCTCGACGTCGAACACGCTCTCGATCGTGGCGTCGAAGGCGGCGACCGGTGTCTTCGCCGGGTCCATGATCTCCGTCAGCTTGATGATGCGCGACCAATCGTCGACGCTCCGGCGGATGCCCGGAATCAAATAGCTGCGGTAGTTCTCCTTGTTCTCGAGCCGGTACCTGAAGGTCATCCCGTCCCACGTGTAGATCGAATTGCCGTCTTCGGTGAGGACGCGCCGCCCTTCGACCTTGAAGAGCAGGGCGCGCTCGGCGTCGCCGTACCAGTCGGTCACGAAATCCCGGTCCACGGCCTGGAGGAAGCCGTGGTTGCCGACGTTTTGCCCGTTGAACCAAGTGCGGATATAGCCGTATTCCGGCGAGGGGACGGGTTTTTCGGAAGATGCAGCACGCCCGCAGAGGAAGTACGCCGCGCCCTCGTTCGGCGATCCGCCCGAGTTGTCGAGGTTGATCGCCTTGCGCCCGCGGAAGAACCGCCGGTCCTCCTCGAAGCGGACCCTGTAGTTGCTGCGGGCCGGCCGGCCCCACGGGCTCCCCCTGTAGCGCACGCCGACGTTGTAGTAGACATCCTCGTCGTTCAGAACGAAGGTGCCGGGAAGGAGATCGTTCGAGTGGAGGAGGCGGCTCGTCAACTCCGCGCTCCGGGCCGTGTCGAGGATCACGCGGGCGGCGTCGAGCCCCCCAGCCGGAACCGGCCCCTGCACCTGGTAGAGGCAGGTGTGTGCGGGAGCATCGAGCGGGTAAAGCCGCACGGCTCCCTGGACGTCCCTCGCCTCGACATAGAACACGAAGCGCGCGAGATTGGCCCCCCCGGGGATCTCGCCGCCGAAGAGGCCGTCGCCCGCCGCCCCATCGTCGCTCAGGCCGTCGTCGAGGAGCAGCGCCTGAGTGAAGGCTCCCGCACCGTTTCCCTCGCGGAAGTGGACGCGCGCCTCGGCAACCCCGCCCGAGTCCGCGATCCGGGCGCTGACGCGGACGGCCTGACCCGGCCCGGGCGAGACCGGTCTGTGCCGGACGTCGCTGATGGTGGGGCCGAGGTTGTCGCTGCCGGTCCTCTCTCTGAGAAGGCGGCGCGCGCTGTTCTCTTCCCCCGGCGTCCCCAAATTGAGGGGAATCGTCAGATGGAGTCCGGCGGAGATCGTATTGCCGGAGATGTTCGTGGCCGGCGAGGGATGGATGCTGAAGGAGCCGGCGGTGAACTCACCATGGACGACGAGCAGGTTTCCTCCGCGCTGCCAGCGCGTCCAGAGGGAGATGTCGAGCGGACCGGCCGTCAGGCGGGGGTTCGTGTCGATCTCGATCCGATTTCGCAGCGTGTCCCCCTTGCCGCTGGCGATCAGCTCCAGGCTGGCGGCCCCGGACTGGAAGTCGCTCGTGATCCGCCGGCTGTAGATGTGCGTGCCCTGGAGGCGCCAGGGGGCCGTACTGGTCTCGAAGCCGGGGTTCGGAATGAAGTTGGTGCCGCCGGCGCGCGTGACGGAGATGTCGTCGATGTGGCAGACACCCCGCTCGACGAGCCAGATGTGGAGGTCGGACTCCGGCGCGACGGCGTAGTTCGTCACAGCGATCGTTTTTTTCTCCCAGGGTGCCTTGCTCGTGTCGTCGCTGGCGTCCCAGGCGGCTCCCACGTCGTTCTCCTGGCTCGGATCGATCAACTCGAGGCTGGCCCCGCCGCCGTCCGCCCAGCGGTTCCACGCGCCTCCCTCCTCGTATCGGACCTCATCAACCGGGTTTCCAAGCCGGTCGACAAGCCGCACGTTCTCTCCGTCGTTGGCGAGGCGGCCCACGTAGGGCCCCAGTGCGCCATCGAAGCCGTGCGTCGTCTTGAGGACTTCCGGGTCCTCCGCGATCACGAGATAGCCGTGCCCCGGGATCGTCGCTCCGGGACCGAATTCGTAATCGACTCCTCGGTCGAACCGGAATCCCGAGAGGTCGACCGCGTCGGTGCCGCGGTTGTAGAGTTCGATGAACTCGCTCCGCCGGACCGGAAGCTGACCCGGCAGGGGCGGAGGATCCTCCGGCGGGTGGTAGAAGATCTCATTGATCACGATGTCGGCGACGCGCGCGACCTGATTGGCCGCGCCGGCCGTCGGCGTCGTCGTGACCCAGGAGGCCGTCCCTGTCTCCAGCAACCGGGCCTCCGAGAATGACCCCGGCGCCACGCCGGCCGGCGGTCCTGCGTCGAAGACCGTCGCCGCCGCAACCGTGCCGTCCGGCCGCAGGATGAAAACGCGCACGTTCGGTACTGCGAAATTCACCCCGCTCTCCGCTTCGGAAATGACGAGGTACCCGCCGCCATCGATTCCGGCACCGGCCGGGAAGATGTACGGGTCCACACGCTCGGCGTCGTCCGTCAAGCGGAGGCCGCCGAGGTTGATCCGGACCTCGGAGGGGTTGTGCAGCTCCACCCAACCCGTCCCGGCGGGTTCGGAGCGGTACAGTTCGCTGAAAAAGATCGCCTCCGAGGTGGTACTGAGGGTCCTCCGCCGGATGAGCCGCGGGATGAGGCTGAAGTCGGTGCTCCCGATCGTGAAGTTGTGGCCGGAGATGGCGAGGATGTTCTCACCGGGCTTAAGGAGGTTCTTCGCGATCGAGTAGAGGATCTCGGCGCCAGCCTCCCGCGCCGCGCTGGCCGGCTGCAGGGCCGTTAGGTCCGCGTTCGGCTCCCCGCAATTCTGCCGCGCGGCTCGAGCGGCGTTCAAGAACGCGCAGAAGCCGTCGTCGAAGTCGACTCCGAGGATGTACTCCCCCGGGGCGGCCAGCTCCTCCGCCGTGATCGAGAACTTCTTGCGGCAGGCGATCGAGATGTACCCGTTCAGCATGTCGTTGAGCACGGTCTGGTCATCCCCATCGTCGTAGCCGAAGCCGCTCGGACCCTCGAGCCAGCCGGAATCGTCGAAGCCGGCAGCGCGCCAGGCTTCCTCGGGCACGGAAAAGGCGGCCGTCCCCTTCGCGTACTTCCAGATGTCGCCCCGGTCGATCAGGACCTCGTCGATCGTGCTCGCCCCGGAGGAGAAATTCGTCGCCCCGGGCGTCCCCCGTAGCTCGAAGCTCGCGGTCCAGCTCTCGGGCTCCTTCGTATCGAGGCGCGTGCTCCGCAGGGCGAGCGTGTGCCCCGTCCCGTCGGGCGCAGTGGCCCATTTGCCATCGTCGCGGTATCGAACGCTCTGGACGATCGCGCGGGCGTGATTGACCAGCGTGATCCGCTCGCCGTCCGCATCCAGGCGGCCGGCATAGTCTCCGATCGCCCTCGCGTTCGGGTAACGATCCTTGAACGCCGTCGCATTAGCGCAAATGACGAGGAAGCCCTTGGGCGGCAGGATCGTCCCGACCGGAATCTCGAAGAAGATTCCTTCGGTGAACGAGTAGCCGGAGATGTCCTCCGGAACCGCGCTGTCGCTGGCGATCTCGATGAACTCGAGGTCCTCCTCCCCCAGCGCCGGATGGTAGTAGATCTCGGAGATGACCACGGCGCGCAGTGAGGCGGAGTGGTCGGTCGAGAAAAGGAAGAAGGCAGCGACGCCAATAAGGCGCCGAATCGCTCTCAGATTCATTCGGGTCCCCTCACTCAAGAACCGGCCGGAACACCCGGGGGACGAGTGTATCCGTGCGGTATAGGAATGCAAAGACTCGTGGCGTGCCCCCGTGGGGCGGACCGGCGGAGCGGAATCGACCCGGAGACACGGGCCAGCCGCGGGAGATTGGTTTTTGATGTAGATGGCCATCCGCGGTCTCCTTATGATCAGCCACCGCTTGGTTGGCCCTACTTCCCTTCTCAGGAGAGCCCTTCTCAGGAGAGGAGGCACAAAGGTGTTCCAGGACAAGACCCTGACCTGCATCGACTGCGGCGCCGACTTCGTGTTCACGGTCGACGAGCAGGAGTTTTACGCGAACCATCAGCTCACCAACGAGCCGCGCCGCTGCAAACCGTGCCGCGAAAAGCGAAAGGCGAGCGGCGGCAGAGGAGGCCCCCGTGGGGGATCGAGGGACCCTCGAGGAGGAGGCGGCGGGGGGGGCGGATATGGAGGCGGCGGGCGTCCTCCCCGCCCCAAGTTCAAGATCGTCTGCAGCGCCTGCGGCCGAGAAGATGAAGTCCCGTTCCAGCCGCGTGAGGGCCGAGAAGTGTTCTGCCGGGACTGCTTCTCCCAGCGCCGGGGCAGTTAAGCGTTACTCCCACCCAAGATCGACCGGCCTCCCATCCGATAACTGGTGGGATGGATTCTTCTAGGGACGCCGATCCCCCCACGGTGCAGGATACCCCGCGACCGGTGATCGCCCTGCATGGTGCCGGCATCGATCGCCGGCTTCTCCCGTGCTCCGCGACGGAATCCGTGGCGAGCTGGCTCTCCTCCCCCGAGAGAACGCTGTGGCTCCGCGGAGCCCGCGGATCGGGCCGATCGACGGCTGCGGGAGCGGCGGTGCGGGGCGTCCTTTCGCGGCAGCCATCCCTCCTCCGGGGGGCGCTCCGCGTGGAGGCCGCACCGGGGACTCGACTCGAAGAGGTTCTCTTCGACATCAACTCCTTCCTGCGTCAGCTTGGAATCGACCTTCTTGATGGAGTACTCGACCAGAGAGCGGCCCTTCCGGCGAAGCTCGCCATCCTGATGGAGGTCCTCAGGCGCCATGCGATTCTCCTCTGGTTCGATGACTTCGAGTGCATCAGCGCTTCCGGTGGGTCCGACGCGTCGCGATGCATGCGGTTTTTCCTCCGAGAGGCGGCGGGGCTGTCCGGAGGAAGGGGAAAGCTCCTCCTGGTCTCGGACGGCACGGGGCCGGACGGCATCCGCCCCGAAGAGGCGGGTCTGCCGCTCCTGACGCTCGACCGCACAACGGGGATCGACCGCGAGGCTTTCCTCACGGGTCTCGGACAAGAGTTCCCGCTTTCGGGCCGGATCTCCGATGAGTTGCCGGCCTCCCGCGAGGATCCGACGCCGCTCGCGATGCGGATCCGGCACGCCGCGCTCGCCGCCGCGGATCCCCATCGCCGAGAGGAAATCGCGGCGCGCACGCTCGGAGGGGGCATCCCCGCCCTTCTCGGCGAGGTGCGAAAACATCTCCCGGAGGCGGCGCTCCGTGCGATCGAGGCCGCCGCGGCCCTCCGCGTCCCCATGGGACGTGGAGCACTGCGCGCCCTTGTGCCCTTGCCTGAGGGCGAGTCGGAGGAGGGAATCGCCGAAGCGCTCCGCCGCTGGGGTCTCCTCGAGCCATCGGAGGGCGACAGCTGGGCCTTGAGACTCCACCCGGAGGTCCGCGCGGCGGTCGAGTGGAACGCCTCGCTCGCGGCGAAGGATGGGTGGCGGCTCCTCCTCAAGAAAGCCGGGCTCCATTTCCTCGAAACAGGCAATCGCACCGGCGATCTCTGCTTCCTCCTGCGCGCGAGAAACCGCCTCTTCGAGGGAGGCCACCACGAGGAAGCGTACGAGGTGCAGAAGGGCTTTCTCGAAGAGCTTCTCCGCCGCGGGCTCTACGAGTTGACCCGCAAGCTTCTCGAGAATGCGGCCGATACGACGCGCGGAGCGCCCCGCGCCGTCTCGCTCGGGAACCTGGCCATCATCCACAAGAACGAAGGGGAGCTCGACGAGGCCGTGCGGATCTACGAGCAGGTAAGGCAGGAGTTCGAAGCGGTCGGAGACCTCCCCAACGTGGCGAGAGTCTTTCACCAGCTCGGCAACACGCACTACCTGCGCGGAGACCACGAGCGGGCCTTGGAGAGCTACCGGCAGAGCCTCGACATCTCCCAGGAGATTGACGAGCGCACGGTGGCGGTGGCGACACGGATCCAGATCGCCAACGTCCAGTTCGTGCGCGGCGAGCACGGCGAGGCGCTCGACGGCTACCGGGGGACCCTGCGCCTCGCCGAGGAGATCGACGATCGCGTCATGATCGCCGCGCTCCGGATCCAGATCGGACAGATCCTCATCAGCATGAAGCGCTTCGCGGACGCCGAAGAGGAGCTGCACGCCGCGCGCCGCGAGGTCGAGGCGACAGGCGACCGGCGCAGCCTCATCAAGGTTGAGCAGCTCCTCGGAATCGCGATCGGGGAGCGGCGCGACTCCGATGCCGCCCTCGCGCATCTCGAGAAGGCGGTGGAGATCGCCCGCTCGCTGGGCGATCCGCTCGAGATGTCGGCTTGTTACATGCGCATCGGGCTCCTCGAGATGGCTCGCGTGCAGTTCGCCGGAGCGATGGAGGCGTACATCCGGGCGCTCGACCACCTCGACGCGACCCGGAAACAGGCGCAGCCCGGAGGAGATCCGGCGGAGCTTGATAGCTACCGTGATCTGGTCCTGAAGAAGATCGCGGAGGTCGCCCGCGTCGTCGGTCCGGAACCGTTCGCGCGGATCACGCAAGGGCTCGGGCGGCCGATGCCGTTCCCCGAGATCCGTCCGCCGCCGGTGTGAGCGGATCGCAGGATCCTACGGTTTTGACAGAGCGGGCGGGGGTGCGTATCCTGCGCGCATGCTCCGTCTCGCCTTTGCGATCTTCGCCGTGGTGAGCTGGACATCCGTCTCCCGCGCCGAGGAGGAGCCGGCCACAAAGAAGGCAGCGGCGCCCCTCCCTCAGGCCCATGCGCACAACGACTACTTGCACGAGCGTCCCCTCCTCGATGCGCTGGCGCATGGGTTCGCGAGCGTCGAAGCGGACATCCACCTCGTCGATGGGAGGCTCCTCGTCGCCCACGACCCGAAGGACGTACGGCCGGAGCGTACCCTCGAGGCGCTCTACCTCGACCCTCTCTGCGAGCGAGTCCGGGCGAACGGCGGCCGGGTCTGGCGGTCCGGACCCGAGTTGACCCTGCTCATCGACATAAAGACGAAGGGAGAGGAGACGTTCCGCGCCCTGCGAGAAACGTTGAACCGCTACGAGGAGATGCTGACCTCGTTGAAGGATGGAAAGCTCGAAGTCCGCGCCGTCCGCGCCATCATCTCGGGGGAGCGTCCCCGCGCGCTCATCGCCGCGGATCCGAGGCAGCTCGCGGCCTTCGATGGCCGGCTCGCCGACATCGAGTCGACCGAGCCGGCCCACTTCATGCCCCTCATCAGCGACAACTGGAGGAACCACTTCGCATGGCGTGGAGAAGGACCGTTCCCCGCCGAGGAGAAAGAAAAACTGCGACGCATCGTGACCCAAGCCCACCAACGAGGCCGCCGCGTGCGGTTCTGGGCGACGCCGGAAGCTCCCACAGTGTGGAAAGAGCTGCTGGATGCAGGCGCGGACTGTATCAACACGGACGATCTGGCCGGTCTGGAGAGGTTCCTCCGCGAGCGCGGGGTGGAGCGGAAGTGAGGGCGAATTCAGGCCACGTAGACGGACGAGCCTCGACACCCTTCAATCGTGGTCGAGCAGCGCCCGCTCCTTCGGGCGCGGGTTCAGATAGACCTGGCGCGTGAGATAGGCGACGTCGAACCGTCGCGCGTGGTGCCCGACGAGGGTGATCGGGACGACGAGCGGCACGAGGCCGCGGCGGTAGTCTTCGATGGAATCAAGCAGCTCCCGCCGCGAGGCATCGTCCAGCTTATCGCGGAAGTACGAGACCGTGTGGCTCAGCACGTTCGAGTGCCGGCCCGGCGTGGCAAGCCTCGTCAGCGCCGCCATGAACCCGCCCTCGTACCGTTCGCGCAGCTCGGGGCGCGGAAGCGAGTTCGCCCCGTCGACGAGGCGGCCGAGGTGGCGGTGCGCATTCGGGGAGTGAGCGAGCAGGGTGAGCTCGTGCGCCGTGTGGAAGTCCACGAGGTCTCCCCTTCGCCATCGCGCCGCCCAAAGCGACTGGAGCCGGTGGTAGGCGAACACCCGCTCGATCCAGTTCTCGCGCAATCGCTGATCGCACAACCGTCCTTCCTCCTCGATCGGCAGATTTGGAAGCCGCTTCGACAGGGCGGCCGCGAACAGACCACGACCCGAACGCGTGGCCTGGCCGCGCCCGTGATGGACACGCACCTGCAACAGGCCGCAACTGGGCGAATCCTTCTTCAGGATGTAGCCGCTGAGGCCTTCACCCACCAGCTCCTCGACGCGGTGCTTCGCGTAGGACCGCATCGCCACGGTGTGGTCCCTCTCGCTGTGCACCCCCATCAATCGAATCTCCTGCCCCACCTGAACCAACCGAATCGGCTCGCGCGGCGTCCCCATGCCGACCTCGACCTCCGGGCAGACCGGTACCCACTCGAAGAACTTGCCGAGAGTTTCGGTCAGGTACCGGTCGTGCTTGTGGCCGCCGTCGTACCGGACGCGCTGACCCAAGAGGCACATCGAAATGCCGATGCGAATGGGCCGGGCGATGGCTGCAGCTCGCGGGGCCGAATCCTCACGGCCGTTCGGGTTTCGCGTTCTTGGCATGGGCTCCAGGATGCTCTTTGGTTTGCAACTGCTTTGGGAGCCCTCCCGATTCCTTTGCTTCCGTGGCGATGCTCCCGACGTCCGGCGCTGCAATTTACAGGCACTCTACGCGCGGGGGCGAGTGAAGAAAAGGAACCTTGTAGAAAGGGAACCTTATGGAGCGCGGAGATTCGGCTCAACGCGAACCATCCGAACGTCTTGCTCCGGCCGCCAACCGCCCCCCACGGCTTTGTAGAGACCGATGGAGTTCGTCACGATCGTCTGCTCGCTCTGGATGAGCGCGTCCTGCGCCACGTAAAGGGACCGCTGGGCGTCGATGATGCTCAGGAAATCGACGAGCCCTTGGGTGTACCGCTGGCCGGCCAGCTCGACGGCCCTGTGATACGAGACGACCGCCTGGGCGAGGTGGGCCCGCCGGACTTGCTCCTTGGAATGGTTGATAAGCCCGTCCTCGACATCCCGCAGGGCCTCAAGGAGCATCGCTTCGAATCGCAATGCCGCCTGCTTTTGACGGGTGTTCTGGACCTCGATATTGGCCCGGATCCGTCCGCCCTCGAAGAGGGACCATCGAATGGACGGACCGATGGACCAGGCCTTGCTCCCGGCGGTGAGGAAGTCCGAGGCATCCAGGCTGTTCAATCCGAAGGAACCCATCAGGAAGAACCGTGGATAAAGGTCGGCCGTCGCGACGCCGATCCGGGCCGTCGCCGCGGCCAGCTCCCTCTCCGCCTGCCGGATGTCGGGACGGCGGCGCAGGAGGTCCGTAGGAAGGCCCACCGGTATCTCCGGCGGGGCGGTTGGAAGGGGCGCGGCCTCGGAAAGCTCGGAGGACAGCGCGCCGGGCTCCCGAGCCAGGAGCACCTCGATCCCGTGGATCGTCCGTCGCGCAGCGGCCTCCAGGGCTGGGATGGCCGACGCGGTCGTCGAGACCTGGGCCTCGGCGCGCGCCACGTCCAGCTCCGTCACCTGCCCCGCGTCGAGTCGCGCGCGAGTGATCTCCGCCGTCACCCTCTGTGCGTCGAGGTTCTGCCGGGAGATCGCGATCCGCCCCTGGTATCCCCGCAGCTCCACGTAGCTGCGGGCCACCTCCGCCAGGAGCGAAACACGGACGTCGGCCAGGGCCTCCACGGAGGCCTGAAGGTCGCCCTCCGCGGCCTCGAGACGCCGGCGGTTCCCTCCGAAGACATCGATCTCCCAGGAGGCGTCGAATCCGGCCTGATAGAGATCCACCGCACTTCCGTCCCAGGGAATCGTCCCGTTCTCGCTCAATCGAACGCGCTCGTAGCTCCCGGTCGCTCCCACCTCGGGCAAGAGCCCGCCCACCGCAATCTTCCTGAAAGCGCGCGCCTCCCGGACTCTGGCCGCGGCACCTCTCAGGTCGAGGTTCGCGGCCAGCGCTCGCTCCACGAGCGAGTCGAGCACCGGGTCCTCGAAGGCCCGCCACCACTCCTTGATGTCGGCCGTCGTCGCCACTGCGACGCTGGCTTGGCCTTTCCCGTCCTCCCCGAGAGCGCTCCAGGCTTGTGGGAGCTTCGGCCGAGGCCCCTCGTAGTTCGGTCCAACCGCACAGCCGGCTAACAGGGCGGCACCGGCGAGGGTCATGATTCGCGTCGATGTCATGATCGGCTCCCGATCACGACCTGCCGCTCAGCTTCCCGCTCGAACTCCTCGCGCGCCGGGCTCGGTTGGCGCCGTGCCGCGATCAGCGAGTAGAACACGGGCACGATGATCAAGGTGAACACCGTTCCGACGGTCATGCCCGCGACCAGCACCGTCCCGATGCTGTTGCGGGCCTTGGCCCCCGGCCCGGAGACGAGGACCAGCGGGAAATGCCCGAAAACGGTAGCCGCTGAGGTCATCAGCACCGGCCGCAGCCTCGTCAAGGATGCCTCGCGCAGTGCGGCCGTCTTCGAGAAACCACGGGCCTGCAAGGTGTTCGCGAATTCTACGATGAGGATCCCGTTCTTGGCGATCAGTCCTACGAGCGTGATCAATCCGACCTGCGAGTAGATGTTGATTGTGGTGAGATCGAGGAAGCTAAAGACCAGCGATCCCGAGATCGCAAGCGGCACCGACCCCAAGAGCACGATCAGAGGGTCCCGGAAGCTGCGGAACTGGGCAGCGAGCACCATGTAAATGAGCACGACGGCGAAGGCGAGAGTGACCGTCAGCGCCGAGCCCTCACGCCGGATCTGCCGCGACTCTCCCGCGTAGTCGAGGAGGACGCCCGGACCTCCCCCCGCCGCCGCGGCTGTCTCCAGGACGCGCAGCCCTTCCTCCTTGGTGACCCCCGGCTTGACGCCGCCGAACACACGCACGGCGTTGCGCTGCTGGAATCGATTCAGCGTGCGCGGCGCGGCGGTCGACTCTATGCGAGTGAAGGTCGACACAGGCACAAGGTCCCCGCCGGGCGTCTTGATCTTGAGGTCGAGCAGCGGCCCGACGGTCCGCCGGCCCTCGCTTGCGATTTGCGGGATGACCTTGTAGCTGCGGTCGAAGTAGTTGAACCGATTCACATAGGCGCCGCCGAGCAGCGTACCCAGCTCCCGTCCGACCCCGGCCAGATCCAGCCCGAGGTCCGCGACCAGCTCGCGGTCGATCACGACGCGCGCTTCGGGCCGGTCTATCTTCAGATCGGTGTCGACGTACAGGAACTTTCCGCTCTGCCATCCGGCGCCGACCACACCCGCCGCCGCCTCGAGCATCTGCTCGAGCGGCGCGTCGCTCTGCAGGACGAGCTCGACGTCGTACTGCCCCGGAGTCGGGAGCGGCGGATCGAGGCGGGGAAACACGCGCAGGCCCGGGACCTGGGAGACGGCGCCGAACACCTCGCCATACATCTCCTCCGTCGAGCGCTCGCGCTGCTTCCAGTTCTTCGCAACCATGCCGCCGAAGCCGCCCCAGCTCGCGGTCAGCGACCACATGAACTCGGCCTCGGGGAACGCGGTCACGGCGTCGACGACCTTGAGCGACTCGCGGTTGACGGCCTCCAGCGTCGAGTCGGGCGCGGCGTCCAGAAACAGGCTGATGTGGCTTTGGTCCTCGACGGGCGCCAGCTCCCGCCTCGAGTACGAGTACAGCGGCCAGGCCGCGGCCATCACGAGCACGGCACCGGCGACGATCGCCCAGCGCATCTCGAGTGCGACGTCGAGCAGCCACGCGTACGCGCGTTGCACACCCTCGAAAGAGCGGTTGATGAGCGCGGTCAGACGCCCTTCCTTGCCGTTGGGGTGGACGAAGCGCGAACTCATGACGGGGGAGAGCGTCACCGCGACGATGCCCGAAACGACCACGGCCGCTGCCAGAGTGATCGCGAACTCCAGGAACAACGATCCGGTCAGGCCGCCCTGAAATCCGATCGGCGTGTAGACCGCGGCCAGCGTGATCGTCATCGCGATGATCGGGCCGATCAGCTCGCGCGCCGCGGCCAGCGCCGCGTCGATGCGCGACTTGCCCAGGCGCACGTGCCGCTCGACGTTCTCTACGACGACGATGGCGTCATCGACGACCAGGCCGACCGAAAGCACGATGGCTAGAATCGTCAGGAGATTCAGGCTGAAGCCGAAGGCCAGCATGACGATCGCCGCGCCGACCAGCGAGACCGGCATCGCGACCAGCGGCACGAGCGCTGTGCGCACCGAGCCCAGGAACAGGAACACGACGAGGCCGACGATCAGGATCGTCTCGACGAGCGTCTTCGTGATCTCCTTGAGCGCGTCTCGCATGAACACCGTTCCGTCCCACACCAGCCGCATCGCGATGTCCTTCGGCAGCTCCGGACGGAGGTGCTCCATCTCGCCGCGCAAGAGCTTTGCCACCTCGATCTCGTTCGCGCCGACGAGCGGCCACACGCCGAGGTAGACGCTCTCCTCGCCGTTGTACTTCGCGACGAGGTCCGCCTCCTCCGCCCCGAGCTCGACGCGCGCCACATCGCTCAGGCGCACGATCGCGCCGTCACGCTCAGCGACGATCAGGTTCTCAAACTCCGTCGTGGAGCGCAGGTCGGTGTTCGCAAGCAGATTGACCTGCACCATGCGGCCCTTGGTCTGGCCGACGGCGGCGAGGTAGTTATTGCGCTGGAGCGCCTCGTGCACGTCGCCGGGCGAAAGGTTGAGGGCGGCGAGGCGGTCGGGATCGATCCAGACGCGCATCGCGATCGGGCGGCCGCCCTCGGTGTTGGTCACGCGCTGGACGCCTTCGATCGTAGCGAGGTGCGGCTGCACGGTGCGCGCGAGCCAGTCGGTGATGGCAGCCACGCTTCGCTCGCTCGAAGTGAAGCTGAGGTAGAAGGTCGCGTACGGCCGGTCGGCCCGCTGGACCTCCACCACCGGCGGCTCAGCATCCTCCGGCAGCTCGGAGCGCACCTGTTGCAGGCGCGCGGTGACCTCGGCGAGCGCCGCCGTGGTGCTGTGGTTGAGCTTGAGGCGCACCGTGACCGTGCTGACCCCGGCGCGGCTCGTCGACTCGATGTGGTCCACGCCCCCGATCGCCGACACGGCGCGCTCGATCGGCGTGGTCAGGAACCCGCGAACGGTCTCGGCGCTGGCACCGGTGTAGACCGTCGTGATCACCACGGAGGAGCTCTCGATTTGCGGGTACTGCTGCACGGGGAGGGTTCCCAGAGCCCGCCAGCCCACCAGCACGAGCAGGAGGTTGACGACCGCCGCCAGGACGGGGTGCTTGATGAAAACGTCGGTGAAAGAGCGCATTTCGGTTTCCCTTCAGCGTTTTGTGGCTTCGTTGGGGCGCCCGGCGATCAATGGGCGCCGCCGATGGCGGCTCCGGCTTCGCGCACGATCGCAACGAGCGCCGCATCGCGCAGCTTGAACGACCCCGAAGCGGCCACTTGCTCGCCGGGGAGAAGTCCGGCGTGGATCATGACCTCATCGCCGAGGACGGCTCCGGTCTCGACCTGGCGCGCCTCTGCGCGGGTCTTGCCGTCCTTCCCCGGAGCGATCACGAACACGTGGTCGCCGCCGGGCCCCTTGCGGAGCGCGCTGACGGGAATGGCGACGGCCCTGCGCGGCGAGCCGACCGGGACCCGCACGCGCACCGATGCCCCCGGCGCGGGAGCGCCGGCCAAGCCCTCGATCCTAGCACGGATCATGGCCATTCGTGTCGCGGGGTGGATTCGGGCGTCGAGAGCCACGATCCTGGCGGCAGCCGGCGACGAGTCGCTCGCTACGAAGAGATCGACGCTGTCGCCTTCCTTCAGGCCGGCGGCGACCTCTTGGGTGACCGGGAAGTCCACATGCACGGCGTCGTCGACTCCTTGCAAGGTCGTGACCAAGGTGCCCTCGACGAGGTACTGGCCGGGGTGGACGTCGGCCAAGCCCACATGAGCGCGGAACGGCGCGCGGATGGTCTTGCGAGCGATGATCGCCTGCGTACGCGCGATCTGCGCCAGCGCGACGTCGAGCTCCGCGCGCGCACGATCCAGCTCCACTTCGGATGCCGCGCGGTTCTGGGTCGCGCGCTCCGTTCGGCCGAGCAGAGTCTTCGCGAGGACGGCCTGCGCCTCTTGCGCCTTCAGCTCGGCCTCCTCGACGGAGACGTTGAGGGCTACGAGGATCGTGCCGGCTTCGACGACCTGCCCTGGGACGAGCATGACCTGCCGAACCGTACCGGGAAGCTCGTTGCGGAGCGTGATCGAGCGGAGCGCAATCACCGTTCCGATCGAAGTCGTGGTGCGGCGGTGCTCGCTCTCCTTCGCGACGCCCACCGTCACCGACTCCATCGGCTCGGGCTGGCTCGCCGAGGCTATCAAGGTTTCACGATGGGTGGCGTACTTGCGCGCGGCGAGACCGCCGCCGGTCCCGAAGACCGTCACCAGGAGCAAAGTCGATCCGATCCAACCACGATGACTCATGAGCGGTACTCCCCGGTGTGTTGCGCTGTTCACTGCGGCCGTGTTCATGAAAACCTCGCACCTCCGAGAGTAAGGAGAGCAAGGCGCGTGCCACCGTCCTTGTGCCGCAGCAGCCTCGGAATCGGTGTACATCCGTTCCAGATGCGGAACGGCGCGAGGCCAGGGTGTTCGCTTGCTGGAATGAGGCGGGTCGAAGAAGGTGGAGAGGCGGCCGTTTTCTCCGCCCGGATAGGCTCTTAAGACTCGTCGGCGTTCGGCTGCTGGATCGGCGAGCCGAGCTTTCGATAGAGCGAAGTCACCCCAAGCCCGAGCAGCCGCGCGGCCTTTCGCTTGTTGCCTCCGCACTGCTCGATCACCCGCAGAATGTGGGCGCGCTCGAACTCGGCGGTGGCCTCTCGCAGGTTGTGGGAGTATTCGGGCTCCCGCGGCGTCGCGGCGCGGACAGGGTCGGGAAGGTCGGAGGGAGTGATGTCTTCGTTCGCTGCGAAAATCACCGCCCGCTCGACCGCGTTCGACAGCTCGCGGATGTTCCCCCTCCAGTCGTGGCCGGCGAGCAGCCGGAGCGCCTCGCGTGAGATCCTCAGAATGCCGCGGCCCAGCTCCCTGGCGTACTTCTCCAGAAAATGGTTCGCGAGCAGGGGGATGTCCTCCCGCCGCTCGCGCAGAGGCGGCACGTGGATCTCCACCACCGCCAGTCGATAGAAGAGGTCCTCGCGAAACCGCCCCGAGTGGGCTTCAGCGCGCAGATCGCGGTTCGTCGCGGCCAGGATTCTCGCGTGAACCTGCACTCGCCGCGTCGACCCTACCGGCTGAATCTCGCGGCTCTCAATCGCCCGCAAGAGCTTCGCCTGGATGGGCAGCGGCATCTCGCCCAGCTCATCAAGGAAAATGGTTCCCTCACCCGCCGTCTTCAGGAGCCCTTCCTTGTTGTCGACCGCGCCCGTGAAGGCGCCCTTGACGTGGCCGAACAGCTCGCTCTCCAGGAGCGTCTCGGGGATGGCCGCGCAGTTGATCGGGACGAACGGCGCCTTGGCTCTGTTTCCGCGATCGTGGATGGCGCGGGCGACGAGGTCCTTCCCGGTACCGCTTTCGCCCGTGATGAGGACGTGGCTCGGGAGCGAAGCTACGCGGTCCACCATCTCGAGGACCTTCAGCATCGCCGGGCTCCCGCCGATCATTCCGCCGGGGGCCCTGGAGTCGACCGTCTGCCTCAGGTTGCGGTTCTCGAGAACGAGCCGCCGGTGCTGCGCGAGCCGACGGACCTTTGCGACCAGCTCCTCGATCTTGAAGGGCTTGAGCAGGTAGTCGACGGCTCCGAGGCGGAGCGCATCGATCGCCGTGTCGAGCTCCCCGTGCGCGGTCATCAGGATGACCATCGTCTCCGGGCTCGTCTCTCCGATCCGCTTCAGGAGGTCGATCCCGCCCATGGATGGCATCCGGATGTCGGAGAGGCAGAGATCGAACGACTCCTGGAGCACGCGGTCGGCGGCGTCGCGGCCATCGCCCGCGCCCTCTGTCTCGTACCCGGCCTCCTGGAGCGCCTCCTCCAGCTCCGCGCGGATGGACGGCTCGTCGTCCACGACCAGGATGCGGAACCTCACGCGTTCTCCTTGAGGGGAAGCTCGAATATGAAGGTCGCACCGGGCGCCGCGTCCTCGTCGAGCCTCAGCGTCCCCCGGTGCTCCTGGAGGATCCGGTAGCTCACGGAAAGGCCGAGGCCGGTGCCCTGGCCGGCTTCCTTCGTCGTGAAGAACGGATGGAACAGCTTCGAGCGGATCTCCCGCGGCACCCCGGGGCCGGTGTCCCTGAACGAAACCGCTACGGCGGATCCCGACGATCCGGAACGAACGGTCAGGCGTCGGGGCCGGTCCGGCGGATTCCCTGCCATGGCATCGAACGCGTTCAGCGCGAGGTTGATGCAGACCTGCGTCAGCTCGTCCTCGACCACTTCGACGGCCGGCAGCTTCTCCGCCAGCTCGTAGTACACCTCCGAACTCTTGGACCGTTTGTCGTACCGGACCATGTCAACGGCGCGACGGACGATCTGGTTCACGTCGCAGCGCGCTTTCTGCGCGCTGTTGGGCCGGGCCAGATCGCTCATCTGGCGCACGATCCGGGAGATGCGGTCGATGTGCTCCCGTATGAGCGAGAGCTTCATCTGCGTGTAGTTGTCACAGGCCTTCCGCTCCAAGCTCTGGGCGGCCATCGACAGGGCCATGAGCGGATTGCCGATCTCGTGGGCCACACCCGCCGCAAGCACGCCCACCGCCGCCAGTTTCTCCGCGTGACGGACCTTCTCCTGGAGCTGCTTGAGCTCGCTGATGTCGGTGGTCGTGACCCGGATCAGCTTCCGCCCTGCGGCGGGAAGCCTCGACAAGCGGGTCTGGCACTGGATCTCCCGGCCGGCGGCGTCGACGTGCGTGAACTCGTAGACCGCCGTCGCACCCTCCAGCACCTTTCGGATCTCGTCCTCCGTCACCTCGTCGGACGGGCGCCCGTTGGCCTGGCACTGGGGGCAGAAATCGAGCGGTCCCATCGTCAAGAGCCGCTCCCGGGGGTATCCGAAGAGCTTCTCGGCGTGGGTATTTGCGTCGACGAACCTGTCCGCCTCCACGTCGAGGACCATGATCGCTTCGGGGGCGTGCTCCACCAGAGCGCGGTAGCGCTCCTCGCTCTCGCGCAGGGCCTCTTCCGCGCGCTGGAGGTCTGTAAGGTTGATCTCGACGCAGATCGCCCCCTTCACCTCACCGCTGTCGCTGACTTCGGCCACGCTGGTGGAGAGGAGGTCGACCGTAGTTCCGTCTTTCCGGATGGCCCGGATCGGGAAGTCCTTGATAACGCTTTCGCGGTTCCGCTGGTTTTCGGCGATGGCTTCTCTGAGTCGGACCTGCGAGTCGGGAGCGATGAAGCTCCATCCGTCCTGACCGACGACCTCGTGGCGCTCGTAACCCATCGTCTGCAGCCAGTAGTTGCTGATATCGCGGATGCGTCCGCTCGGGTCGAAGGACATCAGCATGACAGGAGCCTGAGTGCAGAGGGTCCGGAAGCGCTCTTCGCTCTCTTTCAGAGCTTCCTCGGCGCGTCGGCGCGCCGTGATGTCTTGGACGGCCCCGTACATCCTGACCGGGCGGCCGGCGGCGTCCACGTCGACCCGACCACTCGTCCAGAGCGTCCGGACCTCGCCGTCCTCGCGGATCATTCGTTGTTCGCACTCGAACGGCTGGCCGTCCTTTAACGCGCGATCTCCGGCGCCCATGGTCATCGCGCGGTCCTCGGGATGCAGCCGGGAGAGGTAGAGTTCGTAGGAGGCCTGGACGCGGGAGGGCTCCAGGCCGTAGATCCGGAAAAGCTCGTCGGACCAGGTGACGCGGTCGTTCGGGATGTCCCATTCCCAGCTCCCCACCGCGGCGATCCTCTGAGCCTCGGCGAGGTTGGCCTCGCTCTTCCTGAGTCCTTCCTCGGCTTTTTTTTGCTCGGTCACGTCGTGGCCGGTGACGAGCGTGGTCGCCTGCTCTTCGAAGCAGATGACGTCGAGGGAGTATTCCATCCAGATCGTCCGGCCGTCTGCATGGAGGAACCGTTCCGTCAACCGCTTCGGTTGAGGAATTCCCGCGCGCCACGCCCGCTCCCGAGTGATGGCCGCCTCCCGGTCGTCGGGATGGACCAATTCGCAAAGGCGCCGCCCGATGAGGGACTCCTCCGTAATCCCCAGGAGCGCACACCCGGCGGGATTGACGTAGATTAGCTTGTCTCCCTGGATCAGAGCGATGAAGGAAGAGAGCGTCTGAGCCAGGGCCATGAGAGTGGCCCGCTCCAACCGCGATCCGACGTCTGCCCGTCCGTCCTCGGAGCTCATGCGCATCACCTTATCCAGATCTGCCAAGCAACTTCAAAGCCAATTTGATTCGCCCTCCGGTTACCGGCGACGAGCCCGAATCCCGGGCGCGATTCTCCAGGTCTTCTGGCGGCCCGTGCCATTCCTGAAACGGCACGCCCCCTCCCGTGCCGTTTCCGGAATGGTTGTCGGGGGATCTCGAACGTCTGTGGAGAGCTGGACGCGGCACAAGCGCTCGATCCCGCTGGGGATCGAGACAGACGGCACCGCGAACCGGGGAGGACATCACGGATCGCTTGGGTCATCCGCATCACGAGCGCGTCGAGAAACGTTTCGCCCGTCGTTGTCTTTGGTTCTCGTCCTTCGAATACGCGCAGAACGAGGCGAAGGCCGCAGTTGAACAGATCACTAAGTTCGAGTTTTGCACTTTCTGACGAGCCAGGGAGCGCCCGGATCGTCGAGATCGAGGCGCGACGACGAGCGCGATACAGCGGAGAGTATCGCCGAGGGTTTGCTCCGAGCAGTGCACA